>Ga0160439_1000127_pt1 | contig 61750 bp, 57 predicted proteins | sample HID1975M_E0MG_FD_108201 | JGI IMG/M metagenome (GOLD analysis project Ga0160439, IMG submission 108201) | Enriched soil microbial communities from UW Madison campus, WI, USA - HID1975M_E0 MG | ecosystem: Environmental > Terrestrial > Soil > Unclassified | place: USA: Madison, Wisconsin...
CCCTGGGGATCATGCGCCTGCTCGACCGCATCAACCGCACCGGCACCACCGTGGTCATGGCCACGCACGACGACGAGATCGTCGACCAGATGCGCAAGCGCGTGGTCGAGCTGAGCACCGGGACCATGGTGCGCGACCAGTCGCGCGGCGTGTACGGCTCGGATCGCTGAGGGGTCGACGTGCGCTTCCAGTTCATCCTGTCCGAGATCGGCATCGGACTTCGTCGCAACCTGTCGATGACCATCTCGGTCATCCTCGTCACCTTCGTGTCGCTGACCTTCGTCGGCTCTGCAGCGCTGCTGCAGATGCAGATCGGCAAGATGAAGGACGACTGGTACGACAAGGTCGAGGTCTCCGTCTTCCTGTGCCCCAAGAACTCGTCGGCCAAGACCTGTGCGGGTGGTGAGGTCACCGCCGAGCAGAAGCAGGAGATCCGGGACGCGCTCGACGCGCCCGAGGTCAAGCCGTACATCGAGAAGATCTACTTCGAGTCCAAGGACCAGGCGTTCAAGTCGTTCCAGCGGCAGTTCAAGGACCAGTTCTGGGCGTCGGCGACGACGGCGGACGACATGAACTCATCCTTCCGCATCAAGCTGACCGACCCCGAGCAGTACCAGGTGGTCGCCGAAGTCGTGTCGGGCCGGCAGGGCGTGGAGGACGTCGAGGACCAGCGGCGCCTGTTCGACCGCCTGTTCCTGGTGCTGGACCGTGCGACCCTGCTGGCCAGCGGGTTGGCCGCCGTCATGCTCGTCGCGGCCGTGCTGCTGATCACCACGACCATCCGCCTGTCCGCGCTCTCGCGTCGCCGCGAGACCGGGATCATGCGGCTCGTCGGCGCGTCCAACGTCTTCATCCAGCTCCCGTTCATGCTCGAGGGTGCGCTGGCGGCGACGGTGGGTTCGCTGCTGGCCGTCGGCGGGCTCTGGCTGGGCGTGGAGTACCTGATCACGGACTGGTTGGGGGCGTCCGTGGGCTGGATCCCGTACGTCACGACGTCCGACGTGCTGACCGTCGCGCCGTTCCTGATCGCGATCGCCATCGTGCTGGCCGCGATCTCCTCCCTCGTCACCCTGCGTCGCTACACGAAGGTGTGATCATGCGTCGGTTCTCCTCCCGCCTGGTCGCGACCGGTGTCGTCGGTGCCATCGCCGCGACGCTCACGTTCGGGGCGCTCGCGCAGCCCGCGCTCGGCGACTCGATCGACGACAAGACCGCCTCCGCGCAGAAGGAGAAGGCGAAGATCGCGCAGCAGCGCGAGGACGCCGAGGACGCGATGGAGGGCGTCAACGACGACCTGGCCAAGACGTCCGACCGGCTGCTCGAGATCCAGGGGCAGATCCCCGAGGCGCAGCTCAAGCTGGACAAGGCCAATGCGGCGCGGGACAAGGCGCAGCGCGCCGCGCAGCTCACGGCCCAGCGTCTGCAGGACGCCAAGGACCAGAAGGCGACCCTGTCGGACTCGATCGACCAGGACACAGAGCAGGCCACCAAGATGCGCGCCGCGATCGGCCAGATGGCCCGCGAGGCGTATCGCACCGGGGGAGCGGTGTCCGGCGTCGAGGTGGTTCTGGACTCCACGAGCACCGACGACTTCGTCGAGCGCTACGGCATGATGACGACCGCGTTGCGGGCGCAGGGTCAGGTGCTCGACGAGCTCAAGGAGTCGGAGTCGACGGGCAAGAACGCCCAGGTGCGGCTCTCGGCGGTGCAGGACCGCATCGCCGAGCTCGACGCGCAGGCGAAGAAGCAGTACGCGGACGCGAAGACGACGGCCGACGCGGCCGCTGCCGCCCGCAAGGAGCTCGACGACCTGCAGGCCGAGCAGAAGCAGAAGCAGGCCGACCTCGAGTCGAAGAAGGCCGAGATCGCCGCCCAGCTCAAGAAGGCGGACGAGGAGCAGGCCAAGGTCGAGACCGAGCTGAAGCAGCTCGCGTCGCAGGCCAAGGCGCGCGACGCGGAGATCGCCCGCAAGAAGGCCGAGGCCGCGAAGAAGAAGGCGGCGGCGGCGAAGAAGGCGGCCGAGGAGGCGAAGAAGAACGGCAAGCCTGCTCCGCCGTCGTCGAACTCGAACTCGAACAGCGAGCCGCTGACCGGCGCGATCTTCAGCAACCCGACGAGCGTCAGCCCCATCCACGTGACGTCCGAGTACGGGATGCGGTTCCACCCGATCCTGCACTACTGGCGCCTGCACGCCGGGATCGACCTGCGCACCTGGTGCAACACCAAGGTCTACGCGGCGCGCGACGGCATCGTCCTGTGGTCGAAGTACCGCTACGGGTTCGGCAACCAGGTGATGATCGACAGCGGCAGCTACCAGGGCAAGTCGCTGCAGGAGAGCTACAACCACCTGACGCGCGGCGTGGTGCACTCCGGGCAGTTCGTGGAGCGGGGTGACCTCATTGGCTACTCCGGCAACACCGGGACGTCGGCGGCCTGCCACCTGCACTTCGAGGTGTACGTCAACGGCTCGACGGTGAACCCGCGCCCGCTGCTGGGCTTGTGATTTCCCGTTCGTCGCACGACGAGGCCCGGGTAGGCTCGTCGGCTGGTGCGTGAACGTCGCGCGCCGCGAAGGGAAGCACACGATGGCCAAGGAAGTCGGGCGCAAGCTCATCGCCTCCAACCGCAAGGCGCGCCACGACTACACGATCGAGGACGTCTTCGAGGCGGGCATCGTGCTGTCCGGGACCGAGGTCAAGGCCCTGCGCATGGGGCGCGCGTCGCTGATCGACGGGTTCTGCGAGGTCGACGGCCACGAGCTGTGGCTGCACGGCGTCCACATCCCCGAGTACTCGCAGGGGACGTGGACCAACCACGCGCCGCGTCGCAAGCGCAAGCTGCTGCTGCACCGCGAGGAGATCGATCGGCTCGAGGCCAAGACGCGGGAGAAGGGGCAGACGATCGTCCCGCTCTCGCTGTACTTCCTGGACGGGCGCGCCAAGCTGGAGATCGCCCTGGCGCGAGGCAAGCGCGAGTACGACAAGCGCCAGGCCCTGCGCGAGCGGCAGGACAACATGGAGGCGGTCAAGGCCATGCGGGAGAAGCGCGACCGCTGAGGTCCTTCCGTCGGGTCGTCACTTCCGATACCTTTCCTTTACCCAACCTTGGGTGTTCGCTGAGAGGGGTCGGAGATGGCCTGGTGGGCGCGGGGTATCGGTGCGGCGGTCGTGGGTGCGACGGTCCTGGGGCCGACGGTGGCCATGGCCGACGACGGGACGGCGGCCGCTCGGTCGATCCCGCACTATGCGGAGATGGTGGCGTTGGACGCGGACGGCACGGCGCACGTGACCGTCGACCTGTCCTTCGACTTCGGTGGTGAGCCGGGGCACGGCCCGTTCCTGACGGTCCCCGAGCGCGAGAGCACGGACGACGGCCGCACTCGCGTCTACGAGGTCTCGGACGTCGAGGCGTCGAGCCCGAGCGGCGCACCCGCCGACGTGGACGCGAGCGACGACGGCGACACGATGACGATCCGCGTCGGCGACCCGGCCGCGGGTGACGTCGACGGTGTGCAGACCTACCGCATCTCCTACGACGTGAGCGGCCTGATCAACCCGGACGCGACCACCGGTGACGGCGACCAGCTCTACTGGGACGCCATCGGCCCCGGCTGGGAGGTCCCGCTCGGCGACGTCAGCATCGACGTGGCCGGGCCGGTGGACGTCGAGCGTGCGCAGTGCTTCGCGGGGACGATCGGCTCCACGCAGCCGTGCGACGGCGCCGAGCAGGTGGCCGGTCACGCGGTGCTGCACCAGGAGCAGCTCATGCCTGGCGACGGGTTGACGGTGGCCGTCGGCTGGCCCGCCGGCACGTTCCCCGAGGCGATGCCGGTCTTCGAGGACGAGTCGACCTCGGTCGATGAGACGGGCGACGACCTGGACCAGCAGCTCGTGGACGGGGGCTTCGACGGTGTCGAGGGAGGCGATCTGGGCGAGCCGTCAGGCATCGGCTTCGGCGGCATGGTCGCGCTGGCGTTCGGCGCCTTCATCGTCATCGCCATCATCGCGTCCGTGCGCTCGGCGCGGCACACCAACGCCCGACCCGAGCAGCCACCCGCGGAGGTGCACGAGCTGGCGCGGCGCGGCTACCTGCGGGTGGACCGGATGCCGTCCCACCCGACCGGGAGCATGCAGGACTGGAACCTGGTCCCGTTGCGGCCGGCGGACTCGGGACTCAGCTCCCGCGAGCGTGCCTGGATGCTCGCGTTGTTCGGCGCGGGCATGGTGCCGGTCGCGTGGAGCAACGCGAGCATGCCGCCGGTAGCGATGCAGGGCTTCTGGAACGGCGGTGGTTCATCCGCTGGCTTCGGCTTCGGTGGGGACGGCGGCGCCGCCGGTGGTGGCGGCTTCGGTGGCGGTGGTGGTGTCGGGGGCGGCGACGGCGGAGGGGGAGGCGGTGGCTGGTGAGCGGCGCCGGCGACTGATCAGCGCAGGATGTCGGCGAGGTCGAAGCTGACCGGCTCCTCGAGCTGGGCGTACGTGCAGGACTCGGCGTCGCGGTCGGGGCGCCAGCGACGGAACTGCGTGGTGTGCCGGAAGCGGTCGCCCTCCATGTGGTCGTAGGCCACCTCGACCACCAGGTCGGGCCGCAACGGCACGAAGCTGAGGTCCTTGCCGACGTTCCAACGGCTCACGCTGCCGGGCATCCGGTTGCCGGCGTGCGCCTCCTGGTCGGCCCACTGGCCCCACGGGTGCTCGGCGAAGTCGACGACCAGCGGCGCGAGCTGCTCGACGAGCTCGGCTCGTCGGGCCATGGGGAACGACGCGACGACGCCGACGTGCTGCAGACGGCCGTCGTCGGCGTACAGCCCCAGCAGCAGCGAGCCGACGATGTTGCCGCTCTTGTGCCGCCGGTACCCGGCCACCACGCAGTCGGCGGTCCGCTCGTGCTTGACCTTGAACATCGCGCGCTTGTCCGGCTGGTACGTGCCGTCGACGGGCTTCGCGACGACGCCGTCGAGCCCCGCGCCCTCGAACTGCGTGAACCACCGCTGCGCCTCGTCGAGGTCGCTCGTCGCGGGCGTGACGTGCACGGGAGCCTTCGCGTCGGCGAGGGCCTCGACGAGGCGTCGTCGGCGCTCCGCGAACGACGTCTGCGTGAGGTCGTCGTCGCCCAGGGCCAGGACGTCGAACGCCACGAAGCTCGCCGGTGTCTGCTCGGAGAGCAGCTTCACGCGGCTGGCCGCGGGGTGGATGCGCTGCTGCAGCGCCTCGAAGTCGAGCCGGTCACCCGTGACCACGACGATCTCCCCATCGAGGACGCACCGGTTCGGGGTGTTCGCCTTGATCGCCTCGACCACCTCGGGGAAGTAGCGCGTCATCGGCTTCTCGTTGCGGCTGCCGAGCTCCACCTCGTCGCCGTCGCGGAAGACGATGGTGCGAAAGCCGTCCCACTTGGGTTCCACGTGCCCCACGTCGGGGATGTCCTTGACGGACTTGGCGAGCATCGGGGCAACCGGCGGCATCACGGGCAGGTCCATGTCCCCATAGTGCACGCACGCACCCACAGGTGAACCACGGGAAGACCACAGTGGTTTTGCCGGTGGGCGCACTTGTCTGTACTCGTCGGCACCGCACGGGGGCCGCGTGAGGAGGGCAGGACCATGGACGACGACCAGACGCAGACGCCCACGGACGCACAGGACGTCGTCCACCCGCCGCACGCCGTCGCCGGGGTTGAGGGTCCCGAGGTGCCGACTGCACCGACCGGGGGTACCGCAGTACCCCCGGCCGAGGGCGCCGTCCCTCGCTCGCGTCGGAGGGTCGCGATCGGGGCTGCGCTCGTCGTCGGGATGGCCGTCGGAGGAGGTGGGACGGCCGCCGCGCTCGGGCGCACTCCGAGCGCGGCGGCCGCCGGCTCCAGCACGGAGCCCGTGACGACGCCCGTCGAGGCGCCGTCGTGGCCGGGGCTGTCGGCGGTGCCTTCGACGCCGCGGGGGTCGTCGGGTCAGTCGTCGCAGGGTGGGACGGGCTCCGCCGGCGACGGGTCGGGCTACTCGGGCGGTCTGCCCGACGGATCGTCAGGCGCGGTGCCGGACGGAACGGGCACCTCGCGCACCTCCGGCACCGCGGTCGCGTCGGCCGATGCGGCCGAGGGCGTCGTCACCGTCGCCGCGCTGGTCTCCGAGAACGGGATGCAGGGCGTGTCCGCCGGCACCGGGATGGTGCTGACGTCGGACGGCATCGTCCTGACCAACAACCACGTGGTGGAGGGGGCCACCGCGGTGCAGGTCACCGACCCGACGACCGGCCAGACCTACGACGCGACGGTCGTGGCGACCGACGCCCGCGCCGACGTCGCCGTCCTGCAGCTCACCGACGCGTCCGACCTGGCGACGGTCACGCTCGACGACGACTCCGGCGCGGCCGTCGGTGACGACGTGACGTCGGTCGGCAACGCCGAGGGCGAGGGGACCCTCGTCGCGGCGTCCGGCGACGTCGTCGCGCTCGACCAGACCATCACCACGCAGACCGAGACGGTCGACGGCCTGTTCGCGTTCTCCGCGGGCGTCGTCGAGGGTGACTCCGGCGGCCCCGTCTACGACGACGAGGGCGAGGTGGTCGGCATGACCACCGCTGTCTCGACGAACGGCGTGCAGACCATCGCCTACGCGATCACGATCGAGGACGCCATGGCGGTGGCCGTGCAGCTCGACCCCGACCTGGACTCCCTGACCACCGCCGGCGCCGTCTGAGGAATCAGGGCCGCGGCGGCGGCGTTGGGGCTGTAGTCTGGACGACGGCCCCTCGGGGCTGATTGACAACTGCACATGGGGGTGATCGGTTTCGACGGTGATCGTCGAGCCAGGTGAAGCGGGTCGAGGACGCACGGTTATCTCGATAACGATCCGTGCAAACCAATAGGTGCCGATTCCAAGCGCACCGACTTCGCACTCGCCGCCTGAGCGAGTCCTGAAGTCCGTTGGCCTGAGTACGCTCTCGACTCAGTAACCAGCGTCATCTAGAGAGCCACTGCTGGTCGTCATCGTCAGTGTGACGGCCGGGACTTTCAGCTGACTGGGCCCGTCCAACTCTGTGTCTGCGCAGGGATGGGGGCCGAGAAAATCAACAGCAGACTGCACCCGGAGAAGCCCTGGTTCCACGTCATCGGACGCGGGTTCGATTCCCGCCACCTCCACGTCAACGAATGCCCGTCCCTCGCCTGAGGGGCGGGCATTCGTCGTCCGATCAGATTCCCAGGGACTTGCGCGTGATCGGGCCCGCGATGCCGTCCACCTCGAGGCCGTGCTCCTTCTGGTACTTCCTGACCGCGGCCTTGGTCTTCGGGCCGAAGATGCCGTCGGCGGTGATGCCTAGCTTGGTCTGCAGCGCCTTGACGGCGGCTCCGCGGCTTCCCTGGATCAGGACGTCCCGGTGGGTGTCGGCGGCCTTGCGGTACTCCATGTGCCAGTTCTCTTTCGGGTTCACGTCCTTGACCCAGCCGTGGCCGGCGCCGTGACGGCGGACCCAGCCGCGCGCGGGCTTGGGCAGGTCGAGGGCGAGGCCGAGCTCGTGCTGGGAGTGGCCCGGGGGCAGCGCGAACGCGCCCTGGTGCGCGAGAAACCTGTCCCGCAGCGCCTGCTGCTCCGCGTGGGTGCGCCCTGCTGACGTGACGCCGTCCGGGCAGCCGGCCGCCCGCATGCGCGCGTAGCTGGCCGCTGCACCCGACGCGAGCCAGTGCTCGTCGTCGTCGATCGTGGTCGTCTTCATGGTGCCCTCCCACCCGTGTCGTCGTGGACATGGGGAAGGATGCGGGCGGGCCGCACGAGATACTCCTGTCACGCATCCGCGACGAGATGGCGTCGGTCAGGTGCTGCGCGCGCCTCTCGGGGATGCAGGCGGCGACGAGGCGGAGGGTCTCGGGCGAGTTTTCACCTGACCTTTCAGGGCGCCTGTGCGTATCGTCTGGCGCAGATCCGTGCTTGGCGAAGGGAGACCATCATGGCAATGACGCTGCGCCTCGATCGTGAGCACGAGGCCATCGTCCGGGACCTTGCCGAGCGGACCCGTCGTAGCCCTGCCGAGGTGGTCGTGCTGGCGATTTGGCTCTACCGAGACGAGCTCGTGCGGCGGGAGGAGGAGCTCGAGGAGGTGCGCCAGGGTGAGTACCGCACGGATGCCGGCGGGTCGATCGTGCGGGATGCGGAGTTCCTCGAGCATCCCGAGCTCTGACGTCGGCATCGATGCCACCGTGCGACGGAGATGCGTGCGCGCTCAGCGGGGTTCGCGGAGGCCGCTGGCTCGGCGGACCGGGCGTTCGACGGCGGCGCGGATGGCGTCGGCGGTGCCGATGACGCGCACGACGTCGCGGGCGCGAGTGACCGCGGTGTAGAGCAGCTCGCGGGTGAGCAGGGGGGACGTGACCGGCGGGAGCAGCAGGGTCACGCGCGCGAACTGGCTGCCCTGGCCGCGGTGGACGGTCATCGCGTGCACGGGTTGGACGGCGGGCAGGCGGTAGGGGCGGACGAGGCGCGGGTCGTCGGGGTCGCCGAACGCGACGCTGACGCCGTCACCGTCCGCTACGACGACGCCCGTGTCGCCGTTGTACAGGCCGCTGGACCGGTCGTTCTGCGTGATCAGCAGCGGGCGGCCGAGCGGCCAGCCGCCGGTCGTCGGGGCGCCCGTCGCCGCCGCGATCCACGCCTCCGCCTGAGCCGCCCAGTGTGCGACGCCGAACGGGCCCTCGCGGTGGGCGAGCAGCAGGCGGTGGTCGCCTAGGGCCGCGAGAGCGGCGGGTGCGTCGCCAGCACGGGCCGCGTCCGTCAGCGCACGGCCCGAGGTCTCGACGTCGGCGCGCAGGGCTGCGACGTCGTCGGTCGTCAGGCGTTCGGACGACGGTTCGACGAGCTCGCGGTGCGGGTCGCCGGCGCGGAGCAACGCGAGGGTCGCGTCGGCGTCGCCGCGGCGGATCGCCTCGGCGAGATCGGCCAGCGCGCTGCCGTAGCGGTGCGCCTGGGTGAGGCGGACGACGCCGCCGGGCAGCGACGCGACGAGGTCGCCGAGCACGGCACCGGCCTCGACGCTCGCGAGCTGGTCGGGGTCGCCGACGAGCACGAGCCGCGCACCGGGCCGCAGCGCCTCGGTCAGCCGGGCCATGAGCGGCAGCGATACCATCGACGACTCGTCGACGACGACGACGTCGTGCGGCAGCCGTCGTGCCGCGTCGTGCCGGAACCGCGTCGTCGTGCCGGGGCGCCAGCCGAGCAGGCGGTGCACCGTGGTCGCCTGGAGTGCGCCGACGGCCGAGCGGTCCTGCTCGGAGAGTCTCGCGACCTCGGCGTTCACCGACTCCTGCAGTCGGGCGGCGGCCTTGCCCGTGGGGGCCGCCAGCGCGACGCGCTGGGCCGGCCCGGCGGCCGACTGCAAGGCCGCGACCAGGCGTGCGACCGTCGTCGTCTTCCCCGTGCCGGGCCCGCCCGTCAGCACCATCAGGTGAGAGGCAGCGGCGGTGCGCAGCGCGTCCCGCTGCGCGTCGTCGCCCGGCGACGGGTACAGACGGTCGATCGCGGCCGTCAGCGCGGCCTCGTCGAACGCAGCCTTGCGGGCCAGGCGGTCGTGCAGCGACCGGACGGTCTGCTCGTCGCGCCAGTAGCGGTCGAGGTAGATGCGGCCGTCGACCCAGCGCAGCGGTCGGTCGGCGGGTCCGCCCGGGCCGTCGGCGACGAGCGGGGAGCGGCGGACGGCGGCGTGCCAGGCGGCGGGGTCGGGCCAGGGCAGGGCGCCCGCAGGCGCGCGAACGGATCCGTCGGCGGTGTCCGCGTCCGCCTCGGCGACGACCTCGGCCGCGACGTCGTCGAGGGCCACGCACACGGACCCGTGCCGCAGCGCGCGTACGGCAAGGGCGGCGGCGAGCAGGACGCGCTCGTCGTCATCCCCACCGATCGCGCCCAGACGGCGCGCGACGTGCACGTCCGCGCTGGTCAGGGCGCCGGAAGCGACCAGCTCGCCGAGCAGGCCGGTGACCTGCCACGGAATGTCAGCGGCGTACGTCATGCTCCACCACCCGCCAGCAGGTCGGACAGCGCGACGACGAGCGCCGCTGGCGGCCGCCACGACACGACACCGTGCGGCACACCGTCGACGGTCGGCGTCGCCGGCCCGGCCATGCCGCGCAGGAACAGGTACAGCCCGCCGCCCAGGTGCGTGCCCGGGTCGTAGGCGGGCAGCCGCCAGCGCAGGTAGCGGTGCAGCGCGGCCGAGTACAGGAGCAGCTGCAGCGGGTAGTGCGCGTCCATCATCGCGGCGCGCGTGGCGTCCGGACGGTAGTGGCCGAGCGTCAGGGGCTCGTCGTACGCGCCCAGGCGGTTGGTCTTGTAGTCGACGACGAGGTAGCGGAACCCGCCCGGCACCGGCGCCGGGACGCGCAGCACCGCGTCGATCGAACCCGTCAGGTAACCGCGCAGGTGAGAGGCGGCGAGGGCCTCGTCGTCCAGGCGGTCGGCGTAGGCGGCGAACGGGTCGGTCGCGGGCAGGTGTGTGCGCAGCAGGGCGGCGATGTCGCGGACGGTGGCGGCGCGGGCCGACGACGCCACGTCGCCGCCCGCCAGCGGCAGCTCGAACTCGAGCTCGGCCAGGCGGTCGCGGCGCGGGACGTCGGCGAGCGTCGCCCCGTCGGCGAGCGGACCGAGCGGCGTGCGCAGCGACGGCAGCAGCGCGGCGGCGACCTGGTCGGCGCCCGCAGCCAGCAGCGCGCCCGTCCCGGCCTCTGCGCAGCGTGCGGTCAGGTCGGCCAGCAGGTCGGGGGCGTCGGTGTCGACGAGCTCCAGCACGCGGTGCGCGAACGTGCCGAACGCGGTGCCCGCGGGGAGGTCGGCCATGGGGGAGGGCGTGAGGTCGGCCGGGTCGGGCGCCGCAGCCGACAAGCCACCGGAGGGCCCGACGAGCGCGTCCGGCTCGTCCTGCACGCCCGGCTCCTCGGGCTCGGACCCGACGCGCTCGCGGGCCGGGGTGTGCGCGCCGGAGCCGTGCGCTGCGACGTCGTGCGCGGCCGCGGTCAGCGCGGAGTAGGAGGTCCGGCGCCAGGTGGTGTCGAGCACCCGGCCCAGGCGGGCCACGTCCAGGGCGCCGGCCGACGACGGCGGCGGCGACCAGCGCGGGCGGTGGTCCGCCGAGGTCACGACCTCCAGCTCGAGCGCACCGCCGCCACGCGCGACGAGGTCACGCAGAGTCGCCGTCGTGCGGGAGTCGGTGGTGCTCTTCACCAGCGGGGCGGGGTTGCCGGCTGCGTCGCGGTCGCTCAGCAGCAGGCGCGTGAGCGCGCCGCGCGAGGAGTTCGCCGACGGCGCCCACCACACCACCACCTGGCTCGTGGCGCGGGTCAGCGCGACGTACGCGAGCCGCAGCCCCTCGCCGTCGTCGGCCGCCTTGCCCGCCGCCTGCGCGTCGTCGTACCCCGGGCTGCCCTTGCCGCCCACGTGCAGCAGGCGCGTGTCGTCGCGGTCGTACGGGATCGTCGCGGGGCTCGTCGGCGTGAACTTGTCCCACAGGTACGGGACCATGACCACCGGGAACTGCAGGCCCTTGCTCGCGTGCACCGTGATGACCTGGACGGCCGCGGTGTCGGTCTCCAGGCGGCGGCTGCGCTCCTCGGCGTAGTCCTGCGCGGCCTCGTCGACGCGGGCACGCAGCCACTCCAGCAGGGCCGCAGCGCCCAGCCGGTCGGCGGTGGCTGCCGCGTGCAGGGCCTCGCCGACGTGCCGGACGTCGGTCAGCCGGCGCTCGCCGTCGGGCAGCGCGACCAGCCGTTCGCGCAGGCCGGCCGCGGCCGCGGCCTCGACGAGCGAGGCGACGCCGTGGTCGTCCAGCACGCGCGACCAGGTGCGCAGCCGGTCGGTGAGCTGGTCGCGCGCCTCGTCGTCGGCCTGCGCCAGGTCCGTGGCGCTCCAGCCGACGAACGGCGTCAGCGCCGCCGCCGACACCAGCCCGTTCACCCCCGGGCGGGCCAGCGCGGACAGCAGAACCAGCCAGTCGCGCGCGGACGGCGTGCCGAAGACGCTGGACAGCATCGAGATCACGGCGGGCACCCCGGCCTCGGCCAGGGCGCGCTGCACGGCGACCGCGTCGCGGTTCACTCGCGTCAGCACGGCGATGTCGCCGGGGCGCGCCGCCCGCCAGCCGTCGCCGTCGCGCAGCCGCTCTTCGGCCAGCGTGCGCAGGACCTGGTCGGCGACGTCCGCGTGCAGGAATCCGCGCACGGCGGTGATGGGCGGGTTCTTGGCGTCGTCGGGCGCGCCCAGCGCCGCGCGCGTAACCTGCCGGACCCGCACCGCGGGACCGCCGTCCAGCCGGCGGCCGGTCTGCGCGGGTTCGATGGGATGCACGCGGATGCGGTCGTCGCCGAGCGCCGTGCCCGTCAGGATCGGCGCGAGGCCCGCCAGGACGTCCGGGTCCGCGCGCCAGTTGCGGTGCAGCGTCTGCGTCGTCGCGACCGCGCGCGCCCGCAGGTAGGTGGCGACGTCGGCGCCGCGGAACCGGTAGATGGCCTGCTTCGGGTCGCCGATCAGCACCAGCGTGCGGTGGCCGTGGAACGCGGTCCGCAGGATGTCCCACTGGACGGGGTCGGTGTCCTGGAACTCGTCGACCATCACCACGCGGTAGCGAGACCGCACGCGCTGCGCCGCAGCCGCACCCGTGTCGGGGTCCACCAGGGCGTCGCGCAGCAGCACCAGCAGGTCGTCGTAGTCCAGGACCCGCAGCGCACGTTTGCGGCGCTCGAGCTCGGCGCGCGCGGCCGTGGCCAGCCCGAACGCGTCCCCGGGCCGCGTGCCCCGCTCGGCGTCGGCCGGTTCGAGGACGGCCGCGGCGTCACTGATCGCCTCGTGCGCGATCAGGCGCGCGTCCGCGACCGACAGCGTCGGCGCATCGGACTGCGCGTACTTGCGCAGGTACAGGTCGTCGACGACCTCCGCCTCCAGCCCCGCGATGTCCGGGACCAGGCGCGCATCCGGGTCGACGTCCCCGATCGTGCCGAGCGAGGTGAGCATCTGCTGGCAGAAGCCGTGCGTGGTGGTGATGGTCGCGGCGTCGAACTGGGTGAGCGCGCGGCGCAGGCGGTCGGCGCGGACGTCGCGGTCGGTGGCGGCCAGGAGCTCGACGACCGGGTCGTCCGTGTCGGTGCCCTCGCGCAGCGCACGCTCCACCTCCACCAGGCGCTCGCGGACGCGTTCACGCAGCTCGGAGGTGGCCAGGCGGCCGAACGTCACGAGCATGATCTCCGGCAGCGTCGCCACACCCTCGGCCACGTAGCGCGCAGCGAGCGACGCGATGGTCGTCGTCTTGCCGGTCCCGGCGCTGGCCTCCAGCACGACCGTGCCCTGCGGGAGCGGGCCGCGCACGTCGAACGGCATCACGCCTGCGCCACCTCCTCGTGCTCGAGCAGGTCGAGCCACAGGGCCATGGACAGCGCGCCGAACCGGGTCTTCTCGCCGGGTGCGCGGCGTCGGTCGGCGTCGGTCGGGGGACCGGTCAGGGCGTCGAAGGTGAACGGGTCGCCGAACGCGAGCAGGTGGTAGTCGTCGGCGGCCTCGAACCCGCCGCGGCCGTTCGCGGCGTCGTCGGCGGAGCCCAGCTCCTTGCGCGCCGACTCCAGCGCGTCGCGCTCGTCGCCGCCGCCGCTGCGTGGGTGCGCGTACGCCAGGCTCGTGGCCAGCGGCAGGGGCAGCGGCGCGCGCATCGCCTCGTCATACAGGTCGACGAGGCGCGCCAGGACCGTCGGCGCGTCCGTGGGCGCGCGCAGCAGCGCGACCCGGCACGTGCTGCCTTGCCCGCGGCCGATCGTGACCGCGTCGAACCGGCGGTCCGGGAACGCCGCGCTCAGCGCCAGCAGCTCCACCCACGCGCGCATGCGGTGCTTGGCGCCCAAGCGGCTGAACACCGTGCGGACCAGAGAGTCGCCGCGCACGCCGTTGACGGTGCCCGCCACGCGGCGGCCGTCGGGCAGCGCGACGACGACGTCGAGCGACGTGGCAGGTGCCTGCAGGTAGCGGCTGCTGGCGGCGAGCAGCGGCCTGACCTGCGACTGCACGGCCTCCAGCGTGGTGCCGCCAAGCGCGGCGGGCGGCATGTGGCCGCGGCGACGTTCCGCGTTGCCGGCCTCCTGCAGGTCGACGCCGTCCAGCGCGGCCGTCAGCAGCCGGTCGCCGATGGCCCAGCGTTCGAGCGCGTCCAGCTCGAGGGGGAGGCGGTCGTCGAGCTGCGGCTCGTCGCTGGGCAGCGAGGCGCCCAGGCGCTGCTTCACGAAGGCCCGGACCGGGTGCTCGAGGGTCGCGACGAGGTCGGCGAGGTCGATGTCGTCGTCGTGCGCGGGCAGCGGGGCGGGGACGAAGGGGTGCGCGTGCGTGCCCTCGCGGCTTCGTCGGGCCGCCGCGAGGTCCCGGGTGTCGAAGCTGAACGGCTGGGTGGGCCGGCCCAGCGCGCCGGCGATGAAGTTGCGCGCGTCGACCGTCTGCAGCGGGTGGTGGACGACGCGCTCGCGCGCGCTGCCGTCCGCGACCGCGTCGACCGCGTCGAGCAGCTCGCCGACGGGCACGGCGGGCGGTCGCGGCGCGCCCGTGCGCTCGTCGGCGCCGGAGTACACGATCACCAGCTGCTCGGTCGCGCTGGTCACGGCGTCGAGGAACAGCTGGCGGTCCTCCTGGCGGGCGTCGCGCTCGCCGACCAGCGGGTTGCGGGCCAGGACGTCGTCGCCGTCGCGCGCGGCGGTGCGCGGGAACGCGCCGTCGTCCATGCCGAGCAGCGCGACGACCCTGTGGGGGACCGCGCGCATCGGGGCGAGGCTGCACACCGTGAGGGCGCCGGTGCGGAAGCCGGACCTCGTCGGGCGCCCTCGCAGCGCCGGCTCGAGCAGCGCGACGACGTCCGGCAGGCGCAGCGTCGTCGTCCCGGCGGTCCGTCTCGCCTCCGCCAGGACGCGGGCCGCCTGGTCCTGCTGCCAGGCGTCCTGCGGTGAGACGTCGGTGAGCAGCAGCACCGCGCGGTCGAGGGCGTCGAACCACTCGTCGGCGGGCCGCGCGCCGTCGAGCGCGTGCAGGGTGCCGGTGAGGCGGTCGACGAGCTCCGCGAGCCGTCCGACGAGGTCGACGTCCGTCGAGCCGACGTCGTCGACCGGCAGCACCGCGCCGACGAACCGCTGGTCCTCCTCCGCCATCGCGACGCCGAGCAGCAGCCGGTCGAGCGCCGTGGCCCAGGTTCCCTGCGCGACCCGGAGCTGGTACTTCTCCCGCCGCGCCTGGTCCTCGCCCCACCGCGCGCCGGACTCCAGCGCCCACGCGCGGATCCGGTCCAGCTCCTCGTCGTCGAACCCGAACCGCCGCCGCACCGGCGCCTGGCCGGCCAGGTCGACGACCGCCGACGCCCCCACCCGCGAGTCCGCGAGCTCCAGGACCGCCTGCACGACGGCGAGCACGGGGTTGGCCTGCGCCGGGGCGCGGTCGGCGATCCGGACGCGCAACGTGCGTCCGGGGTGCTGGCCGTCTTCGGCGGTAGGGCCGAACGCCGCCTCGACCAGCGGTGCGAACGCCTCCACGTCCGGGCACATGACGATGACGTCGCGGGGTTGGAGCGTGGGGTCGTCGGCCAGGAGCCCGAGGACGACCTCGCGCAGGACCTCGACCTGGCGCGACCGACCGTGCGTGGCGTGGACTTGGACGCTGCGGTCGGGCTGTCGCCGGGGGCCGGTGGGCTCGTCGTCGGCGAGGCGTCGCTGGAGGGTGCCGAGCACCGTGTCGGGGCGGCTCGATGTCGGCAGCTCCGCGATGTCTGTGGCGTGGTCGAGGACGCGGCTCGCCAGCTCGGCGGCGTCGCCGGCCATGGACGCGAGCAGGGGATGCCGCGCTGGGACGGGCACGCGCGCCGCCCCTGCCCGCGCGGGTGCGAGGCCCCGCCACAGCGCGAGTGACGGTTGGGGCAGCCACAGATGGACCTCGCGATGCTGCGCGAGCGCGCTCAGCACCCGCAGCTGCGCATCGGGCAGACGGGTCGCGCCGAACACGGAGATCCGCTGCGGGAGGTCGACCGCGTCGGGCTGGTCGGTGATCCGCCGCACCGCGTCATCGATCCGCTGCGCCGGCGCGTCCTGGCCGATCGCTGCGTGCACCTCGCGCCACAGCCGCGGCTGCCAGCGCAGGTCGTCGGGCAGATCGTTCCCGGTGCCGTCGGTGTCCTGCCCGCGCGCCCAGTCCGCGATCAGCTGCGGGCGCTGCGCGTCGTAGGCGGTGAACAGCCGCGCGACCCGCTGCGCGAACCGCAGCCGCCGCCCGCGGTGGACCTCGTCGCCGTCGAGGTAGCGCCGCACGTGGCCGAGCCACTCCGCGGTCAGGTTCGCGTCGAGCACGGCCAGGACGCTTGCCGTCAGCTGCTGCTGGGACCACGGGTCGTCGTCGCCCGTGACGCCCAGCGCACCCGCCAGCACGTCCGCGACCAACCGCCGCGGCGACGGGAACAGCACGTTCGCGCAGATCCCGTCTGCTCGCTCCGCCCCCAGATGGTGCGACAGCCGCTGCGCGACCCACCGCTCCACGCCCCGCGTCGGCACCGCGACGACGTCCGGCTGGAAGGGGTCTGCGGGGCTCGCACCAAGAGTCGCTGCCAGCGCCGCGACCAGCACGTCGGTGCGCTCGGCCGCATGCACACGCAGTCCAGTGGCCGTCGCTGGCGACGGTGGCGTGGTCACCCTGCGAACTCTAGCGAGGCGCTCGAAGCGCGGCAGCGGTCCGTGCACACCACGGCGTGCACGGACCGAGCCCGGGGCGCCGGGTCTGGTGCGGCGGGGCGACATGACGGCTCGCTCCACCCGTTGCCCCCCCACCGCGACAGGAGAACAGTCGAAACGGTCCGGTGATCAATGACGAATATCGGAGGTGTTCCCATGGCAAGGATCGGACGACGGACCGCCGCGATCGGCGCAGCGTTCGCACTCGTGCTGGCGGCAGGAGGAAGTGCCGTAGCAGCCAACATGTCCAGCGAGGAACAAGCGTTGGCGGCCACGCGCCAACCAGCTGCCAGGACCATCGATCAGAAGGTCAACCGCCTGCTCGCGCAGATGACGACGAAGGAAAAGCTCCAGCAGGTCCAGCTGCTCTCGGACGGGCAGGTCACCGACGCTGACGCCAAGGCCGGCGTGGGCTCGGTGTTCAGCCTCGTCGACGCGGCGCAGATCAACCACCTGCAGCATGTCGCGGTCGAGCAGTCGCGGCTGCACATCCCCATCCTGTTCGCGTACGACACGATCCACGGCTACCGCACGATCTTCCCGGTGCCGCTCGCGGCGGCGAGCTCGTTCGACCCCGCGGTTGCGCGAGCCGACGCGGCCGTGGGCGCGAAGGAGTCCGCGATCCAGGGCCTCAAGCAGGTGTACAGCCCGATGGTCGACGTCTCGCACGAGCCGCGGTGGGGGCGCATCGTCGAGGGGGCCGGGGAGGACCCGTACCTCGGGGCCGTGATGGCGGCGGCCCGCGTGAAGGGCACACAGGGCACGGACTACAGCGCTCCGGACAAGGTCGTCGCGAGCGTGAAGCACTACGTCGGCTACGGCGCAGCCGAGGGGGGCCGCGACTACAACACCACCGACATGTCCGAGTCCGTCCTGCGCAACACGTACCTGCCGCCCTTCAAGGCCGCGATCGATGCCGGCGCCGACACGGTCATGTGCTCGTTCAACGCTCTCAACGGCGTTCCCGGCTGCGCCAACAAGTACACCGAGACCGACATCCTCAAGAAGGAGTGGGGGTTCGACGGCTTCATCGAGAGCGACTACACGGCGGTCGCCGAGCTGCGTGCGTGCCCACCGGTTCGGCCTGACGACGGCCCGTGCGGGCACGGCGTCGCGGCTGACGGGCCCGATGCGGGCGCTGCGGCCCTCATGGCCGGAACCGACTCGGAGATGGTCAGCACCTACCTGCGCGACTACGGGACGGAGCTGCTCAAGGACCGCAAGATCACGATGTCGCGTCTCGACGACGCCGTGAAGCGCATCCTGCGCGTCAAGTTCCGCGCCGGCCTCTTCGACCACCCGTACGTCGACGTCGCGAAGGCCAGCAGCGCCGCGAGCTACGGCAAGCCGGCCGACCTCGTCAAGGCCCGGACCGCCGCGGCGAGGTCGATGGTGCTGCTCAAGAACGAGGGTCAGGCGCTGCCGCTGGACGCCACGAAGTCGACGGCGCTGATCGGCCCGTTCGGCCAGACGGTCGACGAGATGCTCGGCCCGTGGTCGGGCCGGGGCTCCGACGAGCTGGCGCCGCCGTTCGTCAGCCTCTACGACGGGTTGAAGGCGGCGAGCACGGGCACCGTGACCTACACCGCGGCGTGCAACCTGGCCCACAACTTCGACCCTCCTAACAACGCCACGCCGCCGATCACGGCCGACGACGAGGTGTGCGCCGGTCCGGGGACCGATGGGACAGACATCGAGGACGCCGTGGCGGCGGCGAAGAACGCCGACCAGGTGGTGCTCGCCCTCGGCGAGAGCGGGTTCATGAGCGGCGAGTCCAACAGCCGCAGCCAGCTCGACCTCCCGGGCCACCAGGAGGAGCTGCTCAACGCGGTCGCGGCCACCGGCAAGCCGGTCGTCGTGGTGCTGCTCAACGGTCACCCGCTCGACCTGACCGCCGTCGTCGACAAGCCGGCGGCGATCCTCGAGGCCTGGTTCCCGGGGACCGAGGGCGGCAACGCGGTCGCCGACGTCCTGTACGGCAAGGTCAACCCGGGCGGCAAGCTCCCGGTCTCGTTCCCACGGGGCGTCGGAACGGTGCCGTACTACTACAACCACGAACCGTCGGGTCGCCCGTGCGACGCGACGTTCAAGTGGAACGCGCGGTACCGCGACCTGCCGACGTGCGACCCGCTCTTCGAGTTCGGGTATGGCCTCAGCTACACGACGTTCGACGTCTCGAAGCTGAACCTGAGCCGGACCAGCATCGGGCGCAACGGGCAGGTCACGGTTTCGATGGTCGTGAAGAACACCGGCGACCGCGCCGGTGACGACGTCGCCCAGCTGTACATCCACGACCCCGTCGCGAGCATGTCGCAGCCGGTGCGCCGGTTGCGCGGCTTCGAGCGGGTCACGTTGGCCGCCGGAGAGTCGAAGAAGGTCACGTTCACCCTCGACAAGAGGGACTTCGGTTTCTACGACAACCAGGGCAACTTCGTCGTGGAGCCTGGCGAGATCGAGGTCTACGGCGGGGACTCGTCGGGCGCGACGATGACGAAGTCGCTCACCGTGACGCGGTGACGACAGGATCGTGATGTCGTCGTGACGCAGGCCGCGGCGCTCCCACGGGGGCGCCGCGGCGACCTCGTCGGCGAGACCAGCGTCAGGCGTCGGCCAGACGGTGCTCGTTCCAGTGCTCGGCGAGCCACTCGACCTGCGTGTCGTGCAGGCGAAGCTCGAGCGATGCGCCGTCCAGGCGGGCGTACTGGGGGAAGGCCGACAGCTCGGCCGCGACGTCGATGCGAAGGTTGCTCGGGTCGACGGCGAGGGCGCCGTCGTCGAACAGGCGGTGGACGTCTCTGCGGAGCATCAGCCCGCCGTGCGCGTGGTGCTCGCCGAGTCGCGCGTAGCTGTAGAGGTGACCGGCTTCCAGGACCCGCTCGGGCGCGGCGCCGGTGAAGGCGCAGACCGTTCCCTGAGTCGTCAGGAGGTGCTGCCGGAACGCCCGCTGGCCTCGGCGGACCCGCACGAGCGACTGGCGAAAGCCACCGCTCAGCTCGAGGCCGGGCTCGTCGGTGGAGGGCCAGACGAGGTCCGGGACCCGGCCGGCCACCCGCTGGACGGCGCGGTCCGCGTGCTTGCCGAGGAGCGCGCTGCGGAAGGCGGCCCAGTCGAGCGGGCGCATGGCGTTGATGTCGATCGCGTTCTTCTGCACCGAGCGGATCTCGCGTTCGTCGAGGACTCCGTCGAGGGCGGTCCAGGCCGCGTCGTACCGGGCCGTGTAGCGCTCGACGTCGACGACGTCGATCTCCGCGGCCTCGAACTGGGACCGGCACTTCATGCAGCGGAAGCGCGGGCTGGCCCTCTTACGGTCGGAGATCCGCGTGGTGTGGCACGTCGGGCATCGGCTGAGCACCTTCTGCCCCGGTGAGGTCTCGATCTCCTCGATGACGGAGACGCCGAGCAGCCGTTCTTTGTCCCACAACGCAATCGGGTCGCCGACCTGGAGGTTCCTGTGGTTCGGGACGTTGCTGTCCCACGAGTAGTACGCGTCGACCTGGTCGTCGTAACCCGCGTTTCCTCCGTGGCCGCGGTTGTCACCGGCGGCCATGAGCAGCCAGGCGCGCGGGGGTGTCGCGGGACTCACACCCAGAGCTTGCCATGCTCGGTGTCCGAAGGGCCGGTACGCGGTCCGGGTCTACGATCGCGGTCGTGGCGCACTACCTCCCGTTCCTCGCGTTCGCGCTGGTGCTCGCGCTCATCCCGGGCCCGGACATGCTGCTGACGACGAGCAGCACGGTCATGCGGGGCAGGCGCATCGGATTCTGGACGCTCGCGGGTGTCACGGTGGCGGGCGCCGTGCAGGGAGTGCTGGCCGCGTCCGGGCTGGGGGCGGTCATCGTCGCGTCCCGCCCGGCGTTCGAGGCGATCCGCTGGGCAGGGGTCGCCTACCTGCTGTACCTCGGTGCGCGGGCGCTCCAGTCGGCGATCGCGGGGAGGCAGGCGGACGTCGTCGTCGTCGACGAACGCGCGATGCGGCCGCGGGCGGCATTCCGGCAGGGCTTCCTGTGCAACATCACCAACCCCAAGGTGCTCGCGTTCAACCTGTCGGTGCTGCCGCAGTTCGTCTCGCACGACGCGGGCCTCGCACAGCTGCTGACCTACGCGCTTACGGCCACGGCCGTCGGCATGGTCGTCCTGCTGGTCGTGGTGGCGGGGGCCGATGCGGCCCGCCGGGTGCTGTCGTCGCGTCGCGCTCGTCGGCGCCTGGAAGGGGTGGCAGGCGTGACGTTCGTCGGCTTCGCCGCCGCGCTGGCGGTTGAGAGCTGACGGTCAGGACAGCGCCATGACGCGAACGTCGGGACCGACCGCCCCGGACAGCTTCGCGTCGCAGGTGTACAGCGGGCAGTCAAGCGCGGTGGCCAGCGCCAGGTAGGACGCGTCGTACGCGGTGAACTGGTGTCGCAGACCCCAGACCGTGTCCGCGAGGGGTTCGAGCTCGTGTCGGAGAACGGTGAGCTGGAAGTAGTCGCGGCGCGCCTCGTCGGCGGCGGCCGCAGTGATCTTGCGGCCAAGGAGGAGTCCCCGCAGCACCGACAGGACCTCGAGGTCAAGGACGTGCGGTGCGCTGAGCTCGCCGGCCAGGGCGTCGAGGAGGTCGGGGTTGGGTCGGCGACCGACGAGGGCCTCGACCATCGCCGACACGTCGACGACGATCATCGGCGACCGGCGGCGACCTCGGCGACGATGTCTGCGGTCGACGGGTTGCCCGTCCGATCGCGTGCCCGAAGTCGTGCGGCGACCTCGGCGTTCGTCGGACGGGCCGCGATCTTCGCGAGCTCGAGGCCGACGTAGGCGGAGAGCGACGTCCCGGCCTCGGCTGCACGGTCCTTCAGCGTCTGGGCGACGTCGTCAGCCACGTCGCGAATGTACAAGGTGGTCACGATGGCCATGCTAGCAGGGTGCAAGCACGGGCCTGGCGTCGCCTCAGTCGACGACGGCAGCGACCGCCTCGATCTCCACCAGTTGGTGCTCGTAACCCAGCACGGTGACGCCTAGCAGGGTGCTGGGCACGTCGTGCTCCCCGAATGCGAGATGCACCACGTCCCACACGATGCCGAGGTCGGAGCGTTCGGAGGACGCGACGAGCACCCGGGTGCTGACGACGTCCTCGATCGCCGCGCCGGCTGCGCCGAGCGCCGCGGTGAGGTTGTCGACGCATCGCGACGCCTGGCCCGCGTAGTCGCCGATCGGCGTCACCGACCCGGCCTCGTCGAGCGGGCACGCGCCCGCCAGGAAGATCAGGCGTGCATCGGGGTCGACCGTCGAGGCGTAGGCGTAGGGCGCGTCGCACAACGCGGGTGCGCGGACGAGGCGGACGGCAGCGCTCGTCGCGCCATCCGCTCGCGCGTCCGTCGTGTCGTTCAGTGCTCGCCCTTGATGACGAAGAAGGAGCCGCGGATCGTGCCGGCGAGCTTCGACTTCTGCCGCGCGAACTTGAACGACGACAGCTCGTCGGGCACGTCCATGCCGTCGGACAGCTTGAACCCGACCGCGCGCTTGCCGCCATCGGCGAGCGTGTAGAGCACGTTGATCGACAGGCCCGACTCGTAGAAGACGTAGGACCAGCGGACGCCGTCGACCTCGAACTGCGTGGCCTCGAGCGGTGGTGATGCGATGACCAGGTCGCGCTCGGTGCGCAGAACCTCGTGCACGTACTCGACGATCGACGAGGCCTCGTCGGCCGCGTCGACCGTGAACGTGTGGTCGTACTTGTTCTTGAAGTAGCGCGCCTCGTTGGCGCGCAGGCCGGCGAGGGCCTCGACCACGGGGGAGGACTCCAACCCCACGGTGGACACCTCGGTGAAGTCGACGACGTACGACACGTGCACCCTCCTGACCTGGACCGACCCGCGTGACACTACCGCGTGACGGAAACAGACTCTTGACACGAATCGGACACCGGGCCGTACTGTGTGAATGCGCCTATTAGGCAGGAACATTTACTAATTACCCCCGGGAGACCCCCATGCTCCGCACTCGCGTTCTCGCCACGGCCGCGCTCGGCATTGCCGCGGCCCTCGTCGTCCCGCAGTCCGCCCAGGCGACGTCGTCGTCGCCCGACGTCCCGAAGAAGGTCGTCACGGCCTACTTCGCCGACTGGGACGTCTACGGCCGCGGCTACTACGTCAAGGACATCCCCGTCGACAAGCTCAACGTCATCCAGTACGCGTTCGGCGTGCCGGGGTACGACGCGGCCACCGGCAAGGCCAGCTGCGACCCCGTGGACCCGTGGGCCGACTACCAGCAGGTCTACTGGGGACCGGAGAACACCGTGGACGGCGTCGCCGACGACCCGAGCAACCCCGACCAGCACCTCTTCGGCAACTTCAACCAGCTGCGCAAGCTGAAGGCCGCCAACCCGCACCTCAAGGTGGAGATCTCGCTGGGTGGCTGGACGAAGTCGACGTGGTTCTCGACGCTCGCGTCGACCCCCGAGCTCCGCAAGGCCTTCGTCTCGTCGTGCATCGACACCTTCATCAAGGGCAACCTGGCCGGCGGTGGGTGGCCGGAGAACGCCGGGGGAGACGGGGCCGCGGCCGGGCTCTTCGACGGCATCGACATCGACTGGGAGTACCCGACCCAGGTCGCCGACGGCAACGTCAACCCCGGCCCGGCCGACCGGCACAACGCGACCCTGCTGGCCGCTGAGTTCCGCAAGCAGCTCGACGCGTACGGCACGACGACCGGCAAGCACTACCTGCTCACGGCAGCGCTGCCCGCGGCGACGAGCTCGACGAAGTACTTCGAGCTGAAGGAGATCAGCCGGTACTTCGACTGGGACAACGTGATGACCTACGACTTCAACGTCGCGAGCGGCCCCAAGGCGGCGCACAACACGCTGTTCACGCCCGACCCGCGCGACCCCAACGCCAAGAACCTCACCTGGAACACCGCGGGGACGGTCGCGCACTACCTGCTCAACGGCGTGCCGGCCAGCAAGATCGTCGTCGGCGTCCCGTTCTACGGCCAGCAGTATCTGCGCACCGGCACCAAGAACCACGGGCTGTACACACCGTTCGACAACACGGGGACCGACGTGAACTCGCTGGCGCCCGACGTCGCCCCGCAGCCGACCTACCACGCGCTGGTTGACGTGGGCGGGTACGTCGACGGCGCGGGCACGACGGGCGGTGCCGGGTACACGGCCTACTGGAACCCGCTCGCCGGCGAGCCCTACCTGTTCAACCCGGCCGCGTCGCACGAGCTCACCACTGGTGCCGCGACCGTGCCGACCGTGATCGCGTTCTCGAGCCCGCGCTCGATCGGTGAGCGGACCAAGCTGATCAAGACGCTCAACCTGCGCGGCGCGATGGCGTGGGAGATCAGCCAGGACTCCGACAGCCACGCGCTGATCAACGCGCTGGCGCCGGTCATGCAGTAGCGGTCCCGCGAGCGGGGACACCAGGTGCGTGTCCCCGCTCGCGTCCGTCAGGCCGAGATCTGCCGTCGGGCTCCCGCCACGACCCGCCCGAAGTTCACGGTCCAGCCCACGCCGAACACGCGCGGACCGACCACGTGCGCGCTGTCCGGGTCCCACATGCGCTGCTTGACGCGCGCGATGGTCGGGATCCGGAAGTCGTAGGGCACGAAGCCGACGACGACGCCGTGCCACTCGCGCTCGTCGGCCGGGGTGCGGAGCTCCTTGACGACGGCGGCGACCGCCAGCCCGAGCGTGACGAGCCGGATCGCCCGCCGGATCTTGCGCGGGCCTTTCGCGTGCTTGTCGGTCATCGCGTCTCCTCGGTCAGCAGGGGTCGGTCCCACTATCCACTGCGGTGGGACGGAGCGCAGGGCGGCCCGGCGACACCCGGGTCGCCCTGCGTCGTCGTCAGGACCGGATGAACTCGAGCAGGTCGGCGTTGATCGTCGCCGCCTCCGTGGTCGGCATGCCGTGCGGGAAGCCTGCGTACGTCTTGAGCGTGCCGTTCTGCAGCAGCTCGGCCGACAGCGGGCCGGAGTCGGCGTAGGGCACGACCTGGTCGTCGTCGCCGTGCATGACGAGCGTGGGGACGGTGATCTTCTTCAGGTCCTCGGTGAAGTCGGTCTGGGAGAACGCGACGACGCCGTCGTAGTGGGCCTTGGCGCTGCCCATCATCCCCTGGCGCCACCAGTTCTCGATGACCGCCTGCTGCGGCTCGCGACCGGGGCGGTTGAACCCGTAGAACGCGGTCGACGGGAAGTCCAGGTAGAGGTTGGCCCTGTTGGTCGCGACCTGCTCCTGGATGCCGTCGAAGACCTCCTTGGGCAGTCCGCCCGGGTTCGACTCGGTCTTGACCATGATCGGCGGAACGGCGGCGATCAGGACGGCCTTCGACACCCGGTCCTCGCCGTGGCGGGCGATGTAGTGGACCACCTCGCCGCCCCCCGTCGAGTGGCCGATGTGGACGGCGTCGTGCAGGTCCAGGTGCGCGGTGAGCGCGGCGAGGTCGTCGGCGTAGTGGTCCATGTCGTGACCGTCGCTGACCTGCTCCGAGCGGCCGTGGCCGCGTCGGTCGTGCGCGATGACGCGGTAGCCGTGCTGGACGAAGAACATGAGCTGCGCGTCCCAGTCGTCCGACGACAACGGCCAGCCGTGGCTGAACACGAGCGGCTGACCCGACCCCCAGTCCTTGTAGAAGATCTCGACGCCGTCGGGAGTGGTGATCGTGCCCATGCGCAGCCTCCGTGGTTCGGGTGTGGCGGCTCGGCCGCCGTCGGACCGAGATCTTCCGAGCGTATGAGCGCTCACACGCGGCCGCGCGGTGAGCGTGCTACGAGTACGTGAACAGTGTGTGACCAGGCTCTTCGCGCTGGCCGGCGTCATGGGTGCGCTGGGGTGGGAGGGCCAGCAGGCCGCGGTCTGGGGGCGTGTTGCGCGAGAGGTCAGGGCTGGCGTGTCTGCACGTCGGCCAGCTCGTCGGCCCGCGTGTGCGGGACGCCCAGGACGAGCAGGCTCGCCGTCGTCACCGCGCGCGCGGAGACGGTCTCGCGCGACGAGTCGTGATCGGCCACGGTGAACACCGTCGACCACGCCAGCTGGCTGAGGACGTCGGCGGGCAGGTGGCGCCCGAAGGCGCCGTCGTCCTGGCCGCGTCGAACCAGCGTGGTCATCGGCGTGTCCACCCGGGCCAGGGCGGCGTGGATGGCGGGCCCCAGCTCGCCGCGGCGCAGGACGACCAGGACGCGGTAGCGGTGCACGAGCGGCCAGAGCCGGGCGACGAACGTGGCCCACGCGGCATCGGCAGCGGCGCCCGGCGGGTCGCTCTCGGCCAGGACGGCTTCGATCTCCGCGGCGGCGCGCTGTGCGAGCGCCAGCAGAAGGTCGGCGCGCGAGGGGAAGTAGCCGTAGACGGTGCGCCGGACGACGCCCGCGGCGGCGGCGATCTCGCCCATGCCGGCATCGGGGGCGGCGCCGAGGACCTCGATGGCGACGTCGAGGATCCGCTCACAGGTGGGGCCGTGGCCACGTGGCTCGGTTCTCGTCGACATGCTCGGAATCATTGCACACCAGTGTGCAATGGACGTAGATTGCACACTGGTGTGCAAACGCGTCCCGCGCCACCGGCACGCCACCGGAGAACGTCGCACAGCCGAGGAGGCATGCGCATGACCACGCGAGAGATCGACACCGCGCCCACCGCCATCCGCCCGTTCCGCGTCGCCGTCGCGGAGGCGGAGATCGACGACCTGAAGGAACGGCTGGCCAGGACGCGCTGGCCGGCCCCGGAGACCGTCCCCGACTGGTCGCAGGGCGTCCGACTCGAGAATGCTCGATCGCTCGTCGAGCACTGGTTGCACACGTACGACTGGCGGCGCCTCGAGTCCCAGGTCAACGCCTTCCCTCAGTTCCTGACCGACGTCGCCGGGACCGACATCCACTTCCTGCACGTGCGCTCCCCGCACCCGCACGCGATGCCGCTGGTCCTGACGCACGGGTGGCCGGGGTCCTTCGTCGACTTCCTGCCGATGATCGGGCCGCTCACCGACCCCGTCGCGCACGGAGGACGGGCCGAGGACGCGTTCGACGTCGTGGTCCCGTCGTTGCCGGGCTTCGGGTTCTCGGGCAAGCCGACCGGCGGGGACTGGGACGTCGCCCGCATCGCCGACGCGTGGACCGAGCTGATGTCGAGGCTCGGCTACGACCGCTGGGTTGCCCACGGTGGGGACTGGGGTGCGGTCGTGACCACAGCCCTCGGCGCGAAGCGCCCCGACGGACTGCTCGGGATCCACCTGAGCACGCCGTACGTCGTCCCGGAGCCGATCCCGGCCGAGCTGACGCCCGACGAGCGGCGAGCCGTGGACGGCCTCGCGCTCTATGGTGGCCCGCTCGGCGGGTCCAACCATCTGCAGGGCACCCGGCCGCAGACCGTCGGGTACGCGCTGGCAGACTCGCCGGTCGGGCAGGCGGCCTGGATCTACGAGAAGTACCAGTCGAAGACGGACAACGACGGCCTGGCCGAGCACGCCCTCTCCGTGGACGTCATGCTCGACGAGATCTCGCTGGCGTGGTTCACCAACAGCGCCGCCTCGTCGGCCCGGATCTACTGGGAGAACCGGACGGCCACCATGTCGGGCCCCAGGCTCACGCTGCCCGTCGCGGTCACCGTGTTCCCGCGCGACGTACCCCGCATGCCCCGCACCTGGATTGACGACACCTACGGCGACCTCATCCACGTCGGTGAGGCGGAAGCGGGTGGGCACTTCGCGGCGCTCGAGGAGCCCGACGTGCTCGTCGCCGAGCTCCGCACGGGACTGCGGAGCCTCCGAGCGGGTTGATGCGAATGATGCACGGCAATGATGCTTGTGATGTCGTAGGGTGTGGCGCATGCGCACGACGGTCTCCATCGACGACGACCTGCTCCGCCGCGCCAAGCAGGCGGCGGGCGCCCGCGGAGAGACGCTCGGGTCGCTGGTGGAGGAGGCGCTGCGCCGGCTCCTGGCCGAAGCGGCCACCCGTCGGCCGGGGGTCGAGCTTCCACTGTTCGTCGGCGGGACCGGGCCGAGGCCGGGCGTGGACCTGACGTCGAACGCGGCGCTGGAGGATCTGACGGACAAGGACCGACGTGCTGCTGTGTGACGTCAACGTCCTCGTGGCCGCCCATAGGCCTGACCATCCGCACCACGCCGCCGCCCTGTCCTGGCTCCAGGCAGCGGTCAACGGGGTGGAAGCGGTCGTCGTACCCGACGTCGTCGCCTCGGGCTTCGTCCGTGTCGTGACGCATGCGCGCGTCTTCGAGGTGCCGACGCCGCTCGACGAGGCTTTCGGGTTCTTGCGCGAGCTCACGCGTGGACCGGCCGTCGTCGCGATGCCGCCGGTGGACGGGCTCGTCGACCGGCTCGACGCCGTCTGTCGGGAGGCCGACGCGCGCGGCTCGCTCGTGTCGGACGCGCTGCTCGCGACGTACGCCGTCGCGCTGGGAGCGCGCCTGGTCACGTTCGACCGCGACTTCCGCCGGTTCGACGCCCTGTTGCTCCTCGAGCTGCGGGCCTGACGACCGTTCTGGTCGCGGGTTCCTCGTCGACTCGCGTGATGCAACCCGCGACCCGACGTGAAGGCCGCGACCCGAGCGGGGGCGCTGCCCGCGACACGCTCGCAACGTGCTCGTCATCTGCGCGAGGCACGATGCGCGCATGCGCCTCCTGGTCCACAACGCCCTGCTCATCCCGGTCGCCGACGCAGCCCGCGACTGGTTCCCCGGCTGGTTGCTGGTGGACGACGACGGCCGGGTCGCGGCGATCGAGGCCGGCGAGCCGGATCCCGCGCTGCTGGCGAGCGGCGTCGAGGTGCTCGATGCCGACGGGGCGATCGTCGCGCCCGGCTTCGTCTCCGCGCACTCGCACCTGTTCACGTCGGGCATGCGCGGCATCAGCGCCGGCTCCACGCTCTACCCGTGGGTGCTGTCGATGGTCGAGGTCATGGACAAGTGCTCGCCCGACGACGTCTACTGGTCGGTCCTGCACGGGAGCCTGGACTTCCTGGCCAACGGCGTGACCAGCGCGTACAACTTCACGCACTCGCGCGTGACGTGGCGCTACAACCCGGAGACGGCGTCGCCGGAGCTGGGTCGCGTGGCGCCCGTGGAGTTCGTGACGCGGCAGTTCGACGGGGCCGCCGACGCCGGGCTGCGCGTGGTCAACGCGATCCGGCTCGACGACGAGGCGGGGCCCGAGGACAAGATGCTGGGCGTGTTCGGCGACATGGTGGCCGAGTCGGCGCTGCGCACCCCGGCGGCCCAGCACCTGGGGGCGTCCGTGATGGGTGCCGTGCAGTGGGCGTCCGCGCCGCGCTCGGCCCAGCTCGAGGTCGAGGTCATGCGCCGGCACGGCATCACCAACCAGGCGCACTTCGTCGAGACCGCCCAGGGCATCGAGACCCAGCGCGAGAAGTTCGCGTGGTACCGCGACGCCGGTGCCTTCGGCCCCGACTTCCTGTTCGGGCACTTCGTGCACCCGACGGACGAGATGGTCGACGTCGCCGCGTCGACCGGGTGCGGCGTCGTGTGGCAGGCGACGTCCAACGGGCGGCTCGGCTCCGGCTTCATGGACGCGGTGCGGCTGCGGGACGCGGGGCTGCGCATCGGCCTCGGCCTGGACGACCAGTCCTGCACCGACATCTCCGACCCGTGGGGCAACATGCGCATGGGCCTGTACACGACTCGCGCGCTCAACACGGACGCGAGCGTCCTCATGCCGGCCGACGTGCTGCGCATGCACACCCTCGGCGCGGCGGAGGTGCTGGGGGTCGCGGACCGGATCGGGTCGCTCGAGGTCGGCAAGTACGCCGACTTCGTCGTGGTCGACCACCGCTCGCCCGACACGGGTCCCGTGTGGGACGTGCTGGCCAACTACGTCCTGGCGTGCGGGCTGCGCAACCTCAAGCGGGTGTACTCGGGCGGTGTGCTGGTCCACGACGGCGGCCGGTCCACGTCGCCGTTGGCGTTGCAGGCGCCCGGCGAGCTGCGCGCCCGCATCACCGAGGCGGCCGCGCGCTGGGGCGTCACGCTCCCGCTGGCGGCGTGGGAGGCGGGGCGGTGACCGGCGTCGACGTCCGTCAGGTGTCGACGTCCTCGCCGTGGTGCAGGTCGCCGCACTCGACCTCGTCGACCCCGTGAGACACCAGGTAGGGGCGGGCGCCGCGGTCGCCGTGGAGCGTCGCTGCGAGCGCGGTCCAGTGGTCGGCGCCGACGAGGACGGGGTGGCCGGGGCGGCCGCCGTACGTGGCCTGGCGCAACGTGCTCCGGTCGCTGCCCGCGGCGACGCGTGCGACGACGGACGTCGGCGTGCCCGGCAGGTCGACGAGCGTCACGACGACCGCGTCGCCGCTCGCGTGCGCGAGGCCTGCGCGCAGCGACGCCCCCAGCCCGTCGGCCCAGTCGTCCGCGACGACCGACTCGACGCGGTCGTCGCGCGGCACCAGCGCGCGCGCCTCGTCGGCCGACGCCCCCAGCACCACGACCACCCGCGCGCAGCCGCCAACCAGCAGCAGCTCGACGGCCTGCCGGAGCCACGCGCCGCCGAGCGCGAGCGCTTTGGGCTCGCCGCGCCGCGTCCCGGCGCCGGCCGCGAGCACGATGCCGGTGGTCGTCGTCTGCACAGCAGTACCGTGCCACGCGCGACCATCACGACGAAGGAGATCCGATGATCGACGACACCCCGCGGACCCGCGAGCTGCTGACCACCGCGCTGCACGTGCGGCGGTGGGTCGACGAGGTCGCGGCGGGCTGCCCGTACGACGACGTCGACGCGATGCTTCCCGTCGCGGACCTGGCGGCGCGGCACCTGACCGACAGCGAGGTCGACGAGGCGGTGGCGGGCCACCCGCGCATCGGCGAGCGCGGCACGGGCGGTGGCGCGGCGCTGAGTCGGTCGGAGCAGGCGTCGTCGGCCACCGAGGACCCGGCGCTGGTGACCGCGATGACCGAGGGCAACGCCGCCTACGAGCAGCGGTTCGGCCGCATCTTCCTGATCCGCGCGGCCGGGCGCACGCGTCCGGAGATCCTGGCGGAGCTGCAGCGTCGTCTGGCGTCGGACCCTGCGACGGAGACGCGCGAGGCCGCCGACCAGCTCCGTCAGATCGCCCTGCTGCGCCTGAATACGCTGTTCGCATGAGCCAGCTCACCACGCACGTCCTCGACACCGCCCTGGGCCGACCGGCCGCCGGCGTCCCCGTGGTCCTCGACGCCCTCGAGGAGGGCGGCTGGGTCACGCTCGCGACGGCGACCACCGACGACGACGGCCGCGCCCGTGCGATCGGTCCGGAGTCCGTGCCGCCCGGCCGCTACCGGTTCACGTTCGACACGGGCGCCTACTACCGGGCCACCGAGCAGATCGCGTTCCACCCGGAGGTCGTCGTCGTCTTCGAGGTCACGGACACGAGCCACTACCACGTGCCGCTGCTGCTGAGCCCGTACGCGTACTCGACCTACCGCGGCAGCTGACCTTCGTCGAGGACCGTGATCCCGCGCGCGCCGGCCTCCCGAGCGACGCGTCGGTCGAACGTCGCCAGTGCGACCTGCAGGTGTTCCGCGGTCGCGAGGACGCAGGCGTCCGGCATCTTCAGCGTCGTGCTGGCGCGCACTCGGGCCAGGTGCTCGGGGGACGGATCGCCTTGAGGGGCGAGCCGGAATCCCGCGTCGGCGAGCAGTCCCCGCGCGACGGCTTCCGCGCCGCCCCGCGCAGGACCGACCAGCACCTCGGCCATGGTCAGCGAGTGCAGCACCATGCCCTCGCCACCGTGGTCGGTGACGATCTGCTGCGCCGCTTCGTGGTGGACGTGGCCGGGGCTGCTCGCCGCGATGACGACGTTCGCGTCGACGACGATCACTGCTCCCAGCCATCCCGGACGTCCTCGAGATACCCGTCCGGGTAGTGCTGCGCGAGGGCGGTGAGTCCCTCGGCTGCCCGCCGGCGCGCGTCCCTGCCCGCGCTCTCGTCCAGCTCGACCGCGTCGGCGCCGGCCTCGATCAGCCGCGTGAGCAGCGTCGCCTGGCGCTCACCGGGCCAGCGGCGACGCGCGACGTCGAGAGCGTGGGCGACGGCCTCGGTCTCCGTGATGGCGTGGCGCGGTCGGGTGGTGGGCATGCGGCGAGTGTAGCTCCGGAGCCACGAGGTGTGACACCTCGTTCGTGCCCTTCAGTAGGCGACCTTGGCGTCGCGGGACAGCCACGCGTCCATCGGGAGCGTCGCCGTGGGGACGCGGTGGCCGACGACGGGCATCGACCACTCGTGCCGCGCGGTGGCGAACAGGTCGTAGAACGCGCTGTCGTCGAAGCCCGCGCGGGCGGCGTCGTGCCGGTCGGCCGCGAACACCACGCGGTCCACGCGCGCCCACAGGCACGCGGACACGCACAGCGGGCACGGCTCGCACGACGTGTACACGGTCGCGCCCGCCAGCGAGAAGTCCTCGATCGCGTGGCACGCGAAGCGGATGGCCTGGACCTCGGCGTGCGCGGTCGGGTCGTTGTCGCGCGTCACGCGGTTCTGCCCGACGCCCAGCAGCACGCCGTCGCGCACGACGACGGCGCCGAACGGCCCGCCGCCGTCGGCAACGTTGGCGGTGGCGAGCGCGACGGCCTGGGAGAGCCAGCTCTCGTCGTCGGGCGTCACGGGTTGCCCACCGAACGGGTCCACGCGTCGGGCGCGGCCGGCGCGCCGTCGCGGACGATCACCGCCTCGATGAGCCCGTAGGGCCGGTCGGCCGCGAAGAAGACCTCGCCCGGGTTCTCCAGGCCGAAGGGCGAGAGGTCCGCGAGGAAGTGGTGCTTGTTGGGGGCGGCGAACCGGATCTCGACGACCTGCGGAACGGCCTCCAGCACCGCGCGGCCCATGTGCCACAGCGTCTGCTGCAGGGCCAGGGAGTGCAGGGTGGCGAACTGCTCGAGCATCACCTGCCGGACGGTCGCGTACGTCGCGTCGAAGTCCACCTCGCCGTCGTAGCGCCACTGCGCCGCCAAGGAGGTGGCCAGGACGCGGTCGTCGGTCTCGCCGAGCGTCGTGAACTCGTCCTTCAGGAACCCGTGGAACTCCGAGCCCGTCGACTTCAGCAGCGTCAGGTCCTTCAGGCCGGCGATCACCGTGCTGCCCGTCTCGTCGGCCGTGACCGACGCCGTGCGGACCTCCTGCCCGCTGCGGACCCACGTGTGGTCGTGCTCGGCGCCGTCGACGAGGACGCGCACCCACGCGAACTCCTCGACGTCCACGCGCGCACCGGTGACGGGTGCGACGTCGTCGACGAAGTGCCGGGCCAGCAGCGTCGCGAACGCCTCGGGGGAGGCCACGCCGTGCTGCTTGGCGTAGACGAAGGACATGTTCTTCTGGGTGTCCGTGGGCAGCACCGCCGACTGGTCGCCGGTGAGGTAGGCGGCGTCGAAGTTGCCGCGCAGTGCGGTGGTCACGTTGAGGTCGCGGATCTCGTGGCGCGGCGAGGCGCGCTGCACGCGGACCACGCGCGTCTCGGCCTTGCCGTACTGGTGCGCGTGCAGGCGGGCTGTCATGGGGGCGGCCTCCGTCGGGGGCAGGTCGGTGAGGGTCATCCGGGCAGCTCCGTGATCGTCCAGTCGGTGCCATCGAACCGGTGCTCGCGGCGGTGGCTCACGGACGCGTCGTCGCCCGTCCAGAAGGTGAGGCTCGTGGGGCGGACCAGGAAGCCGACCCACGTGGGCGGCGGCTTGAGCACCTGGTGCGTGGCGGCGAACGTCGCCCAGGCGGCGCGGCGCTCGTCGACCGGCATGGCCGCGACGGACGTCGTGTTGAGCCACGCCAGGCGGCGCAGGTAGAGCGAGCGGCGGGCGTACGCGCGGTCCGTCTCGCCGGCCGGCGCGGGTTCCGCGACGCCGCGCACGACGAGCTGGCGCTGCCGCTCCGGCCACCGCGCGACCACCGCGACCGCGGGGTTGGCGGTGAGCTGGGCGACCTTGCGCGAGCTCGCGTCGGTGTGGACGTAGACGCCCTTGCGGTCGAGCTCGGACAGCAGCACCGAACGCGCGTCGGGGGCGCCGTCCTCGTCCACCGTCGCCAGCGTCACGACCGGCCGCTCGGGGTCGTCGTTGGTGGGCAGCCAGTCGAGCAGCAGCGCGTAGGCCTCGTCGGGCAGCGTCGGCGGGCGGGTGAGCGTTCTCACGGCGTCTCGCTCGTCGGCGCGGTGTGCGTGAACGTCGCGATCTCGGTCAGGACGTCGACGGCGCGGGCGACCGACGCCTCGAACAGCACCTTGCCGGCCTGCGCGTCGGCGCCCGTCGGGTCGCCGATCACGCCGTCGGGTCCGAAGTCGTCGCTCAGCCAGCCGAACTGCGCCGTCGTGCCGTTGAACCCCAGGTGGCTGAGCCCGGCGATGTGCTCCGGGACGTTGCGTCGTGCGACGGACATGTCGACGAGGTCGGGGCGCAGGTGCATGACCAGCGACGTCTCGCCGTACCCGGCGTGGATGCCCAGCCCGTGCTCGTCGGGCTCGTTCTCGCCGCCCGCGCCGGCGATCTGCACGCCGGACGGCATGGAGAACGTCAAGAGCCCGAACCGCCGCCGGATCTCGCGCAGCGCCACGCCCAGCAGCGCCGTGTTGCCGCCGTGGCCGTTGATGAACACCAGCCGGCGCGCGGGGGTCGTCGCGACGGAGCGGCCGATGTCGACGAGCGTCGCCATCAGCGTCTCGTAGGACACCCACATGGTCCCGCTGGCCCACGAGTGCTCGTCGGACTTGGCGTACGTGAGCGTGGGTAGCTGCCAGACGTCCAGACCCGCGGACGCGGCCTCGGCGACGGCGGCCGTCGCGACGCTCTCCGCGATCAGCGCGTCGGTGATCAGGGGCAGGTGCGGACCGTGGTGCTCCATGGCACCGGTCGGCACGACGAGCACCGAGTCCGGGCCCAGCACGCGGGCGGTGGCGGGGCCGGACAGCTCGGCCAGCAGGCGGCTCATCGGATCGAACCCTTGCGCGGGCCGGCGTACGCCGGGTTGAGCTTGCCGGGGTTGAGCAGGCCGTCGGGGTCCGTCGTCGCGGCCAGCGCGGCCGTCCGCTCCACCTCGAAGTCCACGTTCCACTGGTGCGGGTTGTGCACGCCGACGCCCAGAGCGCCGAGCGCGGCGATCGACTCGTCGAGCCGCTCCGGCCCCTCCCAGACGCCCGCGAGCATCCCGATCGGGCGGCTGCCTCCCGCCTCCAGGTGCAGCAGGCCGCCGGTCATCGTCGCCTGCACGGCCTCCAGGTCGTCGACGAGCGGGTCGCCCGAGACCTCGAGGTGGATGTACGTGCCCGGGTCGGACTTCTGCAGCCACTCGATGGGGTGGTTGTAGGACAGGACCGACAGCTTCATGGACGCCTGCGGGCCGTCGCGCAGGTCCTCGACGGTGCCGCCGGCGGCGCGCACCAGGGCGGTCGCCGCGCCGATCACCGTCGGCATGAGGATGGCGCGCAGGCTCGCGCGTCCCTCGGGCAGGGCGTCGTCGGCCGGCAGTGCGGCGGAGATGGTGGGGTGGTCCGCGGAGCACAGGCGCGGTCGCGGGTCCAGGTTGCCGATGTCGCGCAGGGTCGCGAAGGCCGTCGCCGGGTCGTCGAACGAGGCGTAGAACCCGCGCCACTCCTGCAGCGGCTCGAGGCGCACCGTGGCCCGCGCGATGATCCCGGCCGTGCCGTAGTTGTGGACGTACGCCTGGGCGTCCTCGCCCTCGACGTGCACCAGCTCGCCGGTGCCGTCGGCGTGCACCACGTCCAGCGCGACGACGAACCCGTCGCTGTTGGCGCCGTGCACGATGGACCCCGTGCCGCCGGACCCGCCCGACAGGAACCCGCCGAGCGTCGACTGCGCCGTGGACGGGTACATCCACAGCTCCTGGTGCGTCTCGCGCACCGCAGCCTCGATGGCGACCATCGTCGCGCCGGCCTCGGCGGTCACCCAGCCGTCGCCGATCTCGACGAGCGCGCGGGCCCGGGTCGTGTCGACCACCAGCCCGTCCGACATCGGGATGGCCTGCCCGTAGTTGCCGGTGCCCTTGCCCCGCGGGGTCACGGGCACGCCGTGCCGGGCCGCGGCCGCGACGCACGCGGCGATCTGCTCGGCGTTCGTCGGGAACGCGACGACGTCCGCGGCGCCCAGCGGCAGCAGCTCCAGGATGAGGGGTGACATGGTCGACCCGTCGACGCTGGCCCGGTCGCGGACCCGCTGGTCGGTGGAGACGTTTGCGTCGCCGAGCAGCGTGCGCAGCTCGTCGGTCAACGCCTCGACGGCAGTCGGTTCGACCGCGGTCGCCGTGTTCTGCATGGGTACGTCCTCTCGGGTGGTGCAACGGGCGGCGGGCCCGGGGGTGGGCCCGCCGCCCGGTGGAGCCAGGTTCGAGCAGGGTCAGAAGCCGATCGACTGGTCCAGGAACTCGTTCGTGAACAGGTCGGTCGCCTTCAGGTCGGCCTTCGGCGGCGAACCCGCGTCGGTGAAGATCGGGCCGGCGATGTCGATGAGCTTCTGCACCCGCGCCTCGTCGAAGTCACCGACGTAGGCGTTGTCGCCGTTCGTGGCGATGTCGAGGTCCTTCATCTGCTGGACCGCGTAGTCGGCGACGCCCTGCGAGTACACCCAGCCGTTGTTGTACTGCTTGACCAGGTCGAGGATCAGCGCGTTCGTCGTGGCCGGGTCGTTGATGTAGTCGACGTCGGCCTGCTGCATGACGGGGACCAGCTTCTTGAGGCACGGCGCCATCGACTCGAGGTCGCCGGTCCGCACCGACATGGCTTCGGGGTAGAACTGGAAGCCCGCGTCGTAGATCGTCTGGAACTTGACCGGCTTGCCCCAGGCGCCGACCTCGTGCTCGTAGATGTACGGCTCGGCGGTCGCGAAGCCCTGCTGCCCGTCCTTGCCCTTGGCGGCGACGAAGTTGGCGGGCGTGCCGTCGTAGCTGCCGTCCGTCACGGACTTGTCGAGGGCGCCCGAGCCGATGAGGTAGCTCATGTACGTCGCACCGTTGAAGTAGCGGATGACGCCGCCGGTGCCCTTGAGCGCGGTGCCCAGGCTCTTGATGTCGGTGACGTCCGGGTACTTCGCCGGGTCCCACATGACCATCATGGGCGACTTGTCGTTCTCGGCGAACACGGCGGTCGTCGGGAACTTGTCGGAGAGCTGGACGGCCTCGTCCGTGGAGACGTAGGCGAGGGTGATCGACTTGTCCTGGTACATCTGCGCCGAGGGCTGCGTGAAGCCGATGGCCGGACCACCGGCACGGACCTCGATCTTGACGCCGGTCGGCTTGCCTCCGGACACGAGGTCGCCCGTCACCGACTTCTGGTTGGCGTCCACCTTGTAGCCGGGGCCGACGAGCTCGTACAGGTGGCCGTGGTCGGCCTCCGGGTTCCAGTCGGTCTGGACGACGACGGTCGCGGGGCAGACGTCGGACAGGTCGACGCCCCCGGCGGCCGCAGGGGTGGCCGAGCCGGACGGCGCGGCGGCGTCGTCGGAGTCGCTGGAGCATGCGGCGAGCGTGGCCGTGGTGAGCAGCAGACCGGTGGCGATCGCTGCGACGGAACGGGTGGTGCGCATGTGTGGCCCTCGTTTCGGGGTCGGGTGATGCAGGGGTGGAGGGTGGAGCGACGGGAGCGGGGCGGGGGTGGGCCGGCTCCCGGGATCAGGGGGTGGCTCTGGGCGTCAGTTGAAGTCGTACCAACGGCCGACGACGAGGCGGCCGAGCCAGCCGAAGACGACGAACACGAGGACGCCGAGCGCAGACGCGGTGAGGATCGCGGCGTACAGCTGCGGGCCCTGCAGGCGGGAGGCGTACACCTGGATGAGCACGCCGAGCCCGGCGTTGCCGCGCTGGAAGAACTGGTCGCCGACGATCGCGCCGACCACCGCCAGTCCGGCCGAGGTGCGCAGGCCGACGAAGATCGACGGCATGGCCGCCGGGAACTGGAGCTTGCGCAGCAGCGTGACCCGTGAGGCGCCCTGGAGCTGGAACAGCTCGCGCTGCTGCTTGGCCACGGACTGCAGGCCGAACAGCGTCATCGACACCATGGGGAACAGGGCGATGAGGATCGTCACGATCACGCGGGCCTGGAAGTTGTAGCCGAACAGGATCCCGATGAGCGGCACGAGGGCCAGGATCGGGATGCACTGCAGCACCACCGCGTAGGGGAACAGCGACCGCTCCAGCCACGTGGCCTGGGACATGACGATCGCCCACGCCATGCCCAGCACGATGGCGATCGCGAGGCCGGTCATCGCGACCTCGGTGCTGTGCAGCAGTGCGCTGGACAGCGCGGAGATCTCGTCGGGGTCGGTGAGCACTTTGAGGACCTCGTGCGGGTAGGGCACGAAGTAGCCCTGGTCCTTGGCCTCGTAGATCGCCGCGAGCGCGTACCAGAGGCCGATCATGACGAAGAAGACGACGACGGGTCCGACCCACCGGATCGCGTTCGTCGACCGGCGGGGCGTCTTGGGCGTGACCGTGCGCGCGGGCGCCGTCACGGCCTCGATCGTGGAGGTGGCCATCAGCTGTGCGCCTCCTTCAGGGCGTGGGAGACCTCGCCGACGAGCGCCGCGAACTCCGGGGAGTAGCGGATGTCCGGGTCGCGGGGCATGGGGAACGGGATGTCGAAGGTACCGACGAGCTTGCCGGGGCGGCCCGACATGACGACGACCTTCGTCGACAGGTACACCGCCTCCGCCACGGAGTGCGTGATGAACAGACCGGCGAAGTGCTGCTCCGCGAAGAGCCGCAGCAGCTCGTCGTTCAGGCGGCTGCGCGTGATCTCGTCGAGCGCGCCGAACGGTTCGTCGAACAGGAACACCTCGGGGTCGAGCGTGAACGAGCGGGCCAGCGACGCGCGCATCCGCATGCCGCCCGACAGCTGCTTGGGCAGGTGCTTCTCGAACCCCTCGAGGCCGACGAGCTTGATCGCCTTCGCGGCCTGCTCGCGGCGGATCTTGGGTCCGCGACCCGCCAGCTCGGCCAGCAGCTCCACGTTGCCCTGGACGTCGCGCCACGGCAGGAGCGTCGCGTCCTGGAAGACGTAGCCGATGTGGTCGGTGTTGAGCTCGAGCGTGCCCTCCGACGCGCTCTCGAGCCCGGACGCGATGCGCAGGAGCGTGGACTTCCCGCAGCCGGACGGGCCGACGACCGAGACGAACTCACCTCGCCCGACCGTCAGGTTCACGCCGGACAGCGCCACCGTCCCGTTGGGGAACGTCATCGCGACGTCGTGGAAGCCGAGCAGCGTGGCTCGATCCTGCACCAGCTGATCCGGTGCGACGGGGGTTTCTACGGACACGGTCACCTCACTTCGGGGGCGTTCTGGGGTCGGGTCGCGGGGACGGCGACCCGGGAGTGGACCTCGCTGCTCGCGACGAGCCGTCCGGCGTGCAGGACGTAGCGGTCGGCGCTCGCGGTCGCGACGGCGCCGACGAGGTCGTCGCCGCGGACGGCGAGGAGCTCGGCCTGCTGGCCTGCCACGACGCCGGCGGGAGGCAGGTTCATGACGTCGCGCGCCCCGGTGCTGACGGCGGCGTACGCCTCGTCTGCCGTCAGGTGCGCGGCGACGACCAGGAGCATCGCGGTCTCCAGCGCGTCGCTGCGGCCCAGCGGGTTGAAGGGGTCGCGCACGTTGTCGGCGCCGGCGGCGAACCGGACGCCGGCGTCGAGCAGCGCCCGGACCGCCGTCAGCCCGCGCGGTGTCGACACGTCGTCGTCCCAGCCCTGCAGGTAGAGGTTGGTGATGGGGTTCGCGATGACGCCGAGGTCCGCGGCCAGCACGTCGGCGATCACCTGGTCGCGACGGTCGGTGTCCAGTGTGCCGAGCCGGACGCAGTGGCCGGCACTGACGGGCACGTCCCAGCCGGTGACCGCGCGGGCCAGCACGTCGAGCGTGACCTCGCAGTCCAGGCTCTCGTCGGTGTGCACGTCCATGCCGACGCCGTGCCGCCGCGCGACCTCCAGCAGCCGGTCCAGCTCGGCCAGCGGCTCGGGCGCCAGGTGCGGGCACCCGCCGACGAGGTCCACGCCCGCCGCCAGCGCGTCGTCCATGTCCTGCGTCGGCGTGAGGTAGCCGCCCAGGGTGACGAGCTCGATGTCCATCACGTCGCGCAGGTCGTCGCGCACCTCGACCAGCGCCCGCACGCCGCGCAGCGGGTCGTCGCCGTGGAGCAGGTCCACGTGGGTGCGGACCGCGGTGGTGCCGTTGGCGAGCATGGCGAGCGCCTGGGTCCGGGCGCGGGTCGCGATGTCCTGGACGGTCATCCGCTCCGAGTGGGCGTGCCACGCGTCGATCGCCGTGCGCAGGTCTCCCATCGGCGGGCGGATCGCGTCCCAGGAGAGCGCCTTGTCCAGGTGGGCGTGCGGCTCGGCGGGTGCCGTCAGCAGCAGGAACCCGTCCAGCTCGAGCGTCGCGTCGGGGTCGCCCGAGCCCAGCGAGCCGGCCTCGAGGACCTCGGCGACGACGGGCCCGTCGAGCTCCACGTCGACGACCCGACCATCGGCCAGGCGGGCATTCGTGAGGCGCTCGATCCGGCGGGGGAGCGTGGTCATGACGGCCCCCTTTCCGGAGCTGTGGCCGGCCATTTCTGCCGGCGTTGGGAACGCTAAGCACCGGTGGTTTCCGCCGTGTAACCGCTGCGGTCCAGATGTGTGACGAGCGCGCGATCCCTGTTAACACGAGCCTCGTACCGTGACTTCGGGAGGCCTTTCGCCTCGTGCGTGGCCTTGTTGTCCGGTATGTGAGGAGGCAGTCGATGAGCGTTTTCAGCGATATCCAGCGCCCGGTCGTGGTGCAGGCCAGGACGGACCTCGCCGACGGCGTCGTCGCCCTGGAGCTCGTGCCGACCAACGGCCGGCCGCTGCCGCCGTGGACGCCCGGCTCGCACGTCGACCTGCTGCTGGGCGGCGGCCTGGAGCGTCAGTACTCCCTGTGCGGCGACCCGGCCGATCGCGCCGTCTACCGGGTGGCGGTCCTGTTGGAAGAGTCCGGGCGCGGTGGTTCCGCGGCCGCGCACGCCCTGGCCGTCGGGGACACGTTGCGGCTGCGCGGCCCGCGCAACCACTTCGCGTTCGACGCCACCGACCGCGTGGTGCTCGTCGCCGGCGGCATCGGCATCACGCCCATGCTGTCGATGATCGACGCCGCGCAGGCCGCGGGAGCGGACTGGACGCTGCACTACGCCGGACGTTCGCGCTCGACGATGGCGTTCGTCGACGACCTCGTCGCCGAGCATCCGTCGCGCGTGCGCGTGTACGCGGCCGACGAGGGTGAGCGCTTGTCCGTCGACGGGCTCGCCGACGGCGTCGCCGGCCAGGTGTTCTGCTGCGGTCCGCGTCGCCTGATCGACGCGGTCGACGAGGCCGTCGGGTCGGTGCCCGGCTGGACCGCGCACGCCGAGCGGTTCGAGGCCCGCGAGTTCGGGCCGCCGATGTGGTCCGACCCGTTCGAGGTCGAGCTGGCGCTGTCCGGGACCACCCTGACCGTCGAGCCCGGCCAGTCGATCCTGCAGGCCGTGGAGGACAGCGGCGCCGTCGTCGTCTCGTCGTGCCGGGTCGGGACGTGCGGGTCGTGCGAGACGCCCGTGCTGGAGGGGACGGTCGAGCACCGGGACTCGGTCATCGGCCCCGGCGGCAGCGGGACGACGATGATGATCTGCGTGTCGCGCGCCGCGTGCGCGTCGCTGGTGCTGGAGCTGTGACGTGCGCCCCTCAGCGCCCGACGCGGCGGTGCAGCGCGTCCACCACGTCGCGCTCGTCGGCCGTCTGCAGCACGTAGTCACGTACGACGACACGGCCGCCGACCACGACGTGCCGTGGCCGCCGGCCGGGCGCGGCCCACAGCAGGCCCGCGACGGGGGCGTCGACGCCCGCGTCCGCGACACCCGAGACGTCCCAGACGCACAGGTCGGCGGCCGCCCCGGGCCGCAGGTGGCCCAGGTCGTCGCGCCCCAGGCCGGCCGCGGACCCGGCCGTCGCCATCGTCAGGGCCTCACGCGCGGCGAGCGGACGGCCGACGAGCGGCGCGACCTGCATCGCCAGCCGGGCGTCCGCCAGCAGGTGCCCGGCGTCGTTGCTGCCGCCGCCGCTGGTGCCGAGCCCCACCGCGACGCCCGCGTCCCGCAGCGCCGCGACCGGCGCGACGCCCCAGCCCATCGGCAGGTCGCAGCCCGGCGCGTGGGTCGCGGTCACGCCGCGGGCGGCCAGGAGCGTCAGCTCGTCGGGCGTGATGTCGCACAGGTGCGCGAGCGTGACGTCCGGCGCCAGCCAGCCCCACTCGTCGAGCAGGTCCAGCGGTCGGCGACCGTACCGCTCGAGCGCGACCGCGACGTCCACCTGCTCGTTGGCCTGGGTGCGCCGGCGCAGTCCGTAGCGCGCCGCCACCTCGCCCAGCAGCGCGAACGTCTCGGGTGCGTCGCTGTGCACGCCTGCCGGGCCGACGGCCACCTGCAGCATGCCGTCGGCGCTCACGCCGCCGCGCACCCCGCCGACGAGGTCGCGGACGATCGCCTCCGCGGACGCGGCCGCCTGCTCGGGGTCGTCGCGTGCGCTGCCGCGGACGAAGACGAGCCGGGCACCGAGCTCGCGGGCGGCGCTCGCGGTGCCGCGCGCGATGTCCAGGCCGTCGTCGCCCGTCCACGTCAGGTGGTGGTCCGCGACGGTGGTGACCCCGCACAGCAGCGCCTCGGCGAGCCCGGCGCTCGCTGCGACGTGGCTGAGCTCGCCGTCCACGCCCGCGGCGGTGTAGGCCGCGGCCATCGTCGGCAGCCATGTGGCCATCGGGACTCCGCGCGTCCCGGGCAGCGTGCGGAACGCCGTCTGGAGGAGGTGGTGGTGGGCGTTGACCAGGCCGGGCGTGACGACGCAGCCGGACACGTCGAGGACGTCGCCCGCGCCGGCGGCCTCGGCGATGCGACCGTCCACCACGTGCACGTCGCCCGTCCGCTCCGTCCGCTCGTCGACGAGCACGGCCAGGGCACCGGTGAGAGTCAGCATGGGCCATGGGTAGCACCGCGATGTGTCGGGGAGGTGACCTGAGTGCTGGAGATCGCATCGCGTCTGCTGGCGCTGCTGGGTGAGGGGCGGTCCGTCGCCGTCGCGACGGTCGTGTCGATGAACGGCAGCGGCCCCACGGTGGTGGGCACGTCGATGGCCGTCGACGACACCGGCGCCGCGGTGGGCAGCGTCGCCGGCGGCTGCGTCGAGGGTGCCGTCTACGAGCTGTGCCGGTCCGTGCTGTCCGGGGGACCGGCGCGTCTGGAGGAGTACGGCGTGACCGACGAGGACGCGTTCGCCGTCGGGCTGACCTGCGGGGGAGTGCTGCGCGTGCACGCGCGGATGCTGTCGTCGTCCGACGTCCCGGCGCTGCGTGCGGCGGCCGCGGGCGGCGCCGCCCGGGTGGTGACGCCGATCGACGGGCCGCTCCCCGACGGCTTCGCGCCGGCGGTGCTGCGGTCCGGGCTTGTCCGCGCCGCGTCGTCGTCCGGGCCCGTCGAGGTCTTCGTCGAGGTCAGCGACGCGCCGCCCCGCCTGCTCGTCTACGGCGGCCTCGAGTTCTCTGCGGCGCTCGCAGCCGCAGCCACGCCCGTCGGCTACCGGGTGACGGTCTGCGACGCGCGCCCCGTCCTCGCCACGCCTCGTCGCCACCCGGCCGCCGCCGAGGTCGTCGTCGACTGGCCCGTCCGGCACCTCGCCGCGCAGACCCTGACCTCGCGCGACGCGGTCGCCGTCATGGCCCACGACGGCCGCTTCGATGCCGACCTAGTGCTCGCCGCCCTGCGCTCCGGCGCGGGTTACGTGGGCGCGATGGGGTCGCGGCGCACGCAGGCCGGCCGGGTCGCGGAGCTCATCGAGCGCGGCGCGACCGACGACGAGCTCGCCCGCCTGCACGGGCCGCTGGGCCTGGACATCGGGGCGTCCACGCCGGCCGAGACCGCGATCTCGGTCCTCGCCGAGATCCTCGCGGCGCGCAGCGGAGCGAGCGGCCTCGCGCTGACGGCGACGGTCGGCCCCATCCACGCGGTCGTGGATCGGTGACCCGAAACGTCGCTGGGCTCTCGCTCGACTGATGTTCTGCGCGCCCGAGATCAGACCTCGCGATCCACGGCTTCGGTGAGCCGGCGGTTCAGCTCGTCGATCTCGGCCATGACCTCGGTAGCCGCCCACGCCCTGTACCGCCGCGAGTGCGTGAGCTCGTGCAGCACGCCCGCGTCCACGAGGCGATCGAGTGCCGAGTAGACCGCGACCGCCGAGGCGCCGGTGCGTGTCACGACCTGCTCCGCGTCCAGGACGGGGTGCTCGAGCAGTGAGTCGATGATCTGGGCGGCAACCGATCCTCGGCGCGGGTGCACGCGCTCCGACCACTCGTCGGGCAGGGCGTCCAGAGCCTGCGCTGACACGCCGGCCGCGTCAGCCGCACGGCCTGCGGACCGCGCCAGGTGGCGGACGAACTGCCTCGCGAACCCCTCGCGGTAGGCGTTGACGCTGCCGAAGTAGGCGTTCACGTCGGCGACCAGTGCGGACGCGACAGGGACGACGAGGTTGCGCGTCACGGATCGCCGCCGCAGGATCGCGTTGATCAGCGCGCGGCCGATGCGACCGTTGCCGTCGGTGAAGGGATGGATGGACTCGAACTGCGCGTGCGCGATCGCGGCCTGAGCCAGGGCGGGCATGTCGTCCCGAGCGACGAACTGCAGGAGGTCGTCCATCAGCTCGGACACGAGCTCGGGCGGTGGCGGCACGTGCACGGCGCCGCGGGGCGAGTAGTCGGACCCCCCGATCCAGTTCTGCACCTCCCGCAACGACCCCGCGTGCGCGCCGTCGACGGGGTCCGCGCCGAGCAGGGCTCGGTGGGCGTCCAGGATCGCCTCGAGTCGCACGGCACCGTGGGTGACGGTGTCTGCGACCAGCGCGTGGACGGCGCGCGCTGCAGCCAGCGTCACGCGTGCGTCGTCGGTCGACCTGAGTCCGATGCTGGCTTTGGCCAGGTCGTCCAGGCTGGCGTTGTGCCGCTCGATGCGTGAGCTCGAGACAGCTTCCGTACGCACCAGGAAGGAGCCGAAGGTCGAGAGGCGGTCCCCGAACGCAGCGTCGAGTGTTGCGACCTGCATCGTCGCTGCCTCCACCTCCGCGGCGAGGGCTCCCGGCAGGTCGACCTCCAGAGCGGCGATCCGCGGAGGGATCGAGGTGACGACCTCGCTCACCATCCGGTCGGCGCGAGGACCGCGGACCTGAGAGTGCCACGGGCGGATCGCGTGGGTGTGCTCCGGCCAGTCTGGCTTCCCGTGAACTTCAGTTGCATGGGCCACAGTTAAGAATAGTACTAATAGAGTTAACTAAGGTGCGTGCAAATGCGGATCTGGCGCAGTCGCGCTGGACGTGCGGGACATGGCCGATGGCGGGGGACATGGGCACAGGCCCGGGCCGCCGGCGCCGACGACCGGGCGATCGAGAGAGCTCTCGGCACTCGTCACCGCGGCTGTTACAGACTGATCGGGTACGGCAACCCGAGCGGACGTGAGCCCGGACGCCCGAGGCCAGCGAGCACCGCGGAGCGGTCGTCGAGGGCGGCCGGCAGATCGGCGTCGGCGACCGCCTCGATCGTCGCGCGCGCCCAGCCGGCGCCGGGGACCTCGTCGTCGCCGCCCAGGTCGAGCTGGTGGACCGCCAGCTCGACGACCCACGTCGCCACGAAGTCGCCCGTCGTCATCCGCTGGCCCTGGAACCCGACGACCCCCTCGGGCATGGCCAGCACCGCCGCGATCGCGGCGGTCGCGACGTCGCGCAGGTGCGTGACCGCGGACGTCGGGCGCACGTACGCGCTGGCCGTGCGGCGCAGCCAGAGGATGTGCGGCACAGGGTCGTCGTCGCGGTCGTCGGGCCGCGTCGACCAGTACGACGCGGCGTCGTGGTCGGGTGCCTCGTCGGTGCGCGACGTCGTCCCGACGGCCATCTCCTGCAGCCCGAGCCGCACGTGCACCACCAGGTCCAGCAGGCTCCAGCCGTGGCAGCGCGACGGACCCAGCAGCGCGAGGTCGTCGAGCGCCGATGCCGCGCCGACGAATGCCTCGACCTGTCGCTGCATGGCGGGGACCGCGTCGACGTGGGGGTAGGCGAGAGACCTCATGTGCCGCACTCTGTCATCGCCACCGGGCTGTCGCACGAGGCGGGCGTCCGGGTCAGGTGTGGTTCTGGACCAGGCGCCACAGGCGGTCGGCGGTCATCGGGAGCTCGGCCGGGCGGACTCCCAGGGCGTCGCGGACCGCGTTGGCGAGCGCGGGGGCGACCGGGTTGTACGGCGCCTCGCTCATCGACTTCGCTCCCAGCGGGCCCAGGTCGTCCGACGTGGCCGCGAAGTGGACCTCGGTCCGCGGCAGGTCAGCCATCTGCGGCACGTGGTAGCCGCGGAACGACGGGTTGAGCACGCGCCCCTCGTCGTCCAGCCGGACCTCCTCGAAGAGCGCCGTGCCGATGGCCTGGCCGGTGCCGCCCTCCACCTGGCCGCGCAGCTGCTCGGGGTTGAGCACCACGCCGGCGTCGACGGCCTGGACGCTGCGCAGGATCGTCACCTCCCCGGTCCCGGGGTGCACGGCCACGCGGAAGGCGTGCACGTTGAACGCGACCGAGCGCGGGGTGCCGTCGTGGTTGCCGTGCCCGACGAGATTCCCGGCGGCTGCTGCGATCGCGGTGAGCGGGATGTCGCCCGCGCCGGTCGACGACAAGGAGGTCCCGTCCCAGGTGCGTGGTTCGTCGCTGGGGTGCTGGTGCAGGGCCGCGGCCGCGGCCAGGATCTTGCCGCGGAGCTGCAGGGCCGCGCGGTGCAGGGCGAGGCCCGCGACGACGACGCCGGCCGACCCGAACGCGCCCGTGTCGTAGCCGGTCACGTCGGTGTCGGACTGACGGATCACGACGCGGTCTGCGGTGGTGCCGAGCGCGGTGGCGACGAGCTGGCCGTGGACCGTCGTCGTGCCGTTGCCGAACTCGGTGGTCCCGACGTTCGCCTCGTAGCGGCCGTCGTCTAGAAGGCGCACCGACGCCTCGGCGTAGTGGCCGCGCGGTGCGATCGTCGCGATCATCGCGACGGCCATCCCCTCGCCGATCCTGGCTCCCGGCGGAGCCTCGTCGGACGTGTCCGCCAGCGCCCGCTGCGCCAGGTCCAGGCACTGGTCCAGCCCGTAGGAGTTGATGTCGAGGTCGCCGACCTCGTCGGGATCGGTCACCAGCAGGCGGTCGCCGGGGACGACGACGTTGCGGCGGCGCAGCTCGAACGGGTCGATGCCGACCTCACGGGCCAGGTCGTCCATCGCGGACTCGATCGCGAAGATGACCTGCCCCAACCCGTACCCGCGGAAGGCCCCGGACGGGAGCGTGTTCGTGTAGACGGACTCGGCGTCGACGCGCTTGTTGGCGCAGCGGTAGACGGCCATCGACTCGCTCACGCCGTGGAACATGACGCCCGGGCCGTGGTTGCCGTACGCGCCCGTGTTGTTGAGGACGTCGATGCGCATCGCCGTCAGCACGCCGTCGTCGTCGGCCCCCAGCTCGACCTCCACGCGCACGGGGTGGCGCGTGGGGACGATCGTGAACTCGTCGGTGCGCGTCATCTCGTACTGCACGGCCCGCCCGGTGGCCAGGACGGCGAGCGCGACGACGTCCTCGGTGAGCAGCTCCTGCTTGCCGCCGAACCCGCCGCCCACGCGCCCGGTCAGGACGCGGACCTGCTTCGGGTCCAGGTCGAAGACGTGCGCGATCTCGTCCCTGACCAGGTACGGGACCTGCGTGCTGGTGCGCAGGACCAGGCGCCCGTCGTCGTCGCGCCAGCCTCTGGTCGCATGGGTCTCGAGGCTCGCGTGCGCCACGCGGCTGGTGCGGTACGTGCCGCCCGCTCGGTGTGCGGCAGTGGCCAGCGCGGCCGTGACGTCGCCCATCTCGTCGTGCATCTGCGCGACGACGTTGCGCCCGGCCTCCGAGATCCGTGCCTCCGGGCCCTTGTCGCCGTGGACCAGCGGCGCACCGGCCCGTCGGGCGTCCTCCGGGTCGAAGACCGCGGGCAGGACCTCGTACTCGACCTCGATCAGCGCACGGGCGCGCTCCGCGTCGCGCAGCGTCTCTGCGACGACGACCGCGACGCGCTGGCCGCGGAATCGCAGCACGGGGTCCAGGACGCGCGTGTCGTCGGGGTCGTCGAGCCGGCTCTCGTGCCGGGCGGTCGAGAAGAGCGTGGCGGGGGAGTCCTCGTGGGTGAGGACCGCGAGGACCCCCTCGTGCTCGCGCGCTGCCGTCGCGTCGATCCGCACGATGCGCGCGTGCGGGTGCGGGCTGCCGAGCACGGCGACGTGCGCCAGCTGGCTGGCGGGCACGTCGAGCGTGAACGACTCGTGGCCGGTGACGATCCGCTCGGCCGCGGGTGCGCGCAGCGGCCGGCCGGCGTCCTGGCCCTCCTTCGGCGGCGCGATGTTGGTGCGTCCGGCGACCGCGTCACAGATGGACCGGTAGCCGGTGCAGCGGCACAGGTTCCCCTTGAGCCGCCGCGCGGTGTCGTCGTCGGCCTGGATGTCGTTGCCCGCGACCGTCGTCACGAAGCCCGCCGTGCAGAACCCGCACTGGAACGCGGCGGCGTCGACGAAGGCCTTCTGCACGCGTGCGACGCGCTCGTCGTCGCCCCGCACGGTGGTGACGCTGCGGCCCTCCGCGCGGTAGGCGGGCACCAGGCACGAGTGCGTGGGACGGCCGTCGAGCAGCACCGTGCACGCCCCGCAGTCACCCGCGTCACACCCCTTCTTGACCTCGGTGTGGCCGTGCTCGCGCAGCAGCGTGCGGAGCACCTGCCCGGGCGCAGGCTCGGTGTCGAGCGGCTCACCGTTGACCTCGAACCTCATGCCAGCTCCTGCCTGATCCGCTCCGCGAGCCGTCCCGCCATGGCCGCGCGCCAGTCGGGTGCGCCGTGAGGGTCGTCGTACCAGTCGTCGATGGCCGCAACGGCCCGGGCGGCGTCGTCGGGGCTCGGGTCCGCGGCGAGCGCCAGGCGGTGGGGGCGCGTGACGCCCGCGGTCACCGTCAGGACCAGGGCATCGGGGGTGCGGCGGCCGACGACGATCACGCCGGAGCGACCCTCCTTGGTGAGTGCGACCCGTCCGAACGAGGCCGGCTGGGCGAGCGTGGCGCGGTCGATCTCGATGCTCCGCAGCACCTCGTCGGGGGCAAGCGTCGTGGTGCGCACGCCCGTGACCAGGTCCGTCACGGCCTGGCGCCGCTCGCCGCCGTCCGGCGTCCACACGACCGCCGTCGCGTCCAGCGCCACCGCGAGGGTTGTCATCGCGCCTGCCGGGAGAGCCAGTGCGATGTTGCCGCCGACGGTCGCCCAGTCCCAGATCTTCTCCGACGCGACCAGGCTCCGCGCGCAGCGCTGCACCAGGTGCTGGCTCGCCCACCCGGTGATCGGTGCCAGCTCCACGAGCTCCCGGATGGTGCAGGTCGCGGCGATCGACAGGACGTCGTCGTCCACCTCGACCGCTGCCCATCCCATCGACGTCAGGTCCACCAGCTCACGCAGCTCGGGTTGGGGTTCCGAGAACAGCCACGTCCCCCCGGCCAGGGGCGCGTTCGTGGCGCTCAGCCCGAGGTCGGAGCGCGAGCTGGCGACGCGGATGCGGTTCAGTGCGGTGAGGTCCATCGGTCGTGAGTGAACCTCACGTGCGTGTCGGGCGCGTTACGGCGACGGCTCAGTCGCCCCGGCTCCACTGGGTAGGGACGTGACGGAGGGCGTCGACCTCGGACCGGCGGTAGCGGCGGTGCCCACCGAGGGTCCGCAGGCTGGTGAGTCGACCCGCGCGAGCCCATCGTGTGACTGTTTTCGGCCCGACCCCGAAGAGATCGGCCACCTCGGCCGGTGTGAGGAGCTCGTCGCGATCGGTGTCGTCAGCAGTCATGGCGCCCCTCAGCTCGTCTCTCGACCGTCTCGTGAGTCGACCGTAGTTCGCCGCGAAACTGATTGCCCACCCAAACCGTCGGGTCCGGAGGGTGAATCTGGATTCACACGCACGAGTGACGTTCCGGTGCCCCCGTGCGATCGATGTGCCATGCGCCGCAGGCAGCCGACGATGTCTGGCGCGGGCGCTCGGAGCAGGACGAACGGTGCTCAGGCGGGATCGATCGACCGCTGCCCGTCATCGACGAGCGAGGTGAGCACCTCCGCGACCAGCGCGTCCGCGCTCGCGGTGACCTTCGCCAGCGGTTCCTGGCGCTCCTTCTTGCCGACGTGCCGCACGAGCGCCAGCGCCTGCGACACCTTGTCCGCCCGGGCGATCCACCCGCGAGCGCGGTCCGCCTCCGCAGGTGCGGGGGAGTGCGCGAGCACGAACTCGGCCTGCTCGCGGACCGACGCCATGGCGCGGTCCACCTTCTCCTCGGGTGTCCGGGCCTTCTGCGCCTCGCTGATCCGCCTGGACACACGGCTGACCTGATCCTGGACCGTCGCCTGGAGCTTGGGATTCGCGGCGACGAACGCCGCCACGGCCATGGCGGACTTCTTCGCCGCCGGCCACGTGATCGCCTTCGCCAGTCCGGTCCACGCCATGCTCGCTCCTCGGGTCGCCTCCTTCCAGGATGCACGACTCCAGGCGGCGCTGCGCGGGCTCGCAGGCGACCCCGCGTCGAGGTGGGTGTCAGGACGCGTCGTCGGCCTCGGCCCGGAGCTCGTCGGCCTGCTCGCTGGTCGCCTCGTTGAGGACGTCGTCCGACAGCTTCGGTGCGGCGGGGACCCAGGGCTTCAAGGGCTGGACGACGATCCCGTAGAACGACTCGAAGCCGCTCAGGACGCTCGGCACGAACGCCCCGCGCACGCCCGAGCGCTTGGTGCCCATCGGTGACGTCTGGGACAGCCGGAACGTCGTGATCTCGGCGCCACGCTCGGGGATCAGCACCGAGGAGTTGGCGCGGACGTCGACGAGCTGTTCGCAAGCGCTCTCGGACCGGCCGGCGAACACCGCCTCCACCAGAAGGCTCTCGGGTGCGTCGGAGAGCTGCTTCAGGAGCCAGGAGACACGGCGTTGCCCGGTGCCGGTCTCGGGTGCGGCCACGACGGTGCTGACGCGGACCTGCGAGGTACGCAGGTCGGCGACCACGGTGATCGGACCAGCGGCGAGCGGGACCTTGACGACGGCCTCGAGGGTCCCGTCGGCAGCCAGGCCCGCGACCGTGGCCTGGATGCGTGCGGCGGAGTCGTTCGCGAGCTTGCGTGGCAGGACGTGAGTGACGTTGACGCCCAGGTCGGAGCTGAGCCGCAGGCACAGCTGGCGGATCAGTCGAGTCCACGCGTCGGCGACGGCCGGCACCTTCCGGTCGCTCGGGCGCAGGGTCCCGGCGTGGATGGCCTCGCGGACCGGAACCCAGGACGGGCCCATGTCGTCGAATGTCGCGGCACCCGAGCGCGGGTGCTCGAGATACCGGACGAGCTCGTGCAGCAGCCACGCCTGCAGCGTGTCGCCCGCGCCGGTGTGCGCGAGCGTCATCTTGGCGACGTGCAGGACCTCGGCCCACGAGATGTGCTCGAGCGAGGTCTTGCGCAGCTTGCGCCTGTCGACGAGCACCGGGTGCTCGCCCGCGTGAGGTGCGATCTCGTTGGAGAGGGTGACGAGGACGTCGTAACCCTCCTGGCGTGCGACGTCGAGGTAGTGCTCCACCTGGTCGCGGCGCAGCTGGCCGCTGCCGGTCTTCACCTCGAGCAGCGCGGTCCAGAGCTTGGCGCCACGCGCGACGCGGATCACGCCGTCGGGAATCACGGTCGCCTCGCCCACGCGGAACGGGACTTCGAGGTAGGTCTCGACGCTGCCGGCGGGCGCACCGAAACGGCCGGTGAGGGCTCGTGCGAAGGCCGGCACCGCCTGCATCGTCGAGAGCAGTGCGGAGGTGGCGCGCTTCTCCTGCTCGTCGGCCGTGCCGACGCCGGAGACGGAGAAGAGCCGCGCAGGTTGCCACGTCTCGGCGCCCGCGAGCTTGAGCGTGGGCGGTGCGACCGGCGCAGCCGACCGCTTGGTCGTCCGCACTCCCGCGGCGCGCCTGCGGACGGGAGGGGAAGGGGTCGGGTCATCCTTCGGGACGGACTTCAGGTGGGCCGCAGGGAACTCGATGACCTCGGCGCTCGCCTCCTCGTCGTCCTCGGCCGCAGCGACCACGTCGACCTCGATCGGCTCCGTCGCGGGGTCGTCGTCCGAGGACGGACCAGCGTCCTCCTGCGCTTCCTCGCTGTCGGTGTCGATCGCGACGCCGAAGTCGCTCGCGATGCCGGCGAGGCCGGTGCTCCATCCTTGGCCCACCGCGCGGAGCTTCCACACGTCGCCCCGGCGATACACCTCGCCGAACAGGAACGCGGTCTCGGTCGTCGCGCCCGGGATCTCGAACGACGCGAACGGGCTGCCGACGTCGTCGAGCGCCCGCAGGGACAGGCCCGACAGATCACCGAACGTCCCTTCGCCGATGCTCGCGGTGACGGCGATCGTCTGCACGTCGTCCGGGACCTCGCCCAGGTTGATCGCGATCGTCTCGTGGGCGTCGTCGTCGCCGTTCTCGGAGCGCGCGAGATGGCGGGTCGAGCCGTCCGGCGAGGTCGACTGGTTGAAGAAGACGAAGTCGTCGTCGGATCGCACCCGAGCATCGCTCCCGAGGAGCAAGGCGGAGGCGTCGACCTCGACGGGACCGTCGGTCTCCGACCAGGAGACGACCAGCCGAAGCCGCGTCAGCTCCGTGGGGATCTCGCAGTTCGCACCCTTGCTCAACGTGAGAATGTCCACGATCTCGGATCCTAGAGCGCCGCGGGCAACCGAGTCTCGGATCGGCCTGGCGAACTGCGATCGCTCGTCCTGCGCTGGATCTCTCACAGGGATGTCACAGGCACCTCGGAGGGGGTTCCGAGGTGTCGTGGCCAGTGTGTCCGGATGACCACGACGACCCGCATCGCCGAGCCGGCCGCCACGCCGGCCCTGGGCGCGCCGCGTGCTCGCGCACCTCGACGGCGGGTGTCCGCCGTGCTGGTCGCGCTGGTCGTGGGCGGTGCCGCGACGGTCGCGTTCTGGTGGGCCGGTGTCACGGCGACGGGCGTGCCCGGCGCCACGATCATGAGTCTGGGCGAGCTGGCTGGGCTGCTCGCGTCGTTCCTGGTGTGCGCGCAGGTGCTGCTCATCGCGCGGGTGCCCTGGTTCGAGGCGTCGGTCGGGTTCGACCGGCTCGTGTCGTGGCACCGCTCGCTGGGCACGACCGTGGTGCTGCTGGTGGGCACGCACGTGCTGCTCATGATCGTGGGCGGTTCCGTGCTGGACGGGACCACCGTGTGGGCCGAGGTGCCCGGCGTCCTGCGCACGCAGCCGTACCTGTGGTGGGCGTCGATCGGGACGGTGCTGTTCTTCGCCGTCGGGCTCTCGAGCGCGCGGCTCGCGCGGGCCCGGTTGTCCTACGAGTGGTGGTTCGCACTCCACCTGACCATCTACGTCGGCATCTTCCTGGCGTTCTTCCACCAGGTGGCGGGCGGGACGCACTTCGTCGCGTCGCCGGCCGCGCGGTTCGTCTGGATCCTTCTCTACAGCGCGACGGCCGGTGCCGTCCTCGTCTGGCGCGTGCTGCTGCCGCTGCTCGACCACGGGCGGCTGCGCCTGACCGTCACGTCCGTGGTCCCGGAAGCCGACGGGCTCGCCAGCGTGTGGTTGCGCGGGAGCGGTCTCGAGCGGCTCGGCGCCCGCGGCGGGCAGTACTTCCTGGTGCGGTTCGTCGCACGCGGGCACCTGGGGACGGCCCACCCGTACTCGCTGTCGATGGTGCCGACCGGCGACACCATGCGATTCACCGTCGGTGCGCTCGGCGACCACTCCGCCGCTGTCGCGGCCATCCAGCCCGGGACCCGCGTGCAGGTGGAGGGACCGTTCGGGCGGTTCACCGGGGACCGTGCCACGACGCACAAGGTGCTGCTGGTCGCAGGCGGGGCGGGGATCGGGCCCGTCCGGGCGCTCGCGCAGGACCTCCTCGCCCGGGGGCACGAGCTCGTCGTCGTGCACCGTGCGCACACCGCCGCCGGCCTCGCGCTGGCCGGGGAGTTCACGGCCAGCCCCCACCTGCGGTACGTCCCCGTGGCCGGTCGCCGAGCGCAGCTCGGGTACGACCCGCTCGACCCCGCGCACCTGGCCGCGGCCGTGCCCGACATCGCCGAGCGGGACGTGTTCGTCTGCGGTCCCGACGCCATGATCACGACCGTCGTCCGGACGGCGCGCGCCCTGGGCGTACCCGCCGGCGCGATCCACCGAGAGGAGGTGGCCTGATGGCCGCCCGACCCTGGCGAGGCACGCTCATCTACGTCGGCGCCGTAGCCGTGATGACGGCGGCGGGGGTCGCGAAGTTCAACGGCGTAGGAGCGGTCGACGCCGCCGCCGCACCCGCGGCCGACGGTGCGACGAGCGACGAGAGTGCGACGACGGGCCCGGACTCGACGGACACGGGCTCGACCGAGTCAGGTGCGGACCAGACCGGCTCCGGCTCCTCCTCCGACAGCACCGACCCGGGATCGGCAAGCACGGAAGGCTCGTCGACCAGCGACGACGTCACGATCGTCGGCTCCGTGGCCCAGACCCGCTACGGGAACGTGCAGGTCTCGGTGACGTTCTCCGGTGATCGGATCACCGACGTCCAGGCGCTGCAGATCCCCGACCGCGAGCCGCGCGACGTGCAGATCTCCCAGCAGGCCGTCCCGATCCTCACCCAGGAGGCGATCGAATCGGGCTCGGCACGTATCGACACGGTCTCCGGCGCCACCTATACCTCGGAGGGTTACATCGAGTCCCTCCAGTCCGCGATCGACCAGAGGGGCTGAGCCATGCGTCACCAGCAAGTCGTGATGGGGATCCCGATGTCCGTCGACGTGCCCGACCGCGACGACGCGGCCGTGCGCGAGGCGGTGACCATGGCGTTTGCGTCGCTGCACGCCGCGGACCGGCGGTTCAGCCGGTTCGACCCGACCAGCGAGGTCAGCCGCTACGCCCGCGGCGAGGTGCTGGTGGTGTCCGACGAGCTGCGCGAGGTGCTGGCGCTCGCGGAGCGTGCCGCCGACGAGTCCGGGGGAGCGTTCAGCATCCGCCGGCCCGACGGAGGCCTCGACACCGACGGGGTCGTCAAGGGCTGGGCCGCGCAGCGGGCGGTCGACATCCTGGTCGCGGCCGGCATCGACCAGCTGTGCTGCAACGCCGGCGGGGACGTGGCCGTCGTCGGGGAGCCGGAGCCCGGGCGCGGCTGGAACGTCGCCGTCCGGGACCCCGAGGACGGTCGCCGGGTGCTGGCCCTGCTCGAGGTGCGCGACGGGGCCGTCGCGACGTCGGGCACCTACGAGCGTGGCGCGCACGTGTGGGACGGGCGGACCGGGCTGCCGGCGATGGGGCTGACGTCGGCGACGGTCGTCGCGAACGACCTGGTCAGGGCGGACATCCTGGCCACGTCGGTGCTCGCGATGGGGCCCGACGGCGTGTCGTGGGCGGCCGCGCGCGGCGCCGCGACCGTCATCGCCGTCCGCCCTGACGGCGAGGTGCTGACCGCGACCGCGGGGGCGGTGCCGCACCTCGTCTGAGGCGGGAGCGCGCAGGATCCCGCCGCACTTGTGACGGGAGTGCCCTCGGAGGGCGGTCGCCGCGCCTCAGGAGTTCACTCGCGTCACAAGTGCGGCTGGTTGCTGCGGACACGCCCGTCCGAGCGGGTCCGGTCGGGCTGTGTGGCGCTCCTCACGGCGGTCGGTTCGCGGTCGTCCGGAAGAAATCCGGGCGGTTACCGTTGAGTACGTCCGGGCGCGTCGTACGACGACGCCCGTAGCCGATCCCCGGGAGCTGACCCACGTGATCACGTGGAACCTGACCGAGCGCCGCGCCGTCGACCTGAGCCTGGTCGCCAGCGCGCTCTGTCGTGCTCCCCGCGGGTGTCGGCCCGCTGCGCGCATCTGACCCGCTGCCCCGCCGGCGACCTCCCGTCGCCCTCCCGGCGCCGCCCTGAGCGGGTGCGCCGGGTTCTTCCCACACGACGCGAGCGCACGTGCGCTCACGGAAGGCTCTCCTGTGTCTACATCCACTGAAACGCCCGTGCGCCGCCGACGGCTGCGCCTGCCCTCCTTCACCGTCCAGGTGATCCTCGGTCTCGCGCTCGGTGTGCTGCTGGGCTGGGTGGCCCGCCAGATCGGCCCGACGGCCGACGGCGACCCCAACTGGCTCACCACCACGCTCGACACCATCGGCAGCTCGTTCGTCACGCTGCTCAAGGCCGTGGTCCCGCCGCTGGTGTTCCTGGCGATCGTCGCCTCGATCGCCAACCTGCGGCACGTCACCAACGCCGCGCGCCTGGCCGGCCAGACGCTGCTGTGGTTCGCCATCACGTCCGCGGTCGCGGTGACGATCGGCATCGGGCTCGGCCTGATCTTCAAGCCCGGCTCGCACGCCACGCTCGACACGTCGGGTGCGACGGCTCCCGACCACACCGGCAGCTGGCTCGACTTCCTCAACGGGCTCATCCCCGGCAACGTGCTCGGTCTCCAGGCCAGCACCGACGCGAGCGTGACCGACGGGTCGGTGCAGGCCACGACCAGCATCAACTTCAACGTGCTGCAGATCGTGGTGGTCGCCCTCGTCATCGGCATCGCGGCGCTGCGCACGGGCAAGGCCGCCGAGCCGTTCCTCACGTTCACGCGGTCCGCGCTGACGATCGTGCAGAAGGTGCTGTGGTGGATCATCCGCCTGGCCCCGCTGGGCACCCTGGGCCTGATCGGCAAGGCGGTCGCGACGTACGGGTGGGACCTGCTGGCGCCGCTGGCCACGTACGCGGTGGCGATCTACGCGGGGCTGCTGATCGTGCTGCTCGTCGTCTACCCGGTGCTGCTGCGCAGCAACGGTCTGCGCGTGCGGGACTTCTTCCGCGGCGCGTGGCCGGCCATCCAGCTCGCGTTCGTGTCGCGGTCGTCGGTCGGGACGCTGCCCGTCACGCAGCGCGTGACGGAGCGGAACCTGGGTGTCCCGTCGTCGTACGCGTCGTTCGCGGTCCCGTTGGGCGCGACGACGAAGATGGACGGCTGCGCCTCGATCTACCCCGCCATCTCGGCGATCTTCGTCGCGCAGATCTTCGGCATCCACCTCTCGCTGACCGACTACCTGCTCATCGCGTTCGTGTCGGTGGTCGGCTCCGCCGCGACGGCCGGGCTCACGGGGGCGGTCGTCATGCTGACGCTGACGCTCTCGACGCTCGGGCTGCCGCTGGCCGGCGTGGGGCTGCTGCTGGCGATCGACCCGATCCTCGACATGGGCCGCACGGCGGTGAATGTCGCGGGGCAGGCGCTGGTCCCGACCATCGTCGCCAAGCGTGAGGGCATCCTGGACCTCGAGCGGTACGCGTCGGCGTCGGCGGAGGACCTGTTCGCGGACGACGAGGACGCGACGCTCGACGCGTCAGGCGCGGACGACTCGTCAGCGGTGGGAACCCCGACGAGCGGGTCCGACGCGACGCGTGACCGGGAGCTCACGCCCGCGCGCTGACGTTCGTCCGGCGACGCCCCTCGACGGCGCATCGAGCACCTCGCTCGGTGCGCCGTCGTCGTGTCCTGACCACCGGTCGGTCAAGTCCTGGCCGGTGTCCTGCCAGGACTTCGTCATGCCGCGTGAAGGTGTCGTGGACACGTGACCAAGTTCGCAAGTTGCTCGAGAAAAACATGCTGGTCAGTGCCGGTCGTAACGATACGATTTCCGCGTCGCTCGAATCGATACGAGCGTCTCGTCACGAGTTCTCGGAGCACCCCCACCCCATGCGCAAGTCCCTCCTCGTCGGCAGCCCCTGGCGGGTCATGGCCCTCTTCGCCGTGCCGCTGCTGATCGGCAACGTGGTGCAGCAGATGTACCAGGTGACCGACGCGTTCATCGTCGGCCGCACGCTCGGTGTCGACTCGCTCGCGGCGGTGGGCTCGACGGGCAGCCTCCTGTTCCTGCTCCTCGGTTTCGCGTGGGGCATGACGTCGGGCTTCGCGATCCCGACCGCGCAGGCGTTCGGCGCGGGCGACGCGGCTGCCGTGCGCCGCTCGGTCGCGGCCGGCACCACGCTCACCGCCGCGGCGAGCGTGGTCCTCACCGGGCTGTCGCTCGCGCTGACCGGGCCCGCGCTCCGCCTGCTCGACACGCCCCCGGAGCTCATCGGCGAGGCCACGACGTTCGCGACCATCAGCTTCGCCGGCGCCGCCGCGACCATGTTCTTCAACTTCCTGTCCGCGATCATCCGGGCCATCGGGGACTCCCGCACGCCGCTCGTCTTCCTCGCGCTGTGCTGCGGCCTCAACGCCGGCCTCGTCGTGCTGCTCGTCGGAGCGCTGGGCTGGGGCGTCGGCGGGGCCGCCGCCGCGACCGTGGTCTCGCAGCTCATCTCCGTCGCGCTCTGCCTCGCGTACATCAAGCGCCGCGTGCCCGCGCTGCACATCGGCCGTGCCGACTTCGTCGCCGCGCGTGACGAGCTCGACGTGCACCTGCGCATCGGCCTGCCGATGGGCTTCCAGGCGTCGATCATCGCGATCGGCTCGCTGACCGTGCAGCTGCGCCTCAACGAGCTGGGCGCCGACGCGGTCGCCGCGTACACGACGGGCTCGCGCGTCGACGGCCTCGCGGTCGCGTTCCTCGGCTCGATCGGGCTCGCGGCCTCGACGTTCGTCGCGCAGAACCACGGCGCCGGGCGGCCCGATCGCATCCGCGCCGGCGTGACGCAGGCCGTGTGGCTGTCGGTCGCCGTGTCCGTGCTGCTGGGCATCGTGCTGGTGACGTGGGGCAGCGACATCGTCGCGCTGTTCGTCGGGCCGGGCGAGGACCAGGTGGTCGACATGGCGGCGGAGCTGCTCACGGTCAACGGCCTGACGTACTCCGCGCTGGGCATCCTGTTCGTGCTGCGCGGTGCGCTGCAGGGACTGGGCCGGACGCTGGTCCCGACCATCACCGGTGTCGTCGAGCTCGCGATGCGCGTCGGGGCGGCTGTGGTGCTCGGCTCGATGTTCGGCTACGCGGGCATCGTGTGGGGCAACCCGCTCGCCTGGCTCGGATCGGCCGTCGTTCTCGTCCCCGCGTACCTGCGGGCGCGGCGGTCGCTCGGGGAGCCGGCCGCCGACGTGGTCGTCGTCGACGGCCCGGCCGACGGGTCCATGGTGATGGAGGTGGTCGTCCCGCAGCCGCACACGGCACCGGACGAGGCGCCCGACGGAGGGCCAGCACGAGCGACGGCGTCACGCCGGATGCGCGTCCGCGTCCGGCGCCGCGGGACGGTCCGCCCCGGCGGCCGTCGCGCTCAGCGCGCCAGGCGTTCGACGACAGCCCCGTAGAGCGCGGGTGCCGCGGCGGCGAGGGGGACGATGCCTCGTCGCAGCGGTGTCGCCGACGTCGTGACCAGCGCCGACGTGAGCACGCGGTAGTCGCGCGTCACCGCGGACCACGCCCGCTCGTAGGCGGCGTTCGACGCGGCGACGTCAGCGCCGGTGCCAGACCCGGAGTCGTCGTCGGGCAGCGTCGTGATCGCCGCGTGCGCCTGCGCGACCCCGACCCGCAGGCCCTCGCCGGTGAGCGCGTCGACGTACCCGGACGCGTCGCCGACCAGGCGGATGCGACCGGCCGTCCGGCGCGACGTGGTCTGGCGCAGCGGGCCGGCGCCGCGCAGCGCACCGATCGTCGGTGCGCCCGCGACGTGCGCGGCCAGGTCCGGCAGCGCGGCCAACGTCGCGTCGAAGTCGGTGTGCGGTGGGCACAGCAGCGCGATGCCCACCATGTCGTCGGCCACCGGGGTCACGTACGCCTCGACGTGCGGGCCCCAGTGGACCTCCACCAGGTCGGACCACGGCGCGACGCGGAAGTGCCGGCGCAGGCCGAACCGGCGCGGTTGCCAGCGGCTGGCGCGCCGGTCCAGCGCGAGCTGGGAGCGGATGTGCGAGTGCAGGCCATCACAGGCCAGCAGCCACCGCGCGCGGACGTCGCCGCAGGTCACGCCCTCGTCATCCTGCTTGATCGGCCCGGACCGGCTCCCGACGAGGTCCGCGCCGAGCTCCCGCGCACGGGCCTCCAGCGCCGCGTGCAGCGTGGTGCGGCGCACGCCGCGGCCGGACGTCGTGGCGAACAGGTGGTCGGCGCGGCGGCGGCCCGCGACGTAGCGGATGCCGCGCAGCTCGTGCCCGTCGGGGTCGACGCCGATGCGCGCGAGCGCCGCGACCGCGCCGGGCATCAGCCCCTCGCCGCAGGCCTTGTCGACGGGCCCGGGGCGCGGCTCGAGCACGGTGACCGACAGACCCGCCAGCCGCGCCTCGATCGCCGCGGCGAGGCCCACGGGTCCGCCGCCGACCACCAGGACGTCGACGCTCACGCCGCCGAGCCTGCCGTGCCCGTGGAGGTGCCCGACGAGCTGCCCGCGGACCGCAGCGCCCGCTCCTCGGCCGGGATGCGGAAGGCCAGCAGCAGCACGGCGTTGAGCACGGTGAACGCAGCGGCGGTGATCCACGCACCCCCGGCGATCGGCAGTGCCAGCCCCTCGGCGGCCACCGCGACGTAGTTGGGGTGCCGCATCAGCGCGTACGGGCCGGTCGCGACCAGGGGCTCACCGGGCACGATGACGATGCGCGTGTTCCAGAGGTTGCCGAGCGTGCGGATGCACCACCAGCGCAGCACGTTCGCGGCGACCACCACCGCGACGGCGGTCAGCGCGAGCAACACCGGGGGATCGTCGTCGCGCACGCGCGGCTCGACGAAGCACCCGACCAGCAGACCGACGTGCAGCGCGACCATGGCCGGGTAGTGACCCTGCGCGTACTGCATGCCGCCGCGGGCGAAGGCCCAACGCGAGTGCCGGGCGGCGACGACGAGCTCGCACAGCCGCTCGACGACGACCACCGCGAGCAGGGCGTCGTACCAGGTCACGAAGCCTCCGGCCAACGCATCAGGACGGTCTCGGCGCTCACGCCGGGCCCGAACGCGAACATCACCGCCGGCGATCCCGGCACGTGCTGGCCGTCGTCCAGGGCCCGCGCCAGCACGTGCAGCACGCCCGACGAGGACAGGTTGCCGACCTCCGCCAGCGACGCCCAGCTCGCCGCGAAGGCCTCGTCGGGCAGGTCGAGCGAGCGGGCCGCGGACTCGAGGATGCGCGGCCCGCCGGTGTGCGCCACCCACGTGCCGACGTCGCTGACCTTGAGGTGGTGCGCGGCCAGCAGGTACGTGACGTCGTCGCCCAGGTGCTCGTGGACCAGGTCACCCAGGCTGCTGGCCAGCAGGATCCGGAAGCCGGAGCCGCCGATGTCCCAGCCCAGGTCGCGGGCGGTCCCGGGGTACAGCGCGCTGCGCGTGGCGACGACGTCGATGCCGCCGGCGTCGTCGGCCGCGCGCACGTCGCCGACCATCACGGCCGCCGACGCGCCGTCGCCGAACAGGCCGCTCGCGACGATGTTCGCCATCGAGTCGTCGCCCTGCTGCAGGGTCAGCGAGCACAGCTCGACGCTGACCAGCAGCGCGACGTCGTCGGGATGTCCCTGCAGGTAGTCGTGGACGCGCGCCACCCCCGCGGCCCCGCCCACGCACCCGAGGCCGAACACCGGGATCCGGCGCACGTCGGGGCGCAGGCCGATGCGTTCGACGAGCAGCGCGTCGAGGGACGGCGCCGCAATGCCGGTGATCGACGTGACGACGACGAGGTCCACGTCGGCGGCGGTCAGCCCGGCCCGGTCCAGCGCCTGCTCGCACGCCCGTGCGGCCAGGTCCAGGCCGTGGGTGACGAACGCGCGCAGCGAGTCGTCGAACGACGTCAGGCCCGCGTAGTCCTCGAGCGGCAGCGTCATGTGCCGCGTCCGCACACCCGTGGCCCGGTGCATCCGGTCGATGACGGCGAGGCGCCGCGGGTCGGTGGTGAGCAGCGGCGCGATCGCGGCGGTGATGTCCGCCTGCGCATGGGCGTGTGCCGGCAGCACGGGGGCGATCGCGGCGATCCTGCTCACCCGAGCAGCCTCACACGCGCGCCCGGATCCGGCGCGCCGACGGCTCCCGCTGGCGTCGGGCTCGCCGGTCTGCCGGCGCTCGCGGGTTCCGTGACGACCCGCGGGTTCGGCGACGAC
>Ga0160439_1000128_pt1 | contig 61627 bp, 48 predicted proteins | sample HID1975M_E0MG_FD_108201 | JGI IMG/M metagenome (GOLD analysis project Ga0160439, IMG submission 108201) | Enriched soil microbial communities from UW Madison campus, WI, USA - HID1975M_E0 MG | ecosystem: Environmental > Terrestrial > Soil > Unclassified | place: USA: Madison, Wisconsin...
CCACGCAGCACGGAGACCTCGATCGTCTGGAGCACCTGGAAGATGACGTACGGCACCGCGAGGCCGACGACGAGCCGTCCCGCCCGCCTCGTCGTGAGCTCGGCGGTGAGGACGCCCGTGACGAACACGAACGCGGGCATGTGGAACAGGTAGATCCACCGGTAGGCGGCGTCGGCGGCGGCGACCCCCGCGGCCGCGGCCGGTTGCAGGGCGTGCCCCACCACGACGAGCGTCACGAGGACGGCCTTCGCGTTGTCCCAGTACGCGTCCCGTGCGTCCGCCGGTTGCTCCACCGGTGGCAATCTAGGTGCGGGCTGTGGGTTGCGCCAGATCCGTCCACCGATTCCGTCGGGCCAGGGCGTGTGGCCTATCCTTCCGCGGTGGGGATCGACGAGGGGCAGGCGCGTGGCTGACGTCAAGAGGATCCTCCGGCGAGGTGCCGCGGTACCCGGCCGCGTCGTGCTGGGCATGCTGCCGGCGTCGGCGGCACGGCGCGTCCGCAGGCTCGTCAGCCCTGATCCCCGCGCCCTGCTGCGTTACGACCTGGCCGGGAGCGAGCTGGTCGTCAGCGGCCGCTACGCGGCGCGGGACTGGCGCGTGCAGCAGCTCGAGGTCTGGGCTCGCCGGGCCGGTCGAGGGTTCGAGCTCCCCAACGAGGCCGAGGGCGAGGCCTTCGCCTTCCGCGTCTCGCTCGAGCAGGTGCGCACGGAGGGGGCCCTCAGCGAGGACGAGGTCGACCTGACGCTCCTGCTCACGAGCGACGACGGCGCCAGGCGACGGGTCGCGCTGGGCCGGTTCGACCGCGTCGAGCGGCCGCAGCGCCGGCTCGAGACGGTCGTCGACGGGACGACGGCCGTGGTGCAGAGCTCCCGGGCCGGGGCTCTGTCCATCGGGTTCGGGGACTCCGCGGACGCGTCGCCCGCATCGCTCACGCACCGGCTCGCGCACGGCGACGAGAAGATCGCCGTCGATCTCGTGGTGTCGACCCGCAACGTCGTCGTCGCGGCGGCGCAGCTCGTCGCGACGGGCCGTCAGTCGGGCGTCCGGCTCACGGCCCCTCTGACGGTCACGGCGGATCCCGAGGCGAGCACGCAGGAAAACGGTGGCCTGGTGCACCGCGCGACCGGACACGTCTCCGCCCTGGAGCTCGCCGCGCTGCTCCCGGCGACGGAGGAGACGGTCGACCTCCACGTCGTCACGAACCCGGGGGAGCCGGGCGAGCGCTGGGTGCGCGTCCGGGTCCCGAACGGCCACCGGGGTCGCAGGATGCGCTCGGTCAGCGCCGACGGGGGCGCGCAGACCACGCTGTTCGTCCCGTACTCCACGTTCCGCGCGCACAACGTGTCGTACCGCGTCGAGCGGTACCGCACCGAGGACTACCGGTACATGCGGCGGCTCGCGCGGTTCGGCTGGGTCTTCACGCTCACGCGCCCGTTCACGCGGATCTGGCTGATCGGCGAGGTCCCGTACAAGGCGCAGGACAACGGGTTCCAGCTGTTCCGGCACCTGCGCACGACGAGCCCCGGCCGCCGCGCCTACTACGTCATCGACGCGGCGTCGCCCGACCGGGCGAAGCTCGAGCCGTACGGCAACGTCGTGACCGTGAGGAGCCGGGAGCACATCCGGTACACGATGGCGGCCTCGCGCCTGGTCGGGTCGCACCACGCGGAGTACCTGCTCGCGTCGCGGGACCATCGCGTCGCCCGCTGGGCGCGCGGCGTGCGTGTCTTCCTCCAGCACGGGCCCACCGCCAACAAGAACGTCACGCTCAACTACGGGCGCCAGGGCACGGCCGAGCGGCCGACCGAGCGGTGGATCGCGACCTCGGAGCTCGAGAAGCGGATCGTGGTCGAGGACTACGGCTACCGGCCGCACCAGGTGAGCGTGGCCGGCTTCGCGCGGTTCGACGCGCTGTTCACGGACGACGTGGAGCACGAGCGCACGGTCCTCGTCATGCCCACGTGGCGGGACTCGCTCATGCTGGAGGAGACGTTCCTGGCCAGCGACTACTACGCGAACTGGCACGGCTTCCTGCACGATCCCGGACTGCACGACGCGCTCGCGGCGGCAGACCTGGAGGTGAAGCTCCTGCTGCACCCCAACATGCGCAAGTACGCGGACCACTTCGAGTCGGACCGCGTCCACGTGATCCGCCAGGACGACGTGGACGTGCAGCGGATGCTGAAGGCGTGCGCGGTGCTCATCACGGACTTCTCGAGCGTGTGCTGGGACTTCAGCTACCTGCACAAGCCGGTGCTGTTCTTCCAGTTCGACCGTTCGATGCTGGTCAAGGCGCGCGCGCCGCACATCGACTTCGACACGATGCTGCCCGGCCCGGTGTCCACGACGCCGGCGACGCTGCTGGCCGACCTGCGCACGGTCATCGACGACGACCTGCGCATGAAGCCCGAGCACCAGGAGAACGCCGACGCGTTCATCGCGCACCGCGACCAGCACAACTGCGAGCGCATCGAGCACGTCGTCGCGCACGCCTGGAACACCAGGGTCGCGTTCGAGCGCGTGCGCAACGCGGAGAACCTGCAGCTCGCATGGCGCTGGTTCCGCAAGAAGCCGATGTACTTCCGGGCCGTGCGGGCGCTGGGCTGGGTGGGCCGCCGACTGCCGCGCACCGACGTCGTGCTGTTCGAGTGCGACCGTGGTGCGCACTACGGCGACGCGCCGCGCTACCTCTACGAGCGCCTCGCGGCGCGCGAGCACGGCCTGCAGCTGGTGTGGGCGGACAACACGACGACCCGTCTGACGGACCCCCGCGCGCGCAAGATCCGCCGGCACAGCCCCACCTACTGGTGGGTGGCCTCCCGGGCGCGGTACTGGGTCAACAACCAGAACTTCCCGGCGCCCATGCGCAAGTCGCCGCGCACGCAGTTCCTCATGACGTGGCACGGCACGCCGCTCAAGCGCATGCAGCACGACGTCGAGCAGATGGTCGGCCGCGAGGGCGATTACCACAAGCGTGCGGCCAGGTTGACGAGCTACTGGACGGTGCTGCTCTCGGCGAGCGCGTACGCGACGAAGGCGTTCCGCAGCGCGTTCCAGTTCACCGGGAACGTGCTCGAGCTGGGCTACCCGCGCAACGACGTCTTCTCCTGGCCAGGTGCCGACGAGCGTGCCGCCCGCGTGCGGGGGCGCCTGGGTCTGGCCGACGACCCCCGCAAGGTCATCCTGTACGCGCCCACGTTCCGCGACGACGAGCGCCAGGGCGTGCACTGGAAGCAGCGCCTCGAGATCGACATCGCGGGCCTCGAGGAGCGGCTGTCCGACCGGTACGTGCTCGTCGTGCGCTTCCACCAGCTGGTCCGCGACGCGCTGCCGGACCGGTTCCGGGACAGCCCCTTCGTCGTGGACGCGTCGAGCTACCCGGACGTCCAGGAGCTCATGCTCGCCAGCGACGTCCTGGTCACCGACTACTCGTCGCTGTTCTTCGACTTCGCGGCCCTGGCCCGACCCATGGTGTTCTTCGCCTACGACCTGCCCAAGTACCGCGACGAGCTGCGTGGCTTCTACCTGGACTACGACTCGCAGGTCCCGGGGCCGATCGCGCAGACGAACGCCGAGCTCGTCGCGACGCTCGACGGTCTCGACGGCATCTGGCCCGCGTACGCCGAACGCCTCGCGGAGTTCCGCCGGACGTACGGTCCGCTCGACGACGGTGGCGCGAGCGACCGGGTGCTCGACGCCTTCTTCGGCGACGTGGTGGGCCCGGCGCTCGATGACCTGAGCGTGCCGCAGCAGGGCTGATCGTCCGTTCCGATTGCGCGACCGGCGTTCGCTTGGCACCGTGTCCCGATGGACGAGCGACGACGACGTTCCCGACGCGTGGTGGCCGTGCTGGTCGCGGCACTGGTGACGACCGGTCTGGGCGTCGGCCCGGCGCACGCCGCGACGCGCGCGAGCACGACGACGCTGACGCTGAGCCAGACGCACATCCGGTACGGCGAGATGGTGTGGCTGACCGGCAAGGTGACGTCGGGCGGTTCGGCGAGCAAGGCGCGCAAGGTCGTGGTCGAGCGCCGGCTCGGGTCGGGGTCGTGGGCCAAGGTCGCGACGACGACCACGTCGAGCAAGGGCACCTTCACGGTCCGGCAGCGCCCGACGAAGGAGTACACCTACCGCGCGCGGGCGCTCGCCACCGCCACCCGAGCGGGGGACTCGAGCCCGGCCCGGCGCGTCGACCTCACCGTGGGCGCGCGGACGCTCGCGGCCCGAGCGAAGGCCCTCGGCTCGCACGCCGGCAAGGCCACGTCCTCGGCGGTCAAGGCCAAGGTGTCCGGCACGAAGGCCGTGACCTACCGCAGCCACTCCCACGGGCTGCTGGTGCAGGTGACCAAGACCAGCGGGACGGTACGCACGTGGTTCGTCTACGGTGACATCCTGACGGCGTACCGCAAGCAGGGCGGCCCGAAGGGCGCGCTGGGCGTGCCGCTGGCCGACCCCAAGTGCGGGCTCATCGAGAGCGGGTGCGTGCAGCGTTTCCAGCACGGGGCGATCTACGACAACAAGAACACGAAGAAGGCGTCCATCGCGCTCGGGTCCGGACGGGTGACGGAGGTCATCGCCGCTGAGAAGTCGCAGGTCGGGTACAAGCAGAGGACCTACAACTACTCGAAGTACAACGTCTGGGCGGGCCGCGTCGGCGCGTGGTGCTCGGTGTTCCAGTCGTGGGCCGCGACCGCGTCGGGCAACCGGGCGGCGATCCCGCAGCACGCGTCCTGGGCCGCGTTCCTCAAGGACGTCCGTACCCACGAGAAGCTCGGCAAGACGCCGAAGGTCGGCTCGCTCGTGTTCTTCGACACCATCTCCGACGGGAAGACGGCCGCTACGCACGTGGGGATGGTCGTCAAGGTCAAGAAGTCCACCATCGTGACGATCGAGGCCAACACCAGCACCCCGGGCTCGCACGGCGACGGCCGCGGCGTCTACCAGAAGGAGCGGCCGCGATCGTGGGCACTGTTCTACACGTACCCGTCGTACTGAGACGACCCCTGTCGGCGGGCGCCGCGCTCGTCGCGCTGGCGATGCTCGCCGTGCTGCTCGCGCCCGCGGCACAGGCGGCAACCGTGAAGGTCACGTTCAAGCCCAGCGCCACGTCGTTCCGGTGGTCGGAGTCGCTCTGGTTCACCGGGTCGGTGAAGAAGGGCACGAAGGCCGGCAAGGCCATGAAGGTCGAGCTGCGGCGGCAGCCGTCCGGCTCGAGCACGTGGAGCACGGTCGCCCGCACGACGACGACGTCGTCCGGCGGCTACAGCATCCCGTACACGCCGTCCGCGCACACGGCGAGGTACTTCGTCCGTGTCGTGGCGACCTCGTCGACGGCGGTGAAGCGAAGCACGGTCGTGACCGTGAAGTACACCGTGGGCGGCCGCACCCTCGAGGCGCGCGCGACACAGCTCGGCTCGCGCCTCGGAACCGCCAAGGCGAAGACCGTCCGTCTCAGCGCGACGGCCCGCAAGGCGGTGGGGGACACGTCGGTGACGTCGGTGCGCTACCGCAACTACACCAAGGGGATGCTCGTCGAGGTGGTGCGCGGCGGGAAGACGCGTACCTGGTTCGTGCCGGCCAAGATCCGGGACCGGCTGGTGTCCACGGGCGGCGTGCGCAAGACGTTCGGCGTCCCGCGCGAGGACGCCGTCTGCACGCTCATCGACTCGGGGTGCACGCAGCAGTTCAGCAAGGTCGCGGCCTACCAGAGCTCGGCGTCGAAGCTCGCGCGCTACCAGGCGGGCACCACGCGCCGTGCCCAGTACCTCGCGGTCGCGCGCTCGCAGGTCGGGTACGCGGAGCCGTCGTGGCGGCACTCGAAGTACAACACCTGGGTGGGGGCGAACAACGCCTGGTGCGGCGTCTTCCAGTCCTGGGTGGCCGCCGCGTCGGGGAACCCGGACCTGGTACCGAGACGGACGACGTTCGCCGGGCTCGTCAGCTCGGTCAAGAAGGAGCTGGTGACGTACAAGCCGTCGTCGAAGACGCACAGACCGCGCCCGGGGACCCTGGTCTTCTTCGCGTTCAAGAAGGCGCACCCGAAGACGGCCAGCCACGTGGGCGTGGTGCTCTCGGTGAGCGGCGGCAAGGTGCGGGTCATCGAGGGGAACTCGTCGAAGGGCTCCGTCTTCACCGACGACCGGGGCGTGTACATCCACACCCGCAGCGTGTCGTCGGTGCTGTTCTACGCGGAGCCGGACTGGTGAGCGCCGGCGGCCTCGGCGTCGCCACTACGCTGGGTCGACCGCCCCGACCCTGAGGAGTCCTGCTGTGCCCGTAGCCGGTGAGGTCCGTGCGATCGCGCGTCGCGGACGCGCCTACGCCCGACGACGCCGGGACGCCCGGGCCGTCGCCCGCCTGCTGCCCGGTCGTGCACCGGTCCCGCCCGGCACGGTCGAGGTGGTCGTCTACTTCCCGGACACGGCCGTCAACCTCTACCAGGTGCGGCAGTGGTACGAGCCGCTGCGTCGTCTGGCGGCCGACCACCCGGTCGTCGTCGTGACGCGTGAGCCGGACGCGACCCGCGTGCTGCTGGCCGAGTGCCCGGTGCCGGTGGTCCCGATCCGGAACATCGCTGAGCTCGAGCGGTGGCTGGCCACGCAGAAGGTCGTGCTCGTGCTCTACGTGAACCAGAACGCCAACAACTTCTCCGCGATGCGGTTCGCCGAGCCCGCACACGTCTTCGTCTCGCACGGCGAGTCGGACAAGGCGTACATGGTGTCCAACCAGCTCAAGGCCTACGACGCGGTCATGGTGGCCGGTCAGGCCGCGGTCGACCGGATCGCCGCGAACATCGTCGGCCTACCGCCCGAGCGCCTCGTCCGGATCGGGCGTCCGCAGGTGGACGTCGAGTACGAGGGCCCGGACCTGCCGCACGACGGCCGGACGGTCGTGCTCTACGCCCCCACCTGGGAGGGCGACCGACCGAGCATGAGCTACTCGTCGGTCGCGTCGCACGGGCCCGCGATGGTCGCCGCGCTGCTCGCCGACCCACGGTTCCGCGTCGTCTACCGCCCGCACCCCCGGACGGGCGTGCAGTCGGAGGAGATCCGTGCGGCGCACGCGGACGTGGCGCGACTGATCGAGCGCGCGAACTCCGCCGACCCCTCCGCGATGCACCTGGTCGACACGAAGACCGCCTTCGGCTGGCACCTGCGGGCCGCAGACGTCTGCATCACCGACATCTCCGCGGTCGCCTACGACTGGTTGGCCACAGGGCGGGCGCTTCTCGTGACCCGGCCCGCCTCGTCGGACGCCGCCCTGGAGAGCTCGCCGCTGGTGGACGCCCTCGCGCTGGTCGATGTGGGCGACGCACCCGCCATCGTCGACCTCGTCGTCGCTGCCCTCGTCGACGGTGGCGCCACCCTCCAGGAGGTGGCCGAGCGATACTTCGGCGACACCAGTGCCGGGGCGTCGATGGCACGCTTCCTGACGGCCGCCGACGACCTCGTCCTCGCGCGAGCGGCTGTGCTCGAGGGACGGTCACGCACGGAACACTAGGATCGACGCAACGCCGGGCCTGGCTTGACAGCACAGGACGGAGTCCGGCGGTTCGACGAGCCCGACGATCGGATTCATGCGCGCATGGTCTCCCCGACGCCCACCGTTGCTCTCGAGGCGCTGGCGCCCGAGCGCACGCGCACGGCGGTCCGGCCCGAGATCCAGGCGCTGCGCGCGATCGCCGTGATGCTCGTCGTGCTCTACCACCTGTGGCCCGAGCGGCTCACGGGAGGGTACGTCGGCGTCGACGTCTTCTTCGTCATCTCCGGCTTCCTCATCACGGGTCACCTGCTGCGCGAGGCTGAGCGGCAGGGGCGAGTCTCGCTCGCGCAGTTCTGGGCTCGACGAGCCCGCCGGCTGCTGCCCGCATCGCTGCTGGTCCTGCTCGTCACCGCGGTGGCGACGTTCGCCTGGGTGCCCAGCGGGCTCTGGAAGGACTACCTGCGGCAGGTGGGCGCCGCCGGTTTCTACGTCCTGAACTGGGTCCTGGCGCACGACGCGGTCGACTATCTGGCCGCGGACGCCGCGCCGTCGCCCGTCCAGCACTACTGGTCGCTGTCCGTCGAGGAGCAGTTCTACCTGGTCTGGCCGCTCCTGGTGGTCCTGGCGCTGTGGGTCGCTGCGCGGATGCGCGGGCAGGTGCTCCGCTGCGTCGGCGTCGTGCTCGGGGCCGCGAGCATCGCCAGCTTCGTCTGGTCGCTGCACCTCACCGTGTCGGACGCGCCCCAGGCCTACTTCGTGACGACGACCCGTGCGTGGCAGTTCGGGGCCGGCGGCCTGCTGGCGATCGCGATGGTCGCCTACGAGCGGCGCGCCGCTCGACTCGTCGCAGCGCGCGCCGTGGTGTCCTGGGCAGGGCTCGCCGTCCTGGCGTGGACCGGGTACGCATTCACGTCGGCGACACCGTTCCCGGGCACGGCTGCGGTCGTCCCGGTGCTCGGTACCGCCGCAGTGATCGCGGCAGGTGCGCCGGAGGCTGCGTGGGCGCCGACGCGCCTGATGGCGTGGCGGCCGGTGCAGACCCTGGGTGACATCTCCTACTCGACGTACCTGTGGCACTGGCCCCCTGTCGTCATCCTGCCGTTCGCCCTGGGCCGTTCGCTGCACGCCGTCGACAAGGTGGTGCTCCTCGTCGTCGTCCTGGCTCTCGGGTGGGCGACGAAGCGCTGGGTCGAGGATCCCGTCCGCTCGGCTCGCCGTCTCGGACTGCGGAGGCCGACGGTGACCTTCGCACTGACCGCGGCGGGCATGGGTGTCGTCGCGGTCGTCTGCGAGCTCGGCAGCGGTGCGGCGTCGATCGCGAGGGAGCGAGCCGAAGAGCGCGCCGAGACCGTCGTCGCCAGCAGGCCGCTGTGCTTCGGGGCCGCCAGCCTGGTGAACGAGGGGAAGGGGTGCCCCGACCCCCGCCTCGAGAACGTGGTGGTGCCCGGGCCGGCCGAGGTCAAGAACGACGACGCCGGGCTGCAGAGCTGCTGGAGCGACAACAGCGAGCCGGACATGGAGCCGTGCACGTTCGGGAAACCCCGCCGCGGCGTGCCGCACGTCGCGGTCGTCGGTGACTCGCACGCCCGCGCATGGTTGCCCGCGTGGCAGGTTCTCGTCGACCGAGGCCACGCCGTCGTCACGCTCTACGCCAAGGCGTCGTGCGTGTGGAGCGCCGTCCTGCCGAAGCGCTCCGTCGCCTCGGTCGTCGAGGGTTGCCGGACGTGGCAGCGCCAGGTCGGTGCCCACCTCCTGGCGAAGGGGGACACGTACGACGCGATCGTCGTGACGGGGTATGCGCGCCAGAAGATGCAGGTCCCGACCGGTGAGAATCGGCGGGACGTGGTGGCGCAGGGTCTTCTCGACGCCTGGGATCCCGTGCTGGACGCCGGCACGCCGATCATCGCGATCCTCGACAACCCGTCATCCGACGTCGATCCGAACGACTGCCTCCTCAAGGAAGGGCGCGGCGACCCGGGCCGGTGCGACCGACTGCGCAGCGACGTCCTGGTCGAGCACGATCCGCTGCGGGATGCGACCGAGCGCAGCGACGGCCGGGTGCCGCTCGTCGAGATGACCGATCACTACTGCCGGGGGGATTCTTGCCCGGCGGTGATCGGCGGCGCGAACGTGCACCGGACAACGACCACATCTCGTCGACCTACGTGCGCAGCATGGCGCCTTACCTGTGGGAGCGGATCGAGCCACTCGTCGCGCCGTGACTGCGGGAGCGGGACGAACGGCCGCACGACTAGCATGCTCTGGGGCGCCGCGGGCAGCGGGCACCCCTGGAACCGACGACCACCTGACGAACAAGGAGTGACTTCTCGATGACGACACAGGTGGCGATCCTCGCCGCGGGCATGGGCACCCGGCTCGGACGTCCGTTCCCCAAGCCGCTGACGCCGCTGCGCGACGGTCACACGATCATGGACCAGCAGGTCGCCAAGATCCGCGGCGCGTTCCACGACGTGCAGCTGTACACCGTCGTCGGCTTCAAGCTCGAGATGATCCTCGAGGCACACCCTCGCAACCTCTTCGTCTACAACGAGGAGTACGACCGCACCAACACCTCCAAGAGCCTGCTGCGCGTGCTGCGGGCGTCGGGTGACGGCGGCGTGCTCTGGATGAACGGCGACGTCGTCTTCGACCCGGCCATCCTCGAGCGGCTCAAGCCGTACATCGACAAGGAGCAGTCCCTCATCTCGGTCAACACCGCCACGGTGGCCGAGGAGGAGGTCAAGTACACGGTCGACGGCGACGGCTTCATCGACCAGCTCTCCAAGCAGGTCGTCGACGCGCTCGGCGAGGCCGTGGGCATCAACTACGTGTCCGCGCAGGACAAGGCCACGCTGATCGCGCGCCTCGACGAGGTGGGTGACCAGGACTACTTCGAGCGCGGGATCGAGGTGGCCATCGAGAGCGACGGCCTGAAGTTCGTGCCCGTGGACATCTCCGACCTGTGGGCCGTCGAGGTGGACTTCGACGAGGACCTCGAGCGCGCCAACGAGCACGTCTGACCGCGGATGGGGCTGGACGTGGCGCAGGTGCGCCGACGCGTGCGCGGCTGGGGTGGCGTCGCGCTGCGCCGCCTCGGCTGGCTGCCCGCGGGCATGCCCGACGGGCTGGGCGACGACGCCGCGCTGGAGGGGAAGACCTTCCCCCAGCGGGTCGTCGTCTTCTATGCCGGCACCCGGCAGAACCTCTACCAGCTGCGGCAGTGGTACGCCCCGCTGCGTGAGCTCGACGCCGCGCACGGGGTCCTGATCGTGGCCGCGGACTCGCGGGCTGCCCGCGTGATCGCGCACGAGCAACCGCTGCCGGTCATCACGGTCGGCCGCAGCGCCACGATCGACGCCATCGCCGAACGATCCGGCACGGCGCTGTTCTGCTACGTCGGTCACGACGTCGGCAACTTCAACGCCCTGCGCATCCCGAGCGCGCTGCACGTCTACCTCTCCCACGGCGAGAGCGACAAGCGGGTCGCGGCGTCCAACCTGGTCAAGGCGTACGACTACGCGTTCGTCGCCGGTCAGGGCGCGGTGGACCGGTTCGCCGACCAGCTCATGCGGTTCGAGCCGGCGGGCCGCGTGGTGCCGATCGGGCGCCCGCAGCTCGACGCGGTGCGCACGGGGGTCCGGGAGCGTCCGGAGGGATCGCCCGTCGTCGTGCTGTACGCCCCCACGTGGGAGGGCGGTCAGGGGTCGAGCGCGTACTCGTCGGTCGTCAGCCACGGGGAGCGGCTGGTCCGCACGCTGATCGCCGACCCGCGGTTCCGCGTCGTCTACCGCCCCCACCCGCGCACCGGGGTCTCGGACGCGCGCTTCGCGGCCGCCGACGCGCGCATCCGCGCAGCCGTCGCCCAGGCCGGTCCCGGTCACGGGGTGGACCGGGGGAGAGATCCGTACCGGACGTTCGAGGGTGCCGACGTCATGGTGACGGACGTCTCCGCGATCGCGTTCGACTGGCTGGCGACCGGGCGCCCGCTGGTCGTCACCGTCCCGCCCGGCGAGGCCGACGTCGCCTCCACCCGCCTGCTCGAGACCGTCCCCCGCCTGCACGCGCACGACGTCGGGACGCTGCCCGAGGTGCTGGAACGTGAGGTCGTCGTGGATCCCGACGCCGCCCGGCGCGCCCAGCTCGTCGACTACTACTTCGGCACCGTCGGTGGTGCCACCGCGCGGTTCGTCGCCGAGTGCGACCGCGTCATCGGCGAGCGTGACGCATCGCAAACCGACGACGCGCTGCGCGCCGAACGAGGACGAGGATGACCGAGCACAACACCACCGCGCGACCGACGGTCGCCGACATCAAGCGTGTCGGCCAGCCCGACTCGATCCGCAAGCGACGCAACGCCGAGCACTGGACCGCCGACGCGTACGGGCGGCGGATCTCGCCGTACCTGACGCTGCTCGCGCTGCGCCTGGGGATGAGCGCGAACGCGGTCACCTGGGTGATGCTCGCGATCGGCTGGGTCGCGGCGCTCACCGTGGCGCTGCCGGGCTGGGGATTCGCGGTGCTGGCCGTGGTGCTGACGCACCTGCAGATGGTCGTCGACTCGTCCGACGGCGAGGTCGCGCGCTGGCGCGGGACCAGCGGACCGGTCGGCATCTTCATCGACAAGCTCGCGCACTACACGACCGAGGCGCTGATAGCGCTGGCGCTCGGCGTGCGTGCGGCCGGGGGGTTCGGCGAGATCTCGGACAACCTGGTGTGGACCACCTGGGGTGGCCTGTTCGCCACGCTGCTGCTGCTCAACAAGGTCGTCAACGACCTCGTCGTCTCGTCGCGCGCGCAGGGCGGGCTGCCGCCCGCGAAGGACGCCGCCGAGGTCGCGGCGCCGCGCGTCAGCGGGGTGGCGCGGCTGCGCCGCGCGGCGCGCTTCGTCCCCTTCCACCGGCTGTTCCACGCCGTCGAGCTCGCGACCGTGATCGCGCTCGCGGCGATCGTCGATGCCTTCGTCGGCGGGATCGACGTGACGCGCTGGACGCTGATCGGGCTCGTCGTCGCGGTCGTGGTGACCGGTCTGGGCCACGTGACCGCGATCCTGTCGTCGTCGAGGTTGCGCGCATGAGCCGCCCGCTGCCGACGATCGGTGTCGTCGTGCTGTCGATGGGCAACCGACCCGTCGACCTGACGATCGCCGTCGAGTCCGCCCTCGCGCAGGAGGGCGTCGAGACCGACGTCCTGGTGGTCGGCAACGGCTGGGAGCCCGAGGGAATCCCGGCCGGCGCGCGCTCGATGGCGCTGCCGGAGAACCTCGGCATCCCCGAGGGGCGCAACGTCGGTGCTGCGCACGTGAGTGGCGACCTGATCTTCTTCCTCGACGACGATGCCGTCATCCCGTCCACCGGTGCGCTGCGCACGATGGCGGAGCGGTTCGCGGCCAAGCCGAAGCTGGGCATGGCGCAGGCGCTGCTGACGACTGCCGACGGGTCCGAGCCGCCGGGCCGCTGGGTGCGCCGGCTGCGCAAGGGCGACCCGCGGCGTTCCAGCGTCATCTTCTCGGTGACCGAGGGCGTCACCGCGGTGCGTCGGGACGTGTTCGAGGGCGCCGGGGGCTGGGCGGGGGAGTTCTTCTACGCGCACGAGGGCATCGAGCTCGCGTGGCGGGTCTGGGACCAGGGCTTCGAGGTCTGGCACATGGGCGACGTCGAGATGCACCACCCGGCCACGAGCCCGAGTCGGCACGCAGTCTCGCAGCTCCTCAACGGCCGCAACCGCGTCTGGCTGGCCCGACGCAACCTGCCCGTGGTGCTGCGCCCGCTGTACGTGGGGACGTGGACCGCGATCCAGGTGGTGCGCGACCGCTCGGACCGCGGTGCGCTGCGCGTCTGGTTCGACGGCTTCCGTGAGGGGTGGCGCGACGATCCGGGCGAAGCGCGCATCATCTCCTGGCGCACCGTCGCGGTCATGACGCTCAAGGGCCGGCCGCCGATCATCTGAGGCAACCATTCTGCGGTCGCTACTGGATGCTGTGGCGCCGCCGTGTCACAGTTGCCCCCATGCGCCACGGTAGTCGTCTCTCGTTCACTCCTGTCACACGCCTCGGGGCGTCGATCCTGGCCGCGGTGCTGGTGCTGACGGGGCTGAGCGTGGCGGTCCCCGCGGCCGCGGAGGCAGCCACGACGTCGCACACGCTGACCGCGCCGACGTCGGTCCACCTGGGTTCGTCGGCGACGATGAAGGCCACGTGGATCACGAAGGGCAAGCGCGCGACGGGCAGCGTCCTGCTGCAGAAGCGGTCCGGGGGCACCTGGAAGACGGTCACGAAGGTCAAGCTCGTCAAGGGCTACGGATCGGTCGCCATCAAGCCCACCGCGAGCGCGAAGTACCGGCTGCACAGCGCGACGTACAACAGTGCGTCGAAGACCGTGAAGGTGGTGCGCAACTGGCTGTCGTTCGGGCCGAGCGCTGGCGCGTCGATCAAGGTCGGTTCGTCGGCGAACCTCTCCCTCAAGGTCTACGGCGACGGCGAGCCCGTCACCCGGATCGTGGCGTTGCAGCGGCTCTCCGGCAAGAAGTGGGTCACGGTCCAGAAGCTGAAGGTCAGCAGCAAGGGCACGACCGTCGCCGTGAAGCCGACCTCGACGACGAAGTACCGCCTGGTCCGCTACTCGCTGACGAGCGCCACCCGCACCGTGACGGTCGACCGCGACTGGGCGTCCCTGTCGTTCTCGTCGCGCTCGCTCGCCACCTCCACCTCGACCACGACAGCGACCGCCACCTGGTACTCCGCGGGCAAGAAGGCCAACGGAACGATGACGCTGCAGCAGCGCATCGGCTCCGGCGCCTGGAGCACGGCCGCGAAGGTCAAGGTCACGGGCGGCACCGGCACGGTGACCATCAAGCCGCTGGTCTCGCGCACCTACCGTCTGCTCGCCGGATCCGTGTCGAGCCCGTCGGTCAAGGTGAGCGTGAAGACCGTCATCCCCGCGTCGTTCCTGGTCACGGGCTCGGGCTACGGTCACGGCATCGGCATGTCCCAGTACGGCGCCTACGCCGGCGCGCAGGCCGGCAACAGTGCGACGGCGATCCTCAAGCACTACTACACGGGCGTCTCGGTCGCGCAGACCACGATGCCGACCTCGCCGTTGTCGGTGCAGGTCTACGGGCCCGACCCGGACTACAAAGGCACGTCGTACGACGACCTGGCGACCTCCGTCAAGATCACCGTGCACGACGGCGGGTGGCGGGTTCGCAACAACCAGGTGGACCCCGCGACGGGCAAGACCGGCATGACGGATGCGTACAGCACGGCAGGGGAGACCATCACGTTCAGCGTCGCCGCCGGCGGCAAGGTCAGCGCGACGGTCGACGGCAAGGTCGTCTCGACCGACACGATCGAGCGCCTGCACTGGGAGTCGACCTCCTACTACTACCCGAGCCACACCACGGAGACGTACGCGACCGTCGCCGGCGCACAGGGGGCCTACCGGCACGGGCGTCTGACCGTCACGAACATCGGCGGATACATCAACGTCGTCAACGACCTGAACCTCAACACCGAGTACCTCGACGGGATCGCCGAGATGCCGTCGTCGTGGGGCCTGAAGGGCTCGGCCGCGCTGCAGGCGCAGGCCGTCGCCGCCCGGTCCTACGCGCTGCTGAAGTACCAGGGCGGCGTCAAGAGCTGGTGCAACTGCCACCTGCGCGACGACGTGCGCGACCAGAACTTCACCGGCTGGAAGAAGGAGAACGAGGGGCACGACGGCCTCTACGGCAAGACGTCCGACGGCTACTACGGCGCGCTCTGGCAGGCAGCGGTCAAGAAGACGGTCTCCGGGAGCAAGGGTCTCCTGCTGACGTACGGCGGCAAGCCGGTCGTGACGCACTACTACTCCGCGTCGGGTGGCGCGACGCTCAACAGCGAGGACGTCTGGTCCTCGGTCGTGCCCTACGAGCGGTCGGTCTCCGACCTGTGGAGCCTGGCATCGAGCAGCGGCAACCCCAACAAGACGTGGACGGCGACGCTCTCGCAGTCACAGGCGAAGAAGTACTTCGGCCTGGCCGACGTCGTCGCCATCTCGGTGGGCACGTACACCGGGCGCGGGTTGAAGTCGCTCAAGGCCACGTCGTCGACGGGTGCGACGAAGACGATCTCGGGCAAGGCCGACGCGATGAGGGCCAGCCTGAACGGGGCCGTGACGGGCTACGTCAAGGCGCCGTGGATCAGGTCGATCACGCCGGTGCCGCCGAAGTAGTCGGTGCCGCCGAAGGAGGCGGCACCGACTCAGGTCATCAGCGGCCCAGGGTCGCGTACTTGGCCTCGGTGGCCTCCTTGCGGGGGCGCCACCAGGCCTCGTTGGCGCGGTACCAGTCGATGGTCGCGGCGAGGCCCTCGCGGAACGAGCCGTACTGGGGCTGCCAGCCGAGCTCGTCGCGCAGACGTGTCGCGTCGATGGCGTACCGCAGGTCGTGACCGGGACGGTCGCTGACCAGGTCGTACGCGTCGGCGTCCTGGCCCATGAGATCCAGGATGGTCTCGACCACCGTCTTGTTGTCGACCTCGCCGTCGGCGCCGATGAGGTAGGTCTCGCCGATCCGGCCGCGCTCGACGATCGCCCACACCGCGGCGTTGTGGTCCTCGACGTGGATCCAGTCGCGCACGTTCTGCCCGGTGCCGTACAGCTTGGGCCGCACGCCGTCGATCACGTTGGTGACCTGGCGCGGGATGAACTTCTCCACGTGCTGAAGGGGGCCGTAGTTGTTGGAGCAGTTGGAGATCGTGGCCTGCACGCCGAAGGAGCGGACCCATGCGCGGACCAGCAGGTCGGACGACGCCTTCGTCGACGAGTACGGGCTCGACGGGTTGTACGGCGTGTCCGGCGTGAACTTGGCCGGGTCGTCGAGCTCGAGGTCGCCGTAGACCTCGTCGGTGGAGATGTGGTGGTAGCGCACGCCGTGCTTGCGGACCGCCTCGAGCAGCGTGAACGTGCCGATCACGTTGGTCTGGACGAACGGCGACGGGTCGTGCAGCGAGTTGTCGTTGTGCGACTCGGCGGCGAAGTGGACGACCAGGTCGGACTGCGCGACCAGACCGTCGACGAGCGCGGCGTCGCAGATGTCGCCGCGCACGAACGTGATCGCGTCCGCGACGCTCGCCAGGCTCGCCTCGTCGCCCGCGTAGGTCAGGGCGTCGAGCACCGTGACCTGCACGTCGGGGCGCTCGCGCACGGTCTGGAGGACGAAGTTGGCGCCGATGAAGCCAGCACCGCCGGTGACCAGAACACGCACGAGAAACTCCTTCGGGTGGCGCGTGCGATGACGCGCCGTGGGGGTGGGACGGTGACAAATCTACCGGGGCACGTACCCTGGACGGCGTCGCGTGCCTGACGCAACGGTTCGAGGGGGAGCATCGCATGGTCCGCAAGCTGGTCGTGGCGGCCGTCGGTCTGTCGGTCGCGATCGGGGGGATGGTCGTCCCGGCGCAGGTGGCCGGCGCCGTCGGCCCCGAGGTGTCTCCCGTCGTCCTCGCGCCCGACGACGACGCTGCCGCACCCGTCGACGGCGCATCCGCCGACGGGTCGTCGGACGCGACTGCCGTCGAGCCTGAGGTCGTCGACCCCGATGTCACCGCCGTGCCGGTCGACGGTGTGGACCCGGCCGCGAGCCGAGACTCGAGCGCTTACGCGCCGGCCCAGACGGACGCAGCGTCCGCGTCCGCGCCCGCGGTGGCGACGGTCGACCCCGACGACGTCGTCGCGCTGGGGGCGCGGACGTTCACGGGCCACTTCCTGGTCGCTGGCGTCACCTGGGACCCGGGCCAGGACGTCGCGGTCACGCAGGTCGCCGTGCGGGTGCGCGAGGGTGGCACCTGGACGCCCTGGCAGGACCTCGACGTCGTCGACGTGGGCGTGCCGGGGGAGCGGCCGGGCACCGAGCCGCTGATCAGCTCGGGTGCGGACGCCGCGCAGGTGCGCGTGGCGACGGCCGGCGGTGACGCCGAACCGGCGGGCCTGCGACTCGACGTGATCGACCCCGGGACGACGCCCGTCGCGAGCACCTCCACGAGCACGCCCACCAGCAGCTCGGGGGACACAGGCGTGCAGGCGGTCGCCGACGTCGTCCCCGCCGTCGAGACGGTGCCCGCACCGACGCCCACGCCGACCACGGCCCCCGCCCCGACGCCCACGCCCACCCCGACCACCCCCACCCCGACCACCCCCACCACCGTGACCGTCGCGGCGAAGACCGGCGCGAAGGGCGACGTCATCCGCCCGACGATCGTCACGCGCAAGCAGTGGGGCGCCAACGAGAAGCGCGGCAGCGCGTGGCCGGAGGTGTCGTCGCGCCTGACCGCGATGTACCTGCACCACACGGCGGGCACCAACAGCTACACCAAGGCGCAGTCGGCGGCGATCGTGCGCGGCATCTACGCGTTCCACACCGGCAGCCGCGACTGGCCGGACATCGGCTACCAGTTCCTCGTCGACCGGTTCGGGACCATCTACCAGGGGCGCCGCGACGCGATGACGGACCTGCCGATCGGCGCGCAGGCCGGCGGGTACAACACCGACACGATCGGCGTGTCCGCCATGGGCAACTTCCAGACCGGGAACCCGCCGGCCGCCATGGTCGCGTCCGTCGAGAAGGTGTTCGCGTGGCAGGCCTACGCGCACGGCCTGAACGCGACGGGGCGCGCCACGCTCATCACCGGCTCGAGCACGGGGAGCAACACGAAGGCGAAGGCGGGGGCGAAGGTCTCCGTGCCCGTGATCCTGGGGCACCGGGACACGAACGGCACGGCGTGCCCGGGGTGGCGGCTCTACGAGAAGCTCCCGGCCATCCGCAAGGCGGTCAAGAAGCAGGTCACGGCGGCGATCGCGAAGTACGGCAAGCCGGTTCCCGCGCTGCCCGCACCCACCGCGGTCGCGCCGACGAGCACGCAGGTGCCGGTCCAGTGGGCGTCGAAGTCGACCTACCGGTGGAAGGCCGTCAAGGGGGCAGTGTCCTACCAGGTCCTCACCCGGTCGTCGGGCTTGACGTACGCGATGGACGACGACCGTGCGTGGACCGTCCTCAAGACGGTCAAGGGCACGTCGACGTCGATCGCCACCGACCCCGGTCGTACACGCGTGATCGCGGTGCGGGCGATCGACAGCAAGGCGCGGCGGGGTCTGGTGACGGTGATCGGCCAGGTCACACGCCTCGTCGACTGGTCGAGCGTCACACGGTCCGCGTCCTGGAAGCGCAGCACCGCGACCGGGTACACGACGTACCGCACGACGGCGAGCGGGGCGACGCTCACCGTGAAGAGCGTCAAGCAGGCTCGCGCCGTCCTGCTGCAGGTCGCACGCGGACCGGCGACCGGCCGGATCGAGGTCAAGGCGGGCACCAAGCGGCTCGGGTACATCGAGACCCGTTCCTCGACGACCACGTCGCGGGCGGTCGTCCGCCTCGACCTTCCCGCCTCCACGTCCGGCACGATCACGCTGCGCACGGTCGCCGGCCGCGGCCCGGTGACCATGGCGGGCATCGCGTTCCCGAGGGTCAGGACCGCAGCCCTGACGCTCGGCCTCGGGCTGCTGCCGTCCGCGACGCCGACGAAGGTCGCGCTGTCCGCCTCGCAGGCACCGTTCCTCGAGGCCACGTCGTCGGTCTACCGCTGGAAGAAGGTGTCGACGGCCGTCCGCTACGAGGTGTTCGTCCGTACCGCGGCGCACGGCAAGGCGTTGCCGTCGTCGTGGACGAAGGTGAGGACCACGACCGGGACGTCGTACCGGCTGCCCACCTCGCCGTCCGGGCGCACGTGGCTGGTGGGGGTCCGGGCGGTCGGCAAGGGCGGCTCGAGCGCGATCACGTCCTTCCCGCGGGCGACGCGCCCCGTGTCGAGCGCGCTCGTGAAGCGCTCGTCGGGGTGGACGACCAAGCACGGTGACAGCTGGTACCGGGCTCAGGTGTGGCAGGCGACGACCGCCAAGCGGACGCTGACGGTGACGTCCGCGAAGAGCGTGCGCGCGGTGCGGCTCATCGTTGCGTCGGCGCCCGGGCGTGGGCGCGTCGTGGTCAAGATCGGCTCGACGACCATCAAGACGGTCTCGACCGCATCGGCCCAGCCGACGGCCCATCGCCACATCGACATCGTGCTGCCGAAGGCGAGGAGCGGGACGCTCAAGGTGACGACGCTGGACCACAGGACCGTACGGATCTCCGCCATCGTGCTGGGGCGCTGAGACACACCCGCGGGCCCTTCCCGCAGCGGGCGCGACCTGCCATGCTCCGGTGACCCGCCCCGATCGAGCGAGGTAACCGATCACCAGGAGTTCCAGTGCGCAAGTCCCTCTCCGCTGCGGTGGCGGCGGTCGGCGTCGTCGCCGTCGTTGCCGCAGGGTTCACACCGGCGGCCGCAGCCGATGGGCCCTCGACCGTGTTCCAGGGCACGGTGAAGATCGGTTCGGCGCCGGCCAAGGGGGTGTACGTATCGTTGGACAGCGCTGACGCGCTGTACGAGTACGGCGGCGGTGCGCAGACCGACTCGTCGGGTGCCTTCTCCACGGATGACGTCGTGGCTGGCACCTGGGTCGCGGAGGCGTACGGCGACAACATCCTCACGACCTACAGCGGGAACACGGTGCGCAGGCCGGACGCGAAGAAGTTCACGGTCGCGGCCGGCAAGACGACGACCTGGAACATCTCGGCAGTCGCTGCGGCGACCGTCACGGGTCGGGTGCTGGACGCCCACGGTCATGCGCTCAAGGGCCTCACTGTGATCGCCTGGAACACGACGCGGGCCGGCTCCGGCCAGACCACCACGGACTCGAAGGGCAGGTACGTCGCTCGTGGCCTTGCCACCGGCCCGGTGAAGGTCGCCGTCGCGACCTCCGACGGCACGATTCTCGCGACGACCAAGCTCAACGCGAAGCAGGGTTCGACGAGGACGGCCCATACCCTGAAGGTGAAAGCGCACAGCGCGAAGATCACGGGCACCGTCAAGGTCTCGGGCTCGAAGGTGACTGCACAGTCCGTGACGCTGATCGGCGCCGGCGCGTACGTGTCGGTCAAGCCGTCGAAGTCGGGCAAGGTGACGTTCACCCACCTCGCGGCCGGCACGTACACCGTCGCCGTCGACGGCACAAACCTGTCGAAGAAGGTCACGGTCAAGGCCGGCAAGACGAAGAGCTTCGGGACGATCGAGCGCGGCAAGCCGACCACGATCAAGGGAGTCGTCAAGACGTCCGGCAAGAAGCCGGCTGCCGGTGCGTACGTCTACGTGGTCGACGCCAAGGGGACCTCGGCAGGCGACGCCGTGGCGGACTCCAAGGGCCGCTACAGGATCAAGGGCCTGATCAGCGGCAAGTACACCGTCTGGGCGCTTCCCAGCGGCTCGAAGGACTACGCCGTGAGCGTGAAGATCACCGTCACGCGCGGCAAGAACGTCGCCAAGAACATCAACCTCGCCAAGGGGTCGACCGTGACGGGGTACGTCAAGCACGGTTCGCACGGTGTCGCGGGTGCCAACGTCACGGCCGGTGGGGCGTCGGCAGTCACGGACTCGCACGGGAAGTACACGATGACCGGTGTCGCGCCGGGCAGGAGCACGATCGTCGTCGAGGACCCGTATACGGGTGGCTACCACCAGGTGGCCAAGAAGGTGACCGTCAAGAAGGGCAAGACGCTCAAGGTCTCGACCGTCAAGGTCCGCTGATCTGCGCGTGACCGAGGGGTCCGGTCCGCTCGTCGGACCGGCCTCCTCGTGCGCGTCGGGCCGGGTCGACATGCGCGCGAACATCACCCGGCGAACGGGACGTGAAGGTCTGTTCCGCGTCTCCGCGGACTGGGATGCTCCCCGTGAGCGCGCCGACGTCCGGGCGCCGGAGACCAGGAGCCTGCCGTGAAGAAATACCTGTCCATCGCTGCGACGGTCGTCGCGGCACTCGTCCTCGGGCTCGTCGGCAACGCGCCGGCGAACGCGGCGACGACGTACACCGTCTCGGTCACGGTGACGAACACGTCCGGTACGCGCCTCCAGTACGCGAGCGTGGACCTGACCGCCTCGGGGCAGACGTACTCGAGCTACTGGGGTCAGACGGACGCCTCAGGTGTCGCGAAGATCACCGACGTGGCGCCGGGCACGTACCAGGCCGACGTCGCGGCCTACGACAACGCGGGCACGAAGCACTCGGCGGCGGCGACGCTCGTCGTCGCCACCGCGAACGTGTCGACCACGGTCAAGGTCGGTGGCATCACGTTCCTCGCGGGGACCGTCAAGGTCGGTTCGTCCGCTGTGAAGAGCGCGAGCGTGTCCTTCTCCGGCGTCGGGTCCTCGTCCAAGCTGTATGCCTACGCCACGACCGACTCCGCCGGCCGGTACTCGACGCAGTACGTCACGCCCGGCACCTACACGGCGGCCGTGTACGCCTACAACAGCGGATACCTCACCACCTACAGCGGGAACACGGTCCGCGGGCCCGACGCGAAGACGGTGACCGTCAAGAGCGGGCTCACCACCACGACCAACATCTCGCTCGTGCGTAGCGCCACCGTCACCGGCAAGGTCGTCGACTCCAAGGGCCACGCGCTCAAGGGCATCAGCGTCTACGCGTCCAACACCAACCGGGCCGGCTACGCGTACGCGACGACGGACGCCAAGGGCGCCTACGTGCTCAAGGGCCTGGCGACCGGACCGGTCCAGATCGGTGCGTCGCGGACGAAGTCCGGTGTCACGGTCTCGGGGGCCGTCAAGGTCTCGGCCAAGCAGGGTGCGACGAAGAGGGCCGCGACGATCAAGCTGAAGGCAGCCGGCTCGGCGAAGGTCACCGGCAAGATCACGACGTCGGGGTCCAAGGTGGTCACGCAGGGCGTCACGCTGCTCAGCTCCAAGAAGGCGTACGTCGCGACGGCCACGCCGAGCAAGTCCGGCAAGGTGACCTTCGCCGGACTCAAGGCCGGCACGTACACGGTCGTCGTCGACGGCACCAACATCACCAAGAAGGTCACGGTGAAGTCGGGCAAGACGAAGAGCTTCGGCACGATCAAGCGCGGCAAGCTCACCACGATCAAGGGTGTCGTCAAGACGTCGGGCAAGAAGGCGGCCGCGGGTGCGTACGTCTACCTGGTGGACAGCTACGGGACGACCGCAGGTTCCGCCCAGGTCAACTCCAAGGGGCGCTACACGATCAAGGGCCTCATCAGCGGCAAGTACACCGTCTGGGCCTCCCCGAACGGCACCAAGGACTACGCCGTGAGCGCGAAGATCACGGTCAAGCGCGGCAAGAACGTCGCCAAGAACCTGAACCTCGCCAAGGGGTCCACCGTGACCGGGTACGTCAAGCACGGGTCGCGCGGGGTCGAGGGTGTCGCCGTCTACGTGGGTGGCGGGTACGCCGTGACCGACTCGCGCGGCAAGTACACCGTCATCGGTGTGGCGCCGGGTAAGAACGTCGTGTCGGTCAGCGACCCGTACGTCGGGGGTTACCACAACGCCGGCAAGAAGGTCACCGTCAAGAAGGGCAAGACGCTCAGCGTCTCGACCATCAAGGTGAGCTGATCGCATGATCACGCGGGACCCGGTCCGGCCGCGGACCGGGTCCCGCGCGCGTTCCGGACCGACACTCTTTGGACGCTTGTCCACGTGCTCTGTCGTACTAGACTCCCGGCCAGAACGCGGGACGGGATGGCAATGACGACACACGTGCGCAGGGACTCGCTGCGCCGCCGGGCTCGACGGGTCGGCGGACGGCTGATCCAACGGTTCGGGCTGCTGCCGGCCGGCGTGCCCGACGCTCGGGGCGACGACGCGTCGCTCGTGGCTGCAGGGTCGCTGACCGAGCGCGTCGTCGTCTACTTCGGCAGCACACCGGAGAGCGTCTACCAGCTCGAGCAGTGGCTGCCCGCGCTCGAGGCCCTGCACGCCGCCCACCCGGTCGTCGTCCTGACGGCGGACTCACGGTCGGCCGCACGCATCCGCACGCTCACGTGGCTGCGGGTCGCGACGGTCTCCCGGTACGCCACGTTCGACGACCTGCTGACCGGCAGCCAGGTGCGGCTGGTGCTGTACGTCAACCACCACGTCCAGAACTTCGGGCTGCTGCGCTTCGGCGACGTCACCCACGTGTCGTTGCTGCACGGCGACAGCGACAAGGTCGTCTCGGTCTCCAACCAGGCCAAGGCGTACGACTTCACGTTCGTCGCGGGCCAGGCCGCCGTCGACCGGTTGAGCCTGCACCTGCAGCATTTCGACGCGGCCGCGCGGTGCGTCGTCGTCGGGCGCCCGCAGGCGTCCGCCGCACCCCGCGAGCGCAGGCCGGGAGAGCCGCTGACCGTCCTGTACGCGCCGACGTGGGAAGGGGCGCAGCGGTCGGCCGCGTACGGGTCGCTGCTGGACCTCGGCCCCGCGCTCGTGCGCGCCGTGGTCGCCGACGCCGGCCTGCGCCTGGTCTACCGGCCGCACCCGCTCACGGGCGTGCGACGCCCCGACTACGGCGAGGCCGACGCGGCCGTGCGGGAGATCGTCGCCGCAACCGGGCACCGGGTCTCCACCGACGCCGCCATCGCCGACGACTTCGCCTCCGCCGACGTGCTCGTCTGCGACGTCTCGGCGGTCGCGGTCGACTGGCTCGCGACGGGGCGCCCCCTGGTGCTGACCGAGCCGCCCGGTCAGGACCCGACGGCGCTGCGCACGCCGCTCGCCAAGGCCGTACGACGGCTGGGGCCCGACGAGGCCGCGCGGGCCGCGAGCATCGTGCGGCAGGAGGTGGAGCGTGACGAGCTGGCTGCCGACCGGGTCGCGATGGCCCGTTACTACCTGGGTGACACCACGCCCGGTGCCGCACTGAGCCACTTCCTGGCCGCGTGCGACCAGGTCGTCGCCGGCGTCGACCCCGCGCCCGTGCGCGTCGACGGCCGAGCGACGGACGCCTTCACGCTCTGATCGTCGCAGCGCCCCGGTGTGTCCGAGCGGTCCGGTTCAGTCCGTCGCGCCGGCGTCGAGCTCGTCGGCCTCGAGCTCGCTCGCGTCGAGCTCGTCGTCGTCGGTCGCCTGCTGCCCCGCGGTGCGCGGGGCGTCGACGAGCGCGCGCACCGCGTCGACGAAGACCTGGCCGTACCCCTCGACGGGGAAGTCGCCCAGGTAGTAGCGCCGCAGGTCGGCACGGGTGGCGGCCATGTCGTCGGTCCGCAGCCGCGCGATGGCGTCGCGGACCTCGCCGGCGTCCGCGGCGCGTGCCACGTAGGCGGCGCGTGCCAGGGGGAAGTCGGCCAGGAAGGTGGCGTCGTCGTCCTGCCCGACGCGGGCCAGGACGAACGGCTTCTCGCTGAACAGGTAGTCGGCCGGCACGGACGAGACGTCCGCCACCAGGGCGTCGGAGGCGTTGAACGTCTCGTCCAGGTCCAGCTCGGACGCCGCGGCGCCGTAGAGGTGGTTGCGACCGCTGCGCGCGCGATCGGCCTCGAGCAGCGCGTGGATGTCGGCGATGTGGCCGCGGGACGCGGCGTCGCCCATCGAGAACGGGTGCGGGCGGAACGTCACCGTCCACCCGGCCGCGAGCAGCTCGGACACGAGCAGCGTGCCGTGCTCGAGGGAGCCGAAGTTGTTGTCCGCGTGGAACCCGGTCCACGTGGGCGCGTACAGGACGTGCTCGCGCCGGTCCGTCGTCGCCCGGGCGATGTGCTGCACCTGCGGGCGCCCGACGATCCGGAACTTGTGCGCCGGGATGGACACCCCGTGCTGCTCGTACCGGTCGACCCCCGCCTGACCCGCGACGAAGATCTCGTCGAACATCGCCGTGACGGGGTTGTAGCTGGACGGCTTGTCGCTGTCGCCGTGCAGGAGCTGGACGTGCGTGAGATCGCGGTAGCGGACGTTGTGGCCGTTCTTGGCGCCGTTGTTCACGTAGATCGCGACCCGCAGGGAGTCGAGCTGGACCCCGTCGAGCTCGGCGAGCGTGCGGGCGGCGATCACGGGGACGTCGGTGAGCTCGGCGACGGCGAGCGCGAGCGGCGACTCACGCACGACGATCACCCAGCGGCGGTCCACGGCCGCGAGGTGCTCGAGCCACGTGCGGAGCTGGTACTGCGTGCCGCCGGGACCCGACAGGTAGACCATGAACCGCGGTGCGTACGCCTCCAGGGCGGCTCGGACCTCGTCGTCCAGGCGGCCGCGGTCGCGGGCCGCCTGCAGGGTCCAGCCGAGCACGACGGCGGCGTCGACGAGCGTCCCGACGGCCGCGACGACGGCGAGCCACGTCGCGACCGCACCGAGCGCGGTGAGCGCGACCAGCACCACCGAGGCGAGGACCACGAGCCCGCCGTAGCGGGCGTACGGGCGGCGCAGGTCGAACCCGGGCAGGTTCATGACGGGCCGGCTCGACGCCCGCCACAGACGGGCACCGGAGGTCTCCGTCGCGACCAGCGCCGCGAGGGCCGCGGCGGTGAACACCGACCAGCGCGGCGCGTCAGAGCGGGCGACGAGCACCACCGCGGCGACGGCGGTGACGGTGCGCGCGGCCCCCCACGCACCGAGGTGGCGCAGTGCGCGGGGTCGTCGGCGCAGCCCGAGCGCGGTCGCTGCCAGGACGACGCCGCCGAGCGTGAGCGCCCACCCGACCGCGTCCAGCGCCGCGGCGCAGACCGCGAGGACGGCGAGGGCGTTCAGTGCGCCGGTCGCGACGGCCTTCGCCGCCGAGCCGGACCGCAGGCGCAGCCGGAGACGGCCCAGCAGTGCGCTCACTGGCGAACGACGAGGTTGGCCGAGTCGACGAACTTGCCGACCGGCGACGCGAGCATCTCGATCACCGCGGCGACGTCGCCGGGCTGCATGATCGTCGTCGGGTCCTCGGTCGGTGCCAGCACCCTGCGCAGGGCGGTCGCGGTGCGGCCGGGGGAGATGCACACCACGCGCGTCCCGTAGATCGCGAGCTCCTCGCGCATCACCTCGCTCATGTTGATGAGCGCGGCCTTCGACGCCGAGTACGTCAGCCAGCCCGAGCGGCCCGTGATGCCGGCGGTCGACGCGATGTTCACGATGAGGTCGAAGTGGTTGCCGCGGTGCAGCAGCTCCTGGACCAGCGTGAACGGTGCATACAGGTTGACGGACATCGTGCGCTCGAAGTCGGCGAAGTCGACCTGCTGCAGCGCCACCGGGTTGGTGTAGCCGGCGTTGTTGACGAGGAAGTCGACGTTCCCGACCTCCTCGACGATGCGGTCGATGAGCTCGAGCAGGCCGTCCCGGTCGCCCACGTCGGCGCGGTAGGTGAAGAGCTCGATCTCCCGCGGGTTGTTCGCCTCCAGCTCGGCCAGGGCGTCCGTGTAGTCCTGCGAGTCGCGCGCGATCAGGACGATGCGGCTGACCGTCCCCTTGTCCGGGCTGGTCTCCTGCAGGAAGCGGCGGACCGTCTCCAGGCCGATGCCGCGCGAGGCGCCCGTGACGAGCAGCGTCTTAGTCATTCCAGTTCTCGTCTCCGCCGGTGAGCAGGTAGGTGGCGAGCTTGATGTCGGTGGGGGTGGTCACCTTGATGTTGCGGTCGCTGCCCGGTACGAAGCGCACGTCGTGGCCGGCGACGGCGACGAGCGTGGCGTCCTCGGTGAACAGCCGCTCCTCGCGCTCGGCGAACGCGTGCGCGTCGCGCAGGTCCGCGATCGAGAACTTCTGCGGGAGCTGGACGTTGCGCAGCGTGGACCGCTCCAGGTAGCCGGTCACGCGGCGCTCGTCGGGATCGACGGGCGCCACCGTGAACGGGATCTCGAGCATGAGCGAGACGTTCCGGTGCTCGGAGGCGACCAGCGAGCGGAAGTCGTCGGACGAGACCAGCGGACGCGCCGTCTCGTGGATCACGACGTCCTGCTCGGTGGCGACGTCCAGCATCGCGCGCACCGACTCGTGCCGGCTCGCCCCGGCCCGCACGTACGTGACGGGCGTGCGGATCGCGTAGTCGGCCACGATCGCCTCGATCTGCTGGCGCCAGCCGTCGGGGTAGTTCAGGACGATCTGCGTGATCTCATCGACCGCATCGGCCGCGACCAGCGAGTAGACCAGGATCGGGAGGCCGTTCACCTTGACGAGCTGCTTGGGCTGACCTGCGCCGGCCCGAGTGCCCACGCCGCCGTTGAGCAGCAGCAACGAGTACATCGAGAGTCCTCTCGCGGACGTGAGTCGGGTCACGACGGCCGGTGGCCCGGCCGGGACGGGACGTTCCGCGACGTCGCGGGGCTGCCCGGCGTCTAGTATGGAGCATCGGTCCGGCCCCTCGTCGTTGCGACGAGCCCCGGGCCGCCGCCCGGTTCCCGACAGATTGGCCCCACGCCACGTGCCCGCTCCGACGCAGTCCGCAGGACTCGTGACGCCGGCGTCCTCGGGACCGCAGGACGAGTCGATCGCGATCCCGACCCGGCCTTCACGCCCTCAGCCGGTCGACGGCGAGCTGCCCGACGCGTTGGGCCCCTTCGCGTCGAGCGACGAGATGCGCGCCGTGGCGCAGGCGTCCGGTCTGCGCCAGATGGGTGTGCGGCCGCCGTTGACGGACTACGTCCGGTCGCTGTGGGCGCGGCGTGCATTCATCCGCACGCTCGGCCAGGCGAAGGCGTACGCGCGCAACCAGGGCTCGTACCTGGGCCAGCTGTGGTCGATCCTGAACCCGCTCCTGAACTCGCTCGTCTACGTGTTCATCTTCGGGCTCCTGATCAAGACGACACGTGGTACCGAGAACGGCATCGCGTTCATCGTGACCGGCGTGTTCCTGTACCGGTTCTTCGACTCGTCCGTGAGCGCCGGGGCGAACTCGCTCAAGAGCAACATGAGCCTGGTGCGGTCCGTGCACTTCCCGCGCGCGGTGCTGCCCATCTCGACGACCATCACCGAGCTGACGACGCTGGGGCCCGCCCTGGTGGTCATGGTGCTCATCTCGTGGGCGTCCGGTTTCATCCCCAGCCAGGGCGAGGTGCCCTTCACCTGGCGTCTGCTCCTGCTGCCGGTCGCCGTCGCGCTCATGTGGGTGTTCAACACCGGGTGCGCCTTCATGGTCGCGCGGTGGGTCGCGATCACCCCGGACCTCGGCAACGTCATACCGTTCGCTCTCCGTTTCGTGTTCTACGCATCGGGGGTGCTCTTCAGCGTCGACCACTACCTCAAGGGCCACGAGGCGCTCGCGGGCATCCTCAGCTACCAGCCGATCGCCGCGTTCCTCGACATCGGCCGCCAGGCGGTCCTCAACGACCCCGTCGCCGCCCCGCTCGACCTGACCATGTGGTTCGTCTCGCTCGGCTGGGCGATCCTGTTCCTGGTCGTCGGGTTCTGGATCTTCTGGCGCGGCGAAGAGCGCTACGGTCGGGACTGACATGAGCATTCCTGAAGAGATCGACTTCGAGGTCGACGCCGACGACCTGTCACCGCTCGCCGCCGACGCGCGGCCGCTCGGCGCCCCTTCCCTCGTCGTCGACGACCTGTACGTCACCTACCGGGTGTTCGGCGGCAAGCGGGTCGGCGCTGGTGTGGGTGCCCCGCCGAGCCTGCTCAAACGCCTCCTCGGGCGTGGGCGCACGCACGTCGGCGGCGTCACGTCCGTCGAGGCGGTCAAGGGCATCTCGTTCGTCGCACGGCACGGCGAGTCGATCGGCATCGTCGGCATCAACGGCTCCGGCAAGAGCACGCTGATGCGGGCGATCGCCGGTCTGATCCCGCCCACCAAGGGTGCGGTCTACGTCTCCGGCGACCCGTCGCTGCTGGGCGTCAACGCCGTCCTCATGGGCTCGCTGACGGGGGAGCGCAACGTCATGATCGGCGGGCTCGCGCTGGGCCTGTCACCCGAGGAGGTCCGCGAGAAGTTCGACGACATCGTCGAGTTCTCCGGCATCGGCGACGCCGTGTACCTGCCGATGAGCGCGTACTCCTCCGGCATGGGTGCCCGCCTGCGCTTCGCGATCAGCGCGGCGGCCGTGCCCGACGTCCTCATGATCGACGAGGCTCTCGCCACCGGTGACGCCGCGTTCCGCAAGAAGAGCAAGGACCGCATCGACGCGATCCGGGACCAGGCGGCCACGGTCTTCCTGGTCAGCCACTCGCTCGCGACCATCGAGTCGATCTGCTCGCGGACGCTGTGGATCCACCAGGGCAAGCTGGTGATGGACGGGCCCGCCGCGGAGGTGTGCGCGGCATACAAGGCATTCGTGAAGGCGCAGGACGGCGCGTCGCGCTGAACGGGCCGCAGTCGCCCGCCCCTGCACCACGGCACCACCGGGAGAGACCGAAGATGAAGAAGACTGTCCGCGGCCTGGCGGCGCGGCTGACGCCTGCTCCGATCAAGTCCCGGCTCCGCAGCGGCGGGCCCGGCGGTGCAAGGCTCGCCGAGGCCGCCCCGGAGACCGGGGAGGTCGCTGTGACCGGCCTGCGGCGAGACTGGTCGGTGCTGGGTGTCGACCGCACGGGCTCGGGATGGGACGTCACCATCGCCGTGCCCGACGACACGTTCCGCAGCATCGCGATGGCCCTCGCGGGCCGGGAGACCCACGACGTCCGCTTCGTCCCCATGATGCTTGCGGACGGGACCGCCATGGCGCAGCTCCCGGACTCGGTGCTGGCTCCGTTCGGTGGCGAGGTCGTCGACCTGTGGGTCGAGCCCGTCCTGGGCGACGCGCCGAACGGTTGGCGGCGCGTGTCCGCGGCGGAGGGGGCCCTGGGGGGGCAGGCACCGGGTGCGCCGGGCGGTCGGTGGTACGCGACCCGCAAGGGCAACGTGAGCATCGAGGTGCCCGCCCTGCCCGGGGGTGCCGTGGCGCGTCCCCGCCTCGTCGGCCTGGAGATCGGCACGACGGCGGAGCTGACCCTGCGCGACGTGCCCGCGGGGCCGGGTCAGTGCCTGGTGCTGGTGGGTGCGGCGACGAAGAAGGAGGTCGTGGTCGAGCTCGGGACCGTCGGCGCCGACGTCGAGGCGGTCGTCGCGATCGAGCACCTCACGGGGTTCGGGTCCGAGGTCGTCGACCTCTACGTCGGCAGCGACGACGCGGTCGGGGCCACGCGGGTCCGCCGTCGGCTCGGCGCAGGCATCCGGGTCCCGGACGACGTGGCTCCGGGCTGGTCCCGCCGATGGTTCGCGACGGCCGACGGGCAGGTCAGCCTCCGTCGACGTACGCCGGTCGAGGCGATCTCCGAGGGCGGCATGTTCGACCCGGAGTACTACCGCAGCCAGTGCCCGGATCTTCCCGCCGGCGTCGACCCGATCGAGCACTACGTGACGACCGGTGCCGCCGCGGGCCTGAACCCTTCCGCGATGTTCGACACGGACTACTACCGGCGCAACAACCCGGCGGTGCGCGGGATCGGCCTGGCGCACTACGGCGAGTTCGGCTGGCGCGAGTTCCGCAACCCGTCGTCGGACTTCGACACCTGGTGGTACTGGTCGAAGCACATGGGCCTCGTCGACGACGGTGTGAGCCCGTTGGCGCACTACGAGAAGCACGGCAGACGTGCCGGCCTCAGCACGCGCCCCTCGCGGAGCCCGTCGCGGTCCCTGGGGACGGGGCACGCCCTCGAGGACCCGGGCAACGTGCGGCGCGTCTGCATGTTCGCGGCCTACGACGCGCAGGGGATCGTCGACGACTACGTCGTCGCCTACCTCACGGAGCTCGCGAAGCACGCCGACGTCTACTACTGGGCCGACTCCGACATGGCGCCCGAGGAGCTCGCGAAGCTGAGCGGTGTCACTCAGGGCGCCTGGGCGCAGCGCCACGGCGAGTACGACTTCGGCTCCTACGCGCGCCTCGTCGACGCCGTCGGGTGGGAGACGATCGAGACGTACGACGAGCTGCTGTTCGTCAACGACAGCTGCTACCTGGTGCGTCCGCTCGACGAGGTCTTCGCCGAGATGAGTGCCCGCCGAGCCGACTGGTGGGCACTGCAGGCCACCAAGGGCATGGCGCAGACCCGCAGCATCGCGGTCAACCAGTTCCGCGAGCCGATCCCGGTGGACGCCGTGCGCACGTCGCTGGTCGACGCGTTCGAGCGTGACTACACCTACGACTTCCACCTCGGCTCGTACTTCGTCGCTTACCGCCAGCCTGTCATCCGCGACATCGAGTTCCGCCGGTACATCGGGGCCGTCACGCGGCAGACGAGCAAGCGGACGATCGTCAAGACCTATGAAGTGGGCCTGACGCGCTGGCTGATCCACCACGGGCACCAGCTCGACACGTTCGTCTCGAAGCTGTACCCGTTCCACCCGATCTACAGCGAGTGGTACTTCCGCCTGCTCGACGAAGGCTTCCCGCTCCTCAAGCGCTACCTGCTGGCCGAGAACCACTACGACGTGCCGCGGCTGGGCACCTGGAAGTCGCGTGTCCTGGAGAAGGCGCCGACGGCGGACGTCGACATGTTCGAGCGGAACCTGCGTCGCGTCACGGACGCCGACAAGCTGCGCCGTACTCTCGCCGTCGGGACCGAGGAGGGGATCGTCGACGCGCCGGTCCCCGACCACCTGCTGACCAAGGACGAGTTCGCGGCGGCCGACGTCCTGAGCCCGAAGCACACGAGCTGGTGGGTGTTCCCGGTCTGCGCGTTCACGCACCGCTTCTCGGGGAACGAACGGGCCATCTTCGAAGCGGTGAAGAACGACCCGTCGATCAAGAAGGTCGTCCTGACCCGAGACCTCGACGTCTCGGTCGACGGCGTCGACGTCGAGGTGCTGCCGCTGCACAGCCCCGAGGGCCAGCACCGGCTCATGCGCGCGGGCACCATCTTCATCAAGCACAGCACGAGCCGGAACCTCGTGTACCCCGTCTCGTCCGAGCTGCACAACCTGATCCAGGTGTGGCACGGCATCCCGCTCAAGCGCATCGGGTACGCCTCGTCGGACTTCCTGGGCGTGCTGGACCGTGCGGCCGAGGACCATTCCAGGTATCGCGCCGTCATCAGCTCGTCGAAGGTCGACTCGCTGGCGATGACGGCCGCGTTCTACCCGTTGACGGTGCACCAGGTCTGGAACACGGGTCTGCCTCGCAACGACTTCATCCTGCGTGACGAGCGCGACCTGCCGGACGACTTCCGAGCTGAGCTCGAGCGCCTGCGTGAGCTGATCGGCGACCGTCGCCTGGTGCTCTTCATGCCGACCTTCCGCAACGCGCAGTCGGACGGCTACTACCGCTTCGCGCCCGAGGAGGTCGCGCGGCTCGCGGCGTGGCTCGAGCGGGAGAACTGCGTGCTCGGGATCCGTGAGCACATGGCAGACAGCTCCCACCTGTACAGCCAGCAGCTCGCGGGCCTGCCGGTCGTCGATCTGTCGGACGACACGTTCCCGAACGTCGAGGTGCTCTACCGGGTGTCGTCCGCGCTCATCACCGACTACTCGAGCGCATTCATCGACTACATGCTCACCGGCAAGCCGATGGTGAGCTTCGCGTACGACCTGCAGGCGTACCTCATGGAGCGTGGGCTGTTCTACGATCTCGACCTCGCGTTCCCCGGTCCGGTCTGCGAGACGTTCGACGAGCTCGCCGCGGCGCTCGACGGGCTGCTGACGCCCGGCACCGACCCGACCTACGCGCTCAAGCGCCGCCTGTTCTTCGACCACGAGGACGACAAGAGCTCGGCCAGGGTCGTGGAACGCCTGCGGGACCTGGGCGAGGCGCACGGCGTCGGGAAGCCTCCCGGCGAACGGACGACGTAGTGTGCGGGCGGTCGCCGGGCGGGCGCGCGGCCGCACCGTGAGGAGCAAGCTGGCTGGTCGTGGTGCCGCGAAGCGTCGCCGCGTGGACTCGACGTCGTACGTGTGAGGAGATGGGTGCCGGTGATCAGGCGACTGCGGAGGTTTGCGGGAGCGGTGAAGCGCGACCTCGTGGGTCGTCGGCGTCACGAGACCCCGAAGGCGGTCGGGAACGCACCGGCGAAGGACACGTCCGCGGCGCTGCCCGTCGCTGGGCTGGGCGACCCGGGCTGGCGGCTGCCGGTGGTGCTGATCTCGTTCAACCGGGGCCCGATGCTCCGCAAGGTCGTGGAGGGCTACCGGCGCCAGACGGTTCCCGTCGACGTGTTCGTGCACGACAACGGCAGCGAGGACCCGGAGACCGTACGCGTCCTGGCCGAGCTGGAGCGCGAGGGCGTCGTCGTCTTCCGCCGGGCAGCGATCTCGTCCCCGGAGGACCTCAACCTGGTGGACGAGTCGGTCCAGGCCGTGTTCCGTGACCGGCCGGCGTCGCCCTACGCGGTCTCCGACTGCGACGTCTCGATCGCTGACAGCTCCGAGCGCACGCTGGAGACGTACCTGCATGTGCTCGCCGATCGCCCAGAGCTCGACTGCGTCGGTCCCATGCTGCGCATCGACGACGTGCCGACCACGTATCCGCTGTACTCCGCGATGATGAACCGCCACATCGGCAGGTTCTGGTCGCGTGAGCCGCAGCTGTCCACCGTGGCCGGTCGGCCGTTCGCCTACCAGGCAGCCCCGATCGACACGACCCTGGCGGTCTACCGAGCGGGCGAGCCGTACCGTCGGCTCCGCAAGGGGGCAAGACTCTACTTCCCCTACGACGCGCGACACCTCGACTGGTACCCCGACGAGCACCAGGACGCGTACCGGCAGAGCGCGGACGGCTCGACGATCAGCAACTGGTCGAACCCGGCGCGTGAGCGTGCGAGCCGGTTCACCACGATGGAGAGCTCCGAGTACCGCACGGTGGTCGAAGGTCCGGACAGCGGCCTGGTGGTCGAGACGAGGTCGGTCGCCCCGGTGTCGGGTGCGCGGAGCGCCGACCTGCTCAGCGTGATGGAAGACATCATGCGTGACCTGGAGCCGTCATGGCCCGGGCTGATGACGCGCGCGTGGGTGTGGCGGGACACCGTCGGCGTGGTCGACGCCCAGCTCGCGTCCGGTGAGCGACTCGGGCTGGACCTGATCCCGGGTGCGGGTGAGCGGTGGGCCGTGTGCCTGGTCGCGCGGACCGACCCGGCGAACGACGTCGTCTCGCGGCTCGGCCTCGACGTGATCGGCCGTCGACGTTACCTGGTGCGAGAGGTCCAGGCGGGTCAACGTTCTGTGCCGGACCCCGTCGAGGCTGCCGAGGCGTTCCGCACGGTCCTGGAACAGCTGATCCCCGTCGACCCCTCGGCGCGCTGACGCGTCCACCGGACCGCTGTGGCACGATGTCTCACCGGGTCGTCCTCGACCCCTCCCGTCCCCATCACGGCTCGGCGATCGTTGCTCGTCGGCTCCCGTCAAGGAAGTTCGTCACGAGATGAGTAGCCGTCCCACCCGCCGGTCCGCCGGTCGCCTCTACGCGGGCCTGCGCCGCCGTACCGGCACCGTGTTGCGTGCGGCGGGTGAGCAGCTCGCGCCGCCGGCGAAGCCGGCCGTGAGCGGTGTGCTGCCGACGACGCGGCACAAGCTGACCGGCCTCGCGGCGCGCGACGAGCGCGTCGACCTCCGGGCGTGGGTCGGCTCCTCCGACTACCGGGTGACGCCCGACGGCTTTCACGTCGCACTCGTCGAGCGCGGGAGCGGCCGCCGCACCACGGTGAAGGTCAAGCCCGTCGGGCCGGTCACGGAGGACGGCTGCATGGCCGTCTCGGCCGGGTTCCGCATCGGCGCGAGCGCTCTGGCGGGAGCAGGACCGTGGGAGGTCCTGGTGGCGCCGACGTGGGCAGGTCGCGAAGGCGCCTGGTCGCGTCTCGGGACGAGCCTGACGCGGGGCATGCCGCGCGACGGAGCGCCCGTCGGTGGTGGCGCCCTGATCGTCGAGTTCGAGGGGGCGAGCGACGGTCTCCTGATCAGTCGTGCGAGCGGTGTCCCGGACATCGCTGTCGTCGAGGTCCGTGCCGACGACGACGGTCGACCGGAAGCTGTCGTCACGGGGATCTCGCGCCCGAACCTGCGCGCGTACGCTCAGCTGTCCCCGGCGGGCAGCCGTGCCGCTCGCCATCGGCTTCCCTACCGCGACGCCGGCGCGGAGCTGACAGCGGTGCGCCTTCCCGTGCCGCCCCCCGGAAGCACCGAACCGGTCCAGGTCGCACTGTCGGTGGCGGTGGACGGCGTCCTGCGACCCGTCGTGGTGCCCGAGTCGGCACCGGTGGCATCGTTCGACGGGTTCCGCGTCGAGCAGCTCGTGGGCGCGCTCCTCGTCGTCCGGCAGGAAGGCGTGGACCATGAGTGACATCCGACTGTGGTGGTGGCGCTGGCAGCACCCCTACGACCTGAACTTCGGCGACGAGGTGTCGGCGCCGCTCCTCGAGAGGCTCACGGGCCGCCGCGTCGTGTGGACGCCGATGGACAAGGCCGACGTCGTCGCCGCCGGGTCCGTGCTCCAGATCGTGCTGGCACGGCGACGGGCGTCCCTGCCGATCGTGTGGGGCTCAGGTTTCATCGAACCGCAGCAGTACAGCGAGCTCGACGTGGCGCCTCGTGCGGTGCGAGGGACCAGCACCGCGGCGGCCTTCACCGCCGAGGTGCGTGCGTCGCTGCGACTGGGGGACCCCGGCCTCCTCGCCGGCGTGCTCGTGGACGGCAAGGTCCGCAAGCGCCACCGGCTCGGCGTGATCCCGCACTACACGGACGTCACGCATCCGTGGGTGGCTCAGATCGCCAAGCAGAGCGGCGTGCGCGTCATCGACGTCGCATGGACGCCGGAGGAGGTGGCGCGGGAGATCGCTGCCTGCGACGCCGTCGTCTCGTCATCGCTGCACGGGCTGATCTTCGCGGACGCGCTCGGAGTGCCCAACGCGCGGCTGGTGCTGCACGGCAGACTCGCCGGTGGCGACTACAAGTTCGACGACTACTACTCGGTCTTCGCCGCGGAACGCGATCGGCTCGTGCTGTCGCCCGAGGTCTTGGCCGACCTGGACGCAGCACGACTCGGCGAGCTGGTCACCCGACGCTTCGACGCACCCCAGGGACTTGACGACGTGCTCGACGGCCTGCGCTCGGTTCTGCCCTGAACCCAGGTCAGGCGAATCGGGGGAGGAGACCGGACTCCAGCGCCTGAGCGAGCGTGGGCGCAGCCTCGTCCTTCTCGGAGAGCAGTGGCTCCAGCGGGCTGCCGTCGCGCGAGCGCGAGGGCCACGCGACGCCGATCTCCGCATCGAGAGGGTGGATCCCGTGCTCGGCCGTGGGGTTGTAGCCGGTCGAGCACAGGTACAGAACCGTCGAGTCGTCCTCGAGCGACATGAACGCGTGGCCGAGCCCTTCGGCGAGGTAGATGGCGCGCCGGTCGACGTCGTCCAGCAGGACGGAGTCCCACTGACCGAACGTGGGCGACCCGACCCGGATGTCGACCACGACGTCGAGAACTGCCCCGCGGGCGCACGTCACGTACTTGGCCTGCCCCGGGGGGACGTCGGCGAAGTGGATGCCGCGCACGACCCCGGCCGCCGAGACCGAGAGGTTGGCCTGCGCAAGGTTCAGCGCGTGGCCGGCGTGCTCCGCGAACGGTGCGTCCTTGAACCACTCGAGGAAGACGCCACGCGGGTCGCCGAACTGGCGGGGCGTGATCTCCCAGGCTCCGGGGACGGACAGCTCGCGATACTCCATGGGTTCCTCGTTCTGTAGACCGGACGTCCCGGACAGCGTAGTGCGCTCGTTAGGCTGGGCGGTCGTCGCGCCGTGGTGGTGGGACGGGACGGAGGACGACGTGCGCTGGGTGGTCACGGGAGCGAACGGGATGCTGGGGCAGGACCTGGTCCGGCGACTGGCGTCCGAGCACTCCGAGGTGGTGGCGCTGGGGCGCGCCGATCTCGACGTGACCGACGAGGCGGCCGCGCGTGCCGCGGTGGCGGGGGCCGACGTCGTCGTGAACTGCGCCGCGTACACGGCGGTCGACGCGGCGGAGTCCGACGAGGAGGCGGCGTTCGCCGTGAACGGGACGGGCGCGGCGGTTCTCGCGCGTGCGGCGACCGGTGCGCGCCTGGTGCAGGTCAGCACGGACTACGTCTTCGACGGTGCCGCGACGAGCCCCTACGCCGAGACCGCTACCATCGCGCCCCGGTCCGCGTACGGACGGACCAAGGCCGCGGGCGAATGGGCCGCGCGCGCCGAGCACCCGGACGCGCTCGTCGTGCGGACGGCGTGGCTCTACGGCGCCGGCGGCGCGTGCTTCCCCAAGACCATCGCGCGCGTGGCCGCCGAGCGTGGTGGCCTCGACGTCGTCGACGACCAGGTCGGTCAGCCGACGTGGACGGCGGACCTGGCCGACCTGATCGTCCGGCTGGTCGACGCCGGCGCGCCCGCCGGGACCTATCACGGGACGTCCTCCGGCAAGGTCTCGTGGCACGGCTTCGCGCAGGCCGTCGTCGCCTCGGCCGGGCTCGATCCCGCGATCGTCGCACCGACGACGAGCGAGGCCTTCGTCCGGCCCGCGCGGCGCCCCGCGTACTCCGTCCTCGGTCACGACTCCCTGCGCGCGGCCGGTGTCGAGGCCATCGGCCCGTGGGACGAACGCTGGGCGGCGGCCGCCGGCGAGGTCCTCGGCGGCTGAACGGGTGCTCTACCCGCGCAGGACCGCGCGGAGCTCGGCGTCGTACGCGGCGAGGTCGAACGTGAAGTCGGACCTGAACGCGGTGGCGCTGTAGCGCTCGGTGTCGTTCTGCACGAGGGAACGGCCCCAGAAGTAGTGGATCTCGTTGCCGTTGGCGGCGGCGATGAGCTCCTCGTTCGCGGCGCGGTAGCTGTTGCCCGCGATGATCAGGATGCGGGCGTGCGGCGCGAACATCATCGAGAACATCCCGCTGCCGCCGAACCCGGCGATGACGGCCGCCTGGGCGAAGAGCGCCCGCTGGTCGGGGTAGGGGTAGTCCTCGGGGTAGACGATCGCGAAGCCTGCCGCCTCGAAGTAGGCCTCGACCTCCTCGGTGTTCGTGCACTCGCGCTTGCCGGTGCGTCGCCGCGAGACGAAGATCCGGTCGCTCGCCACCGGGGGCGGGCGGTCGGGCAGGTTCTCGCCGAGCGTGCGCCAGACGTCCGCCATGAGCGGGTGCACGTAGTAAGGGTTCTCGAACGCGGGGGTCGCGGCCAGGAGCTCCTGCACGACGACGGCCTCGTCCGGCTGGATGTACTCCGCCGCGTCGGGGTCGACGCCGAGCGCCGTGAAGATGGCCCGCTGGAAAGGCGTCATGCCTGTGCGTCCCGTGAGCACGCTGAGCAGTGGCCGGACGTCGGGCCGGTGGCGCACCGCGTCGGCCCACCCCCAGTAGCGGCCCAGCACGTCGGTGGTGATGTGGCCGAAGTGGTCCGGGAGCTCGGTGTCGAAGTAGTAGAACGAACCGTCCAGCTCGCGACGCGTCGTCGGGCGCCGCTCCGCCCGGTACTCGGCCATGTAGGCCGTGTCGTAGACGAGGCAACGGTGGTGCAGCGTGCCCTGGTTGGGGTGGCGCCACGTGTCCGGCAGGACGTAGTCGCCGTAGGTCGCGACCTGGCGCGACGAGACGGTCGGTCGGTCGTACGCGCGCAGCCGCATGGCGGGGAGCTCGAACGTGCGGCGGCCCGAGGCGATCGGTCCCTCGCCGTGGGCGTGCACCTCGCCGAGGGCGGTGAAGGTCGACGACGGGGTCTCCTCCAGGACCCGGCCCCACGTCGCACCGTGCCGCGCGGTGAGGACCTCGTCGGCCTCCCACTCCCGCAGCTTCAGCAGGTGCTCGCCCTGCTTGCGCAGCCACACGTGCCCGTCGCCGAGGTCCATGGCGGTGACGGCGTCGACGAGCGGCCCGTCGACGGTCCTACCGCGCGGACGTGCCTCCGCGGTCATGGTCCGGACCACCGCGACGCGCTGCAGGATCCGTGCGATCGTGCGGCGAGCGCCCGGGTCGGGGTCGTCGGGTTCGACGCGCGACAGGTTCGCGATCAGGTACGTGCCCCCGTCTCGCAGGAAGAAGAACAGGTGGCGTAGGGAGCTCTGCGTGTCGTTGGTGACGCGCGACGCGTCGACGAACAGGTCCGGGCGGTCGATCACCGACAGCACGGACAGGCGATCCGCCAGGCGTCGGGCGACGTGGACGGTCACGTTCGCGGGGAGCGCGGCCGACGACTCATCGATCGGGTGACGTACGAAGGCGTGGACACGGCTGTCGGGCAGGCGGGTGCCCCAGGTCGCCGCCGTCGCCGCCTCCTGCCCGCCCAGCAGCAGGACGACGACGTCCGGCGTGCCGGTGCGGGCCAGGTGCCGCTCGAGCTGCGGCCAGAGCTGGCGCAGGCCCGACGCGCGTCCTGCCTCGAGCCGCGCGGCGACCTGCTGCAGCGTCCGTGCGGGCGCGGAGGGTCCATCGTCGTGCCGCTTCGCGTTCCGCAGACGCCGCTTCCCGCTCAGCAGCCCCCTGCGCAGAGCACCCGTCATCGGCCCTCGTCGAGCAGCCCGAGCAGGTACGTCCCGTACCCGGACTTGACGAGCGCCTCGGCGCGCGCGCGCAGCTCGTCGTCGGACAGGAACCCGCGCCGCCAGGCGACCTCCTCCGGCGAGCCGATCTTGAGCCCCTGGCGGTGCTCGACCGTGCGGACGTAGTCGGAGGCCTCGATGAGGGAGTCGAACGTGCCCGTGTCGAGCCAGGCCGTCCCGCGGGGGAGCACACCGACCTGCAGGCGGCCCTGCTCGAGGTAGGTGCGGTTGACGTCGGTGATCTCGTACTCGCCGCGCGCCGACGGCTCCAGGTCCCGGGCGATCGCGATCACGTCGTTGTCGTAGAAGTACAGCCCGGGGACCGCGTAGCTGCTCTTCGGCTTCGCGGGCTTCTCCTCGATCGACAGCGCCTTGCCGGACTCGTCGAACTCGACGACGCCGTAGGCGGTCGCGTCGGCCACGCGGTAGGCGAAGACGGCGCCGCCGTCGATCGTCGAGAACCGCTGCAGCTGGGAGCCCAGGCCGGGGCCGTAGAAGATGTTGTCGCCGAGCACGAGGGCGGCGGGCTCGTTGCCGACGAACGACGCGCCGAGCACGAACGCCTGCGCCAGCCCGTTGGGCTCTGCCTGCACCGTGTACTCGATCGAGATCCCGAACTGCGAGCCGTCGCCCAGCAACCGCCGGAACTGCTCGGCGTCGTGCGGCGTCGTGATGATCAGCACGTCGCGGATGCCCGCCAGGATCAGCGTGGAGAGCGGGTAGTAGATCATCGGCTTGTCGTAGACCGGGACCAGCTGCTTGCTGACGCCGAGCGTGATCGGGTGCAGTCGCGTGCCGGATCCGCCGGCCAGGATGATGCCTCGCATGTCCCCATCATGGCGGATCGCCCGCAGTCGCCCGTGCGGGTGAAAGCGAGCGGGCCGACTTGGCGGGGGGCTCCTCGGGGCCGCACACTCGCGCGTGGCGCCCCGTCGGGCCGTCGAGAGCACCAGCAGGGGGAGTCTCGCATGCAGTTCCGAACGTCCTTGTCACGCACCACGCTCGTCGCCGCGATCGGCGGTGCCCTGGCGCTCGGCCTTGCGCTCCCCGCCGCGGCGGCGCCGTCCACGTCGGGTGTCGTGGTCCAGCAGGCGCAGGCGCACGCCGTCCGCACGAAGGTGATCGCCCAGCCGAAGGCCAAGACCGTCGTGTCGGGCAAGAAGGCCACCTTCGCCGTCAAGGCCAAGGGCAGCAAGCTCCACTACCAGTGGTACGTCCGCAAGCCCGGCAGCAAGCACTACGCCAAGGTTCCGAGTGCCACGAAGCGGACCTACACGCTCACCACGAGGCGCTATCTCGACGGCGCGCGCTACCGCGTCGCCGTCGCCGGCGCCCACGGCAAGGTGACCTCGAAGTCGGCGCCGCTGACCGTCGTCGTGAAGCCCAAGGTGACGTCGAGCACGGCGACGGTCGAGGGCCGCGCCGGTGACGTCGTCTCCATCAAGGTCAAGGCCGTCGGTCACCAGCTGACGTACCGGTGGCAGATCAGCTCCGACGGGGAGCGGTGGACGTCGCTCGCGGGTTCGTCCTCGGTGCTCCACCTGCGGGTGCACTCCTCGATGAACATGAGCTACGTGCGCGCCGTCGTCTCCAACAAGGCCGGCAGGACCGAGGCGATGCCCACGCTCCTGACGGTCGACTCGACGGTCAGCGACCCGTTCGCCCGGCAGGTCTTCGCATTCGTCGGTGACTGGATGGTCGGGTTCGACCACACCGACGTGTCCGCCACCCCCGAGGTCCTCGCCGCCTCGGCGCAGAACACGGCTCCGCGGAGCGGCTGGACCTACGTCACGGGCGCCGTCCTGCAGTGCGACATGAGCGACGGCGCCCCGGCGCCGACGGTGCGCCTGCGCAGTGCGGACGGCCACGTGTACGACGCCGCCGGCGCGATCCTGCCCGCAGCCGAGATCGACGGGAGCGAGGAGGCCGCGGACCTCGGGTGCATGGCGCGGACCGTCGGGGCCCTGGCGCCGACCAGCGTCGTCGCGGGTGCCAGCTGGGTGGTGACGGCCGCGGCGGGCTACGGGCCGACGGCCCAGTACTACGCGGCGCGGTAGCTCAGCCCAGGACGGCGCGCTCGGTGTCCAGCAGGCGGTCGAGCGCGCCGTCGGTGCTTCCCAGCTCGGCGAGCCGGGCGGGGGAGATCGTGACGACCGAGCCGTCCGCGGCCAGCGTCATGACGACGCGGCGCAGCCAGGCGGCGAGGTCGTCGTCGGCGCCGAACGCGACGCGCCCCGCGTCTCCGTCCGCCCACCACCCGGGCAGGTCCGCGTACGTGGTCTCGTCGAGCGCCGCGGCGCCGGGGTCGGTGGGCGGGACGTAGCCGACGACGTCGGCATACGTCATGACGGCCGAGGCGGCGTCGATCGCGCCCCGGGGGAGCGGGCCGTCGAACCGTCGGGCCAGCGCGGCGAGGGTCACGGCGACGACGGCGTCGGCCGCGTGCTCGCCGGGACGGGTGGTCACGACGACGTCCGCGGGGCCCGTCAGCGTCAGCGTCGCCCCCGTGCGCCACGCCGCCAGCGCCCACACGAGCGAGCGCCAGTGCGGCGGCAGGTCCAGCAGCACGCGGACGCCGGGGGCGGCGTCGAACTCCTCGACCAGCAGGTTGGTCGTCTTGCTCACCCAGTTGTCCAGGACGGCACCTGAGAGCTCGACGCGCTCGAAGTCGTCCCCGTACCAGGTGATCCGGGGTCGGCCGCCGGAGCGGTTCAGCTGGGTGAGCAGGGCGGCGGCGGAGGTGGCGGGCACGAGCACAACCCTAGGCGCGACACGCCGAAGGCCGCACGAAGGACAAGTTCACCCGGCAAACCCGGACAACTACCACGGCTCCGCTTGACGACACGGAACGACACGCGTGTAATTCAACGCAACAGGTTTGTCGGGCAAGGCGTCACCATCGCGGGCAGGTCGAACGGCCCACCGCACGCACCAGGCTTCACCCGGGCAACAACGAGCGACCAGCCCCACGGAGGCACGGCATGTGGAATCTGCTCGACGGCGACGGGAGCTTCCCCTCCGACGCGCACCAGGCTGCACCGTCGCAGCCGGACAACGTCCTTTCCCTGTTCGGCACGCCCGAGGACGACGGGCTCATGGGTTGGCAGGAGCGCGCCCTGTGCGCCCAGACCGACCCGGAGGCCTTCTTCCCCGAGAAGGGCGGCTCGACCCGCGAGGCCAAGAAGGTCTGCACGGGTTGCGACGTCAAGGCCGAGTGCCTCGAGTACGCGCTCGCCAACGACGAGCGCTTCGGGATCTGGGGCGGGCTGTCGGAGCGGGAGCGCCGCAAGCTCAAGCGCCGCGTCGTCTGATCGCCAGGCCGGATTCACAGGTTCGGACACGGGGAGTGTCGCTCCCCGGATGCGTCGGACCCGCGGGCAATCATGGGCCGCAGCATGACTGAGACGCTTCCTCCCGTGGCCCAGCCCACGACGACCTCATCGACGCCGGCGACGGCGCCGGTCACAGCCGTCGTCGTGACCCGGGGCCGCACGGCCTACCTGTCCACGACGCTCGAGGCGCTCGCCGCCCAGACGCGCAAGCCCATGCGCGTCGTGCTGGTGGACGTGGGCGACGAGCACGACGCCGAGCTCGCCGGCACGTTCGACCGGGCGTTCGCCGTGGAGGGGGCGCCGGCCCTCGTGATGATCGCCGCGCCCGGCGCCCGCACGTTCGGTGACGCGGTCCGACGAGCCCTCGCCGACGGCGTCGAGGGAGACGGGCTCGCCGCCTCGTGGCTCTGGCTCCTGCACGACGACTCCGCGCCGGAGCCCACCGCGCTCGCCGAGCTCGTGCGCGCCGTGTCCCGCGCCCGGTCGGTCGGCGTCGCCGGGGTCAAGCAGCTGCACTGGAGCCAGCGGGGACGCCTGCTCGAGGCGGGCCTGCGCACGTCCCGCTCGGGCCGGCGCATGACGGACGTCGAGCCGGGCGAGCTCGACCAGGGCCAGCACGACGCGCGCGACGACGTGCTGGGCGTCGGCATCGCCGGTGCGCTCGTCCGGCGCGACGTGTGGACGCAGCTCGAGGGGCCCGATCCCGCGCTCGGTCCGTTCGGGGACGGCCTCGACCTGTCCCGGCGTGCCCGCCTGGCCGGCCACCGCGTGATCGTGGTGCCCGAGGCCGTGGTCCGTCACGCCCAGGCCACTTTCTTCGGGCTGCGCGACGACCCGCGCGCGCGCCCCGACGCCCGCCGTTCGCACGCCGCGCGACGGCAGGCCGTGGTGCACCAGCGACTCACGACGGCGCCGCTCCTGCTCGTGCCTGTCGTCGCCGCCCTGGCCGTCGTGCTCGGCGTGGTGCGCTCGCTCGTGCAGGTCGCCGCCAAGCAGCCGGGCCTCGCGGTCGACGACCTGCGGGCTCCGCTGGCCGCGTTCGCGCGGCCGGTCGCGATCGTGCGCGCCCGACGGACGGCCCGCGCTACCCGCACGGTGCGCCGGGCCACGCTGCGCCCGCTGCAGGCGACGTGGCGTGACGTGTGGCGGCAGGCGCAGGACCGCCGGCTGGCGCGCATCGAGGCGCGCAAGGTCTCCTCCGCGCCGTCCGAGCTGGAGCTGCGCGAGCTCGCCGGCATCACGACCCGACGCCGGGTCACCCTCGGTGCGACCATGGCGCTGCTCGCGCTCGTCGTGGCCGTCGCGCTCGGCCCCCTCGTGAGCGCCGTGCTCGGGGGCGCCCGCCTGGCCGGACAGGCGCTCGTCCCCGCCGCGTCCGACCTGGGCGGGCTGTGGGCCGCCGCGACGAGCGGCTGGGTCGCGGGCGGGCTGGGCGCCCCCGGACCGGCGGACGCGCTGCTGACGGCGCTGCTCGGTCCGACGCTGCTGGCCGGCGGGCAGCTCGACGTGGCCGTGGCCGTGATCCTGCTGGCGTCCCTGCTGCTGGCGGGCTGGGGTGCCTGGGTCGCGGCGGGTGCCGCCACCCGTTCGGTCGGCGTGCGCGCCTGGGCCGCGGTGGTCTGGGCCGGTGCGCCCGCGTTGCTGCTGGGACTGGGTCAGGGACGCCTGGGTGCCGTGGTCGCCCACGTCGCGCTGCCGTGGGTCGCGGTCGGCGTGGCGCGGGCGATCGGTGTCCAGCGCGTCGACCAGGTCCTGTCCGGCCTGGCGACCGCCCGCCGCGACGACGAGGACGGCGACGGCGGCGCTGCGGTCGACGTCCCGACCCAGCGCCCGCGCACCGACGCCGTGCTGGTAGGGGCGCCCGAGCCGAGCGGCTCCGTGACGGCCGCCGCCGGCGCAGCTCTCGCGTTCGCGCTCGCCGTGGCGGGTGCGCCTGTGCTGCTGGTGCCCGGCGTCGTGGCGCTCCTGGTGGTCGCCGCCTGCGCCAGGCGCCACCGGCGCAGGCTCCTCCTGGCCGTGGTCCCCGCGCTCGTCCTGCTCGGCCCGACGATCGTCGAGGCGTCCCGTCGCGGTGCGGCCGGGTGGCGCCTGCTCGTCGCGGGCCCGGGGCTGCCGGCCGTCGCCGCGCCGACCACCCCGCTCGAGCGGCTCCTGGGAGTGCCCGACGACGCGAGCGCCCTGGTGCCCGGCTGGGCGAGCGGGATCTCCGACGCGTGGCCGCTGGCCCTCGGCGGTCTCGTCGTCCTGCTCGCCGTGCTCGCCCTGCTGCGCGGGGCACCCGCGTCTCGCGCCGTCCGAGCGGGTTGGCTCGTCGCGGCGGTCGCGCTCGCGGCGGCCACGGTCGTCGTCCGCATCCCCGTCGGCTTCGAGGACGGGACGGCGGTCCACGGCTGGTCGGGTCCGCTGCTCTCCCTGGCCGGGCTGGGTCTCATGGGTGCGGCCGTCATCGGTGCCGACCGCCTGCGCGAGCGGCTCGCGCACCACACCTTCGGCTGGCGCCAGCCTCTCGTCGCGCTGCTCACCGCCGTCTCCGTCGTGGTCCCGCTCGTCTGGTTGGGCGGCTGGACCTGGCAGGCGCGTTCGGGCGACGCGGTGGGGCTGCACGCCGTCGACCGCGCGGTCGTCCCCGCGGTCGGGCGTCAGGCGCAGACCTCTCCCGACGCCGCGCGTGTGCTCGCGCTGTCCGCGGCACCCGCCGGCGACTCCTCGGCGGCGCCCGACGCGTCGTGGCAGCTCATGCGCGGCGACGGCCCGCTCCTGGTCGACCAGGCCGCCGCCGTCGGCACGCGCGGGCTGACCGGCGACCTGTGGAAGCCGTCGGACACGGGCGCGGACCCGGCGTCCGGTGAGGTCGACGGCGTCGTCGCGCGGCTCGTGCGCGGCGCCACGGCCGACGTCTCGGCCGACCTCGGCGCGCTGGCCGTCGCCGACGTCCTCGTCCCGCCGCTCGGCAGCGACGCCGGCTCCGGCGCCCGGGTGGCACGCGACCGGCTCGTCGCGACCCTCGACTCGACGCCCGGGCTCGAGCGCGTGACGCAGGGCGCGTCGGGCACGCTCTGGCGCACGCAGACGGTCGACGAGACCGCGCCTGCGACGGTGACGGCGTGGGCTCGCCTGGAGACCGCCGACGCGACCGGCGCGACGCCGGTGGCCTCGAGCCGGCTCGGGATCGACACGACGATCGCCGCTGGTGACGACGAGCGCCTGCTGGTCCTCGCCGAGCGGGCCGCCCCGCACTGGCACGCCACGCTCGACGGGCGCGGGCTGCGCTCGGTCGACGACGGTTGGCGCCAGGCCTTCCAGGTCGGCGCGAGCGGCGGGAACCTGGTCGTCACGTACGACGCGCCGCAGAAGACTCCGTGGATCGTGCTGCAAGGGCTCGTCCTGCTGGTGACGATCCTGCTGGCCGCACCCGTGCGGCGCCGAAGGACGGGACGGGCATGAGCAGCACGTGGACGGGCCGCGCCACCCGGGCGGCCTCGGGGATCGCTGTCCTGGCTGCGGTCGGTCTGGTCGTGGCCGGCGGTGTCCGGTTGCCCGACGTCGGTGCGGGCCCGGTCGACGAGGCCGCGCGCGTCGACGTCGCACCGTCGCCGGTGACCCTGACCTGCCCGGCACCGCTGATCCTGCCGACGAGCGAGGGGGACAAGGCCTTCAACCCGGTGCCCGTGCAGCCGGTGACGTCGGTCGCGGCCGTCGTCGCGTCGTCGGGCGGCACCACCGTGGCTCCCGCGGGCGGCGACGCCCTCGCGACGCTCGCCGCGGGCAGCGCGGCGGCGCAGGTGCCCGGCGTGACCGCCCCGCTCACCGTGACCGCCGCCCCCACCACCGACGAGACCGCGGCCCGGTCAGCCGCCTCGTTCGGTGCGATCGTCACCGCCGGTGACCTGCGTGGGCTGTCCGCCGCGTCGTGCCAGCGACCGACGACGGACGCGTGGCTGGTCGGCGGGGCCACCGACCTGTCCAGCACCGACCAGCTCGTGATCTCCGCGGCGGGCGCGACCCCGGCCGAGGTGGACGTCACCGTGTACGGCCCGTCGGGCAAGGTCGACGTGACCGCCGAGCACTACGTGGTCGCGCCGGGCGCCCAGAAGGTCGTCGTCCTCGGTGCCGTCGCCGCCGAGCAGCGCCGGGTCGCGGTGCGCGTGCGCGCGACCGGCGGTGCCGTGACGGCCTACGTGCAGGACTCGGCGTTGGACGGCTTCACGCCGCGGGGCACCGACCTCGTCGTCCCCGGTGCCGGACCCGCCAAGAAGCAGGTGGTCCCCGGGCTCTCGCTCGTCGCCGCCGACGTCGACAGCCCGCTCGCCGGGGCCGTGCGGCTCCTGGTCACCGGCTCGAAGGCCACGACCGCGCACGTGCGGATCTACGGGCCGTCCGGCGAGGAGGACCTGGGCGGCGCGCAGGACGTCGCGCTCGCACCCGGTGAGGTGACCGACGTGCCGCTGGGCGGCCTGCCCACCGGCTCGTACACCGCGGTCGTCACCGCCGACCGGGCCATCGTCGCCTCCGGCCTGGCGGCACGCGCCGGCGCGGCGACGTCCGTCGACCCCGACCCGAGCACGGAACGCGCGTGGGTCGCGTCGTCGCCCGCAGGGACCAGCGGCATGGTGGCCGTGCCGGCCGGCACGCGCGGGACGCTCGTCGCGACGGCCGTGGGCTCGTCGGGCACCGCCACGGGCACGCTGCGCGCGATCGGGACCGACGGTCGCATCCTGTCCGAGCGGCAGGTCAGCGTGCCGGCGGGCACCACGGGTGCGTGGCTCACGGACACCCTGGTCGGCACCGGGCCGGTCGAGGCGGGCACGCCCGGGGCGGCGACGCCCGGCGTGCGCGTCGCGGGGGTGGAGCTGGTGCCCGACGACGGGAAGGCCCGGCTCGCCTGGGCGCTGGTGGCCGACGTGCCGCGACCGGACGGCGACCTGTTCTCCGTGCTGAGCCCGGTTCAGGCCGTCGCGGACGAGGCCGCGGTGACCGTCCGGCCCGACCCTCGTCTCGGGACCCGCTGACGACCGGTCGAACCTGGGCGCTCGTCGGTGCTCTTCAGCGCTCGCCGTACCCCGGGTCGATCTCCTCGGGCGAGCGCCCCAACGTGTGCGCCACCTGCTCGACGATGACCTCCCGCACCAGGTCCGCGAGGTCCAGCGGGTCCTCGCACCGGGACTCGATGGGCCGGCGGTAGATGACGATGCGCGTGGGTTGGCCCGCGTCGGACGGGAAGCACCGACCCAGCGGCACCCCGCCGTGCTCCCACGGGGCCGGGTTGGAGGGCGGCACGTCCTCGACGGCGAACTCCGTGCCCTTGAGCTGGCGACCCCAGCGCTGCTCGATCCGCTCGACGGCGTCGAGCACCAGGTCGTCGAACCGCTGCGCGCGGGTGCGGTAGGCCGGCATCGACGGCGGCATGAGGGGGCCGCGCGGGCCGCGGCCGCGGCGGTCGCGACGCCGTACCGGTCGGGGCGCGCCGGTGGCTCCGGTCGAGCGGCGATCGGGCACGGGGAGCGTCACCGGGTCATCGTAGTGGGGCTCGTGCGGCGTGGGGACAGCGCCGTGTCGGCGGGCGGGGGTACCTTCTGCGAGTGAGATCCGTCCGGCAGTGCACGCGCACGGCATGCGGCAACGCCGCCGTCGCCACGTTGACCTATGTGTACGCCGACTCGACCGCGGTGCTGGGTCCGCTCGCGCAGAACGCCGAGCCGCACTCGTACGACCTGTGCGTCGAGCACGCGTCGCGCCTGACGGCGCCGCGCGGGTGGGAGGTCGTCCGGCTGACGCCCGAGTTCGAGCCCGCCGCGCCCAGCCGCGACGACCTGCTGGCGCTGGCCGACGCGGTCCGTGAGGCCGCCCGTCCGCGCGTACCGGCACAGCCGGAGCCGGTCGACCTGGGTGAGGCGCCGCGGCGGGGGCACCTGCGGGTGCTGCGAGGGGAGGGGTGATGGCGCGTCGTCGAGCCGCCGGGCAGCCGCCCGAGCCGCTGGGATCGGTCAGCCAGCCGTCGGGACCGCTGGTCGAGGGCACGGAGGCGTGCGTGAAGTGCGGGGAGACCTCGCTCACCCGTATCCGCATGACGCTGACGGACGGTCGGCCCGCGGTGTTCGTGTCGTGCCCGTCGTGCGAGCAGACCAACTGGTTCGCGTTCGACGGCGGTGGCGTGCCCCTGGACCGCTCCGAGGTCCTCGGCAGCTGACGGCCGGCGGCGTGGACCCCGGGGTCCGCACTAGAGTTGCGCAGGTCCTGGTCGTCGGTGCGGGGAGCGAGTCGTGCGCGAGCGTGTGGAGATGTCCGCCGTCGTCGACGACGGTCCCGAGCTGGTCCGCTACGCGGAGTCGCTGCGCTCGCTCGTCGACCTGAGCGTGTCCCGGCCGCTGCGCGTGGTCGTCAGCCCGGGCGCCGAGGTGGCCGCTGCCACGGTGCCGACGGTGCTGGGCACTGCCGGAGGCCTGCCCGAGCTGCCCGTCGAGCTCGTCGTGCTCCCGGTCCGCGCCGGCGTGACGCAGGGCGAGCGCCTCGACGACCTGCGGGCGGTCGTCGTCGAGCACGACGCCGACGCAGGCCTGGCGTTCGACGCGGACCCGGAGCGGTGTGCCGTGGTCGACGAGCACGGCGACCCCGTCCACCCGTCGGTCGTCACCGTCCTCGTCGGCCTGCGGGAGGCGGCCCGTGCGCGGACGGCCGAGCGCGACCTGACCGTCGTGCACGACACGGCGGCCTCCCGCGCGGTGCCCGACCTCCTGGCCGCCGCCGGCGCGCACGTCGTCCAGGCCGGCTCGGCCGGTCTCGAGGACGCGCTCCTCGAGCACGACGCCGCGTTCGCCGCGTCGTCGGACGGGCGCTACCTGTTCCGCGACCTGCCGTACGCCGACACCGCGCTGCTCGCCGCCTGCCACGTCCTGGCGGCGCTCGGCGAGCAGGACCACCCGCTGTCCGTCCTCGGCGAGATCTACCGCCCGTACGCCCGCACGGAGCTGACCTGCGCGGCGCACCCGTCGAGCGACGCCGCGACCGCCCGCGTGGCGGACGCCTACGTGACCCGGCAGGGTGCTGGGCCCGTCGACGTCGACGAGCGCGACGGGCTGCTCGTCTCCCACTGGGCCGACCACCCGCAGTGGTGGTTCTTGGTCGAGCCCTCGGGTCCGCAGGAGGTGCGCCTCGTGGTCGAGGCGGCCGACGACGACATCATGGACAAGGTGCGCGACGACGTGCTCGCGCTCATCGGACAGGAGCAGGCATGACCGACACGACACCCGCGCTCGAGCCCTGGGCACGCGAGCTGCTGCGCTGCCCCGCCACGGGCGCGACCCTGGTGGACGGGACCGACGCGGACGGTGCGCCCGTCCTCGTCTCCACGCACCCCACCGACTCCCGGACCTACCCGGTGCGCGACGGCATCCCGATCCTGCTGGTCGACGAGGGCACCCCGACGAAGCCCTGAACGGCACCTCGAACTGCACCGTCTCGAGCAGCACGGTCTCGAGAAGTACCACCCCGACGGCGCGTTCTGCCGCTACGCTCACGGCGGCAGGGGACGGCGACGAGATGGGGGAACCGATGGCGCACGACGGTGGCAGCAAGGCGATCGTGGCGGCGCTGGGCGCCAACCTCGGCATCGCCGTCACCAAGTTCGTCGCGTACCTGCTGACGAGCTCGAGCTCGATGCTCGCCGAGTCGGTCCACTCGCTGGCCGACTCCGGCAACCAGGTGCTGCTGCTGATCGGCGGCCGACGGGCCCGCAAGGCCGCCGATGACGAGCACCCGTTCGGCTACGGCCGTGAGCGGTACGTGTTCGCGTTCATCGTCTCGATCGTGCTGTTCAGCCTCGGTGGCCTGTTCGCGCTGTACGAGGCGTGGCACAAGTGGCACGACCCGCACCCCATCGAGTCGTGGAAGTGGGTGCCCGTGGTGGTGCTCGTCGCCGCGATCGCGATGGAGGGGTACTCGTTCCGGACCGCGATCCACGAGTCCAACCAGACGCGCGGCGACCAGTCGTGGGTGTCGTTCGTCCGCACGGCCAAGGCTCCCGAGCTGCCCGTCGTCCTGCTCGAGGACTTCGGCGCCCTCATCGGCCTCGTCCTCGCGCTCGGCGGCGTGGGGCTGACGCTCGCGACCGACGACGGTCGCTGGGACGCGGCCGGGACCGCCGGGATCGGCGTGCTGCTCGTCGCGATCGCGGTCGTGCTCGCGCTCGAGACCAAGTCGCTGCTGCTCGGTGAGTCGGCCGGCAAGCAGCACGTGGCCGCGATCCGCGCCGCCCTGGTCGGTGACGGGGTGTCGTCGGTCATCCACCTGCGCACCATGCACCTGGGGCCCGACGAGCTGCTGGTCGGCGCGAAGATCGAGGTCCCCGCCGCGACGACGGCCGCCGACGTGGCCGCCGCGATCGACGCCGCCGAGGAGCGGGTGCGCACCGCGGTCCCCATCGCTCGCGTGATCTACCTGGAGCCGGACCTGCGCCGGTGACCTCTCGCCCGGTCAGTCGACCGGGTCGGGGATGCCCAGCGGGAGCCGGTGCATCGCGCGGGCCTCGTCGGCGTCCCGGACCGCCGCGCGGGCCAGCGCCTCCACCTCGCGCCGTCGCCGCTCCGCGAGCACCGCGGCCAGGAAGTCCTCGGGATGCGTCCACGGCGGCGGCCCGGGCTGCACGTAGCGGCCGACCTCTGCGGTCAGCCGGGTGCCGAGGTCGACGCGTGACGCCGGGTGCAGCCGCGGGGCGCGGTGCAGGAACTGCCGCACGGTGAGGGCCAGGCCGTCGGGGAGGCGGGCGACGTCGGCCTGACGAGCCCATGCGGCGAGGTGCGGCGGGGGCTCGATCAGCCCGCGCGCCTTCGCGGCCCCGCGCACGCGCACCGCGTACGTGCCGGCCAGGATGTCGCCGACGCGCTTGCCCTGCGGGTGCACCATCGAGCAGATCAGCGCGAGCATGCCGAAGGTGATCCACAGCTCGACGATGCCGGTCAGGCCGCGCACCAGGGCCTGGCGGAAGACGATCGGGCCGCCGTCGTCGCGCACGATGCGGATCCCGACCACGAGCTTGCCGACCGACCGGCCACGCGTGAGCGTGTCGACGGAGACGGGCAGCACGAGCATGATCGTCACGAGGAACACGATCGTCGTCACGCTGGCCACGGCGTCGCTGGGAGCGTTGACGACGACGCTCGTCGAGACGATCGTCAGGAGCAGGACGACGGCCCCCAGCACCAGGAGGTCCAGCAGCGCGGCGAGCAACCGCGACGCGGCGGACGCGGCCTGCGAGTCGATCAGGACGCCTTCGCCCGTGACGATCCCGTCCACCACACCTCCGAGGTCCGCGCCGTCGACGGGGCGAGCGCCCCCGACCTGGGAAGACTAGCCGCACGGGTGGCGTCGTGGATGGCAGGCTGTGCGTCATGGACCTCGACGCCTACCAGCAGGTGCACGGACCGGCGTGGCAGCGCCTCGACGCGCTGACCAAGCAGCGCCGTCGCACGGGCGCCGAGGCCGACGAGCTGGTGCGGCTCTACCAGGCCACCGCGACCGACCTGTCGGTCATCCGCTCGGCCGCTCCCGACCCCGAGCTGGTGACCCGCCTGTCGCAGACCGTGGCGCGGGCCCGCTCGGCCATCGCCGGCGCGCACGAGCCCAGCTGGCGCGACGTCACGCGCTTCGTCGCCGTCACGCTGCCCGTGGCGATGTATCGCATCCGGTGGTGGACGCTGGGCGTCACGCTGGCGTCCGTGCTGCTGGCGGTGGTCTCGGGCGTGTGGGTCGCGACGCACCCGGACGTCCTGTCCCTGATGGGGACGCCCAGCGAGCGGCAGGAGTACGTCGACCACGCGTTCCGTGAGTACTACGACCCGGGAGCCGGCTTCGCCGCGACGGTGTGGACCCACAACGCGTTCCTGACCGCCGTCTGCATCGCGACGGGCATCACCGGGTTCGGTCCGGTCTACTTCCTGGTCGGCAACGCCATCAACGTCGGCGCCGCCGGTGCGCTCATGGCCTCGGCGGGCGAGCTGGACATCTTCCTGCAGCTGATCGCGCCCCACGGGATGCTCGAGCTCACGGCCGTGTTCGTCGCCGGCGCGGCCGGGCTGCGCATCTTCTGGACGTGGATCGACCCGGGCCCGCGCACGCGCTCGAACGCGCTGGCCCAGGAGGCGCGGTCGCTGTTCACGGTCGCGATCGGGCTCGTCGGCGTCCTCGCCGTGTCGGGCGCGATCGAGGGGTTCGTCACCGGGTCCTCGCTGGCGTGGTGGCTCAAGATCGCCATCGGCGCGGTCGCGCTCGCGGGTTTCTGGGCCTACGTGATCGTGCTCGGCCGGCGCGCGCAGGCCGCGGGGGAGACCGGCGACCTGGACGACGACCGAGCGGGCTACTCGCTGGCGACCGTCGGCTGAGCCGCTCCTCGGCGGTCGGACGAGCGCCGCCGTCGGAGGAGCACCGCAGTCAGACGAGCACCGCAGTCAGACGAGCACGGCGTCGTGCTCGTCGGCGTCGTCGGCGACGAACCGCACCGCCGCGTCGGCCTCGGCCAGCACCTCGTCGCGCGCCTCGCGCCCGAGCGGCTCGAAGCTCGTCACGGCGATCGTCGCCCGCAGCGGACCACCGCGCCGCACGCGCTCGCGCTCGATCCGCCACGTCCCGCCCACGCGGCCGTCGCGCAGGAACGTGCCGGGCAGCACGCCGTTCGGCGAGCCGAGCGCGGCGCGACGGACGTCGTCGGCGATCAGGCGCGTGCGGTCGGCGTGACCGAGCAGGACGTTGTCGTAGTCGGGCAGGAACCGGACGGGTGCGGGCGTGTCACCCGCCGGCCGGGGGCCGTCGGGGACGTCGAGCAGCACGCGCGGACGGACCTTGCCGGGTGACGGCGCGCCGACGAGGCGCACGACGCGGTCCCCGAGCCGGTCGACGACGACCTTCATGCCGGTGAGCCCCGACCATGCCTGCAGGTCCGCGACGGTCGCCGGGCCGAAGGCGGCCAGGTACCGCAGCGCGAGCTTCTCGAGCGCCTCGTCGTACTCGTCGGGCGACAGGACGGGCTCGGGTGCGTCGAACCACGACCACGCGGTCGTCCACGTCGTCGCGCCGGACCGGCCCCAGACGCCGCGCGGCGGTACCTGGACCAGCGGCAGCGTGCCGCGCGCGACGTAGGACAGCGTCGTGGGTGCCACGTCCGGCCACCGCTGCGCGAGCAGCGCGCCCAAGTCGGTGGTGACGCGTGGTGCGTCCTCGACGAGCGCGCGGGCCGCTGCCGCCACCGCCGGGACGTCGAGGGTGCGCACCGCCGCGGCGTGCTGGGCGTTGACGCGCAGGTCACGCTCGTAGAGCGGGGCCGTCAGCGCGGGCAGCAGCACGGCGTCGGCGGCGGTGACCAGGTGGATGGTGCCGCGCACGGTGGCGATGCGGGCGGCGCTGCGGTCGACGAGAGCGTCGCCCAGCTGTTCGTGCCGGAAGCCCGCGACGCGGCTGAACAGGCCCAGGTACGGCGACCACGCGTTCTGCGCCTGCAGACCGACCAGGTGGTGCACGACGTCGAGCGCGGGCCCGTCCGTCCGTGCCAGCAGGTGCTGGCGCGCGAGCAGCGCCCGGGACAGGTCGGCGGAGGTCAGCACGTCGTCGGCCACGCGAGCACGCTACGCCGCCCCACCCACACCCACACCCACCCCCACACCGACACCCTCAGCAACCCGCCCGCCCCCGCCCCGCTCGGTCACCACCCGCCGTCCACCCCACGTTCCGTGAATCAGGGGGTTGCAGCCGAATCAGTCGGTCGCGACCGACTGATTCACCCTCGAGCCGACTGATCCACGTCGGGCGGCGGCGCAGTGAGGGTGGGAGCGGTGGGACGGGGTGAGGGGAAGGGGCAGGGAGGTGTGCCCGGGTCAGAGGCGGCCGGCCGCCTTCAGGGCCAGGTACGTGTCGGCGAGGCGCGGCGCGAGCTCGTCGGGCAACGCCTCGACCACCTCGACGCCACGCTGGCGCAGCCGCACGCCCACGGCCGCCCGGTCCAGCTCGGTCCGCTCGGCGGCGGCCGCGTCGAAGACGGCGCTGACGTCCTCGCGCCCGCGTGCGAGCGCGGCGACCTCCGGGTCGGCCACCGACGCGAGCACCACCTGGTGACGTTCGGCGAGCTGCCCGACGACGGGTAGCAGCCCCTGCTCGACCGCGGCCGGGTCCAGCGCGGTGAGCAGCACGACGAGCGCGCGCTGGCTCAGGCGGCGGCGCACCTGCGCGACGACGCCGGTCCAGTCGGTCTCCAGCAGGTCGGGCTGCGCGTTCGCGAGCGCGTCCGCCATCGCCGACATGACCTGCGCGCCGGACGTCCCGGCGACGCGTGCCCGCACGCGCCGGTCGTAGGCGAGCAGCTCGACGCGGTCGCCCGCGCGCGTGGCCAGGGCCGTGAGCAGGAGCGCCGCCTCGATCGACGCGTCGATGCGCGGGGCGTCGAACACGCGCACCGCGCTCGTGCGTCCCGTGTCCAGGACGACGAGCACGCGGCGGTCCCGTTCCGGGCGCCACGTCCGCACGACGACGTCGGCGCGGCGGGCCGACGCACGCCAGTCGATCGAGCGCACGTCGTCGCCGATCACGTACTCGCGCAGCGAGTCGAACTCCGTGCCGGCGCCGCGCACCTGCACGGCTGCCCGGCCGTCGAGCTCACGCAGCCGGGCCAGCCGGCTGGGCAGGTGGCGACGCGAGGCGAACTCCGGCAGCACCCGCAGACGCCCGGGCACCTCCAGCGACGCCTGCCGGGCGGCGATGCCGAGCGGCCCGACGCTGCGGATGGTGACCCGGTCCGCGTGCGCGTCGCCGCGGCGCGTCGGCACGAGCGTGGTGCGGACCAGCGTGCCGTCCCCGTCGGGCAGGTCCACGCGGTGCCGAGGGTCGACGGCGCCCGTGGACGGCGCCCACGCGTCGCGCACGAGCGCCCGCAGCCGCCGTCCCGAGACGTTCCTGAGAGCCAGGGTGCTCACGGCGGGTTCCGTCAGCCGGACCGCCGACGGGAGGCGGCGGGACACCTCGACGCGGCGCGGGGACGCGGCCAGGGCCGCGTCGAGCACGCACACGACGAGCACGACGAGCGCCCACAGCAGCACCGTCCCGGTGGCGGGGACGACCGCCACCGCGACGATGCCGAGCGCGGCCAGGACCGCCGCGCGCCAGGTCAGCGCCATGGGTCAGCGGGGGACCGGGACGGAGGCCAGGACCGTGTCGAGCACGGACTCGGTGGTCACGCCCTCCAGCTCGGCCTCGGCGCGCAGCTGCACGCGGTGGCGCAGCGTCGGGTGCGCGAGCGCCTTGACGTCGTCGGGCGTGACGTACCCGCGACCCGACAGCCACGCCCACGCGCGGGACGTGGCCAGCAGCGCCGTGGCGCCACGCGGGGAGACGCCCAGTGCGAGCGACGGCGAGCGGCGCGTGGCCCGGCACACGTCGACCGTGTACGCGAGGACCTCGCGCGAGACCTGGACGCGGGCGACCTCGGCACGGGCACGTGCGAGCACGTCGGCGTCGGCCACGGCGCGCACCCCGGCCGCGCCCAGGTCGCGCGGGTCGAAGCCCGCCGCGTGCCGGGCCAGCACCTCGACCTCGTCCTCCCGCTCCGGCAGGGGCAGCGTGAGCTTGAGCAGGAACCGGTCGAGCTGGGCCTCGGGGAGCTGGTACGTGCCCTCGTACTCGACGGGGTTCTGGGTCGCGATGACCAGGAAGGGGTCGGGCAGCGGGCGCGGCGTCCCGTCCACCGAGACCTGGCGCTCCTCCATCGCCTCCAGCAGCGAGGCCTGCGTCTTGGGGGGCGTGCGGTTGATCTCGTCGGCCAGCAGCAGGTTGGTGAAGACAGGGCCGGGGCGGAACGAGAACTCGGCGGTGCGCGCGTCGTAGACCAGCGAGCCCGTGACGTCGCCGGGCATGAGGTCGGGCGTGAACTGCACGCGCTTGGTGTCGAGCTGCAGCGAGGCGGACAGCGTCCGGACCAGCAGCGTCTTGGCGACGCCCGGCACACCCTCCAGGAGCACGTGGCCGCGGCACAGCAGCGCGATGATCAGGCCCGTCACGGCGGCGTCCTGCCCGACGACGGCCTTGCCGACCTCGGTGCGGACGCCGGCCAGCGCCTGACGCAGCTGCGGCGAGGGCGTGGGCGGCGCAGGAGGTGCCGCCGGTGCGAGGGGCGCGTCCTGCTGCTGCGGCGCAGCGTCGTGGGGCGCGGCGTCGTGGGGCACGGCGTTCTCGGTGGGCTCGCTCACGGGCGGTGGACCTCGCTCTCGATCTCGTCCAGGTCCCGCGCCAGGCGTGCCAGCGCGGGGTCGTCGGTGGGTGGTGGGCCGTAGAAGAGCTGCGCGACCGCGTCCGTCGGGCGGCCGGTGGCGTGCGCGACGGAGTCGATGAGCTCGCTCGCGGGTGCGGACATGGGGAGCCCGAGCCTGCGCGCGCAGCGTGCCGCCGCGCCTGCGCGCAGGGCTGCGGCCGCGTGCCCGTACGAGCGGCCGCGGCGGTAGAGCCGGCCGCGGCCGCGGGTCGTCTCGGCGGAGCGCACGACGACGGGCAGGGGTTCGGTCACGACGCGGCCCAGACGCCGGCCCCGGACCACGGCGATCACCACGACGACCAGGCACAGCTCGAGCGCCAGCGCACCGGTCCACGGCGGCACCAGGTCCCCCAGTCCGGGTCCCGCCGCCTCGGACTCGCCGCCGTCGTCGTCGAACGACGGGAGGTACCAGATCAGGTGGTCGTGGCGGCCCAGCACGCGCAGGGCCAGCGCGGCGTTGCCGGCGTCGGCCAGACGGGCGTTCGTGAGGATCCCGGAGTCCGCCAGGACGTCGATGCGGTGGTCGCCCGACGTGGTCGTCGCGAAGGCGCCCTGGTCCTGGGGATCACCGGGCGCGCGGAAGCAGATGACCGTGCCGCCCCCGGCCGGGGCCTGCACCCGGTGCGCCGACGTGATGGTTCCCGCGGCCACCGCGTCCGGGTCGTCGCAGTCCGCGGCCAGCTCGGGGAGGTCGTCCGCGGAGGTGACCTCGTACGTCGTCTCGACGCCAGCCAGCAGCGAGGCGGCCCACGACGATCCGGCGAGCACCAGGTCGGCGCCCGTCCCGTCCAGGGACTCGAGCTGCGACTCGTCCCAGATCTGCTGGTCGGACGCCAGCAGGATCGTCGTCCCCGGCCCCGCGGCGGCCACGACGTCGGCGTTGCGCCGCAGGAAGGTGACGTCGACGCCCTGGCGGCCCAGGATCTGCGCGAGCGCGCGAGCTCCCTGGGGCGACGTGCTGTCAGGAGCGAGGGGGAGCGACGTCGTGCGCGGGGTGGGCAGGGCGGCGAGCGCGCCGACGACGGCCATGAGAGCCAGCACGGCGAGCGGCCAGCGCCAGCGACGCCATCGGGAACCGGCGCGCGAGCGAGCGGTGGTGCCGTCACCCAGCACCGGACCAGCCTGGCCGGGCCGATCGGGCACAGCCAGGGCCTCGGTCGGCGCGCTCACACGGTCACCGCAGCCGGCTGCTCGCGCACCGGGCGCGTGGCCTGGGCTCGGACGTCGAGGTCGTGCACGCGGCGCTCGTCGTCGGGCGTGGCTGAGCGACCGCCGTACGCGACGTCGTCGAACAAGGCGCTGGCGGCGACCAGGTCCCCGGCGAGCTCCGGCAGCCGCCGCCCGGCGTCCAGCGCGGCCTCGTCGGCGGTGCGTGCGGCGCGCTCATCGACGACGAGCCGTTCCTCGAGCCCCCGGACCAGGGCGCGGAAACGCTCGACGACGGCGAGGGAGAAGTCCCCGGCACCGACGGCCGCGTCGGCGGCGGCGCGCAGCTCCGCGGCGGTCCGGACGTCGTCGTGCGCGCGGAGCGCGCCCGGGGTGGCGACCCGACGCGAGCGGCGCACGGGGCCGGCCACCCAGAACGCGACCAGGACGACGACCGCCAGGATCCCGACGATCACGAGGGCGGCCTGCGCTCCGGAGAGCCCGAGGTGCGTGCCGACCCCGTCGAACTGACGGGTGATCCACTCGATGAGCCGGCTCAGCAGCGACTCCTGGTGGTGGTACTCGGGACGCGCCAGCTCCTCGAGCGCCCACCGGCGTGCGGTGGGCGCGTCAGGGGTGACGGGCACGTCGGCCGGTACGAACCTCACGCGGCCGTCACCGGGTCGGGTCCGACGCGCGGGCCAGCTCGACGTCCAGACCCTCGCGTCGCATCCGCACGTCGATGTACAGGAGCGCGACGACCGCGGCCAGGAACGCCGTGCTCAGGGTCATGGCGATCACCTCGGCGACGCCGGAGACGAGGATCGAGCCGAACGACTCCATCGTCGGGTCGTCGAACACGAATGCCGAGATCAGGGCCGCGGGCGTGACCACGAACTGCGTGACGATCGAGGCGAGGATGCTCACCAGCAGGTAGATCCCGAGCAGCCGCCAGAAGCTCCTGTAGGTCAGGCGCCAGGCGCGGGCCACGGTGGGGCGCAGCGGCTTGCCCTCGAGCATGATGGCCGGCGGGACCAGGAGCGTGCGGACGCCGAACCAGATGCCGACGACCACCAGGGCCGCGCCGCCCAGCAGGCCCAGCGCCACCGCCGCGCCGACCTGGTCGTTGGCCGCGAGCGCGACGACCGGGACGGCGACGAGTGCGACGGCCACCACGGCCGCGACGGCGACGGCCGCGGTGAAGCCGACGACCGACCAGATCTTGCGGTTGCGCAGCACGGCCGAGGCCGCGACCTTCTGCCCCAGCACCGAACGGCTGACGGACACGATCAACCACCCGGTCAGGACGGTCGTCGCGAGCGACGTGATCGGCAGCGCGATGAAGTTCGCCAGCGTCGAGCCGAACGTCGAGGACAGGTCCTCGCTGTAGGCGCTCGACGAGGTCGCGTCGAGGAAGTCGTCCGTGAGGATGCCGCCCAGGTACCACGTGATCACGGACTGGATCGCGACGGCGACGGTGGCGACCAGCGCGGAGAGGCCGAACATCACGCGTGGGTTGGCTCGGATCGCCTTGAAGGCGCCGTCCAGGATCTCGCCCAGCCCGAGCGGCCGCAGCGGGATGATGCCGGGCTGGAGACTGGGTGGGCGCCAGGCGCCAGGCGGGGGAGCGGCCGCCCAGCCGGGCTGGCCCGACCATGCCTGGGGTGAGCTCCACCCCTGCGGCGCGGGCGGGTAGGGCGGTGCCACCGGAGGGCCGGAGGGGGCCTGCGGCGCGGCCGGCGGGGTCGAGCCGGGGTCCGTCCACGACGCGGGCGGGGGCGCGGCGGAGCCCGGGGCCGTCCAGGTGGGCGGTGGGGTGTCGTCGTGCGGGCTCGACATTGCGCGCGCGGCTCCTCGTCGTCGTCGGGCTCCCGGCGCACACCGGTGCGGCGACGGGCGAGTGCCATCGTGCCACGCAGCCTGCCGCCGCGGGCCGAACCGGGTGATCTGTGGACGTCGACCACGACCTGGCCCTGGTTCGCAGCCCGCGATGCGATGATGTCGCCCATGAGGGGACGAGTCCTGGTGGTCGACGACGACACCGCGCTGGCCGAGATGATCGGCATCGTGCTGCGCTCGGAGGGTTTCGAGCCGGTCTTCTGCGAGGACGGCGACGAGGCGCTGGGCGTCTTCCGCGCCACGCAGCCCGACCTGGTGCTGCTGGACCTGATGCTGCCCGGCAAGGACGGCAACGAGGTCTGCCGCCAGATCCGCGGCGAGTCCGGCGTGCCGATCGTCATGCTCACCGCCAAGAGCGACACCGTCGACGTGGTCCTGGGCCTGGAGTCGGGCGCCGACGACTACATCTCCAAGCCGTTCAAGCCCAAGGAGCTCGTCGCGCGCGTGCGGGCCCGTCTGCGTCGCAGCGACGAGCCGGCCCCCGAGCACCTGACGATCGGCGACGTCAGCATCGACGTGCCCGGCCACCGCGTCGAGCGGGCCGGGCGGCCGGTGTCCCTGACGCCGCTCGAGTTCGACCTGCTCGTCGCCCTCGCGCGCAAGCCGTGGCAGGTGTTCACGCGCGAGACGCTGCTGGAGAAGGTCTGGGGCTACCGGCACGCCGCCGACACGCGGCTGGTCAACGTCCACGTCCAGCGTCTGCGCTCGAAGATCGAGAACGACCCGGAGCAGCCCGAGATCGTGGTGACGGTCCGCGGCGTCGGGTACAAGGCGGGCGTGACGCCGACGTGATGCGCGTGGCCGGGACGTGGCGCCTGCTGCGGGCCCGTGCGGGCCGGCGGGTGCGGTCGTGGATCCACGCGTGGCGCTCGTCGCTGCAGACCCGCGTCCTGACGACCACGACGGCCATCGGCCTGATCATGCTGCTCCTGGTCGGCACGTACGTCGGCACCCGGATGCGCGACAGCCTCTTCGAGGGCCGGCTCGAGCAGGTGCTCGAGGAGAGCGCGCGCAGCACCCAGCAGGCGCAGGCGACATTCGACTCGTCGCCGGCCAACAACGGTGCCGAGGTGTCGAGCCTGCTCCTGGACGTCGCGAAGGCCCAGGCCGCCGGCGGGTCCGGCGAGCGGGAGGTGTTCCTGCTGCGGGCACCCGGTCAGAGCTCCCCGCTGTCGATCAACTCGGCCGCCTCGGACGCGAGCCTGGTCGA
>Ga0160439_1000132_pt1 | contig 59005 bp, 51 predicted proteins | sample HID1975M_E0MG_FD_108201 | JGI IMG/M metagenome (GOLD analysis project Ga0160439, IMG submission 108201) | Enriched soil microbial communities from UW Madison campus, WI, USA - HID1975M_E0 MG | ecosystem: Environmental > Terrestrial > Soil > Unclassified | place: USA: Madison, Wisconsin...
AGCCCACGGTCGAGCCGACGACGGAGCCCACCACGGAGCCGACGATGGAGCCCACCACGGAGCCGACGGTCGAGCCGACGACGGAGCCGACAGGTGAGCCGACCGTCTACCCGCAGCCCGTGCCCACGGGTGACCCCCTGCCCGAGCCGACGATCGAGCCGACGATCGAGCCGACCGGTGGAACCGGCGGCGGCAGCGGCTCGGACGGCGGGGCCACCGGCGGCTCCGGTTCGAGCGTGACGGACACCGACCCGGTTCCGGTCACCGAGGTGCTGGACGACCCGAGCCCCGACACCGTCGCGGCGTCCGAGGGCACCGACGAGGAGCTTGCTCACACCGGGGCGTCCGTGACGCAGGTGGTCGAGCTGACCCTGGCGACGATCTTCCTGGGGGCCGTGCTGCTGACGGCGAGCTTCGCCGCGCACCGCCGGACGCAGATCGTGCCGCCCGAGAAGGACTGAACGCACCAACGGCCGCGTGTCGCGCATGGAGGATCATGCGGGGCGCGCGGTCGCGTGCGTCCGGACCGCAGCTCGCTGACCAGTGCGGACGTGAGCAGCGGTAAGGGCAGCCTCCCCTGAAAAGCACCCCTGACCTGCGGGTTAGCAAGCCCTTCCTTGCTAGGCAGGGCGGCGGGAACGGGTCTAGCGTCGGTCGCGTAGCGCCCCATACCCCACTGTCGGAGGTCATCGTGAGCACGCTGATGGAACTGCCTGCGGTCACCGAGTGCTCGGTGTCCGGCTGTTCGTACAACGACCACTCGAGCTGCCACGCCGCGGCCGTCACGATCGGCGGCAGCGCCGGTGACGCGTCGTGCGCCACGTTCATCCCGCTCGGCACGCGCGGCGGCCTCGACAAGGTCGTCACCCACGTCGGCGCCTGCCAGCGCGCGGAGTGCAGCCACAACTCGTCGCTCGAGTGCACGGCGGACTCGGTGCGCATCGGTGCCGGGCACGACCACGCCGACTGCCTGACCTTCAGCCCCGCCTGACGTCCCGGACCGGCTCGACGGACGTCCTCGCTCGGCGTCGGTCGCAGCCCGACGATCGGCCCGGCCGATCGGCTTCACCCGAGCCCCCCAGCTCCAGTCGCGACGGCCGCCCGGACCACGTGTCCGTGGCGGCCGTCGTGCGTCGCGGGCTCGAACCGTCGCGAGCCGTGCCGTCCTGGCACGGCGGCCCGACGGCCGTCGTCGGCGCACCCCCACTACGATGGCTCATCCGCGACGAGAGGTAGGACGGTGCTGACGACGACCGAGCGTGGCTCGCCGCGTTCCCAGCTGGCGCTCGAGTTCCTGCGGCAGAAGGTCACGTCGGGGGAGTGGCCCGTCAACTCGCGCATCCCCACCGAGCCCGAGCTCATGGAGCTGATCGGCGTCGGGCGCGGCACCGTCCGTGAGGCGGTCCGGTCGCTCGCGAACCTCGGCATGCTGGAGACGATGGTCAGCCGCGGGACGTACGTGCGCTCGCGTCTGCCGGTGAGCAACGTGCTCGCCGAGTTCGTCGCTGGCTACGAGCTGACCGACATCCTCGGGTTCCGCCGAGCCCTCGAGGTCGAGGGCGCCCAGCAGGCGGCGCTCCTGCGCACCGACGCGCAGCTCGCGGCCCTGCGCGCCGCGGTCGACGCGGACGCGTGCGTGCCGGGTGCCGAACGCGGCGTCGTCGAGCGCGGGCGCCTGCCCGGGCAGTTCCACCACCTGCTCATCGAGTGCACGGGCAACCGGCTGATGTCGGGCCTGTACGCGGGGGTGATGGTCGGGCTGCGTGCGGCGATGGACCGTGGCGAGGTGGCGCACGCCGCGCCGCTCGCGGACCGGCACGCCGACCACGTCGCGATCCTTGCCGCGGTCGAGGCACGTGATCCGTCGGCGGCCGCGCACGCGATGGTCCAGCACGCCGAGCGTGACCTGATCCTCCCTCCCGCCTGACCCGCGCCACCCACGGGTGCGCCGACGTGCCGGTGAGTCAGTCGGTCGCGCGTGAGGCGGTCGATCGCGACCGACTCGTTCAGAGCCGGACCAGCTGATTCATCGCCCCGAGGTGGCGACGGCGTGCACGGTGGGTGACCTCGAGCGCATCCGGTGGGTGAGACAGGGTCGCGTTCCGCCAGCAATCGTCTGACTATGCTTAGGCTTCGCTAACTCCGATCCCGAGCATGGTGCGCATGGTCCTCACACGACGCCGTCCTGCGGCCCTCCTCGCTGCACTCGTGGTCCTCGCGACGGCGGCCTGCTCGTCGGGGTCGTCCTCCGGGCCGACGGCCGGCACGTCCGGCCAGGTGCGGACCGTCGAGAACATCGACGGCTCACCGGTCCAGGTCCCGGAGCACCCCACACGCATCGTCACGCTCAGCGAGCCGACCACCGACGGCGTGCTCGCGCTCGGCCTGACCCCGGTCGGCATCGTCGCGGGCCGCGGGCAGAGCGGCGTCTCGCACTACCTCGAGGACCGCGCCGGCGGCATCCCGCTCCTGGGCGGCATCGCGCAGCCCAACTACGAGGCGATCGGCAAGGCGAAGCCGGACCTGATCCTGGTCGACGGCACGAGCATCAACAACAACGACGAGGCGATCGCGATGCTGCGCCGCATCGCCCCGACGGTCTACGTCGGGTACGCGGGCGGCGACTGGCGCACGACGTTCACGAACATCGCCGCGGCCGTCGACGAGGCTGACGAGGGCAAGGCCGTGCTCGACGCGTACGACGAGCACGCTGCCACCGTCAGGGCGCAGCTCGCCCAGGCCGGACTCGACAAGAAGACCTACTCGATCGTGCGCTGGCAGGGCACCTCGGCCGCGCTCATCCTGCAGGACCTGCCGCCGGGCCAGGCGCTGATCGACCTGGGTCTGCCGCGTCCGGCGGCCCAGGACCGGCGCGGACGCGGCCACGCCGAGCCCGTAAGCCTCGAGAACCTGTCGACGATCGACGCCGACTACGTGTTCTTCGGGACGCTCGGCGGCTCGTCGGTCGACAACCCCGCGGCCGGCGGCGAGTCCGGGACGGACGGGGCGACGACCGCGCTCGCGGCTGCCGAGCAGACCCCCGGATTCACCGACCTCACCGCGTACGAGGACGGGCACGTGATCCCCGTCGACGGGTCCACCTGGACCTCGACGGGCGGCCCGATCCTCATGACCTCGATCGTCGACGACGTCGCAACCGCGCTGCTGGGCTCCTGAAGCCTGCACTCGAACAGCCCCGACCGAGAAGGACGCCGATGCATCCCGTCACCCGGACCGACCGCCGACTCGCCGCGATCGTCGCGGTCGCGACCGCGCTGGCGCTCCTCGTCGTGGGGGCGGCTGCGCCCGCGCGGGCGGCGGGTGCGACGCTGATCGCACCGAAGACGCTCGTCGTCGGTGACGACCTGGTGCTGACGGGCACGGGCTGGCTCGACCAGGCCGGGGACGCCGGCTCGGTGATCGCCTTCAAGCTCGACGAGGGTGCCGTCCTGGCGACCGGCGACGTGAAGAACCCCGCGAGCGGCGCGGTGATCGGCAACAAGCAGGTCTACGCCGCGGTGCAGGCGGACGCGGACGGCGCGTGGGAGGTCCGGATCGCGTCTCCCGCCGCGTGGAAGGCCGGCGAGACGCACTCCGTCCGGCTGCTGAGCGGGTCGCTGCTCACGGGCGACGTGACGCGCAGCCAGTCGGCGACCTTCGAGGTCGTCGCGGCCGGCGTCGCCCCGAAGATCACCGAGCAGCCCGACGACGTGACCGTCACCGAGGGCGACGACGCGACGTTCTCGGCTGCCGGCACGGGCAGCCCGGACCCCGACGTCCGGTGGCAGACGGATGCGTCCGGCGCGTGGAAGGACGTCGCGGGTGGGACGTCCGACGCCCTCACGCTCGAGGACGTCGGCCTGGACCAGGACGGGACCCGCTACCGGGCGGTCTTCACGAACGCCTCCGGCGACGTCATCAGCGACCCCGCCACGCTGAGCGTGACGCCGCGGGCGGTCGCGACGCTCACCGTCCCGGCGACGCTGGTCGTGGGCGCCACGCTCGTGGTCTCCGGCAAGGGCTGGCTGAACCAGGCCGGGACGGCCGGCTCGGTGGTCGCGGTCAAGCTCGACGAGGGCGCGGTGACCGCCACGGGCGACGTGGTGAACCCCGCGACCGGGGCGGTGCTGCCCAACAAGACGATCGTCGCCGCGGTCGAGGCGGACAGCCGTGGCGCCTGGACGGTGTCGATCCCGTTCCCGAAGGCGTGGACGGCCGCAACCGCGCACAGCGTGCGCGTCCTGTCGGGTTCGCTGCTCACGGGCGACGTGACGCGCAGCCAGTCGGGAGACCTCGACGTCGTCGCCGCGGAGGTGCCGGCGCAGCCGACGATCTCCGTTCCGTCGCAGCTCGTGGTGGGGGACGAGCTGGTGGTCTCCGGCAAGGGCTGGCTGAACAAGGCCGGGACGGCCGGGTCGGTGGTCGCGGTCAAGCTCGACGACGGCGCGGTGACCACGACGACCGACGTGCTCAGCCCCGTCGACGGCACCGTGCTGGCCAACAAGACGATCGTCGCTGCGGCGAGGGCCGACGCGTCGGGCGCGTGGTCGCTCACCGTCCCGGTACCGGCGACCTGGGCGGCGGGCCAGACGCACAACGTCCGTGTCCTGAGCGGCTCGCTGCTGACCGACGACGTGGTCCGCAGCCAGGCGGGCGACATCGTCGTCGTGGCCCCCGACCGTGGCTGCGCGGCCGACGAGGTGCTCGTGTCCGACACCGCGGCGGGTCAGACCGCGACGGCATGCGTCCAGCGCGACGTCAGCACGGGCGGGAAGCTCACGATCCGCGGTGACGGGTGGACGACGAGGACCGGCAAGGCCGGCGCCACCGTGGTCCTCAAGCTCGCGAGCCGGCCCACGCCGAGCGGCACCGACTTCCAGTTCGTGCAGTCCGGCCAGGGTGTGCTGACGCACCCGGGCAACGGCAAGAAGGACGCGACGATCTGGGCGATCGCCACGGCGGACGCGACCGGGCACTTCTCGACGACGGTCGCGGTGCCGGGTGCCGCGAACGTGCCCTCGACCGTCGGCGCGGCCGGCACGCTCAAGGCCGGCAGCAAGCTCGTCGTGCACCTGCAGACCGGGCTCTTGACCACGGACACGACGCACAGCGTCGACTCCGCGTCGCTCGTCGTCGACGGCACCGCCTACGCGGGCGACCGCGACGGCCAGGTGACGACCTGCAAGGCGACCGGTCCGGCCACGGCCCGCGTCGTCGCGCCCGCCGGACAGGTGGTGGACCCGGTCGCGGGTCCGATCCTGTCTGCCGGCGGGACGCTGCACCTGGTGGGCTCGGGCTGGTGCGCCGCGGACCCGGCCAACGGCGGGTCCGTGATCGCGATCAAGATCGACGAAGGCACCTACAGCCACCCGGCCGGCGAGCTGGTCAACGCGAACCCGCAGGTGTGGGCCTTGATCCGTGTGAACAGCGCCGACGGGTCCTTCGACACGACCATCACGCTGCCGACCGCTACGGGTGCCGGCTCGAGCACACCCGCGTTCGGCGACGGCGCGCACTCGCTGCGGCTGCTCTCGGGCTCGCTCAAGAGCGGCGACGTGATCCGCTCGGTCGAGACGGGCACGTTCACGATCGGCGCGTACAAGCCCAACGGGCTGCCGGACCCGGTGGAGGCGACCGAGGACCTCACCGCCGCGACGCGGCACGGGGTCACCGTGCGGCGCACGGCCTCCGCGCTGACCGTCACGATCCCCCGCAGCGGGGACGGGGCCTGGGCCTACCTCACGGCGTACCTGCCCGACGGGTCGGTGCGCTACCCGTTCGCGTCGACCTGGTTCACCACGGACGACGACGTGGTCCGCGCGCCGCTGGCCGGCGTCACGCTGCCCACCGGGACGTGGCGGCTGGCCGTGCAGAGCCCGGACGGCACCGTCCTCGGGTGGGCGTCGGTGACGGTCCCGGCGGCGGCCGGACAGCCGACGGGCACGGGCGACGGCACGGACGACGATCCGGGCAGCGACCGGAGCGACGACGCCTCGACCGATCCGACGAGCACCACGACCGACGCGCCGTCCGACGACGCGCCCGCCGGCACGTCGCCGCGGACGACCCCGAAGCCGCCCGCGGCCGACGGGGACGCCCTGGCCGCCCTGCCGCGGGGCGGCGTGACCGCCACCCAGGAGGGTTCCGTTGTCACCCTCACGCTGCCCGGCACCACGCCCGGCGACTGGGTCTTCGTGTACGTCTACTCGACCCCGGTGCCGGTCGCGTGGGTGCAGGTCGACGCGGCGCGTCAGATCCGCGTGGACCTGAGCCGGCTGGGGGCCGGCGAGCACAAGGTCGCGGTGCTCGACGAGGACGGAACGCTGGTCGGCTGGGCCGACGCCACCGTCGAGGGTCCGGCGGTCGAGGAGCCGGCGCCGGCGCCGCTCGCGGCCGAGCCCGAGGCCGACGTTCCCGCCGCGCCAGTCGGCGCCGCACCCGTGACCGTCGCGGCACCTGCCGAGGGGCTCGGGACCGCGAACGCCGTGCTCATCGGCGTCGCAGCCGCGCTCCTGGTCGCGGGTGCGGCCGTGGTGGTCGTCGTGCGACGACGCCGGACCGCGAGAGTGGGAGGTGCGGCGTGATCCGCGGGAGGCGCGGCGTCGTGCGCGCGCGGATCGCCGTCGTCGCGCTCGGGGCGGCGCTCGCGACGTGGCTGCTGGCCGCGCCCGCCCAGGCGCTGCCGCCCGGGGGAGCCGGCCCCAGCACGCCCGGGACCAGCTCCACGGTGTCGGGCTCCGTCAAGGCCGGTGGGTCGATCCGGTTCACGCTCACGGGTTTCCCGGGCGGCGAGGTCGTGTACGTCAAGATCGACGACGGACAGGGCTACAGCGACCAGACGCTGCAGGGCGCGGGCGTCGTCTACCAGCAGAAGATCCCGTCCAGCGGCACGGTGGCCGGCTCGTTCGCCCTGCCGTCGGTGATCGGGACCGGCAAGCACTGGCTGCGGTTCCTGGCCAGCGAGGAGTTCGTCGACGCCAAGGGCAACCAGGGCATCAACGGGTTCACCAACCGCAGCCCGAGCTTCACGGTGGTCGCGGCGAGCACGTCGACGGGGACCAAGGACTCGTCGAAGGACTCCTCGAAGGGCTCGTCACAGGGCACGGACACCGGCAGCGCGGGCACGTCGAGCACGAAGGACGGAGACTCCGGCGCGTCGGGTGACGACGGCACGACGAGCAGCGTCGACGCACCGGCCACCGACGGCGGAGCCGCGACGGCCGACCCCGTCGAGCCCGGCGCCGTCGTCACCGCACCCGCTGCGCCGCAGGCCACGCCGCTCCCGACGGCCCTGTCGAGCGCCGTCCCGACCCCGTCCGCCACGGACGTCGCGGCACCGCAGTCGGCTCCCGCGGCGACTCCTGCGGCGCCCCCCGCACCCGTGGCCGCGGCTCCGTCAGACGGCGGCGGCGGCTTCCCGGTCGTCGGGCTCGCGGCGGTCGTCGCCGTGCTGGTGATCGGCGGGCTGGGTGCGTGGCTGGCGCTGCGTCCCCGCCGGACGACGACCGGGTGAGCGCGGCGTCCCTGACGCTGGCGGCCGGGGAGCCGGAGACGGGCCGGCGTGCGCCGGGAAGCCGCCGCACGCTGGTGATCGTCGGGTCGGCGCTCGCGCTGGTCCTCGTCGTGCTCGTGTCCCTCAGCGTCGGCTCGCACGCCATGCCGCTCGGCCGGACCTGGGAGCTGCTGCTGCACCCCGACGGCAGCGCGGACGCGGCCGTCCTGCACGACCTGCGGCTGCCCCGCACGCTCGTCGGGCTCGTCGCGGGCGCAGCGCTGGGCCTGGGCGGTGCGCTCATGCAGCAGCTCACGCGCAACCCGCTCGCCGACCCGGGCATCCTCGGCATCAACGCCGGCGCGGCGCTCGCGGTGGTCCTGGTCGCCGCGGTCGTCGGCGTCACGGGCGTTTGGTTCACCCTGTGGTTCGCGTTCGCCGGAGCGGCCGTCGCCGCCGTGGGCGTGTACGCGCTGGGCGCAGCCGGCCACCACGCGGCGACCCCCGTGCGCCTGGCGCTCGCGGGCGTCGCGATCAGCGCGGCGCTCGGGGCGCTGACGCAGACGATCGTGCTCGCCGACGCCGAGGCGTTCAACGAGTTCCGGTTCTGGGTGTCGGGCTCGCTCGAGGGCCGCGGGTGGCCGGTGCTCGACGCGGTCACGCCGTTCGTCGTGGTCGGGGTCGTCCTGGCCCTCCTGCTCGGGCCCGCGCTCAACGCGCTGGCGATGGGCACCGAGGCCGGCATCGCGCTCGGTGCCCGGCCGGCACGCGTGCGCGCGCTGACCATGCTCGCGGTGGTGCTGCTGTGCGGCGCTGCCACGGCCGCGGCCGGCCCGCTCACGTTCGTCGGGCTCGCGGTGCCGTTCGTCGCCCGCGCGCTGGTGGGCCCGGACCAGCGCTGGGTCGCACCGGTCTGCCTGCTGCTGGGCCCGGTGTGGCTGCTGGCGGCCGACGTGCTGGCCCGCGTGCTGGTCGCCCCGCAGGAGGTGCCCGTGGGTGTGGTGGCTGCGCTCGCGGGTGCGCCGTTCTTCGTCGCGATGGTGCGGCGCGGGCGGGCGGCGTTGTGACGGGCCCGACGACGTCGTCGACGACGGCACCGCCGACGGCTCCGCCGCGCGCCGACGAGCGCGAGCCCGTCGTCGTCCTGTGGCGCCGACACACCTGGAGCGTGCGGTTCCTGCGCCGGGCGGCTCTCGTCAACCTCGCGCTGCTGGCCGCCGCCGCGGTGCTCGGCGTCGTCGCGCTGACGTTCGGCGACTACGGGATCAGCGCCGGCCAGGTGGTCGCGGCGCTGCGCGGCCACGCCGACGACCCGCTGGCCGCGTACTTCGTCACCGACGTGCGTCTGCCGCGCGTGCTGGGCGCGCTGCTCGTGGGAGTGGCGCTCGGCATCTCGGGATCGTTGTTCCAGACGATCTCCGGGAACCCGCTCGGCAGCCCGGACGTCGTCGGCTTCACCACCGGCTCGGCGACGGGTGCGCTCGTCGCGATCATCCTGGTGGGTGCGAGCCCGGCGGGAGTCGCGGCGGGGTCCGTCGTCGGCGGCGTCGCGACCGCGGCCGTCATCTACGCGCTCGCCTGGCGGGGTGGGGTCAGCGGGATGCGCCTGGTGCTCGTCGGCGTCGGCATCGGCGCCGCGCTGCACGCGGTCAACGCGCTGCTCGTCGTGCGGGCGCCGCTGGGGGCCGCACAGACGGCGGCGCAGTGGCAGGCGGGATCGCTCAACGGCGTCACCTGGCGGGACCTGGCGTGGCTGGCCGGGCTGCTCGTCGTCGTCGCGCCCGTCCTCGTCCTGCTGTTCCGCGGCCTGACGACGTTGTCGTTCGGCGACGACCTGGCCACCGAGCTGGGCGTGCAGGTGGGGCACGTGCGCCTGGGCGCGGTCGCGGCGGGTGTCGCGCTCGTCGCGCTCGCGACCGCGGTGACGGGGCCGATCGCGTTCGTCGCGCTGGCCGCACCGCACGTGGTGCGGCGTCTGCACGGGACGACGACGCCCGCGCTGACGGGATCGGCCCTGACGGGTGCCGTGCTGGTGCTGGTCAGCGACATGCTCGCGCAGCGTCTGCTGGCGCCGACGCAGCTGGCGGTGGGCGTGGTGACGGCCGCGCTGGGCGGCGTCTACCTGGTGGCGCTGCTGGCCTTCGAGTGGAGGAAGAGGACGCCATGACGGCATCACCGCTGCAGGCGGTCGACCTGGTGGTCGGGTACGGCGAGACGACCGTGCTCGACGGCGTGAGCGTCGACGTGCTCGCGGGCGAGCTGACGGTCATCGTCGGCCCCAACGCCTGCGGCAAGTCGACGCTCCTGCGCGCCCTGGCCCGCGTGCTGCCCGTGCAGGGCGGGCACGTGCGGCTCGACGGTCGGGAGATCGGCGAGTACGCGCCCAAGCAGGCCGCGCGCCGGCTCGCCCTGCTCCCGCAGCAGCCCGCCGCGCCGGAGGGGATCACGGTCGCGGACCTCGTCGCGCGCGGCCGCTACCCGCACCAGAGCCTGCTGCGGCAGTGGTCGGTCGCGGACCAGGAGGCGGTCGACGAGGCGCTCGCGGCGGCCGGCGTCGCGGAGCTGGCCCGGCGGCCCGTCGAGCACCTGTCCGGCGGGCAGCGCCAGCGCGTGTGGATCGCGATGACGCTCGCGCAGGCCACGCCCGTCCTGCTCCTCGACGAGCCCACCACCTACCTCGACATCGCCCACCAGCTCGAGGTCCTGGAGCTCGCGAGCCGCCTGCAGCGCGAGGGCCGCACCGTCGTCGCCGTGCTGCACGACCTGCACCTCGCCTTCCGGTACGCGACGCACCTGATCGTCATGCACGGCGGGTCCGTGGTGGCGGAGGGGGCGCCGGCCGACGTGGTGACGCCCGAGCTCGTCGAACGCGTGTTCTCGGTGCGCTGCCGCGTGGTGCCGGACCCGGAGTCCGGCACGCCCATGGTGATCCCGCTGCGGAGCGCCTGATGCGCACGCCGCCCAAGGTGCCGCGCCCGGCGCCCGCGCCGGTCGCCGGGAGTGCGCTCGTCGCGGACCTGGAGGTGCGGCTGCACGACGCGGCCGACCGGTCGGCGGTCCTCGCCGACTTCTGGGCCGGACCGGCGCGCGCGACGCCCGTCGTCGAACCCGCGGCGCCCGGGCAGGGCGTGGTCACGTTCCTGCTGCGCGACGACGACGCCGAGCAGGTGCTGCTCTTCGTCAACCGCCTGACCGACGAGCGCGACCTCGGCGCGAGCCTCATGCGCCGCGTCGAGGGCACGGACGTGTGGCACCTGTCCTACCGGATGGACGACGACTGGCGCGCCTCCTACGCGTTCCTGGTGCAGCGCCCGGGGGAACGGGCCCCGTGGCTCGACGCCGCCGACCAGGTGGCGATCCGCGCGACGCTCGACCGCGGCCGCTGCGACCCCCGCAACCCCGACCGCTGCCGCAACCGCGCGGGCGTCGAGCAGTCGGTGGCGAGCCTGCCGGGCGCGCCCGACCAGCCCTGGCTCGCTCGTCGGACAGGCGTCCCGCGCGGGGACGTCCGCCGCACGACGACCCCCGACGGCCGCACGGCCTGGCTGTACCGCTCGGTGGGCGTCCGCCAGGACGCACCCCTGCTGATCGCCCTGGACGGCGAGGTCTGGACCGGGCCGCAGGACCTGCCGACGACGCTGGACAACCTGGTCCACGACAGCGCGACCCGACCCCTGTGTGCCCTGCTGCTCGACTCGGGCGGCCGCGACCGGCGCTGGGACGACCTGGGTGAGGGGTCCTCGATGCCCGACCTCGTCGCCGGACCGCTGCTGGAATGGGCGCGCGACGTGCTGCCCGTGTCCCGCTCGCGCGACGACGTGACCGTCGCCGGGCAGAGCCTGGGGGCGCTCACCGCGCTCTGGACGCTGGTCACCCACCCCGACCGTGTCGGGTCCGTGATCAGCCAGTCCGCGTCGTTGTGGCAGGACGAGATCCTGGGGGTCGTCCCCCGCGCGGACCTGACCGGCACCCGTGCGTGGGTCGAGGTCGGCCGCCAGGAGTGGGTGCTGCAGCCGCGCCACCCGCGGGCCGCCGACCTGCTGCGCGCCGCCGGCAGCGACGTCCGGTACGACGAGTTCAACGGCGGCCACGACTACGCCTGCTGGCGCGGTGGCATCGCGACGGCGCTGGCCGCGTTGCACCCGGTCGTCTGAGGCCCGACGCCCGAGACATGACGAGGGCGGCGGCCCGGGAGCTCCCGGACCGCCGCCCTCTCGTCGTGCTGGGACTACTTCTTGACCTTGGCGGTCGCCTTCGACGACGTCGCGGCCGTCGTGTAGCCCGACTTCTTGCCGGTCACCGTGACGGTGATCTTCTTGCCGCCCAGCGAGGAGGTCAGCGTGAGCGAGGTGCCCGTCTTGCCGCTGATCGCTTTGCCGTTCGCGTACCAGCGGTACGTGAGCGTGGTGCCCGTGGTCCACGTGCCGGCCTTCACCTTGAGGGTCTTGCCGACCTTCGCGGTGCCGCTGATCTTCGGCGTCGCCTTGGTCAGCGTGCCCGCCTTGACGGCGGCCGTGGCCTTCGAGGTGACCGAGGTCGTGGCGTAGCCGGCCTTCTTGCCGGTGACCGTGACCGTGATCGCCTTGCCCTTGTCCGACGTTGTCAGCGCGTACGTCGACCTCGTGGCACCGGAGATCGTCTTCCCCGAGCGCTTCCACTGGTAGCTCAGCGTCGCACCCGAGGTCCACGTGCCGGCCTTGGCGGTCAGCGTGCGGCCGACAGCGACGGTGCCGCTGATCGTCGGGGTGGCCGTCTTGAGCGCTGCGGCCTTGACGGCGCCCGTCGCGGTCGACGTCTTCGCCGCGGTCGTATATCCGGTCAGGGAGCCGGTCACCGTGACGGTGATCGTCCGGCCCAGGTCCGTCGGCGTGAGCGTGTACGACGAGGCCGTGGCCCCGGCGATCGTCGCGCCGTTCCGCTTCCACTGGAAGGCGAGCTTGGTGCCAGTCGTCCACGTGCCGGCGGTGGCCGTCAGCTTCTGGCCGACCGCGACCGTTCCGCTGACCTTCGGCGTGGCCGTGGTGAGCGTGCCGGCCGCGACGGTGACCGCCGCGCTGGTGGCCGTGACGGTGTCGTGCCCGGTCAAGGCGCCCGTGACGACGACCGTCAGCTTCTTGCCCAGGTCGGCGGGTGTCGCGGTGTACGACGCGTTCGTCGCACCCGTGATCGCGGCGCCGCCACGCTGCCAGGCGTAGGTGAACGCCGTGCCGGTCGCCCAGCCCACCGTCGTCGCCTCGAGCTTCTGGCCGACCCTCGCCGAGCCCGTGATCGCGGCGGTGCCCGCCGTGGTCCCGGCCTGGGTCACGTTCACCTTCACGGCGATGGAGCGGAGCGTGTCACCGGTCTTGAGGCTGCCCGAGAGCAGGCGCAGGTGGTGGTCGCCGCCCGGCGTCCAGTCCGCGGGCACCGGCAGGTCCAGCGTCCAGGCGCCGTCCTCGTCAGCCTCGATCGAGTGGACCGAAGCACCCGCGCTGTCGAGCTTCACCGCGAGGGTGGACCCGGAGGTGCCGTCCGCCGTGAGGAAGCTGGTGCCCTCCAGGTGGATGTCCTCGCCGTACGTCGCGTCGACGGCCAGAGGCGTGGTGGCCACCGTGCCGGCCGGGCCGGACGCGGTCGGGTTCAGCAGCTCGGTGCCGCCGATGGCCTCGATGTGCGGCGTGATCCTCCACGCGCGGTTCGCCGCGGCCTTGTCGACGACGAACGCGTTGCCCTTGCCGTCCACCGAGACGTGGTTGGCGCTGGCGATGGGCAGCGCGGCCACCTTGTTGCCGTCGAGGTCGAGGACCGTGACGGACGTGCCGCTCAGGTTGGCGACGTAGACGAGGCCGTGCACGTGGTCGATGACGACGTTGAGCGCGCCGCGGCCGGTCGGGGCCTCCTTGATGGCCGCGCCCGTGGTGGCGTCGGCGACGACGACTTCGTTGCCGGACTGCGACGCCACGTAGATGCGGTTGTTGTCGGCGTCGTACGCGATGCCGGAACCGCCCGAGCCACGCGTGCCGTTGACGCCGTTGAGGCCCTCGACCTGGATGAACTCCGGCGTGTAGCCGTCCTTCAGCACGTCGGCCGTCGTGATCTTGACGACCTTGTTGCCCTGCAGGCTCGGTGAGACGAGCACGCCGCCGTCGAGCGACAGCGAGACGGGGTTGAACTCGGCCCGGGTACCGGTCTGGATGTCGGTGACCTTCTCGTACTTGACGCCGTCACCGTCCTTGTCGTCCGCCTCGAAGACGGAGATGTAGCCGTTGGCGGTCGTCGAGGAGCTCTCGCTCGCCGAGCTCACGAACACGAGGTCGGTGGCCGGGTCGAACACGACGTCGCGCGGGTGCGTGATCGTGTTGAGCGGGAGCTGCTTGACGAGCGAGAGGTCGTCCTCGGAGTAGACGGCCACCGTCGCGGAACCGGTGTTCGTCACCCAGACGGTGCCGTGCACGTCGTCGACGCCGACGCCGAAGCCGCCGGTCTTGGTGTTGTCGTCGATGTCGACGAACTCATAGGACTTCTCGATCGCGAGCGTGAGCGGGTCGAGCTTGTACAGGTAGCCGCCGTTGCCGGTGCCGCGGTCGGACGCCGTCACGTAGAGGGCGTCCTCCTTGGCGCTGTACGCGGACTGGTAGAAGCCCTGGTAGAAGCCCTGGTCAGCGGTGGTGGAGGTGAGGGTGAAGCGTCCCGTCCCGGAGGCGAGCTCGTTCGGGTAGACCGTCTGCGGGAGCGTCCAGGTCTGCGCGGACGGCGAGCTCTGCGTGACGACCAGGTTGAGCGACGTCGCCGCGGCGGCGGGGATCGAGTAGTCGACCTTCACCTTGCCGTCCGCGTCGGCCGTCAGGTCGGTGCCGAGCGTGGTGCCACCCAGCGCGACCGAGGCGAGCTGGGCGCCGGGCGCCAGGTTGCCGACCGTGACCTTGCCGGTCGTGCCGAGCATCGCGCCGGGGTCGAACGCGACCGCGGGCGGTGCGACGGCGGTGACCGTCCTCGACGTGCCCTTGTCGCCCGTGATGGTGAGCGTGACGTTCCCGGCGGGCGCGCTGCCCGCGGGCAGCGCGACGGAGGCGGTCAGCGTGCCGGCGGCGGGGACGGTGTAGGTGGGCGCGGTGGTGGAGGTGCGGCCCGAGGTCGTGGTCCACTGCCGCGCGACGTCGCCCTGCTTGACCGAGAGGACCTCCCCGACGGGGAACACGCCGCCCGAGAAGGCCACCGTCACGGCGCCGGTGGCCGCGGTGGTCGCGGAGGAGACCAGGCCCGCGCCGACGGTGAACGTCAGCAGCAGCCCGCGCGGCTTGTCGCCGCTCTCCATGGAGCCCGTCAGGAGGCGCAGCGTGTGGGTGGAACCGACCGTCCACGCCGACGGGAGGGCGGGGTTGGTGTTGTCCGGGGTCGGGAACGGGATGTCGGCGCTGAACGTGCCGTCGTCCTCGGCCTCGACCGCGGCCCAGATGTCGAACGCGTCCGCGGAGGTGCCCGTCGCGGGGTTCGTCACGGGGCCGGACTTCGGCTCGGTCGCCAGGGCGTCGCCGAGCTTGACCGCGATGGTCGAGCCGTCGCCGGCCGCCGTCTGCCAACCGGTGCCCGAGATGTGGATGGCGCTGCCGCTCGACACGACGTCGGCGACGGTGGCCGTGGCGCCGTCGGCGGCGCTCTGCGTGTCCGCGTGCGCGGCACCCGCCGTGACCAGGTTGATCGCCGACAGCGTGACTGCCGACGCGACGAGCGCGGCCGCGGAGCGGCCGGCACGTCTGGAGATGCTGGAACTCATGACACTCCTCGTTAGGGCCGCCTTACCGGCGGACTTGATCGGATGAAACTTAGGACAGGCTTTCCTCGCTGGGCAAGGGGGTGCCACGCCTCGGATGCCGGCGGGGACGAGGCCTTCGTCACACCCGTGACCGGCGTGACGCGGGCGCGACGAACGACCGCTCACCGGTCGAGGCCGGTGAGCGGTCGGTGTGCGGTCGGATCCTGGCGAAGAATCAGGCGGGTCGGGTGTGAATCAGGAGGTCGCACCCGACTGACTCGGGTGCGACCTCCTGATTCACGGGTGGCTGATTCACGGGCGACTGAGCCACGGGCGGGGAGGCGTCACGCTCGGGGGTCAGTGCGGGCGGGCCACCTCGACGAGCTCGCGGACCAGCGTGGCGGCGGCGGGGACGAGCGCGTGCTCGCCCGCGACGAGGGTGGGGTCCTGCGCGCGGCGCTCGGCGGCGTCGTCGAGCGCAGGGACGGGATCGGTGTCCGTGGCGGACAGGAACGCGGCGAGCAGCGCGCGGGCCGCCTGCGAGTAGACGCCGCCCGCGTCCACGGCCACCTCGGCGATCATCAGTGCGGTCGTCGCGACGTCGAGGCGTGCGTCCCCGACCGCGGCCGAACTCCACCCGAGCAGCACGGGGCCGCGCTGCTCGGTCAGGATGATGTTCCCGGGTTGAAGGTCGAGGTGCATGATCGCGTTGCCGGTGTCCCCGGGGGCGGGCAGTGCGTGGAGGCTGCGGTGCAGGTCGGCCAGCATCGCGGCGGCGTCGTTGATCGACGTCTCACCGGCGGCGAGGGACTGCAGCAGCGTCGGCCCGTGCAGGCGTTCCATGACGATGTCGGACCCCGCGAAGGCGAGGACCGCCGGCGCCGGGAACCCGTGCTCGACGACGTGCCGCACCAGCGTGGCCTCGCGCGTCGCGTCGGCGTGGTCGCGGTACCGGCGCAGCACGCGCGCCTCGTCGACCGCGAAGACGTCGGCGAACGAACCGGCAGCCAGCAGGGGACCGGGGTCGGGGAGGCCGACGAGCGCGGCGTCCGTGTCCGGGACGCCGGATGTGTCACCACGCCCGGCCTGGGCGCTCGGGTCCACGGGCGACGTCGGTTCACCAGGGGCAAGTCCTGCGGGAGTCATGCATCGACCGTAAGCCGATCTGCCGCAGTTGTCAGGTGGTCACCTGTTCGGGTGGCGACGTCCGACGAAGGCCACAGTTCGACCATGCGTCGCCCATCGTCGGGTCAGGAGCGGCTCAAGCGGCTGGTCAGCGCCTCTGCCTCGTCGACGTCGCGCGGCACCTCGACGCGGCGGATGCGCACGGGGCAGCGGGTCGCGGAGCGCAACGGCTCGTCGGAGACGCGCGCCTGGATCTCACGGCGCAGCAGGGGCGTCAGATCCAGCTCGCCGGGCCTGCCGTGCTCCAGCACCGCGAAGACACCGCCGCCCAGCGCGGCCATCGGGTGCCCGGCGCCGTAGGTGCCCGTCAGCGCCGCACCCACGGCAGCCGACCGGGCCAGCCGGACGGGCGGTGCGACGCTGCCGGCGGCCACGTCGACCACCACCAGGTGCCCGGGGTCCGGGGACGCCGCCGCCTCGGTGAGCCGGACGGCCAGGTACTGGGCGGTGGGCAGTCCCGACTCGGGATCGCGGCACGGGCCCGTCACCACGGCGCCGGCCTGGGCGTCGGCCCAGCCGCAGGCCAGCGCGCGGACGACAGTCGGGGGTGGGTCGTGCGGGCCGAGGACGCGGTACAGGCAGCCCACGTCGTCGAGCGTCTCCTCGATGCCGACGCCGATCTCACCGCGCGCCCGGCCCAGGTTCCACGCGGAGTCGCGGGGGTCGTCGCCGATGGCCACCGCGTAGGCGAGGTCGTCGGCCGCCTGATGGTCCCAGTCGGAGGCGCGCCGCCAGACCGTCGCGATGCTGGCGTCGCGCCAGCGCTGCGTCAGGTCTGCCGGGAGCAGGGCGCCGCCGAGGCGCACGTGAGTCGTCACGACCGATGAGAGGCGGCGCGTGGCGCGGCGTGACGCCATCGCCAGCTTTTTCACCCACCCGGCCGTACGTGGAAGGCGGTTCACCCGATTCATCCGGTATGGCAGGCTGTTCGGGGCCACACAACGGCCGAGGACGAGGAGTGGCGTGACCATCGATGCCGGCACCGAGGACGGCGTCCGCGAGGACGCCGAGCTCATCGCTGCCGTCCGCGGGGGTGACGTCGAGGCCACCGGCGAGCTCTACCAGCGCCATGCGGGCGCCGCACTCGTCGTCGCGCGCCGGTACACGAACTCCGCCGCGGACGCCGAGGACGTGGTGAGCGACGCCTTCGCCGCGACGTTCCTGGCGCTGCAGCGCGGCAACGGACCCGACGTCGCGTTCCGGGCCTACCTGTTCACCGTCGTCCGCCGCGTCGCGGGGCTGCAGCGCGACCGCGCTCGTCGGGCCGAGCCGACGGACGACGTCGCGAGCCTCGAGGCCGGGACGGCGTGGGCCGGCACGGCCGAGGAACCGGCGCTCGAGGGGTTCGAGCGCGGTGTCGTCGCGCGCGCCTTCCACACCCTGCCCGAGCGGTGGCAGGCGGTCCTGTGGCACACCGAGGTCGAGGGGCTGACCCCCGCGCAGATCGCCCCGATCCTCGGGCTGACCGCCAACGGCACCGCCGCTCTTGCCTATCGCGCGCGCGAGGGCCTGCGGCAGGCGTACCTGCAGCAGCACCTCAACGACCCGCTCGACGCCGGGTGCCGAGCCGCCGCGGGCAAGCTCGGTGCCTACGTGCGCGGGGGCCTCGGCACGCGGGAGAACGCGCAGGTGCAGGCGCACCTCGACGAGTGCGGCGAGTGCCGGGCGCTCGTCCTGGAGCTCGCCGACGTCAACCACGGGATGCGCGCGGTCGTCGCGCCGCTGGTGCTGGGCCTCGCCGGGATGGGTGCGCTGGCGCACCTGCTGCCCGTCGGCGGCGGGCTGGCGGCCGGCGCTGCGGCGCTGGGCGGGCACGCGCACGCCGGGAGCGGTGCGGCTGCGGGCGCCGGTGCCGGGGGTGCGGCTGCAGCCGGGGCCGCGGCGGGTGCCGGTGGTGCCGGGGCCGCCGGAGCCGGGGCCGTCGGCGGGATCGCCGCCTTCATCGCGTCCATCCCCACGGCCGCCGTCGCGGTCGCAGCGGGTGTGCTGGTCCTGGCGGGCGTCGCGACGGCCGCCGTGATGGGGCTGCACGACTCCGATCCGGGCGCGGCGGTCCCGACGCCCGGTGTCACCTCCACGCTCGACCAGCCTGCGCCGACGAGCACCGCCTCCACCGCCGCGCCGTCGTCGGCCGCGCCGACGACGGCCCCGAGCAGCCCGGCCGCGCTCCCGTCCACGGCCGTCGTCCCGCCCGGGGCCCCGACGGCCGCACCCACGGGCGCGCCGACGACTGCACCCACGTCCGGACCCGGGCCCACGGACGCGCCGACGACCGACCCGACGGCGCAGCCGTCCGCGGAACCGACGAGCGAGCCGACGTCGCAACCCACCACGGCCCCCACGTCCGAACCCACCAGCGCCCCGACCTCGGAGCCCACCTCCGAGCCCACGACCGAACCCACGCAGCCGCCCGCCGCACCGGCGGCGCTGTCCGTGGTGCTTCCCGACGGTGGGCTGGCGCTCGACGCGGGGCTCGACGACCAGGAGCTGTCGATCGTCGTCGCCAACACGGGAGGCACCGCCGCGTCCGACCTGAGCGCGGACATCCAGCTGCCCGACGGAGTGAGCCTGGCGGGGGTGCGTACCGTGGTCGCGCAGGCCGTCGCCGGTCGTTTCGCGGCGCCCGTGCCCGCGGCGTGGGCCTGCGACGAGCTCGGCGACAGCGGTCTGGTGCACTGCACGCTGCCCACCCTGGCTCCGCAGACCACCGCGCAGGCCACGCTGCGGGTGTCCGTCGACGAGTCGTACGACCGCGGCGACGGCACGCTGTCCGTGCGTGTCAGCGGCGCGGGCGTCGACTACCCGATCGCGCCGGTGACCGTGCGGATGCGACCCGCGCCCGCGCGGATCGCGACGGTCGCGCCGCTGGCCACGAGCGAGGCGCCTCTCGTCCTCGAGAGCGGCCGGGACGTGCCGGTGACCATCGCCGTCCGCAACTACGGGGGCACGGCCAGCGTGGCGCCGGGAGCGTCGGTGCGCCTCGCCCTACCGCCCGGGACCACCTGGCGCGCGGAGGACGGGCCGTGGGCGTGCGTCGACGCGGGCGACGAGGCGCGCGCGGTCGCCAGCTGCTCGGTCCCTGACCTCGCCGCCCGGGCGACCGCCCCGCCGCTCGTGCTCGACCTGCTCGCGTCCCGCGCGAGCGTCGGCGGTGCCATGTCTGTGACGCTGGGTCCGGCCGGCCGCGCGACGCCCACGGCGGTCGACGTGCCGTACGTCGTGCAGCTCGTCCCCGCCCACCTGACCCTGACCGGCGACGACGCGGTCGAGGTGCCGGGCGGACGTGACGCGGCCGTCGACCTGACCGTCGGGAACACGGGCGAGGCCGACGCGAGCGACGTGACCGTGTCCGCGACGCTGCCCGACGGCGTGACCTGGGCCGCCACCGAGCCCGCCGGGTGGACCTGCCCCGTCCCGGACGGCGCGGTGCTGAGCTGCACGCGCGACACCCTGGCCGGAGGTGACTCCGTGCCGCTCACGCTGGGGGTGCGTGGTGCGGCCGGCGGCGTCGGCGACCTCGGGGACCTCTCCGTCCGGGTCGAGGCCGATGAGGTGGCGGCAGCCAACCACGTCGTGCAGGTCGAGGGCGTCGCGCCCACGCTCGCCCTGGTCACCGACGAGCGGTCCGTCGTCGTGCAGCCGGACGGGCGTGTGCAGCTGTCCTTCTCGGCCGTGGTCGGCGACGCGACCCGACCCGGTGGTGCCGACGCCGCCGACGTGCGTGTCCACGTCGCGCTGCCCGCGAACCTGGTCGTCGACACCGACGCACCCGACGCGCAGACGCCCCGCTGCGTGCCCACCGCCGACCGGCGCGGCATCGACTGCGCGCTCGGTGACGTGGCGGACGGCTCGGCGGTGCCCGTCCTCGTCTCGGCCCGCCTGCGCCCGTACGCCTCGGACGTGAGCCGGGTGACGCTCACGGCGCGAGCCACCGGGGTGACCGAGCCGGCGGCGGCAACGCTGAGCGTGCCCGCGCAGTCGTCGGCCGGGCTGAAGGTCGCCTACAGCGCGTCGGGCCCCTACGGCGTGACCCAGGTGGGGGCGCCGCTGCTGTCGTGCGCGCGGACGGGGAGCGCCGCCAAGGCGTGCAAGGACGTGCTGAGCGCGTCGTCGGGCAACAACAACAACCAGACGATGCTCCCGCTCGACGACGCCCCGGCCCCGACGCCCCGGCCGAGCATGCCGGTCTCCTCGTCGTCGCAGCTGGCGCTGCCGAACGGTGCGAAGGTCGCCTGGGCGGGCCTGTACTGGGCGGCGAACAAGGGACCGAAGGACCAGTGGAGCGGCGGCACGCTGTCCGCGCGGCTGCGGGCGCCGGGAGGCGAGTACGCCGCGGTGCGCGGCACGGCCCTGTCGGCCGTGACCGACAACGCCGGTCGCGCGTACTACGAGTCGGTCGCGGACGTGACGTCGCAGGTCGCCGCGGGCGGCCCCGGTGCGTGGTCGGTGGCCGACGTGGCCGTCGCGAGCTCCCGCACGGACTCCGACCCCAGCTACTTCGCCGGGTGGGCGCTCGTGGTCGCGTACGAGATCCCTGGCGGCGCCGAGACCACCGTGACCGTCTACGACGGCGGCGCGTGGGTCGGCACCTCGAGCACCGCGCCGCAGTTCGCGTTCGCCGCGCCCGAGGGCAGCCGCGCGACCGTCGGCGTCGTCGCGTGGGAGGGCGATGCGGGCACCACCGGCGACCAGCTCACGCTCGCCAGCCGGTGCACCGACGCCGGGAAGCCGACGGCGCTGACCCCCCGGCGCCTGTCCGGCCTCGGTTCGTCGGGGAACGCGTTCGACTCCACCGCGACGGGCTGGCTGCTCGCCGACGGGACCGGCTCCCCGTGGTCGCCCGTCAACTCGCTCGGCACGGACGTGAAGGCGTTCGTCCCCGCGTCGCTGACCTGCGACGTCAGCACGCTCGCGGCGTCCACCACCGGCGACCAGTACCTGATCGGCGCCGTGACGCTGCAGACCGAACCGGCGCAGATCAGCCAGGCGGCGCAGGCCCGGTAGCCGGCTCGGCCGCTGGTCAGTCCGTCGGTGCGACGAGCCGCAGGTCGGTCAGCCGTTCACCGACGCGCCGGACCTCGTCGGACGCACCGGGCACGAGCGAGAGTGCGGTGATCGTCTCCGCGCCGGGGAGCGCGTCGACGGCCAGCTCGTGCAGCGCCTCCGCGGCCGCGGCCAGGTCGGCCGGCGACGTCTCGTCGGGCACCGTCACGTATAGCACGAAGCCGGCGCGCGGACGCGGTGCGGGTGCGGGCAACGGGGCTGGCAGTGCCATGGGGATCTCCGGGTGTGCGGTCCGCCGAGGCGGCAGGGTCGGGCGAGACGGGCGACGTCAGGCCGGACAGCGCATCGCAGGTACGCGCACGGCAGACGCCGCCGTGGCGTAGTGCGAGGAACGGATCACGTGACGACCATCGCACACCTGGAACGCGCATCCCAAGGGATTACCGCACCCGTCTCATCCCGTGGTCCCGGCGGCCCGTCAGACCACGCCGTACAGGCGGTCGCCCGCGTCGCCCAGGCCCGGCACGATGTACGCCTTCTCGTTGAGGCGCTCGTCCACCGACGCGACGACGATCGAGACGTCGGCCCGGTCGCCCACGAAATCCTCGACGACCTTGAGCCCCTCGGGGGCGGCGAGCAGGCAGACGGCCGTGACGTCGCGCGCGCCGCGCTGCAGCAGGTAGTCGATCGCGGCCACCAGGGTGCCGCCGGTCGCGAGCATCGGGTCGAGCAGGAAGCACTGCCGGCCGGACAGGTCCTCGGGGAGCCGGTTGGCGTACGTGATCGCCTCGAGCGTCTCCTCGTCGCGCTGCATGCCCAGGAAGCCGACCTCGGCGGTGGGCAGCAGGCGGGTCATGCCGTCGAGCATGCCCAGCCCGGCCCGCAGGATCGGCACCACGAGAGGGCGCGGCGTCGCGAGCTTGCGACCGGTCGTCGTGGTCACCGGCGTGGTGATCTCCACCTCGCGCGTGTGGACGTCGCGCGTTGCCTCGTAGGCGAGGAGCGTGACGAGCTCGTCGACCAGCAGGCGGAAGGTCGCCGAGTGCGTGGACTCGTCGCGCAGGACGGTGAGCTTGTGGTCGACCAGCGGGTGGTTCGCGACGTGCAGGCGCATGGGGCCAACCTACCGGCTGTCCCACGATCCGGACGGGTCGGCGCGGTGCGATCAGCAACCAGCCGCACCTGTGACGCGTGGGGCTCATGGGACCGCCTGCCGCCCCACGCGTCGAAGTCCGTCACAAGCGCGGCTGGTTGCTGCGGTGCGCCGGGCGGGATCGGGGATCATGTCCCCATGAGCACCCGCCCACCGGCCGCGGCCGACCTCGCGGCGATGGGCGAGGCCCTCGCCGAGGCCCGGCTGGCGCTGGAGACCGGCGACGTGCCCGTCGGTGCGGTCGTGCTGGACAGCGACGGCGTCGTCGTGGGTCGCGGCCACAACACGCGTGAGGCGCACGCCGACCCGACGGGCCACGCGGAGGTCCTCGCGCTGCGCGACGCCGCCGCCACGCTGGGCCGCTGGCGCCTCGACGACTGCACGCTGGTCGTGACCCTGGAGCCGTGCCTCATGTGCGCGGGCGCGACCGTGCTGGCCAGGGTCCCGCGCCTGGTCCTGGGCGCGTGGGACCCCAAGGCGGGCGCGTGCGGGTCCCAGTGGGACGTGGTCCGCGACCGGCGCCTCAACCACCGCGTCGAGGTGGTGGGCGACGTGCGGGCGCAGGAGTCGTCAGCACTGCTGCGCGGCTTCTTCGAGAGCCACCGGCAGGAGCCGGGCGAGGGCGCTGAGGGTCTCTGACGTCCCGGCGTGCAGGGTCACCGCGGCGTACCGATCGCCGCGCGTGGCGCCGCGGTTGACGATGGCGATCGGCTTGCCGGCGGCGGCCGCGTGCCGCACGAACCGGAGCCCCGACTGCACCGTGAGCGACGAACCGGCCACCAGCAGCGCGTCGCCCTCATCGACCATCGCGTAGGCGGCGTCGACCCGCGGGCGCGGCACGGTCTCCCCGAAGTAGACGATGTCCGGCTTGAGCATGCCGCCGCACACCGCGCAGTCCGCGACGACGAAGTCGGCGGTCTGCTCGATGACGGCGTCGGCGTCGGGCGCGATCTCGATGTCCGCCACCGCCTCGGGAGCGAAGTGCGGGTTGAGCTCGTCGAGCCGTGCGGCCAGCTCGCGGCGGCTGATGACCGTGCCGCAGCTCAGGCAGACGACGCGGTCGTAGCGTCCGTGCAGGTCGATGACGTTCCGCGACCCCGCGGCCTCGTGCAGGAGGTCGACGTTCTGCGTGATGACGCCGACGACGACGCCCGCCTCCTCCAGTCGCGCCAGCGCCCGGTGCCCCTCGTTGGGCTGCGTCCGCCGCACGTGCCGCCAGCCGACGTGGTTGCGGGCCCAGTAGTGCCGCCGGAACGCCTCGTCGCCGGTGAACTGCTGAAACGTCATCGGCGTGCGTGGGGGAGAGTCGGGCCCGCGGTAGTCGGGGATGCCGGAGTCCGTCGACAGGCCCGCGCCGGTCAGCACCGTCAGCCGCCGTCCGGACAGGAGCGCGAGGAGATCGTCGAAGTCGTCGCCCGCGTCCATGCACCTACGGTAGGACCGATCCGCGCACAGGCGCCGATTCGGAGCATCGGCGCCGACCAGGTACCCTTCTCGGCGAGGTAGCGTGTCCGAGCGGCCTAAGGAGCACGCCTCGAAAGCGTGTGTGGGTGAAAGTCCACCGTGGGTTCAAATCCCACCGCTACCGCCAATGTCCCAGGACATCGAGAACACCCGGACCCACGGATTCGTGGGTCCGGGTGTTCTTGTTCGTGCCGACCTCGGCTACGCGGGCGGCGGGGCGGTCGAGCCGCGGACCACCAGCTCGGTGGCGAGCTCGACGTGGCGGGCGTCGACCGTGTGGCGGGCGATCAGGCGGACGAGCAGGCTCACCGCGATCCGGCCCATCTCGGCCAGCGGCTGGCGGACGGTCGTGAGCTGCGGCGTGGAGGCGCGGGCGACGTCGGAGTCGTCGAACCCGGTCACCGACAGGTCGACAGGCACCCGGAGCCCGCGTTCGGCCGCCGCGTGCATCGCCCCGATCGCGACCTTGTCGTTGAAGCACACCAGCGCGGTGGGGCGGTCCGGCAGGTCGAGGAGCTCGCCGGCGGCACGTCGCCCCTGGTCGGTCGTCGGCTCGATGGGCCGGTAGAGCTCAGTCGGGGGCATGAGGCCCGCGTGCACCATGGCCGCGGCGTGGCCCGCCTGCCGTTCGACGGCCGCCGACACTCCCGTGGGCCGCCGATCATGCCGATCCGGCGGTGGCCCAGCTGGAGGAGGTGTGCGGTCACGCGTCGGGCACCTGCGGCGTGCGCGGCGGAGACCGCGGCGACCTCGGGCGGTGGCGGCGTGCGTGGGTCGACGACGACGAACGGGAAGCCGGTCCGGCGCAGGGCGGCGAGCTCCGCGCTGCGCTCGGGCGGCAGGACGAGCACCGCGCCCGCGACGTCGGCGCGTGACGCGAGGCCCAGCAGCGGGTGCGTCGAGGCCGCGTGCTCACCGGCGTCCAGCAGGACCGAGCGGCCGTGCAGCTCGAGCGCCTCAGCGACGGCCGAGACGACCAGGCCGAAGTAGTCGGTGAGCACGTAGGGGCAGCGCACGAACACCGGGCCGGAGCGGGTCGCCGGCGTCGCACGGGGCAACGGCGCCCGCTGCCCCAGGTCGCTCACGGCCTGCAGGACGAGGTCGCGCGTCGGGGCTGCGACGTTGGGGTGGCCGTTGAGGACGCGGGAGACGGTGGCGATCGAGACGCCTGTGACCGTGGCCACGTCACGGACGGTCGCGCGAGCCACCGGCGCTGTCATGTTTCACGCTCCGTTTCAGCGATCTCGTTGACCGCCGTCGTCGGTCACGCCTGTGATGTCCGTATTGCGCGGAGCGTACCGCGCGACGAGTTGCGTGGATGCCGACTGTTACATCTGTTACATCGCCCGCTCACCGCCGAGCGGGCGGGCAGGTGCGACGGCGGGATCGGCGGCGCCGGCGACGAAGCCGGGGCACGACGAGCGACGGTGCGGACCGTCGCGAGGATCGAGGAGCGACGATGACACGAACACTCGTGCGCGCGACGTTGGCGGCCACCGCCGGCGCCGCGCTGCTGCTGCCCGCGAGCGCGGCCCAGGCAACCGGATGGCCCGGTCACAGCCACGACCGGACCGTCCAGGCCCAGGTCTGGGTGACGACGCCCGACCGCGCCGAGCTGCTGCACCAGCGAGCGCCGGTGACGTTCGGCACCGGCGCGTCGGACCTCGCGACGATCGTCGTGGACCCCGACCGGCGGTTCCAGACCATGGACGGTTTCGGGGCCGCGATCACCGACTCGTCGGCATCGCTGCTGGCAGGCCTGTCGAGCAGCGAGCGTGACAAGGCGATGCGGTCGCTGTTCGACCCGAAGACCGGGATCGGCGTGAGCTTCCTGCGTCAGCCCGTCGGCTCGTCGGACTTCACGGCCGCGAGCGAGCACTGGACGTACGACGACATGCCCGCGGGCCAGACCGACCTGTCGCTCGGGCACTTCTCGATCGCGCACGACGAGTCGCAGATCCTCCCGCTGCTGCGCCAGGCCAAGCGGCTCAACCCGCGCCTGTCGGTCATGGCCACGCCGTGGAGCCCGCCGGCGTGGATGAAGACGGGCGACTCCCTCGTCGGCGGCCGCCTCAAGGACGACCCGGCGATCTACGACGCGTACGCCCGCTACCTCGTGAAGTTCGTCCGGGCGTACACGAAGGCCGGCGTCCCGATCGACTTCCTGTCCGTCCAGAACGAGCCGCAGAACCGCACCCCCGACGCGTACCCGGGCACGGACATGCCCGTCGCGCAGGAGGTCAAGGTCATCGACGCGCTCGGCCCGATGCTGAAGAAGGTCAGCCCCCGCACCAAGATCCTGGCCTACGACCACAACTGGGCGACCCACCCCAACGACGCCGCGAACACGCCCCCGGGCGAGGACCCGGCCACCGACTACCCGTACCAGGTGCTCGACAGCCCGGCGGCGAAGTGGGTCGCAGGCACCGCCTACCACTGCTACTACGGCGACCCGAGCGCGCAGACCGCCCTGCACGACGCGTACCCGACCAAGGGCATCTGGTTCACCGAGTGCTCCGGCTCGCACGGCGCGACCGACACCCCTGAGCAGACGTTCCGCGGCACGCTGACGTGGCACGCCCGCACCATCACGATCGGCACCACGCGGAACTGGGCGAAGAGCACGGCCAACTGGAACATCGCGCTGCGGGAGGACGGCGGGCCACACCTGGGCGGCTGCGGGACGTGCACGGGCCTGCTGACCGTCCTCGCGGACGGCACGACGCGCACCGACGCGGAGTACTACACGATCGGGCACCTGTCGAAGTTCGTGCAGCCCGGCGCGCGGCGCATCGCGTCGACGAGCTTCGGCACCACCGGATGGAACGGCCAGATCATGGACGTCGCGTTCCGGAACCCGGACGGCTCCACCGCGCTCGTCGTGCACAACGAGAACGACGACCCGCGCAGCTTCGCCGTCGCGGTCGGGGACCGGACGTTCGAGTACACGCTTCCGGGCGGGGCGCTCGCCACGTTCACCTGGCCGTCGTCGCGGCTCCTGCGGGACCGGACCACCGAGCTGGACCTGTCCGGTGCCACGGCGACCGCGTCGTCGAACGGCACGGACGCCGGGCTCGTCGTCGACGGCAACCCGACGAGCGACGCGTCGACCCGCTGGCAGTCCGGCACCGGGCAGGCGCCGGGGCAGTACGTGCAGGTGGACCTGGGCCGCCAGCGGCTGTTCCGTCAGGTCGCGGTCGACTCCGGCGACAGCACGGGCGACTACGCGCGCGGCTGGAGCGTGCAGACCAGCCGGGACGGCACGCACTGGCGCACGGCCGCGAGCGGCGCGGGCACCGGCCAGCTCACCACGGCCGACGTCGGGATCACCGTCGCCCGCTACGTCCGGGTGACGTCCACGGCGACGTCGGGCAGCTGGTGGTCGGTGGCCGACCTGCGCCTGTACCGCTGACGCGTCCGGGCTGGTGCCGGTGCGGCCGGCACCAGCCCGGCGCGCGTGCTCGGCGTCGCGCCTCTGCCAGACTCGGGCGCGACGAGAGGGGCGCGCGTGGGCAGGGAGCCGTGGCTGCACCTGGGGTGGCGTCTGCGCGACTACGCCGCGATCGGGTGGTGGCAGGCGGTCGCGTTGGTCTCGCGGGCACGGCCCGACGAGCTCCGCGCCGACCCGGGCGCGGACACCGGACCGCCGCCCCGCGTCGTCGTCCTGCTGCCCGGCGTCTACGAACCGTGGCGCGTGCTGCTGCCGTGGGCGCGGCTGCTGCACCAGCACGGCGCGAACGTGCACGTCCTGCCCGAGCTGGGCTGGAACCGTGCGCAGATCCCGGCGACCGCGGCGAGGGTCGGTCGTTACCTCGTCGAGCACGACCTGCGTGACGTGACCCTGGTCGCCCACAGCAAGGGCGGCCTGATCGGCAAGCTGGCGATGCTCCGCGAGGACCCGGAGGGCCGCATCAGCGACCTGATCGCGGTCAACACCCCGTTCGGCGGGTCCCGCTGGGCGCGGTACTTCCTCGTCGGCGCCGTCCGCGCGTTCCGACCGGCCGACGCGACGATCGTCGCGCTCGCGGGCGAGATCGACGTGAACGCGCGCATCACGTCGGTGCACACGTTCTGGGACCCGCACGTACCGGAGGGCAGCGAGCTGGCGGGTGCGCGCGACGTGGTGCTCGAGACGCCGGGTCACTTCCTGCCGATGACGGACCCGCGGCTGCTGGACCTGCTGGTCGAGCGGGTCAGGGGTCGCGGGGGAGCTGCAGGACCCGCGTGAAGCCGGGCTCGTCGGGGTCGTCGACGATCTCGATGCCGTCGAGCCACGACTCGATGACGTGTGCGAGCTCGCCCGGGTGGCTGAAGTTGATGGCGTGCGCGGCGCCCTCGATGAGTGCGACGGTGATGTGGTCCGGGGCCTGGCGGCCCACCTCACGCACGCGGTAGGGGGGCGCCATGAACGGGTCGCGGCTTCCGATGACCGCCAGCGAGGGGACCGGCGCGTGGAGCAGGCGGTCGAGCGACGGGAACCGCGTCAGCTCGCTGAACAGGTTGAACGTGTTGACGGGACCGAACCGCAGGTAGTCGGGGACCGCGATCCGCGCCATCCGCGGGCTCTCCCGCACGCCGTCCCGGGCGAGCTGCCCGATCGCACGGCGCAGCGGCTGGTTGTGCACCCCGCCGGCGGGGGAGACGAGCACCAACCGGTCGACGCGGTCGGTCGCGGCGTGCGCGAGCTCGAGCGCCACCGGGCAGCCCATCGAGTTCCCGACGAGGACCACGCGCTCGAGCTCGAGCGCGTCCAGGATCTCGCGCAGCGCGGTGGCCAGCGCGGGGATGCCGAGCGTGTAGTCGCGCCGTTCGCTGCGGCCATACCCGGGCAGGTCCGGGACCACGTTCTGGGCCCGGTGCGCGAGCCGCCGCGCGGTCGGCATGAGGTACGCGCCGGAGATCGCGAACCCGTGCACGTGCACGATCGGCAGAGCACCGGGGACGGGCGCGCTCACGCGGTACGCGACGCGGTGCCCGTCCACCTGCAGCGACAGCTCGCTCCATCCCTGCTCGACGTGCGCCATGCGCTGATCGTGGCACGACCGACCCAGGCGGCGGGGCGCCGCCTCACCGGCGTGACCAGCCGGATGTCGTCTACCGTGCTGGCTGGGCCGACGACCGGCCCGACCGCGTGAGGAGGCGCCGTGCCGCAGATCGTCGACGCGCACGCGCACCTCTGGGACACCGCCCGCCTGACGTACCCCTGGCTGGCCGACGAGCCGGACCTGCCGGCCGCCTTCGGTCCCGCCGACCTGCACCTCGCCGCGCCGGCGGTCGACGCGTACGTGTTCGTCGAGGCGGACTGCCTGGACGCGCAGGCGTTCGACGAGGCCGTGTGGGTGGCGTCGTCGCCCGACGAGCACCCGCGGCTGGCCGGCATCGTCGCGTGCGCGCCGTTGGAGCTGCCCGGTGCGGAAGCCGCGCTGACGCGCCTGGGCGAGATCGAGCGCGTCGTCGGGGTGCGTCGCCTGCTGCAGGGGCGCGACGAGGCGTTCTTCGAGCTCCCCGCGCTCGCGGTCGGGCTGCGGGCGGTGGCCCGACGACGATGGACGTTCGACGCGTGCGTCCACGCCGGCCAGCTCCCGGCGCTCGTCGGCCTCGCGCGCCGACACCCCGACCTGACCGTCGTCCTCGACCACCTGGGCAAGCCGGACGTCCACGGCGGACCCGACGCGTTCGCGCGTTGGCGCACCGACCTCGCGGCGCTGGCCGAGCTGCCGAACGTCGTCGTGAAGCTCTCCGGCCTGCCCGCGCAGGCGGGCGCCCAGCGCCTCGACCTCGCGCCCTGGCTGCGCGCCGCCGTCGACCTGTTCGGCCCACGGCGCGCGATGCTCGGCAGCGACTGGCCGGTCTCGAGCCGGGGCCCGTGGTCGCTGCCGGACTGGATCGACACCGTCCGCACCGCGCTGAGGCCGACGGACGACGAGTGGGACGCCATCGCCGCGGGCACGGCCCAAGCCGTCTACGGGCTGCGCGTCTGAACGGGTGGGCGGACGCGAATCTGCTGGCCACGTGTGTCGTCGTCAGTGAAGATCAGCGGCATGCCCACCGCCGACCAGCGCACGGACGCCGAGCTGATCGCCCGCCATCGCGATGGCCTGGCCGACCTCGCCCGGGAGACGGTCCGGGTCGAGGTGGACCTCGGCCCCGCGCACTGGACCTGCCCGCCGACGCAGGACGAAGACACACTGGTGGTCGTCGAAGACCCCGAGATGATCACCGAGCTCTTCGCCGTTCTCGAGACCGCCGACCTGGCCAGCCGATCGGTCGCGCAGATCTTGGCGGGAGTGCGCCTGACGTTCATCGACGCCGAGGACGACTCGGCGGGGAGTGTCGATCTGCTCTCACCGACGTGGATCGGGGGTGACTCCTACGCCGCCCAGCTGGCGCGCCCTGTCCTGCCACAGGTGCTTGACGGGCTGATGCCGGCGATCTGGCCGGAGGGGCAGGTCGAGGACCACCTTCTGTCCTCGGCGCCGGAGGTCTCGTCACAGGATCGCGCGCTACGGGCGCTGTGGGAGCACCGCTGGGGGCTGAACCCCGAGGACGTCGGCAACCTCCGGCCGAACAGCGACCGATGGGTTCGCTTCCACAGCCTGCCCGGGTCCAAGCAGTACGCCGACGACGAGGCGGAGTACCAGGAGATCCTGCGCCGGCACCGCGTGCTGCTCGAGGAGCTCGCATCGGGCGAGGCGGCAGGCACACGCCTCGTCGTCGTTGTCGGCTCGTGGTCGACCACGCCCGTGCCGGCGCCGCTCGACGCGGTCACGGCCGGTGCTCTCCCGGGGGCGCAGTACGGGTGGACCGTGCTCAGGGACGAGCCGGACCAGGACGACGACGGGCTCTGGGACCACTACTACGTCGATCGGCTGGAACCGGAAGGCCCGGTGCTGGATGCCCTGCTGAGAGTGGTTGCCGACTGCTGGGGGATGGACGTGGTGATCGCACCGCCCGGGCTGGAGTGGCTCTACGTCCCCTACGACGGCGGCGCCGACGTCTACGCCGCCTCCGCTGCTGACCGCAACGCGCTGCGCGACCGCCACGCCGACTGGCTCTCGTCGCACCCGGACGGTCTGTAGACCGACGCCCGCGGCGCGCCCGCTACCGTATGGCCCGTGGCCTACGAACTCGCGCTCTTCGACCTCGACGACACGCTCGCACCGTCCAAGAGCAAGGTGTCGCCGGATATCGTCGACATGCTCGTCGCGCTGACCAAGGTGGCCCAGGTGGCCATCATCTCGGGCGGCACGTTCGAGCAGTTCGACACGCAGCTCCTGAGCTCGATCGAGGACGCCGACGCCCTGAAGCGCATCCACGTGCTGCCGACGTGCGGCACGCGCTACCTGGTCCACGACGGCACGGCGTGGGTGGAGGTCTACTCCGAGCCGCTGACCGACGACGAGACCGAGCGGGCCGTCGAGGCCGTGACGCGGCGTGCCAAGGAGCTCGGCCTGTGGGAGCCGGACACGTGGGGCGACCGCGTGGAGCGCCGCGGCAGCCAGGTCACGTTCTCGGCGCTGGGCCAGGCGGCGCCGGTCGACGCCAAGCACGCGTGGGACCCGACGGGGGAGAAGAAGAACACGCTGCGCGAGGCCGTCGCGGCGGACGTCCCCGACCTGGAGGTCCGCTCGGGCGGGTCGACGTCCGTCGACATCACGCGTCGCGGCATCGACAAGGCCTACGGCGTCACCAAGCTCCTGGCGCGCCTGGAGCTGCAGCCCACCGACGCCGTCTTCTTCGGGGATCGGCTCGACGAGGCCGGGAACGACTACCCCGTCATCTCGACGGGCGTGCCGTGCATAGCCGTCACCGGCTGGACCGACACGCCCGGCAAGGTGCGCGAGGCGCTGCCCGAGGCGTTCTGACCCCGTCTCACGACGCGCGGCTCGCGTGCACCGACGCCGCTCGCTGCACGTCCCGCGCGGTGAAGCCGTAGCCGCCTGACGCCTTCGACGTTCCCAGGTACTTCCAGGCGTACGCGTCGGCCAGGTTCTCCGCCCGGTTGCCCGCGATCGTCGGGTGGGCCGAGCCGGCCTTGCGGTAGATCGTCGCGTGCGCGACCTCGTGCAGGACCAGGTCGCGGACCGCGGTGCGCTTCCACGCCGCCGTCCCGCTGTAGGTGGCCGAGGTCGTCAGCTGGATCCTCGACCACCCGTCGACGTAGCACCCGCTCGCGGCGAACCGGGTCGCGGTGTTCACGCCGACCTTCGTGCCGCACGCCTGCTTGTTGGTGTACTGCACCCGCAGGCCGTGCTTGGCGGCCAAGGTGTCTGCGTAGTGGCCGCGCGACGACAGTGCCGTCGAACGCACCCAGCCGCGGGTGGTGCGTGCCCAGCCGCCCTTGCGTGCGGTGACCACGACGCGCTGGTTGCGGATCAGTTTGCCGGTGGCCTTCGCGGTGGTGGCGGGGCGGGCCCAGGCAGTCGAGGTGGTGACGACGATCCGGGTGGCGGTGGTCGCCGCGTCCGCTCCGCTCGCCGTGGCGAGGGCGGTCACGCCGAGGGCGACGGTCGCGAGGACGGCGACGGCGCCACGCAGGGCGGCACGAACGTGAGTCGAGAACGATTTGCCACTGATTTCCCGGACCTTTTCCATGTCTTGAGAATAGGTTTCCGGAACTGAAATACCGAGTCGCTTTCCACCCAGAAAGAAAACGCCGAGTATTTCACCCGCTGCATATGTGGGAGAGGGGTCGTGGAATGCTCTCGTGCGGTCAGCGGGCGGCCTGGGAGCGGCCGTCGACGCGCGGCTTCGCAGCCGGAGCGTGCACGCCCCGGCGCCGGGGCTCACGACGGACCGGCGGGCGCGCCGGGCCTCAGTGCAGGACGGCGACCTGGCTCGGGTCGACGTCCATGAGGATCACGAGCTCGCGCAGGACCGCGCGCTCGTCGCCGCGTGCCACCGCCGCCACGAGCGGCTCGACACGGTCGGGAGTCATCGGTGCGGTCACGTCCGGGTGGCTGCGCAGGAACCACAGGCAGCGCGCCCGCAGGTTGACGAGGAGCCCCCGCAGGGGCCCGTCCGGAAGGGCGTCGTCGATCGCCTCGGTGACGTGGGTGACACGCACGAGGCGCTCGCGAGGATCGCTCTGGGCGCGTGCGTCGCTGAGCCGGCGCCGCATCTCCGCCGCCACCCTGCCGGGATCGGTCGCGAGGACGATCCGAGCTGCGGTCAGCCGCAGGCCGCACAGGGCGTCGGCGCTCGCGCGTGCGGTTCGCTGGTCGAGGATGCCCACGCGAGCGGGTCGACCGTGCTCCAGCGTGACCAATCCCTGCTCGGCGAGCCTGCGCAGCGCGTCCCGGATGGGGGTGCGGGACATCCCGAGCCAGGTGATGAGCTCCCCCTCGGGCAGCCACTCGCCAGGAAGGAGCGTCCCGTCGCAGATGGCCGCGCCGACGACGGAGGTCGCCACCGCCGCGAGCGACGTGGGCTCGGGCCCGCGAACGCCTGTGCGCCCGTCGACCGTCGGCACGACGGCGTCGAGGATGACGCGGGTGTGCGCGCGGAACGCCGCCGTCGCCGCATCGCGGTCACCCGCGAGCGCGGCGTCGACCTCGGCCTTCTCGTACGACCGCTCCGCGGCGATGTCGACCACGTCGGCGTACAGGTGGTTGAACCGGCGCACGTACGGACCCACGATCCCCAGCAGCCGCGCGAACTCGGGGTTGCCGTGGCGGCGCACGAAGACCACGTACATCTCGTCCCAGACCCGGGCGGTCCGGACGGCGTCCCGCGCCAGGGCGGGGTCCACCAGGACCGTGTCGCGGTAGCGCCTCAGTGCCCGTCTGTCGTCGTCGGTGAGCGATCGTGTGCTCGTGAAGATGGCCTGCTCGAGGGCGCCGTACACGGTGGCCGCCGCCTGGCGCAGGTGCAGGGGGTCGATGGGGCTCACGATGGTGCCGCGTCGGGGGAGCACCTCCACCATGTGCTGGGCCGCCAACCGGCTCAGTGCCTCCCGGAGCGGGCCCACGGACGTCCCGAACTCGGCCGCGAGCTCGTCGTCGTCCAGCCGCTGGCCCGGCTCGTACGTGCCGTCGACGATGCGGTTCAGGAGCAGCGGGTACACCTCGTCACGCATCGCTGCGCGGGACACCGTGGTGATGCCGCTGGGGATGGGCATGGCGACCTGCCGAGCTCGATGCTCCTCGCGGGGAGCGTCAGGAAAGTCCCTGGGCCTCAGGGTACGGGCGGGTCGACCGGCTCCGTCAGGACTTTGGGCCCTCCCCGGCGGCCCCCGCCTCCGACGTGTCGCGTCGCAGGTAGTTCCACGCGATGAACGCGCACACGATGCCGTTGAACAGGGCCGCGATCACGTCGGACGGGCTGTGCATGCCGCGGTACAGGCGCGCGGTGCCCATGACGAACGGGCACAGGACCAGCAGGATCGTCACCACCACCCGCACGGCGCGGTTCTGGATCCGCTGCGCGACGAGCGCCAGCGAGATGTACAGCGCCGTGGACGCACCGGTGTGGCCGCTGGGGTAGCTGGTGGTGGGCGGGGAGCTGTCCAGGTGGTCGACGTCCGGGCGCTCGCGGCCGACGATGAGCGACGAGCTCAGGAAGATCAGCGCCTGCAGGCCCATCGCCAGGCCGGGGATCAGCGCGAACCACCACTGCCGCGTCCGCCAGAGCAGGATCAGCATCATCACGATGCAGATGCTCACCGCGATCGGGGTGTTGCCGATCTGCGAGATGACGTTGGTGACCTGGTTGAGGGTGTCGTTGCGCTGGTCGACGAACCAGACGTTGATCTTGTGCTCGCCCGGCAGGTTGTCCAGCGGCCCGGTGATGAGGTACCCGACGCCGACGATGACCGCGCCGAGCACGATCGCGGGCAGGATCGCCCGCACGGCGACGTCGCGCCAGAACTGCTTGGCGGGCGGCCGCGACTGGTCGATCTCGTAGCGGTGGATGAACGTGTTCACTCAGACCTCCGGGTCGGGGGTGTGCTCGTGCAGCGCGGTCCAGCCGCGGTAGCCGAGGTAGGACGCGACCGGCACGGTCACGCCGAGCAGGATGCCGCCGACGACGTCGGACGGGTAGTGCGCGCCGAGCAGGACGCGGTCGGCGGCCGTGGTCAGCGTGAACAGGACGGAGACGGTCACGACGACCACGCGGCCGACGGGTCCGAGCACGGGCCACAGCAGGATCGTGATCGTCGTCGTCCCGGCCGCCGACGCGAACGCGTGCCCCGACGGGAAGCTGGTTCCGCCGGCGTGGACGAGGGCGTCCTCGACGACCGGCCGCGCCCGCTGCACCGCGAGCTTGGACGCGTTGGCGATCAGCCAAGACGCCAGCATCGTGCCGAAGCCCCACAGCGCCCGGCCGGGCGCATCGTGCCGCCGCCACACCCACACGCACACCAGCGCCCCCGCCAGGTACACCCAGCGCGGCTGCGCGAGCTCCTGCCAGAACAGCAGCGCGCTGTACAGGTCAGGGTGCAGGCGCGTGAAGTCGGTCGCGGCCTCGCTGACGCTCTCGTCCCAGCCGACGACGGGCCCGACATCGGCCCGCACGACGTACGCCAGGGCCGCCACGGGCACGACGACGGCGAGGGCCGCGCCCCCGGCTCGCAGGAGCGCGCGCCAGGGGATCCGGGCCGTACGCATGTCGGGAGGTTATGGGGAGCGGGCGCGTCGCGCGCGCCGAGCCCCCGTGACCTCGGCCTCCCTCACGCCAGCGTCCGAGCAAGTGGCCGTGATAGCGACCACTTCCTCGGACGCTGGGGGTGGTGCGTAGGGTTTCGGGCATGAGCCCTGACGTGACCGATCTGCATCGCATCGCCTCGTCGCACCTGGGCAACCTGCGGGACGTGGGCGGTCGCCCGACGAGCGACGGCGGCGAGGTGGCGCGCGGCGTCGTCTTCCGTTCGGCGGAGCTGGCCGACGACGCCATCGCCGCCGACCCGGACCTGGCGGAGCTGGCCGTGCGGACGGTCGTCGACCTGCGCACGGCGGCCGAGCGGACGTCGCGCCCCGACGTCGTCCCGGCGGGCGCCGCCCTGGTGACGCTCGACGTCCTCGCCGACCTGCCGGGCGGTGCGGCCGCCAAGGTCGCCGACCTCCTCGCACGCCCCGGCGGGCTCGCCTCGGGGCTCGCCGGTGTCGACATGGCCGAGCAGATGCGCGAGACCTACCGCGCGCTGGTGACCCTGGACTCGGCGCGTGCGTCGTACGCGGCGTTCGTCCGGCTGGTCATCGACCCGGAGCGCACGCCGTTGCTGTTCCACTGCACGGCCGGCAAGGACCGCACGGGCTGGGCGGCGACCATCCTGCTGACGGTCGCCGGAGTCTCCCGGGACCAGGTGGAGGCCGAGTTCCTGGCCGTGAACCCCGCAGTCCGCGAGACGTTCGCGCCGATGCTGGCCCAGCTCGCCGCCGCCGGCGGCGACGCGGACGCGCTCACGCCGATGCTCGAGGTGCGCGCCGACTACCTGGCAGCGGCGTTCGACGCGGTGGGCGAGACGTACGGCTCGTTCGACGGCTACCTCACCGACGGCCTGGGGCTGAGCGAGCTCGAGGTCGAGTCGCTGCGCCGGACGATGCGCGGGTGAACCGCGGTTAGCCCGAACGGGTGGACCGATATGTCTGATCTTGCTGGGCGGGGACGTCGGCCGGACGATGGGGTGTCCGATTTGACCGATTGAAGGGACGCCCCCGTGGCCGACGACCTCGTCTCGCCCATCCGCGACGGTGCGCACGACATCGCGCTCGACCGTGAGCGGATGCGCCGACGGCGGGTGTACCGGTTCGCGGCGCTGATCATCGCCGTCGAGGCGTACGTCATCGCGTGCGCGTTCCTGGGCTGGTCCGTGCTGCCGTCGTTGCCGCACGTGGACCCGTTCCTGGTGGTCATCACGGTGTTCTTCTTCGTGATGATCCTGATGGTCGTCGGGACGCAGATGATCTCGTCGCGCTCGCCGCACGTGACCTACCGGCCCGAGCAGGTGGACGTGGGGCTCGAGGACGTGATCGGCATCGACCCCGTCAAGGAGGACGTGCGCCGGTCCATCGACCTGTTCCAGACGCACCGCCGCTTCGCGGACCAGATGGGCGGCACCCCTCGTCGGGGCCTGCTGTTCGAGGGTCTGCCCGGCACGGGCAAGACCATGACCGCCAAGGCGATGGCCGCCGAGGCCGGCGTGCCGTTCCTGTTCGTCTCCGCCACGTCGTTCCAGTCGATGTACTACGGCGCGACCGCGAAGAAGATCCGCGCCTACTTCAAGGCGCTGCGCAAGGCGGCCCGCACCGAGGGTGGGGCGATCGGGTTCATCGAGGAGATCGACGCCATCGCGTTGCGTCGTGGCGGCATGCAGTCGGCCGCCGTCACGCAGCCGATGACCGGCTTCCATCGTGGCCTGGTCACCAACGCGGTGATCTCCGAGGGCACGGGCGGTGTGGTCAACGAGCTGCTGGTGCAGATGCAGTCGTTCGACGAGCCGACGGGCGGCGACAAGTTCTTCAACGGCGTCGTGTCCCGCATCAACCTGTTCCTGCCCGCGCACAAGCAGCTCAAGCAGCGCCGCCCGGGCCAGGCGCCGATCCTGCTCATCGCCGCGACCAACCGCGCGGACTCTCTGGACCCGGCGCTGCTGCGGCCCGGTCGGTTCGACCGGCACCTGACGTTCGCGACGCCAGACGCGCTGGGTCGTCGCGAGCTCGTCGACCACTTCCTGGCCCGGCGCTCGCACGACGCCGAGCTCGACGACACCGTGCTGCGCGACCGCGTCGCCGCCGCGACCAACGGCTGGACGCCGGTCATGATCGAGCACCTGCTCGACGAGGCGCTCGTCAACGCGTTGCGCCGCGGGTCGCTGACCATGTCGTTCGCCGACATCGAGCACGCGCGCATCACGGAGATGGTCGGGATCGGCCAGCCCGTCCGCTACACGGCGGCCGAGCAGGAGCTCATCGCGACGCACGAGGCCGGGCACGCGACCGTCGCCTGGCTCGTCGCGCCCAACCGGAACCTCGAGGTCCTGACGATCGTGCGCCGCGGAGAGGCCCTGGGCCTGCTCGCGCACGACGACTGCGAGGAGGTCTGGACCCACTCGCAGTACGACCTGCAGGCGCTGGTGCAGATCGCGATGGGCGGCTGGGTCGCCGAGGAGCTGTTCTTCGGGCAGACGTCGACCGGTCCCGCGTCCGACCTGGCGGCCGCGACCCGCACCGCCGCGCAGATGGTGGGCGCGGCCGGCATGACGGGCTCGCTCATCTCCTTCGCGGCGACACCGCACGACCTGGTCTCCGCGGTGCTGTCCGACAGCGCCGCGCGCGAGCAGCTCGAGACCGTCCTCGACGACGCCCGCAGCCACGTCCGCCGGCTGCTGTCCCGCAACCGCCACCTGGTCGAGGCGCTGCGCGACGCGCTGCTGGAGCGCTACGAGCTCATCGGCACGGAGATCACCGACGTCCTGGAGGCCGCGGCCCAGACCCCGGCCCCGGCCCCGAGCACCCCGCCGCACGGCACCAACCTGTCGAAGAAGTCCCTCCGCATCGCCTGACCGGCGGGCGAGCCCTCGTCGAGCTCGACTTCGTTCACGCTTCCGGGCCGGATGGCGTGAACGAAGTCGATCTCGGCGGCGCGTGAGCAGGGAGCTGCCGGTAGGTTGGCGCGGTGCCCGAGGGTCATACCGTTCATCGGATCGCGCGGCAGGTGACTGCCGACTTCGTCGGGGTGCCGCTGGCCGTGACCTCGCCGCAGGGGCGGTTCGCCGCGGGGGCGGCTCGGCTGGACGGGCAGACGATGCTCGAGGCGCACGCCGTCGGCAAGCAGCTGTTCTGCACGTTCTCCTCCGGCGACGTGCTGCGCGTCCACCTGGGCCTCTACGGTGCCTGGGACTTCTACGGCCGGATCAGTCGCATCGTCGACGGGCAGGTAGCGGTCGGCAGCATGGGCGCACCGCGGCTTCGTCGTGCAGTCCGGATGGGGGAGGACGAGCGCGAATCCCCGGCCGACGAGGGCGGCCTGGTGGCCCGGCCCGACGAGCCCTTCCCGCCCGCCCCCGTCGGGCAGGTCCGGGTACGGCTCGCGACGAGCGAGTCGGTCGCGGACCTGCGCGGCCCGTCGGCGTGCGAGGTGCTCTCGCCCGACGAGGCGCAGGCGGTGGTCGACCGTCTGGGCCCGGACCCGGCGAGCACCGACGACCTGGCTGCGGCCGGCGAGGTGGTCGTCGACCGCATCACCAGCCGCGGGGTCGCGGTGGGCCAGCTGCTCATGGACCAGTCCGTGGTCGCGGGCATCGGGAACATCTACCGCGCGGAGCTGCTGTTCCGCGCGCGCTTGGACCCGTGGACGCCGGGCCGACGAGTCCCGCGCGACACCGTCCGCGCGCTGTGGACCGACTGGTCCGGGCTGCTGGCCGACGGCATCCGCGACGGCGCGATGATCACGCGCGAGGATCTGGACGCGGCCGGCCGGGCGGCAGCTCTCGTCGACCCGACCCTGCGGCACTGGGTCTACAAGCGCACGGGCGAGCCGTGCCTGGTCTGCGGCACGCCCGTCCTGGTCGAGGACATGGCCGCGCGCAAGCTCTACCGCTGCCCGGTCTGCCAGGTGTAGGGCCGGTCAGTCCAGGCCCAGGAGGGCTCGCCAGGCGCGGTGGTGCTCGACGGTGACGCCCTCGTAGCCGAGGGTGTGCGCGAAGGCGTCGTGGACCAGGGCGGCCTCGCGCTCGAGCACGTCGGGTCCCTCGTCGTAGAACGTGAACTGGGCACCGCCGGCGACGGCCGGGGTGTCGGTCTCCACGCCGATCGTGAACGGCACGCCGTGGCAGGCCAGCGCCGCGGGGCGAGCGAGCGCGACGATGCCGTCGGGCCCCTCGGCGTGGTCCGCGAACGCGACGATCACCACGCGGTCCGCCCGCGCGACGACCTCGTCGAGCACCGTCGAGTCGGTGAGATGTTCTGTCACCAGCCACCACGGCGCGTCGACGCCCAGGCGGTCGGGCCGCACCTCGTCGGCCACCGCGTCGAGCACGGCGAGCCACCGCGTCACCGATCCCCGTCGGTCGTCGCCCCAAGCCGGAAGCGTCCACGGCTCGATGTCGAGGTGGACGTCGCGCGCGCCGGCAGTCCGGGCCGCGCGCGCCCACTGCACCGCGAGCGCCGGGTCGTCGAGCCAGCCCGGGTCGCCGCCCAGCGCGGCCACGCCGATCCCGGCGTCCGTCAGCGCGGCGACGGCCGCGGAGAACCATTTACCGACTGGCCCTTCGTCGGCTGCCCAGGGTGCCGCCAGCATCACGCGGGCGAGCCCGCGCGACCGGGCGAAGTCGACGAGCGCGGCCGGTTCGGCCGGCGCATACCCGCGGCCGCGCGCGTCGACGGACGACGGCACGGGGTTGTCCCACGCCCACATCGACGTGATCGCGCTCATGCCCGCTCACCCACTGGCAGCTCGACGGCCAGCGTGTTATCGGCGGTCGCGAGCGGACAGGCCCACGCCGGGTCGTACGCGCAGGACGGGTTGTAGGCGAAGTTGAGGTCGACGACGATGCCGTCGTCGGACGACCCCAGGTGTGCACCCTTGATCGTGTCGAGCAGGTAGCGCCCGCCGCCGTACGTCCCGTGACCGGCGAGCGCGTCCTTGACCGGCACGAACAGCCCGCCGCCGTAGGAGCGCAGCGCCCACACCGCCAGCGACCCGAGGCCGGGCAGCGTCACGACCCCGACCCGCTCGAACGGCACGACCCCGTCGGTCCCGGTCGGCACGTCCATGCGCCGCGACTCGACGGGCTCGATCGGCACCACGAACCGGAACGCGGGGTCGTACGGCGCGACGTCCAGCCCGGTGAACGTGTCGCGGTCGAGGATCGGCGACGCCGGGTGGGTGGCGAACAGCTCGTCACGCGCGGCAATCCACTCGCGGTGGGCGTCGGCCGGCGACGACGAGGCCCGGACGTCCGCGTAGATCTGAGCCACCCGCAACCGCCAGTCGACGACGGCCGAGACGTCGGACAGGGACCGCGGGACGAACGGCTGCACAGGGAGGCTCACCTGATGACCGTACGCACCAGCGCCGACACGCGCCGTGCGAGGGTGGGGGCATGGAGCTGCGCATCTTCACCGAACCTCAGCAGGGCGCGACGTACGACGACCTGCTCGCCGTCGCCAAGGCTACGGAGGAGCTCGGGTTCGACGCGTTCTTCCGCTCCGACCACTACCTGACGATGGGCGGCGACGGGCTGCCCGGCCCGACGGACGCGTGGACGACGCTCGCGGGCCTGGCGCGCGAGACGAGCCGCATCCGGCTCGGCACGCTCGTGTCGTCGGTGACGTACCGCTACCCCGGGATCCTGGCGATCCAGGTGGCGCAGGTGGACCAGATGTCGGGCGGTCGCGTGGAGCTGGGGCTCGGCACGGGCTGGTTCGAGGCCGAGCACCGGGCGTACGGCATCCCGTTCCCGGCCAAGCGGTTCGGCATGTTCACCGAGCAGCTGGAGATCGTGACCGGGCTGTGGGGCACGCCCGTCGGCGAGACGTTCAGCCACGACGGCGAGCACTACACGCTCGTCGACTCCCCGGCGCTGCCCAAGCCGGTCCAGAGCAAGGTCCCGCTGATCATCGGAGGCTCGGGCCCCAAGCGCACGCCCGCGCTCGCGGCGCGGTTCGCCGACGAGTTCAACCTCGCCTTCCCGGACGCGGACGTCGTCGACGGGCGCCTGGCGAACATGAGGGCCGCGCTCGACGAGGCCGGCCGATCGCACGACTCGCTGACCCTGTCCGTGGCCCACGTGCTGTGCACGGCGGCCGACGACGCGGGGGTGAATCGCCGTGCGGAGGCGATCGGCCGCGACCCGGAGCAGATGCGCGCGCACGGCTTCGCGGGCACCGCGGCGCAGGTCGTCGACCGGCTCGGGGCTCTGCAGGACAAGGGCGTGACCAGGGCGTATCTGCAGGTCCTCGACCTGCACGACCTCGATCACCTGGCCTTCGTCGCGAGCGAGATCGCGCCGCAGCTGCGCTGACGCGTTCACCTCGATGTGACCCGCAGCACATCGTGAGTTGGTGGACATACCGCTCGGTACGTCCCTACCGTCGAAGTCATCCACGAGGGTCGTAGCCGACGACACCACGCGGACCTGGCGCCACCGACGCCGTCGCACCTCGCGGACCCCTCAGGGGTCCACGCCGTAGCGATCGACCACGGGGGCCCTCATGACCACCACGTTCGACAGGCTCGTGATCGAGCCACGCAGGACCGACGAACCGCACGCGAAGCCCGGCAGGACCAAGGAGACCGAGGCGGCGCAGAGCCCGTCGATGGTCATGCTGGTGCTGCTGGCCGCGGCCGGCGTCGTCGTCTACGCGACGTTCCTGCTCAACCCCGCCAACCGCGGCGACTGGCTGCCGTACCTCATGGTCATCACGGCCGAGACGGTGCTGGTGGTGCACGCGCTGCTGTCGATGTGGACGATCCTGTCCGCGGGTTACGACCCGCGCGGGTTCTCCTTCCACCACGCGCAGGACCGGCTGTACGGGATCTCGGAGATCGTCCGGGACAGGGCCCAGAACCGCCCGCGGGACTGGCAGATGTACCTCGACGAGCGGCCCGTCGGCATCGACGTCTTCATCACGACGTACGGCGAGGACCTCACCACCATCCGCAAGACCGTGTCCGCGGCGCTCGGCATGCACGGCAAGCACGAGGTCTGGGTCCTGGACGACGGACGGTCCGACGAGGTCCGAGACCTGGCCGCCCAGCTGGGCGCGCGCTACGTCCGGCGGCTGTCGAAGAACGGCGCGAAGGCCGGCAACCTCAACCACGCCCTGTCGATCACGAACGGTGAGCTGTTCGTCGTCTTCGACGCGGACTTCGTCCCCATGCCGGACTTCCTGCACGAGACGGTCCCGTTCTTCGCGTCCGACGACGTGGCCTTCGTCCAGACGCCGCAGACGTACGGGAACCTGCACACGGTCATCAGTAAGGGCGCCGGCTACATGCAGACGGTCTTCTACCGGTTCATCCAGCCCGGGCGGAACAGGTTCAACGCCGCGTTCTGCGTCGGCACCAACGTCATCTACCGCCGGGCGGCGATCGACGACGTCGGCGGCATCTACTCGGACTCCAAGTCCGAGGACGTGTGGACGTCGCTCATGCTCCACGAGAAGGGCTGGCGGACCATCTACATCCCCAAGACGCTCGCCGTCGGGGACACCCCGGAGACCGTCGAGGCCTACACGAAGCAGCAGCTGCGGTGGGCGACGGGAGGTTTCGAGATCATGCTCACGCACAACCCGATGTCGCCGAAGCGCAACCTCACGCTCGACCAGCGGCTGCAGTACACCGTCACGGCGACGTTCTACCTGACGGGCATCGCGCCCATGCTGCTCCTGGCGGTCCCGCCGCTGCAGATCTTCTTCAACCTCACCCCGATGAACCTGACGATGACGCCGCTGACGTGGCTGCTGTACTACTCGGGGTTCTACGTCCTGCAGGTCCTGGTGGCCTGGTACGCGCTGGGGTCGTTCCGCTGGCAGACGCTCATGCTGGCGGCGGTGTCGTTCCCGATCTACACGCGGGCGCTGCTCAACGCGATCTTCCGGCGTGAGCAGGCGTGGCACGTCACGGGCTCCAAGGGCGCGTACCGCTCGCCCTTCGCGTTCATCCAGCCGCAGGTGCTGACGTTCGTGTTCCTGGCGCTCACCACAGTGGTGGGTGCGTGGAAGGACCTCAGCAACGGGTACCCGAGCCTGGCGCTGGCCTGGAACGCCACCAACACCGTGATCCTGGGCGGGTTCGTCCTGGCGGCGTGGCGGGAGGGCCACGGCGCCAGACGGACGATCCGCGTGGAACGTCGAGCGGCGCAGGCCGCGCCGGCCCTGGCGACGGCAGGTGCGGCATGACGTGGGCGGGGCGGCTGCGACTGCTCGTCGGCCTCGTCGTCGTCGTGATCCTCGCTGCACTCGCCACGTACAAGCTGAACGAGTCCCGCGGCATCGCCACGAGCGACTCCGCGCAGATCCTGGCCAAGACCTACCAGGTCGGCAGCCCGTACGCGGGGCTCGTCGTGAGCCAGAAGGTCGAGGTGGGCGACCAGGTGACCGAGGGGGAGGCGCTGTTCACGATCGACGCCGCCGCGCTGCACGAGAAGTACTTCGACAAGGCGTCGATCCCGGAGACCACCCACCTCGACTCCGACGGGCGGCTCGTCGTGACGGCCAGCGGGCCCGGGACCGTCACGGCGCTGGCCGCGACGCAGGGGACGTTCGTGCAGTCCGCGGCGGACCTCGCGACGGTGGAGCGCGCGGACACGCTCTACGTGCAGGCCGAGTACACGCTCTCGGCGAAGGAGTACGCCCGCGTGGGCGACGACGCGAAGGTGACCATCGAGCTGCCCAACCAGCGCACGCTCGCCGGGCACGTGGACCGCGTCCAGGTGACCACGGTCGACGGCCAGGCCCAGGCCGTTCTCACGGTCGCCGGCGAAGGCCTCGTGCAGGGCGACCAGGACGGCCTCGTCTCCGCGGGCACGCCCGTCGTCGCCCAGCTCCACCTGCGCAACGACGGGATGGTGACCACCGTGTCCGACCAGGTCAAGGGCTACCTGAAGAGGGTGGTCGGATGACGGCGCGGCGCTGGGTGGTCGTGGGTTCGGTGATCGCGGTGGTCGCGGTCGGCGGCGCCGTCACGGCCGTTGCCGCGCCCTGGGAGTCGGACGGCACTGGGGGCGATGTGAAGACGGCCACGGTTCCCGACGTCGACACTGCGGCGCTGGTCGCATCGGTGCCGCACCAGGCGGTCGCCAAGCTCGACCCGGTGCGGCTGGCCGACGGCGTGGTGCCGCCGACCAACCGGTGGTACTCGGGTCTCGTGTTCGGCGACCAGCCGCAGCCGGTGTTCGCCGAGCCGCTGTCGTTCGCCCTGACGTCGTCGGGCTTCACGATCGGCCTGCCCCAGCCGGCCGTCTCCGCGCAGACCATCGCCGCACCGCACGTGCCGGCGGTGACGGTCGACGTGGGCGCTGCGTCCGCGCGGATCAGCGCCGCCGACCCGGTGAGCGTGACGCTCGAGCTGTTGGACGACTCGGGGTCCGTGCTGGGCCACGTGGTGCTGGCGGAGGGGTCGCCGTTCGTGTCGTTCACGGCGGCGAAGGACGTCGACGTGCGCACCGAGGGTTCGCTGTCCGCGACGCCGGACGGCCCCGCCACCGCGGCTGGGGACCGCTGGGCGTTCGTCGGCCCGGGCTACGACGCGGGTGCGACGAGCCTGGGCAAGGACGACAGCGCGTCCTGGTACGCGCTGCCCGACGACGCCTCGTCGGACGCCGCCGAGACGTTGGCCAAGGCCGCCGCCCACCCGGTCACGGGCGTCGACGTCGCCTACGGGGTCTCGTCGTCGGACGCGGCCACCACGCTCACCTACCGGACGGCTGACGACGGGGCCACGGCCCACGTCCTCATGCCGCACCACCGGCTGGGTGGCGACCCGGCGTGCGGGCTCGGCACGTACCCGAGCGTGTACGGCGACCTCGAGCTGTGCCCGGGGTCGACGCTGACGTCGTCGGTCGCGTTGCAGGAGCCGGCGGGCACGTTCGACGTCGGCTCACTGTCCGCCGACAAGCGGGCGACGCTGGTCAAGGCCGTGAAGGCCGACGTGGCTGCGACGCCGGACTTCCCGTCCGACACCTACTTCGGCGGCAAGTCGCTGCTGCGCGCCGCGACGCTGGTCGACCTGGGCGAGCAGCTCGACGTCGACGTCGCCGACCTCAAGGCGAAGACGGTCGCAGCCCTGCGCGAGTGGGCCGAGCCGGACGGGTGCTCGTCGCGCGACGCGCGGTGCTTCGTCTACGACGAGAAGGCGCGATCGGTCATCGGCCTGACGCCCTCGTTCGGGTCCGACGAGCTCAACGACCACCACTTCCACTACGGCTACTTCCTGGCCGCGGCGGGCATGCTGGCGGCCGACGACCCGAAGCTCGCCGCCGACGTCAAGGACGTCATGGACCTGCTCGGGCAGGACGTCGCCGCGGCGAAGCCGTCCGACGGCTTCCCCCAGCTACGCTCCTTCGACCCCTACGCGGGCCACTCGTGGGCGTCGGGCAGCTCCCCGTTCGCCGACGGCAACAACCAGGAGTCCAGCTCCGAGGCCGTCAACGCCTGGAACGGCCTGGGCCTGTGGGCGCTGGCGTCCGACCAGCCGGAGCTCGCAGGCGAGGCGACGTGGCTGCTGTCCACCGAGGCCGCGACCGCGCGCGCCTACTGGACCGACCCGGACCTGCCCAGCGGGTTCGCTCACCAGGTCGTCGCGCTCAACTGGGGCGGCAAGCGCGACTGGGCCACGTGGTTCAGCCCGGAGCCCAGCGCGATGCTCGGCATCCAGCTGTTGCCGCTGAGCCCGGCGCAGCTCACGGTGGGCCGCGACGTGGACCCTGAGAAGATCCGTGCCTCGGTCAAGGAGGCGGCGCCCGACGGGTACGACGTGATGTTCGGCGGTGACCTGCTCGGCTACCTGGCGCTCGCGGGGCCCGACGACGCGTCGAAGGCCTGGACCGAGCTCGAGTCGCTGTCCGACGACGCGATCGACGACGGCACGTCGCGGGCGGCGCTGCTGGCGTTCGTCGCGGCGGCGTCCGCGCGGGACTCGTCGGGCTGACTCTCGGCCGACGGCTCGTCGGGCTGCTGCGCCTCCTCCGGGCGGTGCAGCAGCTCGACGACCGTGTGCACGAGCAGCACGACGAGCGCCACGTTGCGTGCCACGAGGACCAGCACGTTGGCCGGGTGGTACCCGGTGATCCCGTCGTACCCCCACGGGAAGACGATCTGCGTGGTGCCCGCGATCACGGCCAGCAGGATCGCCGACGTGCGCCAGCGCGGCAGCCGCAGCGCCAGCGCCACGGCGACCGGCGGCGCGAGCCAGCCGATGTACTGAGGTGAGCCCACCTTGTTGAAGACGATCATGACCGTCGCCATGAGCAGGGCGCCCCGCACCAGCAGCTCGGCGCCCACCCGCGGACGCACCCACAGCAGACCGTCGAGCTCGTGGCGCCGCCACCACAGGAACAGGGTCGCCGCGGCCAGGGCCAGGAAGAACAGCGACCCGATTGTGTCAGCGGCCGCCTGCGTGCCCGGGCCGTGCAGCTCCCAGCTCACCAGCTGCTGGTTGAGCACGATGCTGATCCGGTCGGTCAGCAGCGAACCCACGAGCCACGGCGTCGCACCGACGGCCTCGAGCTGCAGGCCGCGCTGGTCCTGCTCGGTGAGGAACGACGTCAGGTAGGGCGACCCGCCGAGCGCCACGACGGTCCCGACGACGACGGCGCTGACCGCGGCTGCCGGCGCGATGACGTCCCGCCACGGCTTCCGAGCGGCCAGGAGGAGCGGCACGATGAGCGCGCCCGGTGCGACCTTGATCCATGCGCCCAGGGTCAGCAGCGCGGACGACAGCCAGGGATGGCGCAGGCCCAGGACCAGCGCGACGACGACGACTGGCGCGACCACCGCGTCGAGCCGACCCATCGAGACGGGGCCGAGCAACGCCAGGAAGGCGAGCCACCACCAGGCGCCCCGCGTCGTGGCTCTGCCGGACGTCGCCCGGCCCGCCCAGGCGGGGGTGTGCAGCAGAGCGAACAGCGCGACCGCGTCCAGCGCGGTGATCATCAGGCTCCACGCGGTGGCGTAGCCCTCCGTGCTCGTCGTGCCGGCCCATGATCCACCCAGGATCGGCAACCACGCCGCGGGCGGGTACACCCACGCGGAGTCGATGCCCTGCCACGTGCCCTCGTGCAGTCCTTGCCAGGCCCACCAGCGGTACAGGTCCAGGTCCCAGAACGCGCGCGCCGGGATCAGCAGCACGCCGAGCACGAGGGTCCAGGCGTGGACGGCGACGAACGCCACCCAGACGGCGACGCGGGATCGCAGCAGCTGGTGCAGGGGAAGCCTCCGTCGACGTGGGTCGAGCGACCCGGGCGGGAGGCCAGATTATCGGCCGGGCCAGTGCCGGGTCGACGAGGGCGGCGAAACCTCTACTTGTTCTCCGCGTCTCGCGGCGCCCGGGGCACCGTGCCCGCGGCCATGCCGCCCACCGGCATGACGGCCGGCTGGTCCTTGTCGATGTACGCGTCGAGGCCCGTCTCGTCGTCGGGGGCGGGCGGAGCGGTCGGCGCCGTCGCGACCACGGGATCGGGTGCGCCCTCGCCCGGGATGACGTGGTCGGGCATGGGGGTGGACTCGCTCATCGTCGACTCCTCACGTGTCGGTGCGGTGACCTCCACGGTGGCACGGACCGCGACGGTCCGCCACGCGAGCTACTTCTTGGCCGCAGCCTTGGTCGCCTTCGCCGTGGCCTTCGGGGTCGCGAGCTCCTCGTACGGCGTGCAGTTGGCCACCGCCACCAGCGGCTGGTCCTTGTCGAGGTCGACGGAGTCCAGCTCCGTCAGATCCGTGAAGTCCGAGCCGAGGGTCAGGTCGACACTCGTGCTGGTCCGCGCGTCGAGCGTCAGCTCGGCGTCCGGGAGCTGGGCCGCGAGCGTGTACGCCTGGGCGACGCCCTTGTAGCCGAAGTTGATGCGTGCCACGCCCGCGTACTGGACGGGCGCGTTGGTCGTCGTCGCGACCTTGAACCCGCGGTCCTTGAGGTCGTCGGCCGTCTTGCCTGCCAGGCCGGCGGTCTGCGTGCCGTTGTAGACGTTGACCTTGACCTTGGCGTACTTCACCGGGAGCGCGCCCTGCGGCGGGCACGGCACCGAGTCGCGCGTGGGCGTCGGGGTCGGGTCCGCCGCGAACGACTTGTCGAAGAAGGGGAGGTCGATCGAGTCGGTGTACACGGCCGCGGCGCCCAGGCCGATGACGGCGAGGGCGGCGAGCAGCACGCCGAAGATCACGGCCTGCCGCTCGTGCATGTGCCGGCGGCGGGCGGCCCGCGCGCGGTCCGCGTCCATGCTCACTCGATCACCAGCACCCGCGCGTGCAGGATGGCGCGCTGCTGCAGCGCGGCCCGGACGGCGCGGTGGAGCCCGTCCTCGAGGTACATCACACCCTTGTACTGCACCACGTGGGCGAACAGGTCGCCGTAGAACGTGGAGTCGTCGGCGAGCAGCGCGTCGAGGTCCAGGGTGCGCTTCGTGGTGACCAGCTCGTCGAGCCTGATCTGGCGCGGCGCCACCTCGGACCACTGCTTGGGCGTCTCGAGCCCGTGGTCCGGGTAGGGCCTGCCCTCGCCCACCGCCTTGAAGATCACGGGGTGAGTCTAGGTGGTCGGGCCGTGTGGGTGTGCCAAGGTCCGTCGTGGTGCGTGATCACGCGGTTCCGTGGATCCCGATCAGGCTCGGTAGAGGGCCGTGATGGGGCAAGCGAACAGGTCGCGGTCGGGGCGCCCGACGGTGTTGAGGTGCCGCACGATGATCGCGTACGACTTCGGCAGCGAGACCGCCAGGTACGGGATGTTGTGCTTCTCGCAGTACTCCCGCACGATCGGCTGGGCGCGACGGAGCGTGGCACGGGGCATCGACGGGAACAGGTGGTGCTCGACCTGGTGGTTGAGGCCGCCCATGAGCACGTCGACCCAGCGGCCGCCGCGGATGTTGCGGCTGGTCAGCACCTGGCGGCGCAGGAAGTCCACCTTCGCGTTCTTGGGCAGCAGCGGCATGCCCTTGTGGTTGGGGGCGAACGAGGCGCCCATGTAGAACCCGAACAGGCCCAGCTGGATGCCGAAGAACGCGAGGCCCTTGAGCGGGGACATGACCGTGAACACGAGCGCGAGCGCGCCGCCCAGCCTGACCGCGAGCATGGCGACCTCGACGGCGCGGTGCTCGAGCGGCTCCTTGCTCTTCAGGCGCTTGATCGCCGAGACGTGCAGGTCCAGGCCCTCCAGGAACAGCAGGGGGAAGAAGAACCAGCCCTGGTGGTTCAGGTACCAGCGGCCCAGCGGCGTGGTGCGGGCCTGGGCGCGCTCGGGCGTGAGCGACAGGGCCTCGAGCTCGATGTCCGGGTCCGCGTCGATCTGGTTGGGCTTCGCGTGGTGGCGGGTGTGCTTGTGCTGCCACCAGCCGTAGGAGAGGCCGACGAACAGGTCCGCGAGGACCAGCGACGTCCAGGTGTTCGCCTTGCCCGAGTTCCAGATCTGGCGGTGTGCGGCGTCGTGGCCCAGGAACGCGATCTGCGTGAGCACGACGGCGGCCACGCCGGCGACGAGGAGCTGCCACCATGAGTCGCCGACCAGCACGATCGCCGTGACGAGGCCGGCCATCGCGACGACGGCACCGGCGATCCGCGCGGTGTAGTGGCCCGGGCGGCGCCGCATCAGGCCGGCGGCCTGCACGGCCTTGGTGAGCTCGGTGAAGTCGCTGACCGCGCGCTCACGGGGTCGCAGCGTGGAGGTGGTCGTCGTCGACATGGCATCCGTCCTGTGTGTCCTGCATGGGGCATGACGGGCGGGGGGCCGACGCGGGTGCGTCGGCGGCCGACGATGCATGGGGTGGAACGAGCGGCGACACGGAGTGGTTCCCGCGGTCCGGGGTGATCGGTGCGGCACGTTCGGCCGCGGATGCGGCAGAACCCCCGACCGCGAACGGTCGGGGGTTCTGCTCAGGTGATCGCGAGGATCAGAGGGGCGTCACGTTCGAGGCCTGGGGACCCTTGGGGCCCTGGGTCGTCTCGAACTCGACCTTCTGGTTCTCCTCGAGCGTGCGGTAGCCGCTGGAGGTGATCGCGGAGTAGTGCACGAAGACGTCGGTGCCGCCGTCCTCGGGGGCGATGAAGCCGAAGCCCTTCTCAGCGTTGAACCACTTCACGGTTCCGGTAGCCATGTCGTTCTCTCTTCTGTCGTACGGTCGGACAACCTCCGGCGAAGAGCCGGAGACCGGTGTGATCACGGTGGTCGTCGTCCGTTCCGAGCAAGCCCGAGAACGTCTTGCCGAGGGCTCCCAAGGGGCGCTCGCGGCGGTCATGACAATCGATGCACTGCGACTACGGGTGCAAGGCTACGGCACAACCCACCGAAAAGTCTCGCCCTTGGTGTCAACCAATCCACGGATCGGGACGTGTATTCGGGTATGACGGTGGTCATGGCGGACGTGGGCGAGGACAGCCCACCCGTCGTCGTGCCCTCGGACGCGTCCGACGACGTCGGGCCGACCACTCGCAGGGCCGAGGCCCGCATCGCCTGGACGGGTGACCGCGACGCCGACTTCACGGCGTTCGCCACGCGTGCTCAGACCGAGCTGGGCCGGACCGCGTGGTTGCTGACGGGCGACGTGCACGCCGCCGCCGAGCTGGTCCAGACGGCCCTCGTCCGCACCTACACCGCCTGGCCGCGCGCCCGTGCGGGTGACCCGATGGCCTACGCGCGCCGCGTGATGGCCAACGCGCGGATCGACACCTGGCGTCGTCGTCGTCGCGAGGTCCTGGTGGCACCCGAGGCCGTGCCGCACACCGCGGGCGCCGACGCCGGTGCGGCCGTCGAGCACCGCGACGAGCTGGTCCGCGCCCTGGCGCAGCTGAGCCCGCAGCAGCGACGCGTCGTCGTGCTGCGCTACCTCGTCGGGCTGTCCGAGCGCGAGACGGCCGACGACCTGGGCGTCAGCGCGGGCACGGTCAAGACGCAGGCCTCGCGCGGCCTGCACCGTCTGCGGGCGACGCTGGGCGACCTGCAGGGAGGTGCCGATGCCTGAGCCGACGAGCGACGAGGACTGGGCGGCCGGCCTGCAGGCTCTCGCGCGCGACGTACCGGCAGTGCCCGTCGACGTCGCGGGTGCCGTGCGGCGCGGGCGTCGTCGGCGCGCGGCGCGTTCCGTCGCGCTGGGTGGGGGGACCCTCGCCGTGGTCGTGGGGGTGGTCGTCGTCGCCGGTCCGAGTCTGCTGGGGGGACTCGGACCGGTGAGCGGCAGCTCCGCGGACTCGGCCGCGTCGGTGGCGGATGGGGCCGCGACCGCCGGCGGCTCGTCGGTCCGGGTGGTGAGCGTCGAGGAGCTGGCTGCCGACGTCGCCGCCGTGGTGCCCGCTCCTGCCCTGGACCAACCGTTCTCCGGGTACGACAGCTCGTCCGCGGAGCGGCTGGTCGTCGAGCAGCACGGGGAACCCGACCCGTCGTCCTACCGTTCCGCGCTCGACGCGGCGACGGGCACCGTCCCCAGTGCGGCGCTCGAGTCGTCGGCCCGGCCGCTGCCCGGCGGGTGGCCGACCGCGACCGTCGCGTGCCTGCAGGGCGCCGGCTGGGACGTCGTCGCGACCGACGACGGCTGGAGCGCGCAGGTCCCGACGTCGTCGCCCGTCCAGTTCCTGGCCGACGTCAACACCTGCACCCCGGCCGCATAGCGGTCCCACCCAAGAACGAGGCCCACGCCGCGATCGACGCGGCGTGGGCCCGGTTCGGGTGACAGCGAGGACTACGAGAGGCGCGTGAACGCGTCGACGCCGACCTTCTTGGAGGACAGGTTCACGATCTTGATCGTGTGCGTGCCCGCCTTGCTGAACGTCTTGGTGAAGACCTGCTGCGCGTAGGTGGTCTTCTTGGCGTAGAGGTTCACCACCGCGACCTTGTGGCCGTCGACGTAGACCGCCGCCTTGCCGCGGTCCTTGCCCTTGGTCGCGACCCAGCCGATGCTGCGGGCCTTGACCTTGTAGGTGACGTAGGCCTTCTTCTTCTTCGTGACCTGCTCGGTCCCGCCCAGCGACTTCTTGGCCTTCGTCGCCGTCCACGTGCCGTGGTAGCCCTTGCGCTTGGACTGCTTGTCCAGGGTCGCCTTGGTCTTGGGACCCTTGGCCAGCGAGGACAGCTGGCCGCGGCAGTCGTAGACCTGGGCGCCGAACTGCGTCGTGCGGCTGAACGTGATGCGGGTGTTGACAGTATTCGGCTTGCCCGTCCACTGCTTGTCGAGGCCGTTGGAGCCACCGACCCAGCTGCCGTAGATGCCGCAGGCGTCGCTCGCCTTCCACAGGACGGCTGCGGGGACGGTCTTGGTGGAGACCGTGCCCTTGATGAGCGAGGCACGCGGCGACGACGTGATCGTCGGCTTGGCGGTGTCGACGCGGAACGCCGCGTCCGACGTGCTGCGGCTGTTGCCGAACAGGTCGCGGACCGTGAGGTGCCACCTGTGGGCGCCCTGGCTCAGGCCGCCGACCGCCAGCTTGGTGGCGCTCAGGGACTGGCCGACGCTCGCACGGGCCCTGCCGTCGACGTACAGCGTGACCGACGAGACGGCCGAGTCCGCGTCACCGACGGACAGGTACCCGACCGAGAGCGTGCTCGACGTCAGCACGACGCCCGCGCGGGGCCACGACTTCTCCGCGTTCCAGTAGCCGTACGTGCCGATGATCGGCGCGGTCTTGTCGCCAGTGCGCGTGACGGTGACGGGCGCGGCAGTGGGCGACAGCGTGCCGACGTGGATCTTCAGGCCGCTGAGCGTGAAGTCCTGGTTGGCCTGCAGGTACCCGACGAACAGGTCCTCGTCCACGCCGGCGTCACGCAGTCGGACGACGACGCCGCCGGCCTTCAGTGCGGCGATGCTGCTGCTCGAGAGCCATGCGTCGAGCGTGCCGGGGACCGCGTACCGGTACTCGACCGAGTAGGTCCGGGTGCCGTAGGGGATCGTGAGGAGGCGGCGCCCGGCGCCCGACGAGACGGGGGCCAGAGTGGCCGAGGCCGAGGTGGACGCAACCGTCGACTTCTCTGCCGAGGACAGCAACCCGATGCGGTCGAGATTCGGGGCCGACATGAAGCCGACGGTGTTCTCGTCGGGGGTGTAGAAGCTGCCGCCCATGACGTCCCACGGGTCGTAGTAGTCGTCGTAGCAGGTGCGTGCGAGCGACTGCTTGGCGGAGGCGATGTCGCACGAGTCGGTCAGCGCGTCGCTGTGCATGAGGCCGAGGTTGTGGCCGAACTCGTGGTCGAGGACGCGCGGTGTGAGGGCGTCGGGGCCGTTGAGCCAGATGTGGCTGCGACCGTCAGTGCCGGCGTTGATCGTGCCGAGGCCCGCCCACGCGCAGGCGGCGGGCAGCTCGGGGAGGACGAGGACGAGGTGGTTGTACCGGCTCTTGGGCACGACGGACTGACCGAGCTGGGCCATCACCGAGTTGTAGATTGCCGTCGCGCCGCAGTCGGAGGTCGAGGTGCTGGGCGTGGAGATCGTCTTGGTGCCCAGCGACCCCTTCGAGACGACCTTGACCCGCGCACCCGCGCTCGAGGCGCTGATCGTCGAGTAATAGCTCGTCAGGCTCGTCAGGAGGCTGTCGACGGACGTCGTCGGAGCGGTGGCGCCGCTCCAGTTCACGCGGACGTACCAGACGTTGTGCGTGCCGGCGGCGGCGATGCCTGCCGACGCGCCCGCGGCGTCGTCCGACGACGCCTCGACCGGCGTCGCGTCCACGTCGAGCACCTTGCCCGAGGCGGACTGCGAGACCGTGACGGTCTGCCCGGAGGTCAGCCCCTCCACGAGGGACGCCGCGACGGGGATCGTGCCGGCGTCGGTCTGGACGGTGGCGGTGGTCTGAGACCGGCTGACGAAGTCGTCGGCGACCGTCAGGTGCAGGACACCCGACGTCTCGGACGTGGCCTGGTCGGCGACGGACCCCGTCGTGGACGGGGCGCCCGGCGACGGGACGGCAGCCTGGGCTGCCGTCGGCAGCAGGCTGAGGGCCGCCGCGGCGGCGACGGCGGTGATGAGGCGGCGAGGCACGGATCCCCCTGCGAGAAGGCGTGGAGGGGGCCCGGGTTCGTGCCCCCTGTGACTGGGGCAAACGTCCCGTCGCGCGAACAATAGCGGCCCCTGACCGGTAGATCCGCCACCCCGTCGCAACATCACCCGAACGATCGCGGAACGTCCGGATGACGGGTCGCCATGGCGACCAGCCGCCCGGACGCTGTAGGTTCGGCGGTGCCAACGCCGGGGAGCTCGAGTCAGTCGGGCTGAGAGGACGGGCCGTGGCACCTGCGGGTGCCGGCGCACGTCGACCCGAGAACCTGAACTGGGTAATGCCAGCGGAGGGATGCGCGGTCTCGCGCGGCGTCGGCGGACGTCGTCGGCGTCCGTCCCGCCGCTGTGCGTGCCCACGGCCCGCTGCTGGTGTGCCCCGAAACCGGAGGACACCGTGCTCGCACAGATCCAGGTCTCGCCGCGCCCGAGCGGCACCGACCACGACCGTTACGCCTACGTCGACGCCGCCATCGCGGTCATCCAGGGCTCCGGCCTGACCTACGAGGTGGGGGCGATGGGCACCACCGTCGAGGGCACGCCCGACCAGGTCTGGTCGCTGCTGCGCGAGGTCCACGAGGCGACGGTCCGGGCCGGCGCGGCGGGCGTGAGCAGCCACATCAAGGTCGCTCAGACCGGCGCCGACGACGGCCCGCGCATCGCGGACCTCGTCGGCAAGTTCCGGTGACGCGCGCGGCGCTGTCGGTCCGGGCGGCGCCGAGCACGGCGCTCGCGGACCCGCCCGCGTCGCTCCCGTCGGCGCGTGGCCGGGGAGGCAGGACAGCGGTGAGACGAGTGCTCGCACCGACCCTCGCCGCGGTCGTGCTGGTCGGCGCCTGGGAGGTGGTGGCTCGGACGTCGGGCCTGCCGGAGTTCGTGCTGCCGGCGCCCTCGCAGGTGGCCGCAGCGGGCGTCGAGTCGGCGCCGTTGCTGGGCCCGCACATCGCCACGACCCTGACCGAGGCCGCCCTCGGCCTGGTGCTCGGCGCGCTCGTCGGGCTGGCGCTCGCGGTACTGATCGCCGCGTTCCCCGTCGTCGCCGACACCGTGTACCCGCTGGTCACGCTCACGCAGACCGTCCCGACCATCGTGCTGGCCCCGCTGCTGATCCTGTGGGCGGGGTTCGGGCTGCTGCCCAAGGTGCTGCTCGTCGCGCTGACGGTGTTCTTCCCCGTGCTCGTCGCGGCCGTGACCGCGATGTCCGACGTGGATGGTGCGCACGTCGACATGGTGCGCGGGCTCGGCGGCAGGCGGTGGCACCAGTTCTGGCTGGTGAAGCTGCCGGCGGCCGTGCCGGGTGCGTTCGGCGGCCTGCGGGTCGCGACGACGTACGTCATCGGCGCGGCCGTCGTCTCGGAGTACCTGGCCGGCACCAGCGGGCTCGGCGTCTTCATCCAGCGCTCGCGCAAGTCCTACGACGTCGACCAGATCCTCGTCGCCGTCGTCCTCATCGCCGTCCTGACCGGCGCCCTGTTCCTGCTCGTCGACGCGCTGGGCCGCCTGGCCACGCCGTGGCGGGCCACTCGCTGAGGAGAACCATGAGACCCGTTCCGAGAAAGCTCGCCCTGATCGCGTCCGCTGCCGTCGCCGCCTTGCTCGCCGCGTGCAGCAGCCAGGCCGACGCGAAGGACGGCACCACCCACGTCGACGTCGTCCTCGACTGGACGCCCAACACCAACCACTCCGGCCTCTACCTGGCCCAGGACCGCGGGTACTTCCGCGACGCGGGCCTGGACGTGACGATCGTCGAGCCGGGGGAGACGTCCGGCAGCCAGCTGCTCGCCGCCGGCAAGGCCGACTTCGCCTACACGGTCGCGGAGGGGCTCGTCCCGGCGCGCGAGCAGGGCGCCGACATCGTCTCGGTCGCCACCGTCATCGAGCACAACACGTCCAGCCTGCTGTCCCTGACGTCGTCGGGCATCACGCGACCCCGGGACCTGGCCGGGCACAGCTACGGCACGTACGGCTCCGACCTGGAGAAGGCGCTCATCAAGAAGCTCGTCTCCTGCGACGGCGGCGACCCGGAGAAGGTCACGTTCACGCCGCTGGTGAGCGACGACTTCCGCATCGGCCTCACCCAGCACCAGTACGACGCGGCGTGGGTGTTCGACGCGTGGGAGACCATCGAGGCGCGCGACATCGACCACCTCGACGTCTCCACGATCCCGTTCATCGACCACACCGACTGCATCCCCGACTGGTACACGCCGCTCGTCGCGACCTCGGCCGCCCACATCACGAACGACCCGGCGATGGTGAAGGCCTTCGTCGGCGCCCTCGCGCACGGCTACTGCGACGCGATGGCTGACCCGGACGCGGCCGTCGACGCGCTGCACCGCGCCGCCCCCGAGCTGGACCAGGACCTGCTCACCGCCAGCGCGCAGTACCTGTCCACGCGCTACGCCGACGACCCCGCGCAGTGGGGGCAGCAGAAGGCGCAGGTGTGGGACGACTTCGTCGGCTTCCTCACGGACAACGACCTGGTGAAGGCGGGTTTCGACACCGACGCCGCGTGGACCGATGACTACCTCCCCTGACGTGCGCGTGCGCGGGCTGTCAGTCGCGTACGGGTCGCTCGCGGTCCTCGCGGACGTCTCGCTGCGCGTCGCGCCGGGGGAGTTCGTGGCCGTCGTCGGCCCGTCGGGCTGCGGCAAGTCGACGCTGCTGCGGGTGCTGGGCGGGTTGCTCCCGGCCGGCGCCCGCGTGCGGGCCGACGAGCTGGCGCTGCCCGTCGGTCCCGACGGGCGCGCCGCCACGGCCTGGATGCCGCAGGGGGACAGCCTGCTGCCGTGGCGGCGCGCGTGGACGAACGTGCTGGTGGGGGCGCGGATCGCGGGTCTGCCGCGGGAGGTGGCGGAGGTGCGCGCGCGGGCGCTGTTCGACGAGTTCGGGCTGGCCGGCTTCGAGCGGTCCTGGCCGCACGAGCTGTCCGGCGGCATGCGCCAGCGGCTCGCGCTCGCCCGCACCTGCTTGCCGCAGCGGCCCGTGCTGCTTCTCGACGAGCCCTTCGGCGCGCTCGACGCCCTGACCCGGCGGCGGCTCAACGCGTGGCTGGCGTCGGTGTCGCTGGGGTCGGCCGGTGGTGCGTCCGCGGCCGTGGTCCTCGTGACGCACGACGTCGACGAGGCGCTGCTGCTCGCCGACCGCGTGCTGGTGATGAGCGACCGCCCGGGCCGCGTGGTGCTGGAGGTCCACCCGCGCGCGGACCCGTCGGCGCGCACCAGGGTGCTCTCGGCGCTGGGCGTGGATCTCCCCGCTCCGGCGTGATCAGCACGCGACCTGGCCTCGCGGATGGATGCACGCGTGGTTGCAGCGCCTGCGCCCGCCACGGGCGCACACGCTGCAACCACGCGTGCATTCATCCGGTTCCGGAGGGTGGTCGCGCTGCGCTGGGGGGCGTCGGTGGTTCCGCGGGCGCGTGTGGGTGGGGCGCGCGACGATGCGGGGATGCTGCTCGCCGACGTCGCCTCCACGTCCACCGCGCTCGCGGCCACGCGATCGCGCCTGGCCAAGCGGGCGCTGCTCGTCGACCTGCTGCGGCGCACCGACCCTGCGGACGTCGAGGTCGTCTCGCGGTACCTGGGCGGCGAGCTGCGCCAGCGCCGGACGGGCCTGGGGTGGCGCTCGATGACCGCGTTGCCCGAGCCGGCCGCCGAGCCGTCGCTCACGGTGGCGGGCGTCGACGCAGCGTTCGAGGAGATGGCGGCGTTGGCCGGTGCCGGGTCGTCGGGCCGGCGCACGACGATGGCCCGCGAGCTCTTCGCCGCGGCGACGGCCGACGAGCAGCGGCTGCTGCGCGGGCTCGTCACCGGTGAGGTGCGGCAGGGCGCGCTCGACTCGTTGCTGCTCGACGCTGTCGCGGAGGCGGCCGGCGTGACGCCGGCGTCCGTTCGACGAGCCGCGATGCTCGCCGGCGCCACGGAGCCGGTCGCGGTCGCGGCACTGGGTGCCGGTTCGCCCGACGAGGCGGAGCGCGCACTGGCCGCGTTCACGCTGGTCGTCGGCCGGCCCGTCCGCCCGATGCTCGCGTCGTCGGCGCCCGACGTCGTCACCGCGCTGGCGGGTCTCGACGGACCGGTCGTCGTCGACACCAAGCTCGACGGCATCCGGATCCAGGTGCACCGCCACGGCGACGACATCCGCGTCTTCACCCGCAGCCTCGACGACATCACGGAGCGGGTGCCGGAGATCGTCGCGGCGGTCGCGGCGATGCCGGCCACCGACCTGGTGCTGGACGGCGAGGCGATGGCCGTCGACGAGGCCGGCCGCCCGCGCCCCTTCCAGGAGACCGCGTCCCGCAGCGCCACGCGGGACGCGGACGTCGCCGCGGCGACGGCCCTGACGCCGTTC
>Ga0160439_1000133_pt1 | contig 58832 bp, 48 predicted proteins | sample HID1975M_E0MG_FD_108201 | JGI IMG/M metagenome (GOLD analysis project Ga0160439, IMG submission 108201) | Enriched soil microbial communities from UW Madison campus, WI, USA - HID1975M_E0 MG | ecosystem: Environmental > Terrestrial > Soil > Unclassified | place: USA: Madison, Wisconsin...
AGCGACTGGGGGAGTGGGCCGACATCGTGCCCGTCTCCGCCGTCGGCGGCTACCAGGTGGAAACGCTCGCCGACGTCCTCATCTCCCACCTGCCCGAGGGGCCCGCGCTCTACCCGGACGGTGAGCTCACCGACGAGCCCGAGATCGTGATGGTCGCCGAGCTCGTGCGCGAGGCCGCGCTCGAGGGCGTGCACGACGAGCTGCCCCACTCGCTGGCCGTCGTCGTCGACGAGATCGTGCCGCGTGACCACACCGGCGACGGACCGCCGATGCTCGACGTGCGCGTCCACCTGTTCGTCGAACGGGACAGCCAGAAGGCCATCATCATCGGCAAGGGCGGGGCGCGGCTGCGTGATGTCGGCAGCCAGGCACGGCGCGGCATCGAGGCGCTGCTGGGTTCGCGGGTATACCTGGACCTGCACGTCAAGGTGGCGAAGGACTGGCAACGTGACCCCAAGCAGCTCGGCAGGCTCGGATTCTGAGGTGCTGATCGCGGACACCGAGGACGACTCCCGGGTCGTGGCTCGTCGCCGGGGCGTGCGCGCCTTCGTCGACCGGCGGCTGACGGGCCCGTACCGGCTGGTGGCGAGCACCGCGTTGGGCGTCGTCGTGCTGGCGATCCTCGGAGCCGTGATGGGACCCCAGTGGGACCCGATCCCGCTGGCCGACCCGCTGGACGTCCAGTCGACGTCCACGGCCATCACGAACGCTCCCGCCCTGCAGACGTATCCCGTCGCCACGACCATGACGACGGTGCAGCTGGACGGCGTGACCGTGCAGGCCAAGGTCAGCGCACCCGTGGGCGCTCCTGGGCTGCGGCCGGGCGTGGTGTTCCTGCACGGCGCGGGCACCGGCAAGGGTGCGACCGCCTTCAGCGAGCAGACCGCCGCGATGGCGGCCGCCGGCATCGTCACGATGGTGCCCGACAAGCGGCTCGACACGTACACGACGCGGCACCGTGACTACGTGGCGATGGCCGCCGACTACGCCCGCTCGGTCGAGGTGCTGCGCCACTGGACCGGGGTCGACCCCGCGAAGGTCGGCATCTACGCCGAGAGCGAGGGTGCCTGGATCGCGCCGGTGATGGCCGCCGACGACCCCTCGCTCGCGTTCGTCATCCTGACGTCCGACCCCGTGGTCCCCCCGCGCGAGCAGGCGGCCTTCGCGGCGGACAACTACCTGCGCAACACGAACGTCCCGCACGGGGTCTTCCGGGCCATCCCGCGCGCCGTCGGCATGGCGCTGCCCGGTGGCGGGTTCGAGTACGCGGACTTCGACGTCACGCCCTACCAGCGCCGCATGACCCAACCCGTGCTGGTCAACTACGGCACGGGCGACGCGTCGATGCCGATCGTGCAGGGCGCGGAGCAGATCCTGCGCGACACGGCGATCGCGGGCAACGGCGACGTGACGGTCCGCTACTACGCGGGTGCCAACCACGGCCTAAAGGTCGACGACGTCATGGCGCCCGACTTCCTGACGAACCTCAGCGGCTGGGTGCTGGGCTTGCCCCAGACCGCCGGAGCGCAACCGACCGTCGCGGGCGACCAGCCGACCCAGGAGTTCGTGGCAGCGCCCGTGCCCGAGCCGCGCTGGCTGCGCGACGGCGACGTGGTGGTCGGCACGGTCCTCGCCGCGTTCGGGCTGCTCGTCCTGGCGCCCGTCCTGGTCGCCGGCGCGCGCGGCGTCGACTCGTGGCGCAGCCGCCGCGGACGCATCGGGCGGGCGGTGCACCGCCTTCCCGCCGGGGTGCCGCTGCGCATGCTCCTCGCGGCGCTCGCCGCCACGCTGACCGTGCTCGCGCTCGTCTGGTACATCGTCTCGATCGCGCGGCTCGCGCTCGACTACGAGCACAACGACTGGGTGGTCAAGGGCGGCTGGGTCGCGGTGCGCCTGTTCGGCATCGCGGCGGTGGCGGCCCTCGTCGTCCTGCTGCAGCGCGAGCGGCGGGAGGTCGAGCGCACCGGGTGGGGCGCCGTCGGCGTGCTGCGCACGGTGGCGCTGTGGTCGGTCGTCGTGGGGTCTGCCGTGCTGCTCGTCGTGCTCGCATACTGGGGTGTGTTCCAGCTCGGCATCTGACGGCGCAGTCCGATCTCCGCGCGGCGCTCGCGACGCGCGCTGACCGATCTGCGGCCAGATGTGCCTTTGCGGGCTCGCGTGAGGCACGATGTGCGCCGACGCATCGTCCGGGCCCGGACGAGAGATACGAGGGAGTGGCATGCGCACGTCGTGGGGATCGGCCACCGACCGCGGGCTCGTGCGCGAGGTCAACGAGGACGCGCTGCTCGCGTACCCGCCCGTGTTCCTCGTCGCCGACGGGATGGGTGGCCATGACGCGGGCGACCTCGCCAGCCGGATCGCGGTCGAGGAGTTCGCCCAGCTCGCGGGCCAGCCGTCGGCGACGGCCGACGACGTGCACGCGTGCTTCTCGCGCACCGCGAGCCGGATCCGCGGTGAGTTCACGGGAGGTCGCCAGGGCGGCACGACGGTGGCCGGCGTGGCCGTCACCGAGCACGAGGGCGGCGCCTACTGGCTCGTCTTCAACGTCGGCGACTCGCGCGTGTACCGCTGGGCCGACGACGAGCTCGACCAGGTCTCCGTCGACCACTCGGTGGTCCAGGAGCTGGTCGACATGGGGCGCATCGACGTCGCCGACGTCGCCTCCCATCCCGAGCGGCACGTCCTGACCCGCGCCCTGGGCACGAGCGGCGAGCCCGAGCCCGACTACTGGCTGCTTCCCGCCGGCCCGCACGACCGCCTGCTCATCTGCACGGACGGTCTGACGCGCGAGCTCGGCCCCACCGAGCTCGCCGCCGTCCTCGCCGCGGTCCCGGACGCCCAGGAGGCGGCCGCGACCCTCGTCAGCCGGGCCCTCGAGCACGGCGCACGTGACAACGTGAGCGCGGTCGTCGTCGACGTCGCCACGTCGGCCGGAGCCATGGACGACGTCCACATCACCGTCCCGCGCATGGGCGCGGAGCTCGGGGTCCACCAGTGGGACGAGATGCTGCACGGGGCCACGGTCCCGCGCATCAGCAGCGCCCCCACCGCATCCGTCCAGCAGGAGGTCCAGCGATGAGCGTGCCCGCATACGTCCCCGGAACGTGGACGGCCGTGGCGTGCCCCGGCTTCGTCGCCCTGCTCGACCCGAGCGTGCCGGCCGCGACCGTCCGCACCGTCTGGGAGCGCGGTGCCGAGGGGGTGCTGGGCGCGCTCGCCGTCCTGGCGCGCGAGGGGTTCGAGGGCCTGCCGTCGTTCGCGCTCGTCGCGGTGCGGGGCCAGCGCGTGCACATCGTCCAGCGCGGCACCGTGGAGGTCGTCGTCTCGTCGGCCGTCGGTGCGCGCACCCTGACGGCCGACGGCGTCACGACGTGGACCGAGCAGGTGCTCGAGCCCGCGACCGCCGTGTCGCTGCGGGTCGTCGACGACGCCGACGCCGACGCCACGGCCTGGCCGCTCGGCGACGGCGCGGCCGCCGCCAGGTCCGTCGAGGTCACGCTCGTCGACGTGGCTCAGATCGACGAGACCGACGCCCCTGACGAGACCGACGCCGCCGAGGCTTCCGTGCCGACCAGCGCGCTGCCCGCCGTCGCGGCCGTGCCGGCGGTCGTGGCCGACGAGACCGCGCCCGCTGACGACACGGTTCCTGCCGACGGGACCGTTCCTGCCGACGGGACCGTTCCTGCCGACGACGCCGAGCCCGCCGACGAGCCCGCCGACGAGCCCGCCGACGAGCCCGCCGACGAGCCCCTGGAGACCACGCAGGCGTACTCGCCGGAGGACCGGCCCGACGCGGAGCCCCAGACGGACGCGGACGACGACGAGCCGGTGCCCGCGCTCGTGCCGCTCGAGTCGACGCCGCCATCCGGTGGTGCCGTCGCGCAGCCGACACCCGCACACGCGCCCGCGCCGCGCACCGAGCCCGTCCCGATGATCTCGCCGCTCGCCGCGGTGCCCGCTTCAGTCCCGACGCCCGTCGTCGCGCCGTCGCCCGTCTCCGCGCCGACGCCGGTCACGCCGTCGGCACCGGCGGTCACGACGACGACCACGGGCACGTCGCCGACGTCGCTGCCGGCTCTGGTCGCGGTGGGCGCGGCGTCGGCCGACGACCACGACGGACTGACGATCCTGTCCACCGACCTCGCGGCCATCCGCGAGCGGCTGCCCTCCTGGGCGGCGGACTGGACGGGTGCCGAGGCCGTCCCCGGACCGTTCGGCGCCCCTGCGTCGTCGCAGGTCCCGCAGCTGGTGCTGTCCACCGGGCTGGTGGTCCCGCTGGACCGGGCGGTGCTGCTGGGGCGTGCCCCGCAGGTGACGCGGGTCGCGAACAGCGAGCTGCCGCACCTGGTGACGGTCCCGAGCCCGCAGCAGGACATCTCGCGTACGCACGCGGAGGTCCGGTACGAGAACGGCAAGGTGACGGTCACCGATCTCGCGTCGACGAACGGCGTGCACCTGACGCGCAAGGGGGAGGGCGCACGCCGCCTGCACCCCGGCGAGGCGACCGTGGTGGAGCCGGGGCACGTCGTCGACCTGGGTGACGGCGTCACCTTCACGGTGGAGCACGGGTCGTGACCGCACGCCGGGAGCCATCGGCACCGCCGACGCTTCCCGGCTACCGGTACGTGCGGTTGCTGGGGCTGGGCGGGTTCGCGGACGTGTTCCTGTACCGCCAGGACCTGCCCGTCCGCGACGTCGCGGTCAAGGTGCTGCTCGCGGGCAGCCTCGACGACGACGTGCGCGAGCGGTTCCACGCCGAGGCCAACCTCATGGCCCAGCTCTCGCACCACCCGTCCATCGTCACGATCCACCAGGCGGCGATCGCCGCCGACGGTCGGCCGTACCTGGTCATGGAGTACTGCTCCCGGCCCGGCCTGGCCCAGCGGTACCGGACCGAGCACATCTCCGTGCACGAGGCCCTGCGCATCGGCATCCGGCTCGCGTCGGCGGTCGAGGCCGCGCACCGGGTGGGCATCCTGCACCGCGACATCAAGCCGGCGAACGTCCTGACCACCGACTTCGGCTGGCCGGCCCTGACGGACTTCGGCATCGCCGCCACGGTAGGGCAGGGTGGCGGGGCGACGGTCGGCATGTCGATCCCGTGGTCGCCGCCCGAGCTGCTGGCCGAGCACCCGACGGGCGACGAGCGCTCCGACGTCTACTCGCTCGCCGCCACCATCTACTCGTTGCTGGCCGGCCGGACGCCCTTCGAGGTGCCGGGTGGCACGAACAGCGCGCAGGACCTGGTCACACGCATCGAGCGCACGCCGCTGCCGGCGATCGGCCGCCGCGACGTGCCGCCCGCGCTGTTCGCGGTGCTCGAGCGAGCGATGGCCAAGCACCCCTCGCGCCGGTACGCGAGCGCGCAGGCCGTGGCTCGCGCGCTGCAGCAGGTGGAGGCGGACCTCAACCTGCCGGTGACGCCGCTGGACCTGCCGGACCTGCCGGCGCACGAACCCGAGCCGGGGCGCGAGCCCGCGCAGAGCGACGACGCGACGCGGCTGCGCCCCGTCGTGTCGGTGGCACCCACGGCCCCCGCCGCGCCGACGTGGGCCGCGGTCCCGACCTCGACGATCGCCCCGCCGCCCGCGGGCGCGCCGGACACGGAGCGCGACGTCGTCGTGCTGGGGGAGTCCGACGTCGACGAGGAGCCGGTCGCCGGACGCGGGCGCGTCGCGACCGCGGTCGTCTCCGGCCTGGTGGTCGTGGCCGCCGTCGTCGCGATCGCCGCCGTGACGCTCGGTGGTGGCTCCGACCCCGCGCCCACCAGCACCCCCGAGTACACCCCGCCGGACGGTTCGGTGGTGCAGGCGCAGGTGCCGTCGCCGACGAACCTCGCGGGCGAGCGGCGGGCCGACGGCACGGTCGTGTTCACGTGGGCGAACCCCCAGCCGCTCGACGGGGACAGCTACGCGTGGGGGCTGCTGCAGGCGACGGGTGAGCCCGAGCTCGCGATCGTCGACCAGCCGACCGTCGTCGTCCCGGACCCTGGCAAGGACGAGGTCTGCATCGAGGTCTCGCTGGTCCGCGCCGACGGCCGAGCGTCCGAGCAGCCCACGCAGGGGTGCGCGGCGTGAGGTGGCCCCGGGTGCGCCAGCGGGCGACGACGGCGGCCGCGATCGTCACGGTCCCCGTGCTCGTCGCCGTGCTGGCGTTCATCAACCAGGGCTTCCCCCTGGCCAAGCTCGACCTCAACGACGGTGCCGTCTGGGTCACGGCGACGAGCCAGCTCAAGCTCGGCCGGTACAACGTGCCCGTCCAGGAGCTCAACGCGGGTCTGGTCGCGCAGGGAAGCACGTTCGACGTGCTGCAGGACGCCCAGGACGTGGTCCTCAAGCAGCCCGACGGGTTCGCCGTCGTGGATCCCACCGGGGTCACCGCCGGCCCCACCGTCCCCGCGCCGGGCGCCGACGTGTCGATGGCGGCCGGCATCGTGTCCGTCGTCGGCGCGCAGGGTGGTCTGTACGTACGCCCCATCGGCAGCGTCGAGGGGCTGCGCGTGGGCACGGACGCACCTGACGCCGACCTGTCGGCCGACGGTCTGGCCGTCGTCGCGCAGGACGGCACGGTGCTGGCTGTGGACGACGACGGCAGCGTGACGAAGGTGGCGCCCGGTGCGGGCCCGACGGGCAGCGGCTCGCTCGGGTCGGGCCCCGCCGACGCGCTCACAGCGGTCGGTGACGTTCCCGTGGTCCTGCGGGGGGACACCGTGACGACCCCGCACGGTGACGTCCGGATCGACGACACGGGCCTCGTGCTCCAGCAGCCCGGTCCGTCGTCGTCCCGCGTGCTCGTCTCCAGCACGTCCGCGCTGTACGAGGTCCCGCTCGACGGCGGTGACGTGGTCAAGCACCCCACCACCGGCAACGGCAAGCCGGCCAACCCGGTCCAGGTGGGCTCGTGCGCGCACGCCGCGTGGGCGACGGCCACGGGCTCGTACCTGCAGCTGTGCGACGGCAAGAAGGCGCAGGTCGAGAACCTGCAGGACACGTCCGCGCAGGACGAGCTGACGTTCCGTGTGAACCGGTCGATGGTGCTGCTCAACGACACGCTGCGCGGCCGGCTGTGGAGCCCGCTCGAGGACACCAACCTGCGCACGCCCAACTGGGACGACATCAAGTCGCCCGACGATCCGCAGAAGGACGAGGACGACACCGACAGCACCGACACCGTCCAGGACCTGGTGACCGAGTGCTCCGCGAAGTCGTCGGCGCCCACCGCGGTCGACGACGAGTTCGGCGTGCGCCCCGGGCGCGCCACGATCCTGCCGGTGATCGACAACGACTCGTCGGGGGACTGCGGCGTGCTCGTGATCTCCGAGGTGGACCCGCTGCCCAAGGACTTCGGCACGGTGAGCCTCGTCTACGACGGGCGAGCGCTGCAGGTCGACGTCGCGGACACCGCGACGGGCTCGGCGTCGTTCACGTACACGATCACCGACGGCCGGGGGACCAGCGCACCGTCCACCGCGACGGTGCACCTCACGACGCACGAGAGCTCCCGCAACGACGAGCCCGAGCAGCTGCGCACCGGGTCGATGAAGGTGGAGCAAGGGGGTAGCTCGACCTACCAGGCCCTCGCCGACTTCCGTGACCCCGACGGCGACGACCTCGTCCTGGTCGGCGCGGCCGCGGACGCCGGGGCCGGGACGGTCACCTTCAAGCAGGACGGTTCCGTGACCTTCTCCGCCGACGGACCCAAGCTCGGACGCGTCAAGGTGACGCTCCAGGTCTCGGACGGCACCTCGACGATCGAGGGACGGCTGGACGTGGACGTCCGGTCCGCGGGGTCCGTGCCGCCGCAGATCGACCCGGTCTTCGCGGTCGCCTACGTCGGTCAGACCATCACCGTCAAGCCGCTCGACGCCGTGAAGTCCGGCACGGACGAGCCCGTGCGGCTGTCGACCGTGGGGGACGTGCCGGGCGCCGTCATCACCCCCGACCTGGAGGCGGGGACGTTCACCTTCCAGGCCACCCGTGCGGCCACGTACTACGTGTCGTTCGGCGTCACGGCCTCGCCGCAGAGCGCGTCGGGCCTGGCCCGGATCGACGTGCGCGAGTTCCCCACGAAGGCGCTGCCGCCCGTCGCCGTCCGAGACCAGGCGTTCCTCCCGGCCGGCGGCGAGGTCACGATCGACCCGCTCGCGAACGACTCGGATCCCGCGGGCGGCGTCCTGGTTCTCCAGGGCGTCACCGTGCCCGACGACAACATCCACGTGGCCGTGCTCGACCACCACCTGGCGCAGATCCACGCCGACACCACGCTGACGTCCGCGCAGGTGCTGACGTACACGGTCTCCAACGGCACCGCGACGGCGGTCGGCGAGATCGTGGTCCAACCCGTCCCCCCCAAGGCGGAGCAGCCGCCGGTCGTCGCCGCCGTCGAGGTGAACGTCCGTACCGGCGGGGTCGTGACGATCCCTGTGCTCGACACCGCCTACGATCCTGACGGCGACCAGCTCACGCTGAAGCCCGACCTCGCCGAGTCGGTGAAGGACGGCCAGGGCCTGATGTTCGTCTCGGGCGACGTGCTGCGCTACCAGGCGCCGTCGAGCGCGACGACGGCCCATGCCGTGTTCACGGTGTCCGACGGCACGTACGAGGCGTCGGCGGCGGTGACGGTGCTCGTGCACGCGTCGTCGGCGGAGACCAAGAAGCCGCCGCGACCCCAGGACCTGACCGCGCGCGTGTTCGCGGGCTCGACGGTGCGCATCCCCATCACCCTGATCGGGATCGACGACGACGGCGACGGCGTGACGTTGCTCGGTCCCGCCACGGCCCCCAAGCTCGGCAGCATCAAGGACGTCGGCGCCGACTACATCGAGTACACCGCGCCGACCGGTGCCGCGGGGACCGACGAGTTCACCTACGCCGTCGAGGACTGGGTCGGTCAGCGCGCGACTGCGACGATCCGCGTGGGGATCAGCCCACCACCGCAGGGAGCCGCCACGGTCGTGGCCCGCGACGACGTGGTGGAGATCAGGCCGGGGCAGTCGATCGAGGTGCGCGTCCTGGCCAACGACGTGGACTCGTCGGGAGGCGAGCTGACGCTGTCGCCCGACCTGGACGTCCAGAAGGGCATCACGGCCACGAAGGCCGAGCGCCGGATCGCCGTCGTCGCGCCGAAGAAGAACGGCACCTGGCAGATCGGCTACACGGTCACCAACGCACGCGGCGGTCGCGACACCGGCAACCTGGTGGTGACGGTCGACGACAAGGCACCCGTCCTGCCCCCTCTCGCGCGTGACGTGGTGGTCCCGCCGAAGGACACCCTGGGGCTGACCGAGGTGTCGGTGAAGGTGCTCGAGGTGGCCCAGAACCCCAGCGGGCCGGTGTCCGACCTGGTGGTGTCCGTCCCGTCGTCGGTGGCTGACGTCGCCCGTGTCGACGCGGCGGGGAACGTCATCGTCACGCTGGTCAAGGACGCCCAGACCGTGCCGTTCCTGATCACCAACAAGACGTCGCCCACCGCGCGCTCGTACGCCTTCATCACGGTCCCCGCGCTCGGCTTCTTCCCGCCGACGCTGCGCCCGAACGCTCCCGAGCTGCGGGTCGCGTCGGGGATGCCGTTGACGATCTCGCTCGACGAGTACGTCAAGGTCGCCCCCGGGCGGACGGCGTCGATCAGCGACACGCTGGGGGTGACGGCGTCGAACGCCAACGGCGACGACCTGGTGACCGGCCCGGCCGAGGTGACGTACACGTCCGCGAAGAGCTTCGCCGGGACCGCGTCGGTCACGATCCCGGTGACGGACGGCGTGCGCGCGGCGTACATCACGCTCGAGATCGAGGTCTACGCGCCCGAGGACCACCCGCCGACGTTCCAGCCGTTGACGCTCGACGTCGCGCCGGGCGAACCTGCCCAACCTGTCTCGCTGCCGGCCATCACCCTGACGCCGGAAGGTGCGGTCGCTTCCCCGCGGCAGTACTCCTACACGATCACCTCGGCGGTCCCGGCGGGCTTCTCCGCGACGATCGACAAGAACAACAACCTGCTCGTCACGGCCGACAAGACCGCCCCGAAGGGCAAGACCGGGACGCTGGACCTGCAGATCGGCTACGGCAAGGCGGGCAAGCTGCAGACGTCGCTCGCCCTGCGGGTCATCGCCAGCACGCGCGCCAAGGCGCAGGTGCTCGACCAGAGGGTGGAGGACGGGGCCGAGGGCAAGCAGGTGACCCTGAACGTGCTCGAGGGAGCGAGGAACCCGTTCCCGGAGTCCCCGCTGTCCGTGGTCGACGCCGTCGTGGAGACGCCCGACGCCGGCACGGTCGGCTGGACCGCGTCGACCGTCAGCGTCCGCCCGGCCGTGGGTTTCATCGGCACGATGACGACGCGATTCAGGGTCCGCGACGTCACGGGCGACCCCGACCGCTACGTCGAGGGGCGCATCACGGTCGTCGTCCGCGGCAAGCCCGCGACCCCGACCGCCCCCCGGATCGGCGAGGTCCGCGACCGGACCGTGGCACTGAGCTGGACCGCGCCCGACAGCCGCGGCACGCCCATCACGGGCTACCGCGTGACCGCGTCGCCCGGCGGGAGGACGACGTCGTGCCCCGCGACCTCCTGCACGATCAGCGACCTGACGAACGACGTCGAGTACACGTTCAAGGTGGAGGCGCAGAACGCGGTGGGCTGGTCCGACCCGAGCCCGGCGTCCCTGCCCGCCCGACCGGACGCCGTCCCGGACGCGCCCGCTGCGCCGACCGTCGACTTCGGCGACGGCCGCCTCGACGTCTCGTGGACGGCGCCGAACAGCACGGGGTCGCCCATCACGTCCTACACCGTCGAGCTCACGGGCGGCGGGCGCGTGGTCACGGCCACCGAGCCGACCACGCGGCACACGTTCACCGGCCTCACGAACGGTGTGCAGTACACCGTCCGCCTGCGCGCCAACAACGACGCGAAGGACCCGAGCGGCTGGAGCCCGTCGACGTCCCAGACGCCGGCGGGTGTCCCGGACGCGCCCGACGACGTCGCGGCCGCGCCCACCGACACCAAGGCCGGCAGCGTCCTGGACATCACGTGGTCGCAGCCGGCGCTCAACGGCGACCCGATCAAGAGCTACGAGGTGACGATCGACGGGCCGAACGGCCTGACCGTCACCGTCGACCCCAGCTCGAGTCCACACTTCACCTTCAAGAACGCGAAGACGAAGGTCTCGTACACGGTGACGGTCCGGGCTCAGAACAAGGCGGGTTGGGGCAGCAAGGGAAAGACATCTGCCACGACGAGCGGGCTTCCTACGGCGCCGCTCTCCCTCACCCCGTCCGTGGTCGACGGAGAAGGTTCGGTCGCGCTGGACTGGAGCGGCGCCGACGGGAATGGTGCACCGATCACCGGTTATCGCGTCTGGGTCTCTGACGGAAGGGATCCCATCAAGGCAACGGGAAGTTCGCTGACCGTGACAGGACTGACGGGTGGTGTGCAGTACACGTTCGATGTCGCCACCGTGAACGAGAACGGTCAGAGCCTCGACAAGGCATCGACCTCTGCGACCCCGACGACTCCGCCCACCGCTGTTCGATCTCTCACGCTCCATGATGCGGACGTGGACGCCAATGGGCAGCCGACGTCGATCGTCGCGGACTGGCAGGCGCCCAGCTCGTGGGGCGGTGGCACCGACCACAGTTACGCCTACCGCTTCCAGGTCGACGGCTCGTGGGGCGACTGGATCTCGACGTCGAGCACGCAGGCGAAGATCACGGAACTGCCGAAGCTGGTGCTTTTCGATCGGTCGTTCACTCTCGCGATCGAGGTCAAGGCGGTTGCGTCGTCCGGATCGACAAGCACGACGAGCGACACGCGAACGTATTCCCGCGTGACCGAACCCGATAGCGTCAGGAATCTTGCTTTTGACGCGCCCTCGCCTGGCGACACGTCCGTCACCGCTCGGTGGTCGGAACCGAATGACCTCGGGGGTTCGTCGTCTGTGACGTACGAGTACTCGGTGGGAGACACCGACTCTTGGGTCTCCAACGGAGCCGACCGCTCGGTCTCGCTGCCTGTGGACACGACGAACGGCGCTGTCACGGTCCGCATCTACGTGCGGGCTGTGACGAGCGGAGGCGACGGCAAGGCGAAGTCAGCGACTGTGACGGTGCAGCCCGCCCCTTCGACCCCGGACGATCCAGGAGACTCAGGCGGAGGCACGCCGTGACCGATACGACCCAGACAGCACCGAGGAGACACACGCAGATGACGCCCGAGCAGAGCGCCTGGTTCGCCGAGACGTTCGACGCCCTCGTCGACAACGTGGGGCTGGCCCTGCTGGGCAAGGAGCAGACCATCCGCCTGGCCCTGACGGCCATGGTCGCGGAGGGGCACATCCTGCTCGAGGACGCGCCGGGCACGGGCAAGACGAGCCTGGCCAAGGCGCTGTCGGCGACGGTGCAGGGCACGCACCACCGCATCCAGTTCACGCCGGACCTGCTGCCCTCGGACGTCACGGGCGTCACGATCTACGACCAGGGCACGCAGCGGTTCGAGTTCCACCCGGGTCCCGTGTTCGCGTCGGTCGTCCTGGCCGACGAGATCAACCGCGCCTCGCCGAAGACGCAGGCGGCGCTGCTGGAGGTCATGGAGGAGGGCAACGTCACGGTCGACGGCGTGACGCACCCGGTGGGCCGCCCGTTCATGGTCATCGCCACGCAGAACCCGATCGAGCAGGCCGGCACCTACCGGCTTCCCGAGGCGCAGCTCGACCGGTTCCTCCTCAAGACGTCGCTGGGCTACCCCGACCGGGCGTCGTCGATCGAGATCCTCGCCGGTGCGCGGGACCGCACGGCGTCGCTGACCGCGCGGATCACCACCCAGGCCGTCGGGACGATGGCGGACCTGGCCCAGACCGTGCACATCGAGGAAGCGGTCCTGGACTACATCGCCCGTCTGATCGAGGGCACGCGCGAGGACGGCCGCGCCGCGCTGGGGGCGAGCGTGCGCGGCGGCCTGGCGCTCGTGCGCTGCGCCAAGGTGTGGGCGGCGTCCTGCGGCCGCGAGTTCGTCATCCCCGACGACATCAAGGAGCTGGCGCAGCCCGTGCTGGCGCACCGCATCATCCTCGACTCGGAGGCCGAGTTCGCCGGGGTGACGCAGGCCGAGGTCGTCGCGCGCGTCCTGGAGACGGTGGCCCCGCCGACGGTCCGGGCGGCCTGACCGTGCGCGTCTCACCTCTCGGCTGGGGGGTCGCGGTCGTCGCGGTCGCCGGCCTCGTGGTGGGCCGCTGGCTCGGCTGGCTCGAGCTCGCGGCCGTCGGGGCCGGCCTGGTGGCCGTCCTCGTCGTCGCGCTGCTCATGACCCTGGGGCGTGCGCGCTACCGGGTGGACCTCGACATGGCCGACCGCCGCGTGCAGATCGGCGAGCGGGCGGTCGGGCGCATCGAGGTGACCAACCGGGCGCGACGCCGGTCCCTGCCGTCTCGCATCGAGCTCCCCGTGGGCACCAACGTGGCCGAGCTGGGCGTCCCGAGCCTGGCGCCCGGGGGGACGCACGACGAGCTGTTCGCGATCCCGACCGATCGCCGCGCGGTCGTCGTCGTCGGGCCGGTGCGCTCGGTGCGCGGCGACCCGCTGGGCCTGGTCCGCCGGTCCGTGCTGTGGACCACGCCCGAGGACCTGTTCGTCCACCCGCGCGTGGTTCCGCTCGCCGGTGCGAGCGCCGGGCTGCTGCGTGACCTGGAGGGCCAGTCGACGCGCGAGATCACCGACGCAGACCTGTCGTTCCACGCGTTGCGTGACTACGTCGCGGGAGACGACCGGCGCTACATCCACTGGCGCACGACGGCCCGCCGCGGCCAGCTCATGGTCAAGCAGTTCGAGGACACGCGCCGCACCCAGACCGTCCTGGCGCTCGCCACCGACCCGGCCGACTACGCGCACGAGGACGAGTTCGAGCTGGCCGTGTCCACGGCCGCGTCGATCGGCGTCCAGGTGATCCGCGAGGAGCGCGGCCTGGCGGTGCTCGCCGGTCCGGGGAGCCTGCGCGTGAGCACGCCGCCGCGCCTGCTCGACGACTGCTCCGGCGTCGGCACGTCCGCGACCGGGGCGGGCGCCACCCTGCTCGGCCGCCGCGTCACGCGCGAGGCCCCCGACGCGACCGTCGCGATCCTGCTCACGGGCTCTGTCCCCGACGACTCCGACCTGCGCCTGGGCGCGCGGTACGTCCCGCACGGCACGCGGACGCTCGTCGTGCGCTGCACGCGCGGGGAGGAGCTGAGCGTGCGGACCCAGGGAGCGCTCACGCTCGCGACGATCGGCGACCTGGCCGACCTTCCCCGGCTGCTGCGCAGGGCGCTGGCATGAGGAAGCGCACCGTCCGCACCCCCGTCCAGTCGCTCACCGACGTCGTGGTGCTCGTCGGCGTCCTCGCCGTCGCGCTCGTGCCGCTCGTCGCGGTCTACGGCGGGCGCACGGCGGTCCCCGCCATCGCCGGTGGGCTCGTCCTCGGCGCGGGCCTCGCGGTGCTCGGCGCGGCGCGCCGGTGGTCGGCGATCACCGTGGTCGCGGGGGTCGTGGTCGTCTACTTCCTCGCCGGGGGAGCGTTGGCCGCGCCGACGACGACGGTCGCGCGCGTCGTCCCCACCGCCGAGACCCTGCAGGTCCTGGCACGCGGGCTCGGCACCTCGTGGCAGGAGATGCTCACGCTGCAGCCGCCGGTCGGCTCGATCGGCGGCGTCCTGATCCCGGCGTTCGTCCTGGCGCTGGTCGGCTCGGTCGCCGCCGTCGGGATCGCGCTGCGGGTGCGCAGCGGAGCGGGTGCCGCGTGTGCCGCGCTCGTGCCTGCGCTCGTCGTCGTCGCGGTCGTCGTGCTGGGGGTGCGCCGTCCGAGCCTGCCGCCGATCGCGACAGGCGTGGTCCTGCTCGTCGTGCTGCTGCCGTGGGCAGCCTGGCGCGCGGGCACGCTGCGCGCCCGGAGGTTCGTGTCGCTCGCGCTGATCGCGGCCGTCGGGGTCGGCGCGTCAGTCCTGGCGGCGCCGGCGGTCGTCGGGCAGACCCCGCGCCTGGTGGTGCGCGACGAGATCGTGCCGCCGTTCGACCCGCGCGCGTACCCGAGCCCGTTGTCGGCGTTCCGCGAGTTCGTCAAGCAGCGCAAGGACACGACGCTGTTCACCGTCGCGGGACTGCCCGCCGGCGCACGCATCCGGCTCGCGACGATGGACCGCTACGACGGCGTCGTGTGGAACGTCGCGGGCGACGGCACCGCCGACAGCTCGGGGGAGTTCCGCCGCGTGGGCTCGACGATCCCCGCGACCGACCGCGGGACGCGGGCGAAGGTCTCGATCGACGTCGAGGGACTGACGGGCGTGTGGCTGCCGACGGTCGGTGAGCCGACCAGCATCGACGTCCACGACTCCGACGCGGCCGACGGGCTGCGCTTCAACGAGGCGACCGAGGCGGCGGTGCTCACCGGCGGCGTGCGCAAGGGGCTGGACTACACGATGGACGTCGTCGTCCCGCGTGAACCCACCGATGCCCAGATCGGTGGCGCGCTCGCCTCGGACGTGACGCTGCCCGACGACTCGGGCGTCCCCGAGGAGGTGGGCGCCACGGCCGGCGACGTCGCGCGCGACGCCGGGACGCCGGTGCAGGTGGCTCGCTCCCTCACGCAGTTCTTGAACGAGAAGGGCTACTTCAGCAACGGGCTGACGGACGCCGGCCAGGCGAGGTCGCTGTCCGGTCACGGCGCCGACCGCATGTCGTCGCTGCTCGGCGGCGACCAGATGATCGGCGACGGCGAGCAGTACGCGTCCGCGATGGCGCTGATGGCACGCGACGTGGGTCTGCCGGCGCGCGTCGTGCTGGGCTTCGAGCCGTCGGCCACCCAGGAGGACGGCAAGCCGTTGGCCGTGACCGGCGACGACATCTCGGCGTGGGTGGAGATCGCGTTCGACGGCCACGGCTGGGTGCCGTTCGACCCCACGCCGCCCCGCGAGCAGACACCGCAGGAGAGCGAGGAGCCGACGCCGTCGGACCCGCAGCCGCAGGTCGTGCAGCCACCGCCGGCGGCCCCGGACGCCGTCAAGCCGCCCGACGACGACACCGAGCAGCCGGCCCCGAAGGCTCCGCCCAGCGCGGACGACAGCGTGCCGTTGTGGCGCACCGTGGCGCTGATCGGTGGGGCTGTCGCGGTCCCGCTGTTCCTGCTGGCGTTGCCGTTCCTCGTGATCGGCGTGCTCAAGGCGCGTCGCCGGCGGCGTCGTCGGCGCACGCGGGACACGTCGCAGCGCATGGCCGGCGGATGGGACGAGGTCCTCGACGCGGCCGTCGACCTGCGTCAGCCCGTGCTCGCGCACGCGACCCGCACGGAGTCGGCGCGGGCGCTGGGGGACGCGTTCACGGCGACGTCCGCGAAGGCCGCCGTCGGGGCGACGGTGACCCAGCTCGCCCGCCAGGCGGACCGTGCGACGTTCGCGGCCAAGCCACCGACGGCAGCAGAGGCGAAGGCGTACTGGGCCGACGTCGACAGCGCCGTCAAGGCGATGCACGGCGGGGTGACGCGGCGGCGACGCCTGCGTGCCCTCCTGTCGCTCAGCTCGTTGCGTGGGCGCCACCGCCCGCGCCCGCAGGCGCCGTCGTCGGCGCGCCGCGGCACCCGAACCCGGAGAAGCTCATGAGTACCGCCCCCGCCCCGCTCGTCGCCGCGCCCGCGCGCGTCTCGTCGCTCGGTCGACGCTTCCTGGGTTGGCTCGTCGACGGGGTGGTCGCGGCTCTCGCCGCGACACCGCTCGCTCTGGCCGCCGTCGCGAGCGGCGCAGGTGACGGCGCAGGTGACGGTGCGCCGTCCGCCCTCGCCGCCTGCGGCGTGGTGCTCGTCGTGGTCGTCGCGGTCGGTCAGTGGGTGGCGCACGGGCTGCTCGGCTGGACGGTCGGGCGCCTCGTGCTCGGCATGAGGACGGTCGACGTCGACACCCTGCGACCCATCGGCATGCTGCGCGTGCTGCTGCGCGGGCTCGTGGTCGCCGCCGGAACCCTGGTGCTCGGCATCGGGCAGCTCGTCGTGCTCGCCTCGCCGGCCTTCGACCGCACCGGTCGCAACCGCGGATGGCACGACCGTGCCGCCCGCGACGAGGTCGTCGACCTCGTCGGCACCGACGCAGATGCGCCCGTGGCGTGGTCCGGGGACGCGCCCGGCGACGTCCGGCTCGAGCGCCGCGGCTCACGCGGGAGCGGCGCCGAACGCTCGCCGTGGGCGCCGGCACCTCCACCTGTCCAGGTCCCGGACTGGGTCTCTGCCCACGACGCGTCCGGGGCGCCCGCCGTCACGGGCAGCACGCCGCTGGTGCTGGCGCCCCTCGCGCCGCGCGAGCACGGTCCCGACGTCGACACTCGGGCGATCCCGACGGTCGGGACGGTCCGGGCGCGAGCGTCGGCCATGACACGGGCCGGAGCCCCGGCCATGACACCCTCCGGCGCCCCGGCCATGACACCGGCCGGAGCCCCGGCGGCGGCTGTCGCCGCGACGGCGACGGTCCTGGAGGTCGGGGCCCTCGACGCGAGGCAGGTCGCGGTCCCCGAGCTCGACCCCGAGGTCGAGATGACGCGCCGCGTGGCGCCGCGACCGGACGTCGCCCCGGAACCGGTCGTCGAGGTCGCGACGCCGCCCGACACCGCCGAGGTCGCGCTGAGCGACGGGCGGCGCGTCGTGATCGACGGGGTCGCGCTCGTCGGCCGGAACCCCGCGGCCGCCGTGGACGTCCAGCTGGTCCGCGTCGTCGACCCCACGCGGTCCGTGTCCAAGACGCACCTGCAGGTCGCGGTCACGCCGCACGGTGTGTGGGTCGCCGACCGCGGGTCCACCAACGGGACCGTCGTGACGCTGCCCGACGGCGCCCAGGTGGTGTGCCCTGTCGACCAGCCGGTCCGGCTGCGGGCCGGGGCCAGCGTGGCGTTCGGCGACTCCTCGTTCGTCCTGGTGAGAGGGCCGCGCGCGCGCGACTGAGGGGCGGGCCCGCTCCCCGGTCTCCTCCCGGTCGTCGTGCGGCCGGGACGGACGTACGGTGCGGGGATGGGGCCGCAGCGTCGGGGCCAGGAGCTGCTGCTCGTCCAGGTCGACGAGGACGAGCGACGACCACCCGCGCGCCTCGCCGACGGCACCCATGCGCTCGTGTCCTGGAGCGCGCGGCACCGTGCGTCCGCGGCGGGGCTCGCGGTAGCGGCGGTGCTCGTGCTCGTCTGGCTCGTGGTCATGGTGCCGCGGGTGGTGTCCGAGCGGGAGCGGCGCGACGTCCTGGGCGCCGGCGCCTTCACCGACGCCGTCCGCTCGTTGCGGCAGGCACCGCGTGAGGTGTGGCGGGTGCCGGCGCGCGCGGGGTTCACGCCGGTCCTCGCCGGCGACGCGGTCGTCGTGTCGTCGGACGGTCGCATCCTCGACGCGGTCGACGTGGTCACGGGGGACGTGCGTTGGACGCGTGCCGTCGCGCCGCAGGGCGCGACCGTCCGGGACTGTGTGACGACCGACGACCGGTTGGTCTGCCTCGTCGGAGCGTCCGGACGTCGCACCGTCACGGCGACGCACGTCGTCGCGCTCGCGCCGACCACGGGTGAGGTGCTGCTCGACACCGACGTGCCGGGCGCGTGGGTCGCGATGGGGGCCGACGGCGGCGACGTGCTGCTGGCCGGATGGCCGCTCGACGAGGTCGCGATCGCCGTCGTGCGGCTCGACGGTGACACCGGCGCGGAGCGGTGGCGAGCCTCGTCGGACTCGGGTGTGGGGCTGCGCGAGGCCCGCAACCTCGACCTGGCGGTCGCTGGTCAGGCGGTGCTCGCGACCGCGGTGCCGGCGCGCCTCGTCCTCGATGCGCGCGACGGACGCTCGCTCGACGGGGAGCGCAGCTCCGCGGCCGCACCGACGAGCCAGGACGACGCCGTGCGCCTGCGCCCCGACGGCACCGTCGTGGGGATCCGGTACCACCTCCACGACGGGATCGTCGGTGCACGCTCGGTCCTGCGCGACGGCGCGGGCCGTCGCCTCGCCCTCGTCGACGGCGAGGCCGTGAGCCCGGCCGTCGTCGACGACGCGGGCATCCACCGGGTGCTCACGGTCGAGCGTGGCAACGGCGTCCTCATGCTCCGTGCGTACGAGCGCCCGTGGGGGACGGACGCGACGTGGACGACCGTCGAGCCGGACGCCCAGGTCGTCGCGGACGCGGGCGATCGCGTCGTCCTGGTGCGCACGACGTCGCTCGTCGGGCTGGACGCCGCGACGGGGACGCGTGTGTGGCAGCGCCCCGTGGAGGCGGTCGCGGGCGACGGGCCGGCGGCCGTGTTCTGCGACGGGCACCGCATCGCGCTCATGGTCCGCGAGGCGGACGGGTCGCCGGCGCTGGCCGCGTTCTCCCTCGCCGACGGGGACCTGTCGTGGCAGGTCGGGCTGCCCGCGGGCACCGTGCGCGTGGTGCGTGCCGGTAGCCAGCTGTACGCGCTGACCGCGGACAGCCTGGTCGCGCTGCGGTAGGTCGAGCCGTCTCGCCCTGTGCTCCGGTTTGCACCCGAGGGCAGGTCGGGGAGTAGTGTGACGCGCATGCTCGGGTACAACCTCCTTCTTCGCTGCCGCGGCGAGGCCTTCTAGGCCGGATCCTCGCCGCGGTGTTCCGTGTGCCGGCTGGCCACCCGCAGACACGCAGCGAAGGACAGAAGTGATGAGCTACCTCGAGACGAGCGCGCAGCAGCCGTCGCCCATGCCGATCCGCAAGTACCGGCCGTTCCACGAGCAGATCCGCGTCGAGCTGCCGGACCGGCGCTGGCCCGACAACCGGATCGAGAAGGCCCCGCGCTGGTGCGCCGTGGACCTGCGTGACGGCAACCAGGCCCTGATCGAGCCGATGAACCCCGCCCGCAAGCTCGAGATGTTCGAGCTGCTGGTGCAGATGGGCTTCAAGGAGATCGAGGTCGGCTTCCCGGCGGCGTCCCAGACGGACTTCGACTTCGTCCGGATGCTGATCGAGGAGAACCGCATCCCGGACGACGTCGTCATCCAGGTGCTGACCCAGGCGCGCGAGCACCTGATCGAGCGGACGTACGAGGCGATCGCCGGCGCCAAGCAGGCCATCGTCCACCTGTACAACTCGACCTCCACGCTGCAGCGCGAGGTCGTGTTCCGGTCCGACGAGGACGGCATCGTCGACATCGCCGTCTCGGGCGCCCGTTTCTGCAAGAAGTACGAGGAGCTGATCCCGGACACCGAGGTGTTCTACGAGTACAGCCCCGAGTCGTACACGGGCACCGAGCTGGAGTTCGCGCTGCGGATCTGCAACGCGGTGCTCGACGAGCTGGAGCCGACGCCGGACCGCAAGGTCATCATCAACCTGCCGGCGACGGTCGAGATGGCGACGCCCAACGTCTACGCCGACTCGATCGAGTGGATGAGCCGCAACCTGCGCTACCGCGAGTCCGTGGTGCTGTCGCTGCACCCGCACAACGACCGCGGCACCGCGGTGGCGGCGGCCGAGCTGGGGTACCAGGCCGGCGCCGACCGGATCGAGGGCTGCCTGTTCGGCAACGGCGAGCGCACCGGCAACGTGTGCCTGGTGACGCTGGGCATGAACCTGTTCAGCCAGGGGATCGACCCGCAGATCGACTTCTCCGACATGGACCACATCCGTCGCACCGTCGAGCGCTGCAACCAGCTGCCGGTCAACGAGCGGCACCCCTACGGCGGCGACCTGGTCTTCACCGCGTTCTCGGGCTCGCACCAGGACGCGATCAAGAAGGGCCTGGACGCGCTGGAGGCATCCGCGACGCGCGTCGGGAAGACCGTCGACGACGTCGTCTGGGCCGTGCCGTACCTGCCCATCGACCCGAAGGACGTCGGGCGCTCGTACGAGGCGATCATCCGCGTCAACTCGCAGTCCGGCAAGGGCGGCATCAGCTACCTGATGAAGTCCGAGAAGGACCTGGACCTGCCGCGGCGCCTGCAGATCGAGTTCTCCCAGGTGGTGCAGAAGCACACCGACGAGCACGGCACCGAGGTCACGGCCGACGAGCTGTGGCGCATCTTCGTCGACGAGTACCTGCCTGTCGAGGCCGCCGCGGTGGCGACGCCCGCGCAGGACTTCGGCGGCCTGGAGCCGTGGGGCAGGTTCGCGCTGCGCGGGACGCGCACGACGAGCGTGCAGGACGGTGCTGACTCGCTGTCGGTGGATCTCGCCGACGGCGGTGACGTCCGCACGGTCGAGGGCTCCGGCAACGGGCCCGTCGCGGCCTTCGTGACCGCGCTGAAGTCCGTCGGCGTCGACGTCGCCGTCCTCGACTACGCCGAGCACGCGCTCTCGTCGGGCGGTGACGCCACCGCCGCCGCGTACGTCGAGTGCGCGATCGGCGACGAGATCCTGTGGGGTGTCGGCATCGACCCGTCCATCACCACGGCGTCGCTCAAGGCCATCACCTCGGCCGTCAACCGCCACCTGCGCTGACGGCGGACGCACTTCCCGACCGCGGCATCACCTGCCTGCCGCGTCGGGCGCGCGCTGATGGTCGTCGGCGATCCCGACGGCACTGCGCGCAGACTCGCGCCGCCGACACCCTGACCGCCCCGCCGTCACCACCCCTCGACGGTTCCGCGATCACCGGCGTCGGCGGCGCGGGCACCTCACTCGAGGTAGCCCGTGACCGGATCGACGTGCGCGAGGAACTCGCGGACGGAGTCGACGCACTCGGCCTCGGTCAGCTCGTGCCCGTCGCTGGGCGCGACGAAGAAGCCGTAGTCCGGGTTCGGTCCGTTCACCCAGTCGAAGCTCGTGCCGCTGCCGCCCCGCCACCCCGGTGCGTGGACGACGAAGGTCTCGCCGTCGACGACGATCGTGCGCCCGGCAGCGTCGCCGTCCGGCTCCGGCTCGCGGTCGTCGTGCAGGTCGGGTGCTGCTGTGCCCTGGTCCTGGTTCGTGATCCGCTCCTGACGTGGTGCCCGGTGTGCTCGTCGGGCGCTGTGGCATCCCTATCCTCACCTACGGTGTGCGGGTGAGCATCGACAGGTTCCAGGTGGTTCCCGCCGCGTACGTCGTGCTCCGCCGCGACGACGAGGTCCTCCTCCAGCTCCGCCGCGGCACCGGCTACATGGACGGGCACTGGGCGTGCGCGGCGGCCGGCCACGTCGAGGCGGGGGAGTCGGTCCACGCCGCTGCCGTGCGGGAGGCGCGCGAGGAGCTCGGCATCGCCATCGACCTCGCGGACCTCGTCGGGCTCACCGGCATGCACCGCACCAACGGCACCGGCGAGCAGATCGACGAGCGCGTCGACTGGTTCTTCGAGTGCCGCAGCTGGTCGGGGACTCCCGCGCTGCAGGAGGCCGACAAGGCTGCCGACCTGCGTTGGTTCTCCCTCGGTGGGCTCCCGGACCCGGTCGTGCCGCACGAGCTGGTGGTGCTGTCCGCCCTCGCTGCGGGGTCGGTGCCGGCCGTGACGGCGTACGGCTTCGACGACGCGACGCCTAGCGCCTGACGCCTGGCACCTGACGCCTGACGACCCGACACGCCACGGCGGACCCGGGCGGCTGACTCCTGGCACCCGCGAGCACGCGATGGCGTGCCGGCCGCGGCGATGTTCGCCCAGAGCGGACAAAGCGGACGATAGAGTTCGCGCTTGTAGAACAGGTGTTCGATACGATAGGCCCATGACGACAACCGCCCCGCACGCCGCGGAGTCGACGCCCTCCGCGCCGGTCGCGCCGGTTGCGGTGTCCGCGGCGGACGTTCTCGAATGGACGAGCCTGCTCATCGAGGGTGTGGTGCCTCTCTCCGACCGAGCGCTCGTCGACGTGCTGGGAGCACTCGAGCAGCTCAAGGCCGCGGCGTGCGCGGCCCAGGCGCAGGCTGCGGTCGACCTCGACGTGATGGAGCGGGATCGTCAGGCCTTCGCCGGCATCCCGGCACAGCGGCGCGGGCTCGGCGTGGGGAGCCAGGTGGGACTGGCCCGACGCGAGTCGCCCTATCGCGGCCGGGTGCTCCTCGGTGCGGCGAAGGTCTGGGCGACGGAGATGCCCCACACGTTCCGGGCGCTGCGCCACGGCCGGCTGTCGGAGTACCAGGCGATCCAGCTCGTGCAGGAGACCGCGTGCCTCGAGCGTGAGGACCGCGCCGAGATCGACGCGCTGCTGTGTGCGGATCTGGCGTCGCTCGACGGGCTCGGCACGCGCCGTCTGGTGGCGCTCGTCCGGCAGCATGCGGCGCGACTCGACCCGGCAGCGGTCGTGAAGCGTGCCCGCAAGGCCGAGTCCGAACGGTGCGTGACGCTGCGGCCCGCGCCCGACTCCATGACGTACCTGACCGCGCTGCTGCCGGTCGCCCAGGGGGTCGCAGCGTTTGCCGCCCTGTGTCGGGCCGCGGATCTGGCTGCGGCCGTGGGGGACCAGCGCGGCGACGACGCGATGGTCTCCCCGGCGGCCCCGCGCAGCCGCGGGCAGGTCATGGCTGACACGCTCGTCGAACGGTTGACCGGCCAGGTGCGCGCCGACGAGGTCCCGGTCACCATCAACCTGGTCATCAGCGACTCGGCGCTCCTGGGTTCGGGGCACGAGGCAGGCCACCTGTCCGGCGGCGGTGTGATCCCGGCGCAGGTGGCACGCGAGCTCGCCGCGGCCGGGATCGCGACGGATGCCGCGTGGTTGCGGCGCCTCTATGCGGATCCGGGCGGCAACCTGGTCGCGATGACGTCGCGGTCCCGCTTCCACCCGGACGGTCTCGCCGAGTTCCTGCGCATCCGCGACCAGAGCATCTGTCGGACCCCGTACTGCGGTGCGCCCATCCGCCACATCGACCACATCGCGCGCGCCGGGTCCGGGGGCGAGACGTCGGCGGCCAACGGCGAGGGGCTCTGCGTCCAGTGCAACCTGGTCAAGGAGGCGCCGGGCTGGAAGCGTGAGCAGGTCGACGTCACACGGTCGTCGGGTCGGTCGGAGGCGCGCCACGTGGTGGAGACGCACACGCCGACAGGTCACCGCTACGTCAGCGGATCGCCTGCCGCGCCGTTGCCTGCGCCCCACCCGGAGTCATCGTGTGCTTCGGACCCGGAGGATGCGCGCGAGGCCGTGGGTTTCGCTTCGGTCGTCGACATCTCCTTCCGTGCGCTGGTGGCGGAGCACGAGCTGCTCGTCGCATGAGCGGAAGACGGCGCGCGCTCAACCCGGTCGGTTGCGTGCGTCCGGCGTGTGCGCTCGGTGTGTCGGCGCTCCGGGGGAGAATGGCCAGGTGAGCCTCTACCGCGACGAGGCGATCGTGCTCCGCACCCACAAGCTGGGGGAGGCGGACCGCATCGTCACCCTCCTGACCCGCACGCACGGCAAGGTGCGTGCGGTGGGCAAGGGCGTCCGCCGGACGACGTCGCGGTTCGGGTCGCGGCTCGAGCCGTTCATGCACGTGGACCTGCAGCTCTCGACGGGCCGCAATCTCGACATCGTCACGCAGGCCGAGACGCTGGGCGCGTACGGGCGGTCGGTGTGCGAGGACTACACCCTCTACACGGCGGGCACGGTCATGCTCGAGACGGCGGACCGGCTGGTCGAGGCCGAGCACGAGCCCGCGGTGCAGCAGTACTGGCTGCTCGTCGGTGCGGTCCGGGCGCTGTCCACCCGTGAGCACGCCCCGGGCCTGGTGCTGGACTCGTACCTGCTGCGCGCGCTCGCGATCGCCGGGTGGGCACCGTCGTTCGAGGACTGCGCCCGCTGCGGTGAGCCGGGGCCGCACCACGCGTTCGCGATCGCGATGGGTGGTGCGGTGTGCCAGCGTTGCCGGCCACCTGGTGCCGCGTCGCCTGCACCGGAGACGTTCGCGCTGCTGGCCGCGCTGCTGGCGGGGGACTGGCCCGTCGCGGACGCGAGCGCCGAGCGGCACCGGGGCGAGGCGAACGGCGTCGTGGCGGCGTACAGCCAGTTCCACCTCGAGCGGCAGCTGCGTTCGTTGCCGATGGTCGAACGGGTCTGACGTCGGGCCGGGCACAATGTGTCCGTGCCTGCACCCGTCCCGCCCTACCCGCACCCCTCCGGCGCCGTCGCGCCCCAGATCCCGAAGGAGTTCGTCCCGCGCCACGTGGCCGTGGTGATGGACGGCAACGGCCGCTGGGCGAACGCGCGTGGGTTGCCGCGCGTCGAGGGCCACAAGGCGGGGGAGGCATCCCTGCTGGACGTCGTGGCCGGCGCGATCGAGGTGGGCGTCGAGTACGTCTCGGCGTACGCGTTCTCGACGGAGAACTGGTCGAGGTCGCCCGACGAGGTCCGCTTCCTGATGGGCTTCAACCGTGACGTCCTGCGCCGCCGCCGCGACCTCATGGACTCGTGGGGCGTGCGTGTGCGGTGGGCGGGTCGTCGACCGCGCCTGTGGCGCTCGGTGATCAACGAGCTCGAGACCGCGGAGCGGCAGACGCGCGGCAACTCGACGTGCACGCTGACCATGTGCGTGAACTACGGCGGTCGCGCCGAGATCGCGGATGCGGCGCAGGCGCTGGCCAAGGACGTGGCGGCCGGGAAGGTGAACCCGGACAAGATCAACGAGAAGGTCTTTGCCCGCTACCTCGACGAGCCCGACCTCCCGGACGTCGACCTGTTCCTGCGTTCGTCGGGCGAGCAGCGCACGTCCAACTTCATGATCTGGCAGGCCGCGTACGCCGAGCTCGTGTTTCTCGACGAGCCCTGGCCGGACGTCGACCGCCGCCACCTGTGGCGCGCCGTCGAGGAGTACGCGCGCCGGGACCGCCGCTACGGCGGCGCCGTCGACAAGCCGAGCTGACTGAGCCCGCGCTAGGCGCGCGGCGCTCCCGATGCGTCGGGAGCGCCTCCCTCGGTGCCGTTCGAGTCGGACATCGAGACGTGTCGTCCCACGTGGTCGGCCGGCCGACCGACGGGGTCGACGTGCGCACCTGGTGCTGCAGCCGCGCTGCGGCGCAGCAGACGCCGGCGGATGAACCACGCGACGACGAGCACGATCAGCGCGACGACGACCGTGAACAGGACGGGCGACGCGGCGAGCAGCTTGATGCCGCCCCACACGAAGCTCACCCCGACGGTCGCCCACACCACGGCCCACACGACGGCGCCGGGGATCGTCGCCAGCGTGAACTTGGTGTACTTCATCTGGATGAGGCCGGCCGACGCGAAGATGGCCGTCTGGAGCCCGAACATGAGGAACGCGACGGTGACGGCCATCGGTCCCCACCCGCGGACCAGGTCGAGCCCGCGCTGGGCGGCGCGGGTGTTGGTCCACGCCTCGAGGTGCGTGATCATCGAGCGCCACCACGCGAACCCGCGGTCGGTCTCGTGGACGGTGTGGGCGCCGCGCACGACACCGCGGCCCGCCCAGTACGTGGCGTGCGAGCGGGCGAGCGCGAACAGGAACAGGACGATGAGGGCGGCGACGAGCGAGAGGCCACCGAGCCCGAACGCGTCGAGGGGATCATCGTTCACGCCGCGATCCTAGGGCCGGTAGCCTGGGCGGGCTCGCATCGCGGCATCCGGTCGCGAACCTTCGCCCGTTGCACCCAACAGCGGGCCCACCCATTTCTGGAGAGTGTTCGATCGTGGCTGCACCGTCCCGCCTGGATTCCGTCGTCTCCCTCGCCAAGCGGCGCGGCTTCGTCTTCCCGAGCGGTGAGATCTACGGCGGTACCCGGTCGGCGTGGGACTACGGGCCGCTGGGTGTCGAGCTGAAGGAGAACATCAAGCGTCAGTGGTGGCGCGCGATGGTGACGAGCCGCGAGGACATCGTCGGGCTCGACTCGTCGGTCATCCTGCCCCGCCAGGTCTGGGTCGCCTCCGGCCACGTCGGCGTCTTCACCGACCCGCTGACCGAGTGCCTCAGCTGCCACAAGCGGTTCCGCGAGGACCACATGCTCGAGGAGTTCGAGGAGAAGAAGGGGCGCGCCCCGGAGAACGGCCTCGCGGACATCGCGTGCCCCAACTGCGGCACCCGCGGCCAGTGGACCGAGCCCCGCGACTTCAACATGATGCTCAAGACGTACCTCGGCCCCGTCGAGGACGAGTCCGGGCTGCACTACCTGCGCCCCGAGACCGCGCAGGGCATCTTCGTGAACTTCGCCAACGTGCTGACGGCCGCGCGCCGCAAGCCGCCGTTCGGCATCGGCCAGATCGGCAAGTCGTTCCGCAACGAGATCACGCCCGGCAACTTCATCTTCCGCACCCGTGAGTTCGAGCAGATGGAGATGGAGTTCTTCGTCGAGCCCGGTACGGACGAGAACTGGCACCAGTACTGGATCGACACCCGCACCGACTGGTACACGGACCTGGGCATCGCGCGCGACAACCTGCGCCACTACGAGCACCCGGCCGAGAAGCTGTCGCACTACTCCAAGCGGACCGTCGACATCGAGTACCGGTTCGGCTTCCAGGGCAGTGAGTGGGGTGAGCTCGAGGGCATCGCCAACCGCACGGACTTCGACCTCAAGACGCACACCGAGCACTCGGGCCAGGACCTGTCGTACTTCGACCAGGCCAAGAACGAGCGGTACGTGCCGTACGTCATCGAGCCGGCCGCGGGTCTCACGCGTTCGCTGATGGCATTCCTGGTGGAGTCCTACACCGAGGACGAGGCCCCGAACACCAAGGGCGGCGTCGATACCCGCGTGGTGCTCAAGCTCGACCCGCGTCTGGCCCCGGTCAAGGCCGCGGTCCTGCCGCTGTCCCGCAACGAGGCCCTGTCGCCCAAGGCCCGCGACCTCGCGGCCGAGCTGCGCAAGAGCTGGAACATCGAGTTCGACGACGCCGGCGCCATCGGCCGCCGCTACCGCCGCCAGGACGAGATCGGCACGCCGTTCTGCATCACGGTCGACTTCGACACGCTCGACGACCAGGCCGTGACCATCCGGCACCGCGACGATATGAGCCAGCAGCGTGTCGCGCTGGACCAGGTCACCGGTTACCTCGCGCAGCGCCTGATCGGCTGCTGAGTCACGAACCGCTGACGCACGTCACGCCGGGCGCGCCCCCTGAGCGCCCGGCGTGACGTCTGTTCCCGTGCTGCTCAGCTACCCGGCATCGGCAGCGCGTCGAGGCCACGCTGGGCTTCGTCCACGCGCAGCTGCGCGGCGTCCTTCTCTGCCGCCGTACGTGCTTTCTTCAAGGCGTCCTGCGCCGCCTGGAGGGCATCGCCTGCCTTCGACAGCGCGTCCATCCGTGCGTCCGCCTCGCGCTGCCCATCCGGCGTGTAGGTCTTGAGCTGGGAGACGAGGCCTGGCACGTCATCGACCGTGAGGCACTGCATCGATGCGGGGCACGGGGGTTCGACGATGGTGCCGTCGTCCCCGACGAAGACGAGACCAGCCCTGTCGGAGAGCGTGCCCGTGGTCGTGAACACGGTTGCGAGCCGGCCGTTGCCGGTGTCGAACAGCGGAACCTCTTGGAACTGCCGACCTTCAGGTGTGTCGACGAACGAGAGTGCCGCCGGGTTCGGCACGTTCGCAGGCACGAGCGCTGCGTCGAGGCGATGCTTCGAGTCGACGACGCTTGCCGCCCACACCGCGTCGTTCGCGGTGGTGCCGTCGCGCCAGGACCACAAGGGTGCGTCGGCGCCGGAAGAGATCGGCACCCCGTCGTCGGCATAGGTCACGAGCAGCCGCGCCGCACCGTCCGATGCTGCCGGCGTGCTGTACATCAGGACCGATGTCCCGCCGGGACCCGCCAGCCCGAGGTCGCGGACGTCGGTGATGCCGGCGACCTTCGCCCGGGCGGCGGCCGACGCAGGCTCGAGAGGTCCAGGGACGCTGACCGCCTTGACGCCTTGCGCGAGCGTCTCCAGATCGCTGACGGAGTCCGTGTGGGGAAGTTGGTTCGTGCTCGTCGGGCCGGACGTCCGCCATGCCGGGGACGCCGTTCCGCTCCCGCCGAGCGGGAGGTTCACCACGACGGCGGCGACTGCGCCGACGGCGGCGACGGACGCGACGACTTGGCCGGCCGTTCGGCGCGTGGCGTGCCGGTGCGCGGCGCCGAGCACCGCGTCGGGGTCGAGGGTCATGGTCGGCCGCGCGGCCGCGGCGCGGGCAGCCAGGGCGGGATCGGGGCGCAGGTCGGGTGCGACGGTCATCGGGACTCCTCGGAGACGGCGGCTTCGTTGAGGGACTCGCGCAGGCGCTGCAGGCCGCGCGATGCGGTGGACTTGACGGTTCCGACGCTGACGCCGAGCTCGGCGGCGACCTCGGCCTCGGGCAGGCCGACGAGGTGGCGCAGCACGACGATGCGGCGCTGGCGCGGGCTGAGCAGGGCGAGCGCGCGGACGAGCTGGTCACGGTCGTCGGTCGGCGCGTGCGCGTCGTCGCCGCCGCGTTCGGGCAGCTCGGAGGTCAGGACCTCCCGACGGCGGCGTCGCCAGGTGTCGACCCGCAGGTTGACCAGCGTGCGCCGCGTGTAGGCGAGCCGGTCGGTGGAGACGCGGTCCCACGACGAGTAGGTCCGCACGAGCGCCTGCTGGACGAGCTCCTCGGCCCGGTGCGCGTCACCGGTGAGCAGCCACGCGGTGTGCAGCAGGTGGTCCTGGTGCGCGGCCATGAACGCGGTGAACTGTTCGTCGCGCTCCGCCCTCGAGGTCCGGTCGGAGCGGCCGACGACGACGTCGATCGTCTCGTCGGGCCCGCGGGCTGGTCCGTGCACGGCGTCGTGCACGAGGAAGTTCGGCATCGTGGTCACACCGTAGAAGACGCACGTCCGCCGCAGAAGGTTGAGTCATGACATCCGTCATGTCGGACCGGTGACGGGCGGCGGGGGAGCGCCGTTCGTCGGGCCGACAGGATCGAGACATGACCACAGACCTGCTGGACCCGTCGCCGACGGGGACCCTCGCGCTCGACCTGCGCGGACTGCGCAAGTCCTTCGGCACCGTGCGTGCCGTCGACGGCCTCGACCTGGCCGTCCGTCCCGGTGAGGTCGTCGCGTTCCTCGGTCCCAACGGGGCCGGCAAGACGACGACGATCGACATGCTGCTGGGCCTGGCCGACCCCGACGAGGGGACGGTGAACGTGCTCGGGCTGGAGCCCGGCGCCGCGATCGCCGCGGGCCGCGTCTCGGCCGTGATGCAGAGCGGCGGCCTGCTCAAGGACCTGACGGTCCGCGAGACCGTCGAGCTCACGGCGTCGTTCTTCGCCGGGTCTCGCCCTGCGTCCGAGGTCCTGCAGCGCGCCGGGATCGCGGACATCGCGGACCGCCGCGTCGGCAAGTGCTCGGGCGGCCAGCAGCAGCGGCTGCGCTTCGCGCTGGCCCTGCTGCCCGACCCGGACCTGATCGTCCTGGACGAGCCGACCACGGGTATGGACGTCGAGGGTCGTCGCGACTTCTGGAACGCCCTGCGGGCCGACGCCGCGCGCGGCCGCACGATCCTGTTCGCGACGCACTACCTGGAGGAGGCGGACGCGTACGCGGACCGCATCGTCATGGTGAGCCACGGCAGGATCGTCGCCGACGGATCCGCCGCCCAGGTCAAGAGCCTGACGAGCGGTCGCGTCGTGTCGGCGTCCTTCGACGAGCCGATCGACGAGGCCGCACTGCGGGCGCTGCCCGGCGTGCTGGACGTCGAGGTCCGCCGCGAACGCCTCATCGTGCGCACCACCGACTCCGACGCGGTGGCACGCCACCTGCTGACGGCCACCGACGCGACCGACCTCGAGATCGCGGCCCGCGGGCTCGAGGACGCGTTCATCGCCCTCACCACCGACCGTTCCGACACCGCGACGGCCACCACGACCACCACGACCACAGAGAAGAGCCGAGCATGAGCGCCGTCGCCGTCCCGATCACCGCGACCCGGCCGCGGCGCGGGCTGAACCTCACCTACCTCAAGGTCGAGCTGCGCCGCCTCCTGCGCAACCGCCGCACGGTCATCTTCACGCTCGTCATGCCGCCGGTGTTCTTCCTGCTGTTCGGCACGGTCGACAGCTACAAGACCGACTCGGTGGGCCACGCCAACGTCACCGCCTGGATCATGATCTCCATGGCCCTGTACGGCGCCATCCTGGCGACGACGAGCGGCGGCGCGAGCGTCTCCATCGAACGGGCCCAGGGCTGGACGCGCCAGCTGCGCCTGACCCCGCTGAGCCCGGTGACGTACGTCGCGACGAAGGTCATCAGCGCCATGGTGCTCGGCCTCGGGGCGGTCGTCGTCACGGCCGCCGTCGGCATCCCGGCGGGTGCGGACGGCGACATGGCGCGCATCGCCGAGTCGCTCGTGCTGGCGTGGGTGGGCTCGTCGGTGTTCGCGGCCTTCGGCCTGTTCATGGGCTATCTGCTGCCCGCCGAGAACGTCATGCAGATCCTGGGTCCGGTGCTGGCGCTCCTGTCGTTCGCGGGCGGCCTGTTCATGCCGCTCGGTGACGGCGTCTTCGCCACGATCGCGAAGTTCGTTCCCACCTACGGGCTGGCCCAGATCGTCCGGGCGCCCGTCACGGACGACGGGGTGAGCATCTGGGCCTTCGTCAACGTGATCGCCTGGGGCGCGGTGTTCGTCGCGGGCGCGGCCTGGCGGTTCCGTCGGGACACGGCACGCGTGTGACCAGCACGAAGGCGGGACGACCCGGCACCGAGCGCGGTGCCGGGTCGTCGGCGTGCCCGGACGATACCGTGAGCCACGTGAGCCGGAAACCGACGTGGCGCGAGCGCATCGGGCAGAACTGGCCGCAGGGCGACACCGCCTACTACGCGGTGGGCCCCGGCGACGGGGAGCCGCCGACGGGTCGCGTGCGACGGGTCATGCGCGTCGTCGGCCCGCTCATGGGCGTGGTCTGGGCTGTGTTCCTGCTGCAGCCGTGGCAGGCCGCCTGGGACAGCGTGCCGGGCTGGGAGCGGGTCGTCTCCTTGGTCGCGGTCCTTGCGCTCGGCCTGTCGTTCGCGTGGGTCGTCTTCACGCGCGCGGGGCCGCACGGCACACGCATGTCGAACCGCCACGCCGCGCTCTTCCTCGTCGGGCAGACCGTCCTGGTGGCCGTGTCGTGCCTCGGCGCGAAGCAGGACGGCCTCGTCGGCCTGGTCTTCGTCTGCGTCACGGGTGTCTTCCTGCTCCGTGACCCGCGCTCGCTCGGGCTCGCGCTGTGGGCGTGCCTCGTGATCCTCGTCGTCCCGCGCCTGGTCCCCGGGTGGGAGACGATCGACGACCTGCTGATCTCCGTCATCCTGGCGACGGTGGCGGTGTTCGGCTTCACGCAGCTCGTCATGCGCAACCGACAGCTCCAGCTCGCGCGCGACGAGGTCGCGGTGCTGGCCGTCGAGCGGGAGCGCGAACGCATCGCGCGTGACATCCACGACGTCCTGGGCCACTCGCTGACCGTCATCTCGGTCAAGGCAGAGCTCGCCGCCAAGATGTTCGACGTCGATCCGGCGCGCTCGCGCCAGGAGATGCTCGAGGTCCAGAACCTGGCCCGCACGGCGCTCGCGGACGTGCGGGGGATGGTCACCGCGACCCGCGCCGTGACGCTCGCGGGCGAGCTGGCCGGCGCCAGGCAGGCGTTCGACTCGGCGGCCATCGCCGCGCAGGTCCCGGGCACGATCGACGAGGTGCCCGACGAGCTGCGCGTGCTGTTCGCCTGGGCCATCCGCGAGGCGACCACCAACGTGCTGCGGCACGCGGCCGCGACGTCCGTCCAGATCACGATGGGTCCCGACACGTTGACGGTCGACGACGACGGCAGCGGGCCGGCCGACGACGAGCGCGGCAACGGCCTGCACGGCCTCGTCGAGCGAGCCCGTGCGGCCGGCGCGCGCGTCGAGGTGTCCACGAGCCCCCTCGGCGGCTACCGCCTGCTCCTCACCACCCGGGACGATGCCCGGGACAGCAAGGAGCGCACCGCATGACGACCATCCGCCTGCTGCTCGCCGACGACCAGGCCCTCGTCCGCGGCGCGCTCGCCGCGCTGCTCGACCTGGAGTCCGACCTGCAGGTCGTCGCGCAGGTGGGGCGCGGCGACGAGGTGCTGGCCGCAGCCCGTGACATGGCCGTCGACGTCGCCCTGCTCGACGTCGAGATGCCCGGGCTGGACGGGATCGCCGTCGCGGCCGAGCTCCACCGCGCCCTGCCGTCGTGCCGCTCGCTCATCGTCACGACCTTCGGCCGGCCCGGTTACCTGCGCCGCGCCCTGGACGCAGGGGCTAGCGGGTTCGTCGTCAAGGACACCCCGGCCGAGCAGCTCGCCGACGCGGTGCGTCGCGTGCACCGGGGCCTGCGCGTCGTGGACCCCGACCTGGCCGTGGAGTCGCTGGCCACAGGCACGAGCCCGTTGACCGACCGGGAGCGGGACGTGCTGACCGCGGCCGCCACGGGCGGCACCGTCGCCGACATCGCCCGCGACACGTTCCTGTCCGAGGGGACGGTGCGCAACTACTTGTCCGCCGCGATGGGCAAGACCGGTGGGCGGACCCGGGCCGAGGCGGCCCGGATCGCGCAGGAGAACGGCTGGTTGCTCTAGAGCTTGCGGCCGCCGCCCACGTTGCGGTTCCCGCGCCCGACGACGACCAGCACGACCCCGATCACGGCGACGATGAGCCCGACGTAGACGAAGAACTGCCCGAGCCCGGCCAGGCCGAGGACCAGCAGGACGAGACCGGCGATGATGAGGACGAGCCAGAGGGCCACGGGAGTTCCTTTCGTAGACGTTCCGGCGCAACCTTGGCAGGCATCGCACGACCCCGCACGGCGAGAGCGGGTGAGGGGCCGGTCGCCGAGGGTGGGAGAATGGGCGCCATGATCGCCCCTCCGCTGAAGATCGGGCCCCTGACGATCGACACGCCGGTGGTGCTGGCGCCGATGGCGGGGGTCACCAACGCCGCCTTCCGTCGCCTCTGCCGCGAGTCGGGCGCGGGGCTCTACGTCGCCGAGATGGTGACGAGCCGCGCGCTCGTCGAACGTGGCGAGGAGTCGATGCGGATCATCTCGCACGAGCCCGGCGAGAAGCCGCGTTCCGTGCAGGTGTACGGCGTCGACCCGGCCACCGTCGCCGCGGCCGTCCGCCTCATCGCGAGCGAGGACCGCGCCGACCACGTCGACCTCAACTTCGGCTGCCCCGTCCCCAAGGTCACGCGCCGTGGCGGGGGAGCGGTGCTGCCCTGGAAGCGGGACCTGTTCCGCGCGATCGTCACCTCGGCCGTCGACGCGGCTGCGCCGTACGGCGTGCCGGTCACGGTCAAGATGCGCAAGGGCATCGACGAGGACCATCTCACGTATCTCGAGGCCGGGCTCATCGCGCAGGAGGTGGGTGTCGCGGCCGTCGCGCTGCACGCCCGCACGGCCGCCGACTACTACTCCGGCACCGCCGACTGGGAGTCGATCGCGCGCCTCAAGGAGACGGTCACCGACATCCCCGTGCTCGGCAACGGCGACATCTGGTCGGCGGAGGACGCACTGGCCATGGTCGAGCAGACCGGGTGCGACGGCGTCGTCGTCGGCCGCGGCTGCCAGGGTCGGCCGTGGCTCTTCGCCGACCTCGCGGCGGCGTTCGCGGGGTCCGACGAGCGCATCCGGCCCGGCCTGGCGTACGTCGCGACCGTCGTGCGCCGGCACGCCGAGCTGATGGTCGAGCACTTCGGCGACGAGTCCAAGGCGCTGCGCGAGATGCGCAAGCACATGGCGTGGTACTTCAAGGGGTACGTCGTGGGTGGGGAGACGCGTGCCGCGCTCGGCCTGGTCTCGACGATGGCCGAGCTCGACGACCGCCTCGCGGCGCTCGACCTGACCCAGGGCTATCCGGGCGAGGCGGCCGAGGGCCAGCGCGGTCGCGCCGGCTCACCCAAGCGCCCGATCCTCCCGTACGGCTGGCTCGACTCGCGCGAGCTGTCCGACGAGTTCGCCCGCGAGCTGCACGAGGCCGAGCTCAGCGTCTCGGGCGGCTGACGCAACTCCAGGTCAGCCGGATGGGTGACACACTGCCCGTCCGTTGCGCGCGCGGTCGTGGCACCCCCAGGATGTGGTCGTGTCGCCGGGGCTGCCGGCGCGTCGACGTGGGAAGGCGGCCATGAGATCTCGCCGAACGGCGTGGCAGGTCTTCGGCCTCACGTTCCTCATCGCGCTGCCGGTCGGACTTGCCCTGTTCAGGTGGACGCCAGTCGGAGAGCACGATCTCCTCGGTGCCGTCGTGATGGCGGCGGTGTGCGCAGGAGGACGTGCGATTGCACGTCGCATCCTCGAAGGGCCGTCCGCGTTGCGCGGGAGCGAGCTGCCGTTCGTCGGCACCAACCCGAGCGGTCTCTCGATCGTCCTGCTCGACCCGGGCGACCGCATCATCCAGGTCGTGAAGGTGCTCAGGGACCGTGGCGTGTGCTTTCGCAGCGCGCGCGACGCGACACGCGCCGAGGAGCCGCTCGTCCTCGCCCTGGCTCTGGCGCCCGACGAGCTGGACCGATGGAGCGCCGACCTTGCCGCCGCAGGCGCGCGCATCGAGGTGCGCGGCAACGGTCGGGTGGGGTCGGCGACGTCGCAGGGTTGACGCGGCTTCGGTCGGTCAGACCCGGGAGACTCGCACAGAGCGGGCCAGGGCTGCGACCGCGGCTCGCGTGGCGTGCGGTGCGGCGAGCTCCGTCGTCGCGACGGCCATCGCCCCGGCCGTCGATCCCCACGCCAGGCACTCGGCCGTGCCGAGTCCCTGGCCGTGCGCCGCGAGCAGCCCTACGAGGAACGCGTCGCCGGCGCCGTTCGTGTCGACGACGTCGGCCACCGGTGCGGCATCCACCTCCCACCAGCCGTCGCGGTCCAGCGCGATCGCCCCGCGGGCCCCGTCCGTGCAGACCGCGAGCGTGGATCCGGCGTCCACGCGGTGCCGCAGGTACGCGCGCGGGTCGGCCAGGCGGTCCGCACTGACCAGCAGCACGTCCGCGGCCTCCGCGAACGGGCGGGCGTAGGCCCCGAGCCCGTCGTCGTCGTGCACGTCGCACCACACCGGGACGCCGCGCTCACGCGCCGCCGCCAGCAGAGGAACGGACGAGTCGGCCAGGTCGAGGACCGCGACGTCCGCGGCGTCGAGCGCCGCGAGCACGTCGGGCGCCGGGCCCGGCGGAGCCGACGGCAGCTCGAGGTAGATCGAGACGCGCGAGCCGTCGTCGCCCATGAGGTTGACGTGGCGCTCGGTGCGGCCGGCCCGCGCCGGCTGGGCGAGGAGCCGCAGGCGGTCGTGGTGCAGCGCCCCGCGCACCTTGGCGGCTTCCTCGTCGTCGCCCAAGACGGTCGACAAGGTGACGTCGACGCCGAGCGCGGCCAGCGTGACGGCCTTGCCGGCGGACGTGCCACCGATCCCGTCGTGGTGGCGGGACGCCATCAGCATCTGGGAGCGCGGCTCGGGCAACGCGGCCACGTGGACGAGCGTGTTCCACGCGGCCGCGCCGTTGACCAGGACCTGCATCGCTCGCGTGCCCTTGCTCAGGCGGTCTGGACCTGGACCCACACGGTCGCGTCACCGGGGACCTCGTCGCCCGTGACCTCGACCGACGACGCCAGGACGGTGGCGCCGGCCGGGAGCGGGACGGGCGTCGCGCCCAGGTTGGCGACGACGAGCACGTCGCGGTTGGTGAACGCGATGACGTCGTCCCCGTAGCCGTCGACCCACTCGAGCCCGCCGGTGCCCAGCTCGTGCGAACGGCGCAGGCCGAGCGCGGAGCGGTAGGTCTCGTAGGTCGAGCCGGCGACGCCGCGCTGCGCGTCAAGTGCGTAGGTCGCCCACGACGACGGCTGCGGGAGCCAGGTCAGGCCCGTCGGGGAGAACCCGAGGCCGGGCTCGTCGGAAGCCCAGGGCAGCGGGACGCGGCAGCCGTCGCGGCCGCGCTCGACGCCGCCCGTGCGGAAGAAGGCGGGGTCCTGGCGCAGCTCGTCGGGCAGGGCGGTGTGGTCGGGCAGGCCGAGCTCCTCGCCCTGGTAGAGGTAGGCGGATCCCGGCAGGCCGAGCATCAGGAGCGTGGCACCGCGGGCACGGCGCAGGCCGAGCTCCTCGTCGGGCTGCTCGTCGCCGACGCCGATGCCGTTGGGACGCGAGCCCGCCTCGGCCAGACCGAGCCGGGAGGCGTGGCGGACCACGTCATGGTTGGACAGCACCCAGGTGGTCGGCGCGCCGACGGAATCGGTCGTCGCGTAGGACGCCTCGATCACGGAGCGCAGCGCTGGGGCGTCCCAGCGCGTGGCCAGGAACGCGAAGTTGAACGCCTGCTGCATCTCGTCGGGCCGCACGTAGCGGGCCAGGCGGGACAGCGGCTCCACCCAGGCCTCCGCGACCAGCGCGCGGTCACCCGCGTAGTCTGCCAGCACGCGGTGCCAGGCGCGGTAGATCTCGTGGACGCCGTCCTGGTCGAACATGGGGCCGTGGTTGCCGGACCCGTTCGCCACGTCCTCGTCGTCGGTGCCCTCGATCATCGAGACGTGCCCGTCCCAGTCGGGCAGCCCGGGCTCCTTGACCATGCCGTGCGCGACGTCGACGCGGAAGCCGTCGACACCCCGGTCCAGCCAGAAGCGCAGCACGTCCTCGAACTCCGCCCGGACCTCCGGGTGCTCCCAGTTCAGGTCCGGCTGGCGCGAGTCGAACAGGTGCAGGTACCACTGCCCGTCGGCCAGGCGGGTCCAGGCGGGACCGCCGAAGATCGACTCCCAGTTGTTGGGCGGCAGCTCGCCGGTCTCGCCGCGTCCCTCGCGGAACAGGTAGCGGTCGCGCTCGGGGGAGCCGACGCCGGCCTCGAGCGCGGCCTGGAACCAGACGTGCTCGTCGGACGTGTGGTTGGGGACCAGGTCGACGATCACGCGCAGGCCCAGGTCGTGCGCGCGCGCCAGCATCGCGTCGAAGTCGTCGAGCGTCCCGAACAGCGGGTCCACCTGGCGGTAGTCGGCGACGTCGTAGCCCGCGTCGGCCTGGGGCGAGAGGTAGAACGGCGAGAGCCAGACGGCGTCGACGCCCAACTCGACGAGGTGGGGGAGGCGGGCCGTGATGCCGGCCAGGTCGCCGATGCCGTCGCCCGAGGCGTCCGCGAACGAGCGCGGGTACACCTGGTAGATGACGGCGTGCCGCCACCACTCGGCGTCCGGGGCGGACGGGGCGTGGACGGCGGGGCGGATGTCGAGCGAGGTCACAGAACGCCTTTCAGGTGGAACGCGGGACGGGCGAGGGGTGCGGGTCAGTGCGCAGCGGGCTCCGCGACCGCGCTGAGCGCGGCCTCGAGGCCGGGGACGGCGCCGGTGGAACCGCGCACGACGAGCTCGGGGTGGAACTTCAGCTCGATGCGTGAGGCCGGCGTGCCGTTGATCTCCGCGACCAGGGCCGAGACCGCGGCGTGGCCCATCGCCAGCACGGGCTGGCGCACGGTGGTCAGCGGCGGGTCGGTGAAGGCGATCAGCTTGGAGTCGTCGAACCCGACCACCGAGACGTCGCCGGGGACGGACAGCCCCTGCGCGCGGGCGCCGCGGATGGCGCCCAGTGCCATGAGGTCCGAGCCGCAGATGATGGCCGTGTGGCCCGAGGCGATCAGCTCGAGCGCTGCGGCCTGGCCTCCCTCGACCGTGAACAGCGTCGAGTAGACGTGGGGCGACGGGTCGGTGATCCCGAGGTGCCGCTCGAGGTTGGCGGCGAACTCGGTGCGCTTGCGGGCGGCGGGGATGAACCGCTCGGGCCCGATGGCGAGGCCGATCCGGCGGTGACCGAGCGAGATCAGGTGCCGGAACGACTGGTCCAGCGCGGCAGCGTCGTCGGTCGACACGCTGGGCGCGTCGACCCCCTCGGCGAAACCGTTGACCAGCACGAACGGCATCCCCAGCGCACGCAGGCGGTGGTAGCGGTCCTTGGACGCCGACGTGTCGGCGTGCAACCCGGACACGAACACGATCCCGGCGACGCCGTGCTCCAGGAGCATCTCGACGTACTGGTCCTCGGTGGTGCCGCCGGGCGACTGCGTGCAGAGCAGGGGAGTGAACCCGCGCTCGGTGAGCATCGACTCGATGACCTGCGCGAACGCGGGGAACACCGGGTTGGACAGTTCCGGGACGACGAGCCCGACGAGGCCTGCCGAACGCGTGCGCAGCTTCTCGGGGCGCTCGTAGCCCAGCACGTCGAGCGCCGCGAGCACGGCCTGGCGCGCCTGGGTGGAGACGCCGTGCTTGCCGTTGAGCACGCGGGAGACCGTGGCGGTGCTGACGCCGGCCTGTTCGGCCAGGTCCGTCAGTCGGGTGCGCACGGGGGGCAGCGTGGGTGACACGGGACCTCCTCGTCCTGGGTCTTTCGGGTTGAGCGACGACGCAGCGGTCGCCGCTGCAACCGTTGCCTGAAAGTTACCGTAACGACTTGCAAGCCGCGTTGCAACGAGGATACGTTCCCTCCATCAGGCCAGCGACGGTGGGAAACCGGACGCCGGCACACCCACTGAAACCAGGAGATCGAAGATGCGACGGAGCATCCCTGTCGTTGCCGCGGCCCTCGGCCTCGCGCTGACGATGAGCGCCTGCTCGAGCGACAGCTCGAGCGACGGCGCCACGACGACGCCGACGACCGCCGACACCCCGAGCGCCACCACCCCCGCGCTCACGGGCACGCTGACGATGTGGGTCGACGAGACCCGCATCGACGTCATGAAGCCGATCGTCAAGGAGTTCCAGGACGAGACCGGCATCAAGGTGGACCTGGTCCAGAAGGTGTCCGGGGACATCCGCACGGACTTCGTCTCGCAGGTGCCGACCGGGCAGGGACCGGACGTCGTCATCGGTGCGAACGACTGGACCGGCGAGTTCGTGAACAACGGCGTCGTCGCCCCCATCGAGCTCGGCGACAAGGCCAGCGGATTCGCTTCGTCGGCCGTCCAGGCGTTCACCTACGACGGCAAGCTCTACGGTTCGCCCTACGCCATCGAGAACATCGCGCTCGTCCGCAACAACAAGCTGCTCTCGGACACCAAGGCGAACTCGTTCGACGACCTGGTCACGGAGGGCAAGACCGCGAAGAAGAAGTACCCGGTCGTCATCCAGCAGGGCGACGCGGGCGATGCGTACCACCTGTACCCGCTCCAGACCTCGTTCGACGCCCCCATCTTCAAGCAGGCGGCCGACGGCTCCTACACCAAGGAGCTCGGGCTCGGCGGCGCGAACGGCGAGAAGTTCGCCAAGTACCTGGCCAAGCTGGGCAAGGACAAGGTCCTGATCTCCACGCTGGACGGCGACAAGGCCAAGCAGGCGTTCCTCGACGGGCAGGCGCCGTACATCGTGACGGGCCCGTGGAACACCACCGCGTTCACGGAGGCCGGGATGGACATCTCCGTCCTGCCCGTGCCGAGCGCCGGCGGTTCTGACTCGAAGCCGTTCGTCGGCGTCCAGGGCGCGTTCGTCTCGGCGAAGTCGAAGAACCCGCTGCTCGCCAACGAGTTCGTGACCAACTTCCTCACCACGGAGAAGGTCCAGACCGAGCTCTACAAGGCGGGAGGCCGCCTGCCGGCGCTGACCGCCTCCGCGGAGAAGGTCGACGACCCGGTGCTCAAGGGCTTCAACGACTACGGCGCTGCGGGCTCCCCGCTGCCGACGCTGCCCGAGATGGGCGCGCTGTGGGCCTTCTGGGGCACCACGGAGGTGCAGATCATCTCCGGTCAGGCGAAGGACCCTGTCGCCGCCTGGGACAAGATGGTCAAGAACATGCAGGACTCGGTGGACGGCAAGAAGTAGTCACCACGGCCGCCCTGCTCCGCGCACTGGAGCAGGGCGGCCGCATATCTCCGGGCGAACGTGCCCGGGCAGGAGCAGACTGCCAGCATCGTGCGGCGCGACGGCGCGCCCAGCAAAGGAAGCCCATGTCTCAGCAGACCGTCACCACCGACAGCGCGGGCGCCCCGCCCGGTCCGCCTCCGCGTCCGAGCGAGCGGCGCAGCGGAGGCACCTCCCACGCACGCGACTACGGTCGCGGCTTCTGGGTCAAGCTGATCCTCGTCGCGCTCATCGACGCCGGTGCGCTCTACGGCATCCTCTCGGCAGGAGCCGTCTCCCAGTGGGGGATCGTCGCGTTCCTCGTCGTCGTCCTCGTCGCGGTGAACTGGGTGTACTTCTCCCGTCGTGCCCTTCCGGCCAAGTACCTGTTCCCGGGGCTCGTCTTCCTGTTCGTGTACGTCATCTTCACCGCCTGCTACACGGGGTACATCGCCTTCACCAACTACGGCGACGGGCACAACTCGACGCAGGCCGACGCGATCGCGGCGATCCAGATCCAGAGCGAGCAGCGCGTCGAAGGTTCGGACGCCTACCCGCTCACCGTCGTCAGCAAGGACGGCGAGCTCGGCTTCGCGGTCGTCCAGGACGGCGCGGTCGAGGTCGGCACGGCCGACCAGCCGCTCGCTCCCGTCGACGGCGCCCAGCAGGCCGACGGCAAGGCGACGTCGGTCCCCGGGTGGGAGGTGCTGAACTTCGGCGCGATCGCCCAGCAGCAGGACGCGGTCGTCAACCTCCGTGTGCCGGTGTCCGACGACGCCGAGGACGGCTCGCTACGGACGCAGGACGGTTCGACCGGCTACATCTTCCAGTCGACGATGAGCTACGACGCCGCGTCCGACACGATGACCGACTCCGCGACCGGGACGGTGTACACGCCCGACGACCATGGCAACTTCCGCGCTCCGGACGGGACGGCGCTGCAGCCCGGCTGGAAGGTGGGCGTCGGGTTCGAGAACTTCACGCGAGCGTTCACCGACTCACGGATCTCGGGCCCGTTCGTCTCGATCCTGATCTGGACGTTCGTGTTCGCGATCCTGTCGGTGGTGACCACGTTCGCGCTCGGGCTCTTCCTTGCGATCGTGTTCAACGACCCTCGGGTCCGCGGGCGCAAGGTCTACCGAGCCCTGCTGATCCTGCCGTACGCGTTCCCGGGGTTCCTGGCGGCCCTGGTGTGGAAGGGCATGCTCAACCCGGACTTCGGCTTCATCAACGAGACGCTGCTGCACGGTGCGAGCATCCCGTGGCTCACCGATCCCACGCTTGCGAAGGTCTCCGTCCTGTTGGTGAACCTCTGGCTCGGCTTCCCGTACATGTTCCTGGTCTGCACCGGCGCGTTGCAGTCGATCCCCGGCGACGTGCTCGAGTCGGCGCGGATGGACGGCGCCAGTGCCCCGCGCGTCCAACGGTCGATCGTCTTCCCGCTGCTCATGGTGTCGGTGGCACCGCTGCTGGTCTCGTCGTTCGCGTTCAACTTCAACAACTTCTCGTTGATCTACATGCTCACGGGCGGTGGGCCCAACTTCGAGGGCACACCGATCATCGTGGGGCACACGGACATCCTCATCTCGATGGTCTACTCCGTGGCCTTCGAGTCCGGCGTCAAGCAGTACGGCTTCGCCTCGGCGCTGTCCATCCTGATCTTCATCATCGTCGGCGTGATCTCCTGGTGGGGCTTCCGTCGGACCCGTCGCCTCGAGGAGCTCTGAGATGGCCACCGACACGCAGCTCGTCCCCGCCAAGGCGGGCAGCACGAACGCCAACCACACCTCGGTCACGGGTCTGCGCTGGTGGCGCGAGGTGGGTTGGCGGCACATCGTCGGCATCGTCATGATCGTCGTCTGCGTGGTGCCGCTGCTCTACGTGCTGTCGGCGTCGCTGAACCCCGGCGGGACGCTGACCGGCTCCAACGACCTGTTCCGCACGGTCAGCTTCGACAACTACAGCAACCTCGCGGGGCGCGGCTTCTGGACCTGGGCCCGCAACTCGATCATCGTGTGCACCGTCACGGCGGTGGGCACGGTCCTCATGGGAGCAGCCGCGGCGTACTCGTTCTCCCGGTTCCGGTTCAAGGGACGGCGTGGATCGCTGACGGGCCTCCTGCTGGCCCAGATGTTCCCGCAGACCCTCGCGTTCGTCGCCATCTTCCTGCTGCTGCTCACCATCGGTGACGTCTTTCCCGCGCTGGGTCTGAACAGCCTGCTGGGTCTGATCTGCGTGTACCTCGGCGGGGCGCTCGGGGTGAACACGTTCCTCATGTACGGGTTCTTCAACACCGTGCCGCGCGAGCTGGACGAGGCGGCCAAGATCGACGGCGCCACGCACGCGCAGATCTTCTGGACCATCATCCTGCGTCTGGTCACCCCGATCCTCGCCGTGGTCGGCCTGCTCTCGTTCGTCTCCGCGTTCGGTGACTTCCTCGTCGCGAAGGTCGTCCTGCAGCGCCCCGAGCAGTACACCGTCGCTCTCGGCCTGTACTCCTGGGCGGCCGACGAGCGCACCGCGCCGTGGGGCCTGTTCGCGGCCGGCGCGGTCGTCGCCGCGATCCCGGTGATCCTGCTGTTCATGTTCCTGCAGCGCTACATCGTCGGCGGTCTGACATCGGGGGCCGTGAAGGGATGACGGGCCCGACCCACCGGCTCGGCCCGCACCACGACGGCTCCGAGCTGTACGTCCCGCGCGCCACGGCGCTCCTCGGCGACGTCGTGCCGGTGCGGGTGCGCGTCCCCGCCGACTACCCCGAGACGGCCGTCTGGCTGCGCGCCGTGCGCGACGGAGAGCCGCGGCTGTCGCCCGCCCGGCTGGAGCGCACCGACGACCACGAGCGCTGGTACGTCGCGGACCTGCTGGTCCACAACCCGGTGGTGAGCTACCGGTTCCTGCTCGACGTGCCCGGGGGATACCGCTGGCTCACCGGGCGCGGGGTCGTGGACCGCGACGTCCCCGACGCCGCCGACTTTCGCCTCACCGTGCACGAGCCGGCACCGGCCTGGATGGACGACGCGGTGGTCTACCAGGTGTTCCCCGACCGGTTCGCGCGCTCGGACGTCGACCACGGGCCGCTGCCGGACTGGGCCCTGCCGGCGGCCTGGTCCGACGAGCCCATCGCCGCGGGCCCAGGCGTCGCGCAGCAGTACTACGGCGGCGACCTGCCCGGCGTCGAGCAGCACCTCGACCACCTGCAGCGGCTCGGCGTCGACACGCTCTACCTGACGCCCATCTTCCCGGCGCGCTCCAACCACCGCTACGACGCCAGCACCTTCGACGAGGTCGACCCGCTGCTCGGCGGCGACGAGGCGCTGGCCTCCCTGTCGTCGGCCGTGCACGCGCGCGGACTGCGCATCATGGGCGACTTCACGACCAACCACACGGGCGACGGGCACGAGTGGTTCCGTCGCGCGCAGGACGACCCGACCAGCGAGGAGCACGACTTCTACTACTGGACCGACGCCGAGCCCGGGTACGTCGGCTGGCTCGAGCACTCCTCGCTGCCCAAGCTCAACTACAACGCGCCGGCGCTCGCGGGCCGGATGGTCGCGGGCCCGGACTCGGTCATCGGTCGCTGGCTCGCGCAGCCGTTCGGCATCGACGGCTGGCGCATCGACGTCGCCAACATGACCGGGCGCTACGCGGCCGACGACTTCACGCACGAGATCGCGCGCACCATCCGCGCCACGATGCGCGAGCTCAACCCCGACGCTGTGCTCGTCTCGGAGCACTTCCACGACGCGGCCTCCGACCTGGCCCAGGGCGGCTGGCACGTCAACATGAACTACTCGGCGTTCACGCGTCCCGCGTGGACATGGCTCGCGGAGCCCGGGACCGCCGCGTCGTTCATGGGGTTGCCGGTCCCCGTGCCGCACCTGCCGGGCCCGGCGATGGTCGCGACGATGCGCGAGTTCGACGCGACCGTGCCGTGGGCCGTGACGCGCCACCAGTGGAACATGCTCGGCTCGCACGACACGGCGCGCCTGCGGACCGTCGTCGGGACGCCCGCGATGCAGGAGGTCGCGGCCGGCCTGCTGCTCACGTACCCGGGCACGCCCGTGCTGTTCGCGGGCGACGAGGGCGGTCTGACCGGCGTCAACGGTGAGCACGCGCGCGTGCCGATGCCGTGGGACGACATCGAGGACGGCGGCCCGCGCTGGGACGCCGCGACGTTCGAGGTCTACCGCGCGTTGATCGCCCTGCGTCGCTCGTCGCGCGCGCTGCGCGACGGGGGCCTGCGCTGGGTGGTCGTCGAGGACGACGCCGTGGCGTACCTGCGGGAGACGGCCGACGAACGTGTGCTGGTGGTCCTGGCCCGGACGTCCTGGTCGGGCGCGGTGCTCCCGCGTCACCTCGCTGACCACGAGCCGGAGGTCCTGTACGGCGCCAGTGGGCTGATCGTCGACGACGAGGGCATCGTCGTCCCGGGCGAGCGACCGAGCGTCGGGGTCTGGCGGCTAGCCTGACGCCGTGATCGCGGGCGCGACGGCGTGGGGACCGCGGGCCACCGGTACGCCTCGGCGTCGTCGGCCCGGTCTGTGCGCCTGTGCGAACGAGCGCGCTCGTTAGGCTGTGCGCGTGACCGCGCTCAAGGAGACCCTCGACCTCGACGGCTACGTCGACGCCGACCGCGAGCGGTGGGTCACCGAGGGGACCAAGAATCGGCAGCGGACCGCGTTCGAGCGCGACCGTGCCCGGCTCGTGCACTCCTCCGCGCTGCGGCGGCTGGGCGCCAAGACGCAGGTGCTCGGACCCTCGTCGGACGACTTCGTGCGCACGCGCCTCACGCACACGCTCGAGGTCGCGCAGGTCGGCCGCGAGATCGGCAAGGCGCTCGGGTGCGACCCGGACATCGTCGACACGGCCTGCCTCGCGCACGACCTGGGGCACCCGCCGTTCGGCCACAACGGCGAGCGCGCCCTCGCGCAGATCGCGCGCGGGATCGGCGGGTTCGAGGGCAACGCGCAGACGCTGCGGCTCCTCACGCGACTCGAGCCCAAGGTCGTGGCGCCCGACGGCCGCGCCGTGGGGCTCAACCTCACGCGCGCCTCGCTGGACGCGTCGGTGAAGTACCCGTGGCGGCACCTGCAGGGGCCGGTGAGCGCGGCCAGCGGGCGGCCGACGCACAAGTTCGGCGTCTACGAGGACGACCTGCCCGTCTTCGAGTGGCTGCGCCAGGACGCGCCGGACGGGCGCAAGTGCCTGGAGGCGCAGGTCATGGACCTGGCCGACGACATCTCCTACTCGGTGCACGACGTCGAGGACGCCGTCGTCGGCGGTCGTCTGGACCTCGACGTGCTCACGCGGCCCGACGAGCGGGAGCGGGTCGTCGACGCCGTGAGCACCTGGTACGGCGACGCGGTGTCCCCGGACGGGCTGCGCGAGGCGATGGACCGGCTGGTCCGCGCCCGCCTGTGGGGGCCGGGCTTCGACGGGTCTCGCGCCGCCCTCGCGATGCTCAAGGACGCCACCAGCCAGCTCATCGGGCGCTTCGCCAAGGCGTCGCAGAAGGCCACCCGCGAGCAGTACGGGCCCGGGCCGTTGACGCGGTACGGCGCGGAGCTCGTCGTCCCGCACGCCACGCTCGCCGAGATCCTCGTGCTCAAGGGGTTGGCCGTCGCCTACGTCATGGCGCCCCGCGAGCTCGAACCGCTCTACCAGCGCCAGCGCGAGATGCTCACCGACCTGGTCCAGGTGCTGTCCGAGCGGGCGCCGCAGCTGCTCGAACCGCCGTTCGCGGCGGACTGGGCGGACGCGCCCGACGACGCCGCCCGGCTGCGCGTCGTCGTCGACCAGGTCGCCTCGCTGACCGACGTCTCCGCCGTCGCCCTGCACACGCGCCTGCTGCACCCGCCGCGGCACTGAGTCCACCGTTCGGCCGCACGGAGCGACCCGTGATCCGCCATAGACTGCGCCCGTGGCAGGACGCATCCGGCGGGAGGACGTGGAAGCGGTCCGCGAGCGTGCCTCCATCGAGGAGATCGTCGGCGCGCACGTCACCCTCAAGCCTGCGGGCGTCGGGTCGCTCAAGGGCCTGTGCCCGTTCCACGACGAGCGGTCACCGTCGTTCCACGTCCGGCCGCAGGTGGGCCGCTACCACTGCTTCGGGTGCGGCGAGGGCGGCGACGTCATCTCGTTCGTGCAGCAGGTGGACGGACTCGGCTTCACCGAGGCCGTCGAGTACCTGGCCGGGCGCGTCGGGATCCAGCTGCGGTACGAGGAGGGCGGTGCGCCGCGGCCAGGCGACGAGCCCGGCAAGCGCCGTCGGCTGATCGAGGCGCACGCGGTCGCCGAGCAGTTCTACCGCGAGCAGCTCACGTCGCCCGGCGCCGCGACAGGGCGCACGTTCCTGGCCGAGCGCGGGTTCGACCGCGCTGCCGCCGAGCAGTTCGGCGTCGGCTTCGCCCCCCAGGGCTGGGACTCGCTGCTGCGACACCTGCGCGGACGCGGCTTCACCGAGGCCGAGCTGACCGCGTCGGGCCTGGTCAGCCAGGGGCAGCGCGGCGTCTACGACCGTTTCCGCGGCCGGCTGGTCTGGCCGATCCGCGAGGTCACGGGCGAGACCGTCGGCTTCGGGGCGCGCCGGCTGTTCGACGAGGACCAGGGGCCCAAGTACCTGAACACGCCCGAGACCCCGCTGTACCGCAAGTCGCACGTCCTGTACGGCCTGGACCTGGCCAAGCGGGAGATGCAGCGTGAGAAGCGCGTCGTGGTCGTCGAGGGGTACACCGACGTCATGGCGATGCACCTGTCGGGCGTCGGCTCCGCCGTGGCCACCTGCGGGACGGCATTCGGCTCGGACCACGCGCGCATCGTGCGGCGGCTCGTGGGGGACAGCGGTGGCAGCGGGGGAGTCCAGCTCGCGTCGGGCGCGTCCGTGGGCGGCGAGATCATCTTCACGTTCGACGGCGACGCCGCCGGGCAGAAGGCCGCGCTGCGGGCGTTCGGCGAGGACCAGAGCTTCTCCGCGCAGACGTTCGTGGCCGTGGAGTCGAGCGGCAAGGACCCGTGCGAGCTCCGCCAGGCGCAGGGACCGGACGCCGTGCGGGCGCTCGTGGCCGCCCGCCAGCCGCTGTTCGAGTTCGTCATCAGGTCGACCCTCGCGTCGTACGACCTCGCGACCGCCGAAGGGCGCATCGGCGCGCTGCGGGCCGCGGCGCCCGTCGTCGCCGGCATCCGGGACACGGCCCTGCGGCCGGAGTACACGCGCCTGCTCGCCGGCTGGCTGGGCGTCGAGGACCTCGACACGGTGCGTCGGGCGGTCACGTCCGCGGCGCGCACCCCCGGGCGGGCCGACGAGCGCAGGCCGGCTCGCCCGGACGATCGTGCGGGCCGCCCGGAGGCTCCGCCGCAGCCTCGCCTGACGATGCCGGCCCGGCGTGACCCGGTCGCGCAGACCGAGCGCACCGCGCTCGAGGTCGTCCTGCAGCACCCCCAGCTCGTCCCGGTGGAGTTCGACGACCTCGCGGGCGACGCGTTCTCTGCCCCCGCGTACCGCGCCGTCCACGAGGCCGTGCGGGCGGCCGGGGGGCTGGCCGTCGCGCGACCGCTGGCCGACGGCGGGGATGCGACGGCATGGGTCGGTGCCGTGATCGAGGAGGCCGCGTCTCCGGTGCAGGCCCTGGTCACCGAGCTCGCGGTCGCGCCCATCCCCGAGGACCGGGCCTCGGCCCTGCCCGAGTACGTCCGCGGCGTCGTGATCCGGCTCGTCGAGCTCGGCTTCACGCGGCACATCGCCGAGCTGCGCGGACGGCTGCAGCGCATGGACGCGACCGCCGACCCGGGCGCGTACAACGCGGCCTTCGCCGAGCTGGTGGCCGTCGAGGGTCGTCGTCGGCTGCTGCGCGAGAGCGCCTGAGCTCCTTCCGGCGGGACGTATCTGGGCGGCGCTTCGCTCATCCTTCCGGGGGACAGGGCCTCGCCTGCGGGGCCGCCCTTCGTCTGCGGGGGCGCACGATGACGGTGCGATCGGAGAAGAGCCTCGGCGACGCGGCCGCCGTCGGTACCGGCGCGAAGCTCGGGCACGCCACGGCCACCACCAGCCGGGTCGCCTCACGCGTGCCACCGGTCCGCGGCCGGAGCACGCACGCGCGGACGGCGGCCCCCGGCGCGCCGCCGCCGACCGTCTCCCCGGTCCCGCGACCGCAGGTCGGTGAGGGCCGCGGCAGGCGATGGTGGACGCGCTCGCAGAAGGTCGGGCCATGGCAGGTGGAGGTGCGCCACCGCGTCGACGACCTGGGCTTCAAGATCGCAGCGCTGCCGGCGCCCGTGCGCGCGCCCGCCGACCAGCAGCTCGACCTCGCGCGTCGCGCAGCGACCCGACCGTTCCCGCGGTGGCAGTGGTGGAACGGCACCAGCATCGAGACGGCGTGGAACGCGACGCACCTGGTCCAGTCGATGCTCCCGCTCCTCGTCGACGCGTCGGCGCTCCCCGGGCAGCTGGTCGACGCCCGGCGCCGGGCCATCATGCGGCTGGCCAAGGCCGACCCCCTGCGCCTGGCGGTCGAGGAGCCCGAGCTCGCCGAGCGTGTCGAGGGCGGCCGGGCCACCGGGCAGGACCGGCACACCATCAACGCGGCCCTGCAGGCGTCGTTGGAGCTGGCGGACGACGAGCACCGCAACCTGCGCGACTGGCGCAACCGCCTGCTCCGCGTCGCCGCGCTGGCCGCGCTGGCGCTCGGGCTGACGCTGCTCGTCGCCGCGTTGCGGCCGCAGTACCTGCCGCTGTGCGCGACGCTGCAGGACGGTGGTCCGCTGTGCCCGGGCGGTGCGACGGCCAGCGCGCACGACGCCGGCAGCGTCGCGTTCCTCGGTGCGCTCGGAGGTGCGCTCGCGGCGATCATCGCGATGCGCCGCGCCAACCCCGGCTCGTCGCCCTACCGCATCACACCCGCCCTCAGCCTGGTGCGGGTCCCGCTCGGCGGTCTGACGGCCGTCATCGGCGTCATGCTCGTGCAGAGCGGCGAGATCCCGGGGCTCGTGCTGACCCGCCCCGCGCAGGTGGCGGTCTTCGCGCTCCTGTTCGGCTTCTCCCAGGAGCTCGTCACGCGGTTGCTCGAGAGCCAGGCACGCGTCGTGCAGGAAGCCACCAAGGGACGCTCGTCGGCCGCCGACCGGCACGACGTCGCGGCGCCCGCCTCATGACGGCCCGTGCGAACCCGTCAGCGCAGGCAGCCGTCGCTGTCGTCGTCGGCGTCCTTGACCGAGGCCGTCACCGTCATCGACCGCAGCGTCAGCGAACCGCCGTAGTGCGACAGGAACGCGGTGTCGGTCGCGTCCCGACCGGTCGCGATGCGCAGCAGCGACCCCAACGGTGCGAGCCGCGTCGCGTCGACCACCTGCCAGCGGTCGTCGACGAACGCCTCGGCCACCGCGTGGAAGTCCATCGGCTTGAGGCCCGGCGCGTACACCGACACCAGGCGGGCCGGGACGTCGCACGCACGCATGAGAGCCACGGTCAGGTGCGCGAAGTCACGGCACACGCCGCGGCGCTTGAGCAGCGTGTCGGTGGCGCCGTCGGTCGGCAGGCTCGACCCGGGGGAGTAGGTGACGTGCCCGTGCACCCAGTCGGCGACGGCGTCGAGCAGCGGGCGGCCGCTCAGGTCCTCGAACTGGTCACGCGCGAACGCCAGCAGGCGGTCGGAGTCCGCGTACCGGCTGGGTCGGCGCAGCTCGATGAGGTCCAGGTCCTCCAGCGGCGGGGCGTCGGCCGTGCCGAGCACGGTGGCCTGGTAGTCGACGACGACGCGCCCTGCAGGGGCCAGCACGCGGTGCATCCGACCGCCGTTGCCGGTCTTGACCTCGAGGACGTCCAGGAGGCCGTCCTCGTGATGGACGGTGAGCACCTCGGTGCGGTCGTAGGAGCCGTCGGCGACGGCCACCGCGAGGTGCATCTCGAGCGGGGTGCGCACGTCGAGACTGAGGTGAGAGGTGACTGTGCGCAACACGGCCGCGAGGTTCCTTCCCCGGCCGTCGGCGGCCGGACCATCAAGAGGGGCAGCGCAAGTGTGAGGCCCGGAACGCACTTCGTCCAGCGGGCGGCGACGCAGCAGGTCAGGGGCCTGACTATCGAGGTCGAGGCGGCCATCGGGTGGGGAAACTCACCAAGAAATCGCGCCCAACATGTGACTCATCGGTGCAACAATCGAGCAATGCCTCGTACGTGTCCGATGCCGCGCCTTGCTCGATCGCGCGCCGGACGAGGTCCTGCCACGGTGCCGCTCTCGTGACGGCGGCACCGCCCGCCGCGGAGCTCGACGAGGTCCGCGCCGGTTCACGGCTGCGTCACGCGCTCCTGGCCCGCGAGGCCGCGATCATCGTCGCGGTCTACGTCGTCTACTCGGTGATCCGCAACCACGCACCCAACAAGGTCGCGGTGGCCAACGCCCACGCACGTGACGTGCTGAGCATCGAGAAGAGCCTCGGCATCGACATCGAGCACGCGATCAACCACTTCTTCGTGCAGCACACGGCCATCGTGACCGTCGCCAACTACATGTACGCGACGCTCTTCCTGCCGTCCGCGATCTTCGTCCTGCTGTGGATGTGGTTCCGGGCTCCACGGCTCTACGTGGTCCAACGCACGGTCCTGCTGGTCATGACGATGATGGCGCTCGTGTCGTACTGGGTCTTCCCGGCGGCACCGCCGCGCCTGCTGCCGGGCGGCGGCTACGTCGACACCGTCGTCGCCTTCGGCACCTGGGGCAAGACGGCGGCCGACGCCGCCGCGAACACCGGGCACACGGTCTCCAACGCGTACGCGGCCATGCCGTCGATGCATTTCGGCTGGGCGCTGTGGTGCGGGCTCGCGTTCTTCCAGGCGACGACCGTGCGGTGGCAGCGCGTGCTAGCCATAGCGTTCCCGACCGCCACCCTGCTGGTGATCATCGCGACCGGCAACCACTTCGTGCTCGACGCCTTCGCCGGCGCGGCCACCTACGGGGTCGCGTACGCGGCCGTGCGCGTGGTGCGTCGCCTGTCGGTGCGCCAGGAGGTCGTGGAGGAACGCGACGTCCCCGTCGCGGCCTAGGGCTGCGGCCTAGGTCTTCCCGACGAGCACCTCGTGCTGCGTCCGCACCAGGAAGTCGTGGATGGTGTCGCGGCTGCGCGTCAGGCAGGCGATCCGCGACTCCAACGCGGACAGCTCGAGCGCGAGCTGCTCGGCGATCTCCACGGGGCACGTCTCCTCGTCGCGTGCGGCCGCGTCCTCGGCGTCCATGAGCAGCTTGACGAGCCTCGTGGGGACGCCCGCCTGGACCAGGCTCGCGATGCGCTCGACACGCTGCACGTGGATCTCGGCGTAGCTGCGGTAACCGTTGTCGGCCCGGCCGGGGGCCAGCAGACCCTGCTGCTCGTAGTACCGGATCAGGCGGGTGGCCACACCCGTCCGCCGTGCGAGCTCTCCGATCCGCATCTGAGCACCTCCACTTGACATTGACATCAATGTCAAACTTTAGCGTCATCGGCATGAGCACATCGACGGACGTCCGCACAGCCTCGACAGACCGGCACGCGCCCTGGACGAGCATCGTGGTGCTCGGGATCGCGACGTTCGCGATGGTGACCGCGGAGATGCTGCCGACGGCCGTCCTGGTTCCCATGAGCGACGAGTTCGGCGTGCCTGCGGCACGTGGCGGTCTGCTCGTCTCGATCTGGGCGGCCACCGTCGTCGTCACGGGTCTCCCGCTCGTCGCCCTCACGCGGCGCGTCGATCGTCGGCGGGTCGTCGTCGTCGCGCTGCTGGTGCTCGCCGTGTCGTCGTTGCTCACGGCCGCGGCACCGGGGTTCGGCGCGGTGCTCGCCGCACGCCTGCTGGGGGCGGCCGCCGTCGGCCTGCTGTGGGCGACCGTCAACGCCCTCGTCGCGGACCTGGTGCCGGACGTGCTGCTGGGGCGTGCCGTGTCCGTCGTGCTGGGCGGGGCGACCCTCGGCATGGTGCTCGGTACGCCGGCGGCCCGGCTGGTGGCGGACGCCGCGAGCTGGCGGGTGGCGTTCGTCGGGCTCGGGGTCGTGACGGTCGTCGTGGCAGCGGTGACGGCGGGCGTCGTGCGAGCACCGGACGGGGGAGCCACGCGGGCCGACCACGCGGTGGGGAAGCGTTGCTCCGTGACTCCGATGGTGCTCGTCGCCTCCCTGGTCGCTCTGGTGCTCGTCGGGCACTACGGGGCCTACACGTACGTCACCGTGCTGGCGCCCACGGACGCGCTCCCGGGCGGCGCGAGCTCGGTGCTGCTCGCGTTCGGGATCGCGTCGGCGCTCGGCATCGCGCTGGCCGGCCGAGTCCGCGCCGCGACCCGGGCCGCGCTCGTGGTCGCCACCTTCGGGACCGGGGCGGCCCTTGTCGCTGTCGCGGTGGCGGGCCGGCTGCCCGGACCCGGGCTCGCCGCCCTGCTGCTCTGGGGCGTCGCCTCGGGCGCGCTGCCCGCCCTGGCGCAGACCGAGATCATGCGACGGGCGGGGGTCGAACGGCGTGCGCTCGCCGGCGCGCTCGTCCCCGTGCTGTTCAACGGTGGGATCGCGGTGGGCGCAGCGGGCGCGGCAGCCGTGGCGGCGCACGGCGGCGTGGGTGCAGTCCCGCTGCCGGCGGCCGCAGTCGTGCTGCTCGCGGGGGCGGGGCTCGTGGTCTCACGGCGAGGGTGACCGGGCCGCCTGGGCCCGAACGTGCGAGGAGCCTCGCACCACGCGTGACGCGGTGGAGGCTCCTCGTGTTGCTCCCCCGACTGGACTCGAACCAGTAACCCTTCGATTAACAGTCGAATGCTCTGCCAATTGAGCTACGGGGGATCGCAGCGGGGAAAACTCTAGCAGCCCGCAGGGGGTGCCTCGGACGCGTCCGCGGTGACCTCGGTCGTAGCGGCGTGGCCGCGGCCCTGGTTCAGCGGGGGAGGCCGGCCGCGTCGCGCACGGCGTCCTCGGCGGCGTCCACCAGGGCCGCGACCTGCGGGTCGGCCAGGTCCACGCCGTCGTCGGCGATCACCTGGCTGAACAGCTCGCCGTCCTCGTCGCGCCGCAGGGCCACGCGGGCGCGGTGCCCGCCGGGCAGCGGGACGCTGGTCGTGTGGATCACGGACTGCTGGACCCGCTCGCGGAACGTCTGCGCGAACGCGACCGACGCGCGGTCCTCGGCGAACGTCAGGGCCGTCGACGCGCCCCACACCCATCGGACCGTCAGGGTGCGCGTGGGGGCGTCCAGCGTCCCGTGGTCGACGTCGGCCCACGGGGTCCGGGTCACGGTCGTCGCGTCGACGACGTGCAGGGCGAGGCGGGACGCGACGGCGAGGGTGCCGTCGGCGAGCTCGACCGAGGCGAGGACGCGGTCGCGCGGACGCAGGTCGAGGCGCGCGCGTTCCGGGGCCGACAACCGGCGGCGACGAGGAGAGACGGGCACGGAACCACGGTACCGGGCAGGTCTGGCCGGGCCCGACCGGGGCGCACGTCCGGCGGGCGTCGCGTCCTCCGGTCGCGCGACCCGCCACGCGCTGCAACGATCAGCGCCAGCATCCGGGCGGCAGGGCGCGCCGGTATCCGAGGAGAGGTGGAGCGATGACGTCAGGCACCGCAACGAGCAGCGCGACAGGGACAGCACAGCACGGCTGGGAGCTGACGGCCAGGGTCGGGTACATCGTCAATGCCGTGCTGCACGTCCTGATCGGCGTCCTGGCGATCCGGATCGCGTTCGGCAGCGGCGGCAAGAACGCCGACCAGTCGGGTGCGCTGGGGACCATCGCCGAGACGCCGTTCGGCGGGGTCGTGCTGTGGGTGTCGGTGGTCGCCTTCGCGGCCCTGGGGCTGTGGCAGCTCGCGGTCGCGTTCCGCAAGCAGCCCTCGAGCCAGGGGTCGTCGACGGGGGACCGCCTGACGGCTGGGCTCCGGGCGGTCATCTACCTCTTCCTGGCGTTCACCGCGCTCACGTTCGCCACGGGCGGCGGCAAGTCGAGCTCGAAGTCGACGTCCGACGCCACCGGAAAGCTCATGGAGCAGCCCTTCGGTCGCACGCTCGTCGGCATCGTCGGAGCGGCCGTGATCATCGGCGGCGTCGTCTACGCGCTCAAGGGCCTGCGCAAGAAGTTCCTCGAGGATCTCCACGGGCTGCCCTCGGGGAGCGCCGGCACCGCCGTGACGTGGTGCGGGGTGATCGGCTACACGCTCAAGGGCCTCGCCCTGGCCATCGTGGGCGTCCTGTTCGTCGTCGCCGCCGTCAAGCACGACCCCGACAAGGCGACGGGCCTGGACGGCGCCCTGCACACCTTGCGCGACCAGCCCGCCGGTGTCTGGCTGCTGACCGCTGTGGGCGTCGGCTTCATCGCCTACGGCGTGTACTCGTTCGTGCGCTCGAGGTACGGCAAGCTCTGACCGGTCGGGGGCGTGCCGATCGGTGGCGTCGCGCCAGGTGTGGTGCAGGATCGGCCCGTGCCGCACGACGCCGAGCCGGTCCGCCCCGGGCGAAAGCTCGCCTGCGGCCTTCGGGTGGTGGACGGTGCGCAAGCAGGTCTCGGCCGTGAGTGGTCCTTCGAGATCGCGTGGGTGACGCCAGGTCGCCTGACGGTCGCCCGGCAGCGGCTCTTCCGGCCGCCCACCTACCTCACCGTCCGGATCCTCGCCGTGTACACCCCGACGCGCGTGTTCGGCTGGACGCCGTGGGCGCAGAGCGTCAACCCGGGCGCACCGGTCGTCCAGGTCAGGACGGCGACCGCGGTGCTCGACTGGGTCATCGAGCACCCCGAGGACTTCAGGTGGGCGACGGAGCTGGTGCAGCCCGAAGGTGCCGTGCGCGTCCGGCTCGAGATGCCGGAGCTGTGATCTGCCCGGGCGTCGGTGACGGGTGGGGCAGGTGGGGCTTGAACCCACGACCCACGGATTATGAGTCCGCTGCTCTGACCGGCTGAGCTACTGCCCCGAGAGCCGCCAGGGTACGCCACGAACCCGCTGACCAGGGCGGCGCTGCCACGCACAGGTGCTCCGCGCAACCGGTGCGTCGGGTCTGTCCGGTACCTGCCGAATCGATTTCACCCGTTTGCGCGCGAACCGGACGTCGCGGCTTGTTGCACAAGTGTCCAGTTTCGGGCATAGTTCTGGCTTGTCAGCGAAAAACGGCAAACCCGCCGCAAGGTGGGGACGCAAAGCCACGGGGCCTACAGGGTCAGCCGAGCTACCGAACGACAGGAGTTCCATCATGGCGATGTCCACCGAGTCCCCCCTCTCCCAGGGCGCCCTTCTCACCCCCGGTGAGGTTGCGGTCCTCTTCCGCGTCGACCCCAAGACGGTCACGCGCTGGGCCCAGGCCGGCAAGCTCTCGGCCGTCCGCACCCTCGGCGGCCACCGCCGCTTCCACGAGGCCGAGGTGCGCCAGCTCCTCACGGGCGTCCCGCAGCAGCGCTCGGGCGAGTGATCCTCTAGCTCCATCCTCGAAGGGCCGGTGACGTCGACGTCACCGGCCCTTCGTGCGTCCTGCGGTGCCTGTGCCCGGTCGCGGCGTGAAAGACTTGCCCCATGGCGATGCGAGAGATCCGGACGGTGGGCGACCCCGTCCTGCGTACCCCCTGCGACCCCGTGACGACGATCGACGACCGCGTGCGGTCCCTCGTCGACGACCTGCTCGAGACGGTCGACCACGACGGGCGCGCCGGGCTCGCCGCCAACCAGATCGGCGTCAGCCTGCGGGCGTTCTCGTGGAACATCGACGACGAGATCGGCTACGTGCTCAACCCGGTGGTCGTCGACCTGTCGGAGGACGAGTACCAGGACGGCGACGAGGGCTGCCTCTCGGTTCCCGGCCTCTGGTACCCGACCACGCGCGCCTGGTACGCCCGGGTGGTCGGGACGGACCTGGACGGCAAGGAGGTCGTCGTCGAGGGCACCGAGCTGATGGCGCGGTGCCTGCAGCACGAGGTCGACCACTTGGACGGGATGCTCTACCTGGACCGCCTGGAGCGGTCGGTCCGCAAGAAGGCGATGCGGGCGATCCGCGAGCAGCTCTGAGAGCCTGCTGGCGTCCCGCCGCATACTGCGGCACACTGTGACCAGCACGCCGCGAGACTGTGCGCCCGCCCAGGAGATGGGCAGAGGTCGTTGGGGAAGACGAACCTCGAACCGCTCCAGGAGGACGACATGGCAGGTGGGATCACCCGCGGTGTACTTTTCGTGCACTCAGCGCCCCGTGCGCTGTGCCCCCACATCGAGTGGGCGGCAGGAAACGTGCTGTCCGGACGTACCGCGTTCGACTGGACCGAGCAGCCCGCCGGTCCCGGCTTCTTCCGGGCCGAGCACTCGTGGCAGGGCGAGCCGGGGACCGGCGCGCGCCTGGCGTCCGCGCTGCGCGGCTGGGCCCACCTGCGCTACGAGGTGACGGAGGAGGCCAGCCGCGGCGTCGACGGCTCGCGCTGGAGCCACACACCGGAGCTGGGCATCTTCCACGCCGCGACCGACGTGCACGGCAACGTCGTCGTCCCGGAGGACCGCATCCGCGCCGCCCTGCAGCACGCCGCGGATCCCGAGCGGCTGCGCAGCGAGCTGGACCTCGCCCTCGGGCAGGCCTGGGACGACGAGCTCGAGCCGTTCCGCTACGCCGGCGCCGGTGCACCCGTGCGCTGGCTGCATCGCGTCGGCTGACGTCGGCCGTCGGCCGCCCGAACGACGAGAGCCTCGCCCGGAAGGGGCGAGGCTCTCGTGCTGTGCGGAGCGCTCGGGTCAGACGGACGCGACCACCAGGGCCACGTTGTGGCCGCCGAAGCCGAACGAGTTGTTGATCGCCGCGACCTCGCCGGTCGGCAGGTCGCGGGGCTTGTCGCGGACCAGGTCCAGGACGAGCTCCGGGTCGGGGTTCGCCACGTTGATCGTCGGAGGAGCCTGGCGGTGGTGCGCGGCGAGGACCGTGAAGATCGTCTCGAGCGCGCCCGCGCCGCCCAGGAGGTGGCCGGTCATCGACTTGGTGGCCGACAGGGCCACGTGGTCCGCGTCGTCGCCCAGGACGCGCCGGATCGATCGTGCCTCGATGAGGTCACCGACGACGGTGGACGTCGCGTGCGCGTTGACGTGCACGACGTCGCGCGCCGTGATGCCGGAGTCGGCCAGCGCCGCGTTCATCGCGCGGACCTGTCCGTCGCCCGAGGGCTCCGGGGACGTGATGTGGTAGCCGTCGGCCGACAGGCCGACGCCGGCGATGCGGGCGTAGACGCGCGCCCCGCGGGCCGCAGCGTGCTCCGCGCTCTCCAGCACCAGGACACCGGCGCCGTCGCCCATGACGAAGCCGTCCCGGTCGACGTCGTAGGGGCGCGAGGCCTGCTCGGGCTCGTCGTTGCGCAGGGAGAGCGTGCGTGACGCGGCGAACGCGGCGACGTTCATCGGGTGGATCGACGCCTCGGTTCCGCCCGCGATGACGACGTCGGCGCGACCGGACCGGATCATCTCGACGGCGTAGCCGATGGCCTCGGCGCCCGAGGCGCACGCGGACACCACGGCGTGCGCGCCGGCACGGGCACCGAACTCGAGCGACACGTAGGCAGTCGGTGAGTTGGGCATGAGCATGGGCACGGTCATGGGCAGCACGCGACGCGCGTTGCCGGTGTTGAGCAGCACTTCCCACGCGTCGAGGATCGTCCGGATCCCGCCGATGCCCGAGGAGACCACGGACCCGAGCCGGTCGCCGTCCACCTCGGGTGAGCCCGCGTCTGCCCACGCCTCGCGCGCCGCGATGATCGCGTACTGCGCGGACGGGTCCATCTTCTTGAGCTCGGGGCGCGGCATGACGTCCGCGGGGTCCACCTTGATGGTCGCCGCGAACGAGACGGGGAGCGCGAAGCGCTCGACCCAGTCGTTCTCGAAGCGGCGCGCGCCCGACTCGCCGTTGAGGGCGGCCGCCCAGGTGCTGGGGACGTCACCGCCCAGGGGAGTCGTGGCTCCCAGTCCGGTGACGACGACGTCGGGTACGTGGCTCATCGGTGCTCCAGGTCGGCGGTCGAGAGGCGGTGTGCGGGCGGTCGGTCCCGGGCGAGCGGCCCGGGACCGACCGTGCGGGGCAGGCTCAGGCCTGCGCGCCCGCGATGAACGAGACGGCGTCGCCGACGGTGGCGAGGTTCTTGACCTCGTCGTCGGGGATGCGCACGTCGAACTTCTCCTCGGCGAGGGTGACGATCGTCATCATCGACAGCGAGTCGATGTCCAGGTCGTCCGTGAACGACTTCTCGGGCAGGACGGAGTCCGTGGGCAGGCCGGTCTCCTCGCTGACGATCTCGGCCAG
>Ga0160439_1000135_pt1 | contig 58541 bp, 73 predicted proteins | sample HID1975M_E0MG_FD_108201 | JGI IMG/M metagenome (GOLD analysis project Ga0160439, IMG submission 108201) | Enriched soil microbial communities from UW Madison campus, WI, USA - HID1975M_E0 MG | ecosystem: Environmental > Terrestrial > Soil > Unclassified | place: USA: Madison, Wisconsin...
GCCTCGGCAAGGCCAATCGCCATTCCCTGGCCAAGCCCGGTATCACAACCCGTGACGATAGCGACTTTGCCTTGCAGATTAAAAGCATCGAGAATCATAGTTACCCCGGTATCCGGAAATGCGCATTTGCGCGTGTAAATTAAGGATAGGTAGGGGATTGCAGAAACTCAAACTTAGTTGAAATGACGTTTCAATAATTTTGACGCAGGTAGCGTTTTGAGAAAGATGCGGGGTAGCCCCGCATCTTAAAATGATTAACCCAGCAGATGTTCAGCGCGTAATTCAGCCAGCGAGGAGAGTTTGGCATTCGCCAGGCACCAGCGCTCATCACTACGGTTTTCTTCGGCTGGAACCACAATCGACCGCATGCGGGCCGCTTTGGTGGCAATCATGCCGTTAACCGAATCTTCGAGCGTGACACACGTCAGCGGATCAACTCCCAGTTTTGCGGCAGCATCGAGATAAACTTGCGGATGTGGCTTGCTGTACGGCAGATGTTCAGCGGACGCAATGGCATCAAATTGGTCACGCAGGTCAAACATTTCGAGGACTCGCTCAAGCATGTGCAGCGGCGATGCCGAGGCCAGACCGACTTTCAGACCCTGCGCTTTACATAACGCAATGGCTTCGCGAACGCCAGGTAAAATGGGGCGCTTTTCATCAACCAGGGTAATCGCCCGCGTAATAACGCGTTGGGTGACTTCTTCACGATCTGGACCATTCCAGGGTTGTTGGGCAAACCATAAATCGACCACCAGATCGATACGCAGACCGAGCGTATCGGGCAGTTCGCAACGGCGCGAAATATCCACACCCAGGCTCGCCATCACTTCCAGCTCAGCCTCGTCCCATAATGGTTCTGAATCAATCAGCAAACCGTCCATATCAAAAATTGCAGCTAAAATCTGGCGCGTTGCAGCCATTTATCGACTCCTGTCTTTGTGCATTACCAATAAGATCCCTTATGAATAGCTGGAATTACGCATTGATGCCACCGCTTTGTGAAAATCGCCCGCAAAGCTCAGGCGAAATCACACCAGACGAGGTAAACTTTGTGCGTACAAGTTGCGTCTTAACCAAAGGGGAACGAATGACGTATCAACAAGCTGGACGCATTGCCGTACTCAAACGTGTGGCTGGCTGGGTAATTTTCATCCCGGCAGTGATTTCAACACTGATTTCAATTTTGAAGTTCATGTATGAACATAGCGAAAAACAGGCGGGCATTAATGCCGTGATGCTGGATTTCGCGCACGTCATGATTGAGATGATGCGTTTTAATACGCCATTTTTGAATTTCTTCTGGTACAACTCGCCCCAGCCGGAGTTCCATCAACAAGCCAATGTGCTGTTTTGGGTGATCTACGCGCTGATATTTGTGGGTCTTGCGCTACAGGCATCGGGCGCGCGCATGAGCCGCCAGGCGAAGTTTCTGCGCGAAGGTGTGCAGGATCAGTTGATTCTGGAACAGGCAAAAGGGCCGGACGGATTAACCAAAGAGCAAATCGACAGCAAAATTGTGGTGCCGCGCCACACGATATTCCTGCAAATTTTCCCGCTCTATATTTTACCTGTCATTATCATCGTCATCGGTTACTTCTTCTTTTCTTTATTGGGCTTTATCTAGAAAAACGCCACTCCTGATGCGCGGGAGTGGCGAGTTTTTACGCGGCCAGAACTCTATCAAGCGCTTTTTGCGCGACCACTAAATGCTGACCGCCGAACAAAATTGCACGGTTGAGCAGGGTATAGAGTTGGTAAATCGGTTGGCGTAAGAGGAAATCGGAAGGAAGGGGACAAACTGACTGATAACCATCATAAATTTGTGGGGGTTGATCCGGGTGCAAAGGCAACATGGCTAAATCGCACTCTCTGTCACCCCAGTAGCATGCCGGATCGTAGATAAATGGCCCATCCGGGCCCATCGCGCAATTCCCCGACCACAAATCACCGTGTAATAAAGAAGGTTGCGGCTGGTGGGAGGCAAGAGCTTGATGAACAAACTCGACAATTAAGTCGATATCACCAAACTGGATCCCTTTTTCTGCGGCGAGTTCAAGCTGCCAACCGATACGTTGTTCGGCAAAGAATGTGGACCAGCGTCGTTGCCAGGCATTCGGCTGCGGCGTGGTAGAAAGATCGTTATCAAAATCTAGCCCAAACTGCGGTTGGTCACTCCATTCATGCAAACGTGCCAGCTGTTGCCCCAGCAAAAAGGCGTTATGCGCATCCAGCGGTTTAGCGGGCATGTATTCGAGCAGCAGGAAGCTGTAATCTCGATCGCTGCCGAGCGCCCAGACTTTGGGGACTCGCACCGTGTTACTGCGCGACAGTAACTCAAGCTGATCGGCTTCGGCGGTGAAAATGGGTAACATCTCGCGAGCGTCGCTTTTGACAAAGATCTCATGACCGGCATAGTGAATACGCCAGGCGGCATGAATTTCTCCGCCGGGTAATTCTGTACGATGTTCGATTTCAGCGGTGCCGAGTTGTTCACTTAACAGACGACTAATGGCTTGCCACATGATACTTCTCCCCAGGTTTTCTGGTAGATCATTAGCTTATGACTATCAATAGAATTATCATAACTATTCACTTCTATTAATAGCCCCGCTGCGCACTGCGGTAAATCAACACCTTGCTCATCGTATGTCACCATAGCTATTTACTATACCAACCATTCAGTGACGGTATTCGCGACGGTATTACCTTTGGGGTATACTCGAAACGCTGTCTGATACCGTCACCTGGTTAATTGATACCGTAAACCCATTGCTATGGCTGCCCGCATGCTGACTGATACCAAACTAAAAAACCTCAAGCCTCAACCCAGGCTGTACAAAGTTACTGATCGTGACGGCCTGTATGTTGCAGTTCTGCCAAGCGGCAATGTTTCATTCCGTTTTGATTACCGCATTAATGGTAGACGCGAAACGCTGACAATAGGCAAGTATGGTCATGACGGTATTTCACTGGCCGCTGCCCGTGACGCTCTCAGCGAAGCAAAAAGGCTACTAAATCAAGGTATATCACCTGCTGCTCAAAAACGCGACAGTAAGCACAAAATTCGTGATGCGGATACGTTTGGCATTTTCTGCACAAAATACATGGAAGAAGCTCAGTTTGCGCCGCGCACCAGAGAGATGAAAGAGCGCATTATTTCGGGCGACATTCTCCCCGTGCTGGGCAATAAATTAATGACAGAGATAACCGTCGTTACCGTTCGTGCATTATGCGACAAGGTGAAAGAGCGCGGAGGGAGAGCGACGGCGGTACGTATCAGGGACATTATCAGCGGTGTATATGGTTGGGCAATTGACCGTGGCCACAACTTTCATAATCCAGGGCGTGATATCAAATCATCCTCAATTGCCACCTTCAAACCTCGTGAAAGGGCGCTGAGGCCTGAAGAGATTAAACTGTTCTTCAACACTCTGGATGATGTCGCGACATTACCAACCATAAAGATGGCGATAAAGTTGGCGTTGCTAAACCTTTCGAGAAAAGACGAGCTGCGACTGGCGCAGTGGAAAGAGTTAAACCTTGATAAGCAGCAATGGGAAATACCCGCTGAACGAACCAAAGCGCGGCGACCGCATAATGTTTATCTGTCAGATCAGGCTACGAGATTATTTGAAAGTCTCCGTATGTGCTCAGGTTCAAGTGAATTCGTTCTTCCCGGAAGACACAGCCAGAAAAAATCCATATCGAATAGTGCGCTAAATAACGCCATGGATAAGGCTATCGATCTGGCTAATGAACGCGGGCATAAGTTAGAGCATTTTTCAGTGCACGATATGCGCCGAACAGCCAGCACCATCCTGCATGAATCAGGATATCCATCGGACTGGATAGAGAAGTGTCTGGCTCACGCTCAGCAGGACGTGAGGGCCGTATACAACAAAGCGGAATATGCGCAGCAGCGCCGGTACATGTTGCAGCAGTGGGCAGATATGGTTGATGGGTGGATCTCCGGGGAGTTAACGGGACTGGTGCCGTTTTCCCCGGTGAAGTATGAGAAGTGGATTAGTGAAGAAGGGCGATGAGTTCGCCCTCATTATATCGGCCTTTTGCTAGTGAGTATCCGGTCGTGCATGACCAGGCCACGGCATGCGAGCTTATTGGCTCTGCTTGTGCACGATGCTTTGTAGCTTGGAATGATGAATTCGCGGCCTAACTGAATCCACTTGTCACGCATGGCGAAGAAGTCACTCAGCGCCTGAATAGCGATTCTCACTTTTGCAGAGCTGCTGTCTTCAACCTTCAGTGGTGATGTGGTCATGCGGCCTCCGATTTGCGCTCGAATATTTGCGTTGGCAAATCACCGAACTTAGCCATCAGACTGTTGGTTATTTTTCGCGCCAGAACGTCAAAACCAAAGCCGTCAATTGGCTCTTTGGTGATCCCGTTTGATTCCAGCATCGAAAGCGTCATTTCGAATGCAGGCTTGTTTAAGTCATCAGGCAACCAGAAGTAGAATGCTTCGCCAGCCCTGCGCTTTTCTGCACATAACACACCTTGCTCAACCAACTTTCTGATACGGGCCATTGACGCTGAATTGCCGATTGGAAGGTTGATTCTGTTATTGCGGCGAGCGGTGCAGATATGAGTGGAATAGCGAACGTAAAACTCATCATTCGGCACCAGGCCGCGCTTATTTCCAAAGTAATTGTGAGTTGCAGCATATGGCAGGTGTTCTGCAACAGATTTCCAGATTGCGGACAAAAACTCTTCATCGCTAATTTTCATGCCGCCTCCCGCCGCCCGATTAGCCTTGCACCAAAATTCATTAACTCGTCGCGCTGTACAGTTCCGAATGCACAGTGCGTTCGTGGCCACGGATGCCAGATTATCAACATCGATCCCTTGTTGTTACCGCTAACCGACTTTCCTGTACCTGCATTGATAAATGCCAATCGACCACCAGTGATAAATCGCACTTCGCTGGCTGTCTGGATTGCTTCATTGAACCAGCCAACGGAAGTATCAGCTGGTACCAGCATAACCACGCCTACCGATGCCCATTTGTTTTCATCCGCAGCCTTCCGAACGAATGGGCCAATGTCGCTGTACGGTGGGTTAATCCACGCGTAAGCACGATCCATAAAAAATTCATTGGCCCAGTTGGTAGTAAGACAGTTTTGCTCTTCGCCAATCCATGCATTGCATAAATGGTTTTCGGCACTGGCAGCAGCATCAAGCTGAAAACAGAACTCAGCATGCAGTGCGGCGAATAACTCGGGTGGTGTTCGCCAGCAATCTTTGTGTTCCAGTTCGGTATTGCTCTTGTATCCTGACATTGTCACCCCACGAATCGACCGGCGATTTCACCGATGTTATCCATATTCCTGCGGATATTACTCCGCGTGATGCACTGCTCACGGCGCATAGCGATCCTTGCCCGCTCCACGTCACCGGTTGCTGCATCAAACACTTTTAACCACTGACAGGCGGCAAGGCGGTACTTGCCTTCGTCCTCCAGCTCGCGTGCGCGTTCTTCAAATTTCAGTGCATCGAGAGATGTGGCCACCACCGCCGACTGGCGGCGGGACACGTAATCTGCGTGGTACTTCTTCAGTTTATTTTTCATCGCATCCAACCCTCGTTGGTGAGAATTGCCGCCAGCAGCCATAGCCAGGCGGCAACTGCGCCGATAAACACATACCAGTCAGCGCGCCTGGTGAAGTGCTTCCGGATAGCCGCTGTCACGCGGCGATCCCTGTTGCTCCGCCGGTACGACGATAGCGGCGTTTTTCAACTGGCGGCTTTTCACCCATGAATGAATCCGGGCTAATTTCCTGACGTAAATCCAACCAGGCTTTCACTTCGTCGGCATTCCATGCGGCACGACGGTCAGTGATGTAAAAACGTTTTGGGAACTCGCCAAGCCGTTCCAGACGGTCGATGGTAGACATTGAAAGCGTTGTCTTTTCCATCAGTTGTTCTTTGCTCAGTGCTGCTTCCATGATTGCCTCTCTTATCTTTGATGCTTGCGGCGCCGCAGCGCCGCACAGGTGATGATTACTGGAACTCAGGGCGCAAGTCGTTCATGGTGATCATGTATGCGTCATACAGTTCCTGACCTAAATGGTTGCGGCGGCTGTTAAGTAATTGCTCAGTCCGTTTGAAATCGTTCTCTGCAAATTCAGAGCCAACTTCAAGGCTGTTAATAGCCGCTTCCACAGCGTTCTTCGCATCGATGTGGTGATACTTAGCCACTGCCTTACCTTTCAGCGCGGTATAAAGTGAGCGGCCAAGTTCATTTTTATGCGCTTCGATTGCCGATCTGATCTCGGTGGCTTTTTCGCAGGTTTCAACAAGGTCAATTTGCTCGAGATATTCTGATTCCAGCTTCTTCCCATGGTCTTCTGACGAAGTAATCTCGCCATCGATTGCTGCATTTGCTGGTGGTACGGAAGGATCAGATTTCACACTTCCTGCCATATCTGAAATGCTGGCGCGAGAAGGGCGCTCTGATGGGTTAATCTCGCGTTCAGTACGCACCTCAACTTCATCTGGTGTGTACACGCCAAGAATTACCTCAGGGCAGTACAAGCGACCCCAATATTTCACGCCGAGATAAGCAATTTGTTGCTTAGGGTTAGATACCCATAAAGGTGAGTTTCGGATCACTACGCCTGATAGATAAATTGGCTCACCCCAGGTTATTTCACTCTCACCACGAAGGATTGCGCCAACACGAACTGACAAACCAATTTCATCTTCATCAGTCCAACCACGAACACGCTCTACCTTGTCGTAAGTCCCGCCGCCTTTTGCTGGCTTCTTTACAGTCTCTTCACGTGTTCTGGTGCACTTCGACCAGTCGCCATCGTATTCATAATGGAAACGGCCAACGATAGCGTTTGAGCTGGAGATGACGGCATTAACAAGCTGCGCTTCATAACCGAGAACACCGTTAATGAGGTGTGTTTTCTGCGCAACAGCATAGGGATTCATTCCCCACTGCATCGCCTGCATTACCACAGCCATGCAATCGGCTGGCTTACCTGCAAAATGCGCAGGAACGCTAATCGAAGAGTCGGCCATCAAATTCGCAAATGACGTTAACTGACTAAGGGCTTGCGGATTGAAAACAGCATTGCTCGCTGCCATGGTTGACGGCTGAGTATTCATTTCGGTTGATAATTGGTTCATAAAATTTCTCCTGTTAAGCGTTAGTGCGCAGCGCATCAAGGCGACGCAGATCAAAGTCGTTAAGTTCGTCTACTAATGCGGACGTGAACGGTGCAGGCCAGATCCCGGTATCCATGGCCTGACGGATGTCTTTAAGTGTTTTCTTGTATTCGAGCTGACCGAGTTCCAGTTCCTCCGGAGAGGCTTCAACAATCGCAATCCAGTGGTAACCCTCGTCTTTGTTCACGAAGATCCAAAAGAACTGGTCAAGGTCTGCTGTGTCGCAATACATGGACGCGCTGACGTGGTAATCCATATCAATGATGGTGCGGTGCAATTTAGCGCGCAGTGCTTCTTGTTTGATGCGTCCAAGGCTTACCGTTTTCAGGTCGAAGCCAACACGTACACCACCATAAGTAATTTCAAGATCAGGGCGAACGCGCGTTTCAAGCCCGGTATCCTCATCCATTCCGTAATAGCTAACTTCCACCGCACGGGTTTCGTGGTTAACGATCTGCCCAGCCTCAGGGTGATTAAATACGGCCTGCTGGATTGCGGTACCAAGCTCCAACTGCTGGCGAGTCACCCTAATTTTTGAGTTGTCAGCATTCCATTTAGCAAAAATTTCATCTGCAAATATCGCATTTGGGTTAAGGGCTTTTATGCGTTCACTGATTTCATCTTTTGTTCCGCTGGTATTTAGCGGTACGGGCTTGGCTCGGTCTTCTGCAACCAGTTCTGGTTTGATAACCGCTAGCTGCTCAAGCAGGGCATCTCGACTACCCGATGTTTTAAAAGGCTGTGGCAGGGTGGCGTTGTACTCCTTAATACAAGCTTTCATTGCCGTTGCCGTGTACTTCGCTTCTTTAGGGATGGTTTGAAATTGTTCAGGCAAAGAGGTGTATATGTTTCCTACATCATCAACTCCGCCACCCAAAGAATATGGAGATGGCAAAGTGCCGTTGTGCTCTTCCAGTAACCCTTTAATCTCGTCACTCGACAGAAGTGGTGGCAGGCTGGCGTTATATTCTTTCAGCCACTTAGTCATTGATTCCGTGCCTGTGAACGCCCCTTCAGGGATGATTGGCTGTATGCTGAATTCCGCATCAATAGTTTCTGGCTCGAGGACAAGAGCATGCACCAGCGTTCCGAACGTCAGTGCTTCAGTACTTTCTTTCTGAATAGTGCGAGTAACGTGGCGGCCCTGGTAATACATCAGGCTGATACGTGCATCCTTTACCTGGCTAGAACTGATGCCATTTGATGCGTGATAGTCGTTATTGCTAATACCTTCATAACGGCCCAGCTCAAAGTGCGGGGGCATGTTCGGAATAACTTCCGGAATAATTTGTTGCTCTGTTTGTGGCTGTTCTGCACTGATTAGCCACTGCTTCATGAATTCCCGGCGCGCTGCATTACCGCCAGTCACGTCTGAAAAGCTTTCTTTCAGCGCATTAACCATGCCGAACAGCTTCTTGTTTGGTAACTCAGAGGCATGCGGAACGCAGTGAACAGCAAATTCAATCGCGTTGAAAATGTTGGCCAGTGGATGCTTATCATCTGATGCCAGTTCAATTGCTTGTTGCTGCGCTTCTTCTGTGAATTGATCTTCGCTTGCGATAAACATACCAAGCGCAATCGCTGCTTTAAGTTTGTCAGTCATTGCTTTGTACCCATTTCATTGGCCACGTTATTGGCCTCTTTGGTTATAAAAGCCCACTCGATCCCGTCGCGCAGGCTGGAGAATTTCCAACTCATGAGGCCGCAAATGGTGACGAGGTAAAAACCGTCGCTGAATTTCCACTGCATGTTGTGTCCCTCAATGTTTACCAGTGAGGTAATAATTATTCTTATGTGATTTGTTGTCAATAGCTATGACAATAAATAATTACCTTAGGGGTAACATTGGCGGGCGTAAAAAAGCCCGCTCAATGACGGGCTTATGCTTGTAACTGACTGGAAACTAGAATGTTATTGTTTGTTCTGGGAGAACACGAAATCAATGAATGATTCGATCTTCGCTTTCTCACCTTCAGGTAACAAAGCATAGCGGGAGTGGTCATATTTAATCATGCCGGCATCGCCAGGCGGAACAATCAGTTCATACGGACGGCGACCGAACGCACCGGCAATGGCGGCCAGATTATTCAACGTAATGCTGGCTTCATTGCGTAACAGCCGGTTTATCGTGGCCTGGCTAACACCAGCCGCCTCAGCAACTTTCTGTTGTGACGATAAGGCGCGATTACTGTCCATCCAGTGTTGCAGGTTACTGGCGACTACAATGCCGATCTCGCTGTTATCTTGTTCCTGATCCGTTCCGGCAGCAACAGACAGGTAATGGTCAACATCAAGCCAGTATGTCGGCTTGTTCGCTGCTTTCTCAATTTTACGCGCAACGGAATCACCAATCGTCTTAACACCCTTCACCCAGCGGCTCACCAGGTTAGGTTGACATTCCAGACGTTCAGCAAGACGTGACTGCGTTCTGTTGAAATCGCGGTCGATAATGTCGCGCAAGTTGTCCCGGCGGATGTCATTAATGCTTTTCATTGGTGGTAATTATCGCCTGTACAGTTCCGTTAATAGCTTCAATTTAAAGCAATGTTACCGCAAAGGTAAATGCACCCACCAGGTAATAATTATTGATTTACTCTACCTTTCAGGTAATTATTATGAGACATGACCAGCAGCAGGGCAGAATTACATGGTTTTCAACTTCAAAAAAAACTGGCTTGGCCTGGCTCCTGAGGAGCGCGAAGCCTTCGCTACAGAAGCCGGAACAACCAGCAATTACATCCAGACGCATTTAACCGGTAAACGTAAAATGCCCGGTAAGAAGCTGATGGATGGGCTATTTAAAGCGTGCAAGGCCCGTGAGTGGGTCAGCAATAAAGCGCAGCTGGCAGAGTTCTTCTACGACTGATAGCCAGTAATCAACTTAACGAGGCCGCCATTGTGCGGCCTTTTTTATTGGGCTTTGCAGTGTAGGTAACAAAAATTCATTTACGGTTGATCTTTCCGTGTTCTCGTGCAAAATAACCAATAGCAATAACAAAACCGGAGGGTGAAAAAGTGAAAATCATTACCCGGGCCGCAGCTGCAAAGTCTGGCCTGAATAAATACTACACCGGGAAGTCCTGCCGGAACGGGCATGAAGCTGAGCGTTATGTTCTCAATGGGACCTGCGTGCAATGCGCGCTTGAAAGCGCTAATCGGCATCGCAACGAGTTTACCGAACTGCTAAGGGCAGCGCAGGGGGCGGTATGAAACCCTGGGCTTATTACAACGAAATTGATTCGTACGCTGCACAGTGGCTACGCAATTTAATCGCCGGTGGCCATATTGCTCCGGGTGAAGTCGACGAACGGAGTATTGAAGATGTCACACCTGATGACCTCAGAGGATTTACCCAATGTCATTTCTTTGCAGGCATCGGTGTCTGGTCTCACTCCCTCCGCCTTGCCGGTTGGCCTGACGATAAACCAGTCTGGACCGGTTCATGTCCGTGCCAACCTTTCAGCGCGGCAGGCAAGGCAAATGGGTTTGATGACGAGCGGCACCTTTGGCCTGCATTCCAGTGGCTCATCAGCGAGTGCAAACCTGAGCACATCATTGGCGAACAAGTTGCAGCTGGTAACGCAAATGAATGGTTCGACCTTGTACAAACAGACCTGGAAGGAATGGGATACGCCTTTGGGCTTACACCGTTTGCGGCAGCGGGTATCGGTGCCCCGAACATCAGAGAACGGGCCTACTGGGTGGCCAACTCCAACATGCAATACGAACCCACAGCCGGAGACGCGCCGGGGATTGCAGAATCTCTCAGGAGCAGCCCGACTGTGCGGGTGGACAACTCCAAGCTACTCGGATGGAACGAGGGGGGGAACGGGGATAACCAAGAACATGACCGGAAGCAGCCTGACGCAGCTGGTGAAGTTTTCGGGATGGCCGACTCCGACTGCATCGAACAACGATCGGTCGCCATCGGTGCAGCGTGCGTTGAGCATGTATCGAGAGGATGGCAGCAAAGCACAACAACGATTACAGGACTTCGCGGGGATATGCGGCCCCTTGAGGTTAACGGTTTTTGGCGAGATGCGGACTGGATCTTTTGTCGAGATGGAAAATGGCGTCCAGTTGAATCCGGCACATTCCCGCTGGTTGATGGGGCTGCCACGCGACTGGGACGAGTTGAGCCCAGGGTGGCCAGAGTGGCAAGCAGCAACCGAGTCGGCAGACTCCGGGGATATGGTAATGCCATAAACGCTCATGCCGCAGCCGCGTTCATTCGTGCGTATCTGGAGGTTAGCGATGGCCGGTGACTGGATAAAAATGCGTGCTGATTTGCACACACATCCGAAAGTTGTCCGCATGTCGTCCGCATTGAAAGCGGACAGATTACGGATAGTTGGCGGACTACATTCCGCATGGTGTCTTTTCGATGTCCACTCTGTTGACGGTTACCTTGACGGATACAGTCCAGAAACTCTCGACGACCTGATCGGCTTTCCCGGTTTTGCACGGGCAATGATTGCCGTGGGATGGCTAGAGGATGAAGGCGACAACCTAGTCATGCCAAGGTTTGATGCCCATAACGGGCAGTCTGCCAAGCGTCGCGCACAGGATGCAGACAGAAAGAGAAACGTCCGCAAAGCGTCCGCACCAGAAGCGGACAAAAAGCGGACCAGAGAAGAGAAGAGAAGAGAAGATCTAAAAGATAAACCCCTCTCTAACGCGGGCGTGCGCGAATGCCCTCCACCAGAGGGAAAGTTTGTGATGTACCAGGGCTGGCGACCGGATGATGATTTTTTGCTGAAGGCGGCACAGTGGGGTCTTGTGCTGACAGAGCCACCACCAGAATCCACCCTGGCTGAATTCGTTACCTACTGGGAGGCCGAAGGTAAGATCTTCCATCACGTTCAGTGGGAACAGAAGTTCGCCCAGGCGCTAAAGCGCAATCAGAGCCGTTACAAACCAACCGGAGACAAACGCAATGAAACCAATATCCGAGCTGATGGGTACAGTGGTCCGTGGAGAGGAGATGCAGTCGAGGACTCCATCGCAGCAATGGCAGAACAACTACGCGGTGCCGGAAGAAGTGAATCAGAGATCCGCAATATTCTGGCAAGAAATGACCGGGATATATTCGGACAAGTGGAAAGCCAAGAACGGGCGGGCTCCGTCGTTACGCTGGAACCAGGTGATTACATCGCTCACCAATGAGCAGCTTCAGGCCGCTGTTGATGCATGCGTCCAACGTTGCTGCGAAGGTAATCAGTTCGCTCCTGACCTGGCTGAGTTCATGGGGATCGTAAGCCAGAGCGTAACCAATCCGTTCGGCCTGAGCGCTGAAGACGTGATGGTTGAGTTTGATCGCTATTGCAAAACACGGTACCAGCATAGCTGCGCAGAAACGTTCCCATGGCGTCAGCCCGTCCTGTATCACATCTGCTGCAAACTGCGTTCTGAGATGCTGCAAGGCAACCTGAGCGTTATGGCACTGGAGAAGCGCGCTGTAGTGCATCTTAAGGCGTGGGGCGAGAAGGTGAAGAGTGGGCAGTTAGTGCCAGAGCCAAAGCCTTTGCTTTCAGAAAAACCAACGGGACCGCGTAAAGCTGGCGACGGTTACGGCCATGCCGCAGCAATGGCGCTATTGGCTAAAATTCGAGGAGGTAAACCACAAACGAATCATTGATACCGAAATTCCGCAGCCAATCGCACCAGCATTGTGATAACTCGGCGTCAGTCATGGAAACGTATGGTTAGGCTTTAAAGCAGCTTAAAAGGCTTTTGAGGGCGTTTTAACGGTGGTGGGTAAATTCACTGTTAGCGCATTTTTTATGTTGACAGTTATTACCTGTAGGGTAATTATTACCAATAAGGTGAGTTATGAAGAAGTCATTGCAGGCTTTAGGCCGACTTAAGACCGGCGTCATGAACAAAACCGAGTCGGAGTATTGCCAGCTTCTGGAGTTGCGTAAGCGTGCCGGGGAAATCGCCTGGTACCGCTTCGAGGGTATCAAGCTGAGGCTGGCTGATAACACGTTCTACTCGCCTGACTTCGCTGTGATGTTGAGCACTGGTGAGATGGAAGTTCATGAGGTTAAGGGGCACTGGACCGACGACGCCAGGGTGAAGATTAAGGTCGCAGCAGAACAGTACCCGTTCAGGTTCATCGCAGTGAAGCCAAAGCCAAAGAAAGCAGGTGGCGGCTGGGAAATCGAAGAATTCTGAATGGTTTTAGTAATCAATTAAATCAATCACTTGTTTGGGTAATGAGGGGTAAATATGGATAACAAATTAGTAACACTTGCAGAGGCTCTTGTGTGTCGGGCTAACCTGATGGCAAGGCGTTGTGAAGGTTCTGAAGAAAGCGAGTTGTTCAGGCAGCTGGCGATTCATCTCAGTGCGTCACTGCTGGCGACTCGTGAGGCATGCAAAGAGCGTGACTCGTTAAACCAGCAGGTGGTTAACCTGGCTGTGGAGAATGAATTACTGAAAGAGAGTGTTGAGCATGCTGCTGGATGCATTCGCGCCGCAGAAGCTGAGGGTTTGATTGACGCCCTTGGTGAGAAGGATGGAGAGCGGCTTGCTGACTTAATCCATCGGCGGTTGTGCCATGCGTATCTCGAAGTTGCAACAACAGCCACCGATGCCGCCATTGCAAACATTCAGGCGCAGGGCGTGGATATGGCAATCAATCATCTAACCAACAAGTTCGAGGGTACCGGACAAATCGGCGTACCGGTAATGGCGCTTGAATGGCTTGCAGCAGAGCTGCGCAAGGAGGCTGGCAATGCAAATTGAAACTATGGACGTACAAGCGTTCACCATCACAGATGTAGAGCGTCTCGATCCTGTGCGGGTGATGATTGAAAACTATGAACCTGGCAAGGGCCGTATCACCATAACTTGCTTTGGAAAGGCATGGACTGGCGCATGGTTCGCTATGGGCGGCGATACGGTGCAGCAATTCATAAAGCGTGTATCCAATGACTATCTGATCGGATACTTCGCCCCACAAATGAGCAGTGAAGTTGATGATGATAACGACGCCAACACCAAATTTGTTAAGTCGGAAATCATCAAGCTTCGCCGACAGGGTGAATTGACAAAGCATGAAGCGTGGGAAATGTGGGATGCAGCCGAAATGGCGGATGACGTTAAGTCCGAATGCTGTAGTTCTGGCGTTTCACCACTCAGAAACCTACTCGGTGATGACCCCTGGTATGCTAAATGGCCGTCAGTACCTAATCACGAATACAAATACCTTGAGCGCATAACTAACGCAGTGCGTGATGCTCTTGTGAAGCTGGAGGCCAGCAATGGATAAGGGAATCGACAAACTCATCAAGATGATGCGGGCGCAGGAGGGGCTGTTTGGCAGCGTTGAACTAACTCCTGACGATGCCGCAGAACTTATAGCGGCGCTGGAGCAGACGCAGCAGAAGGCGAGCGTGTACGACATGCTGCGAGAAGATTATTCACTATCTGGTAGCCTTGCTGACTTTGTAGATAGGCAGGCTACGCGCATTACATATCTGGAAAAGACTCTGCGTGGAACCGAAGAAACCCTGATAGCAGCAAGCGACAAAATCGCAGAACTCGAATCCGCACCCAACGGCATGATGCAGCTATCCAATGAACTGGCAGAGATGAAGCGGAGTGGGAAATGGGTTGCACGTAGTGCTCATATGCCCGATCCGAACGATAAGCGTAGGGTTTGTGTGTACACGCCAAACATTGCTGATGATATACGCTATCGGCTTGTGCCTGCGTCTTTATTCAAGGCAGTTTGTAGCGATGCCACTCATTGGCATTACATAGAACCGCCCGTTGAAGGGGGTGAGTGAGATGGCTAATCGCACAAGCAACAGAGCTATACGCCACGTGCTGGTATCTTCTGCTCCGTTTGGTGGGCAGATAAGAATAAGCAACAGAAAAATAATGCAAATACGCAAGGGATTACTCTATGTAACCACATGGGCAAACACCCGAAATCCTAGCGCTTCACAAAATAGAGCAGCAAAACGCAGCCTTAATCAAATGACTGAATGGGAGTGCGCCGAATGAATACCAATAGCATGGGATTAGAACAGACGCTGAGTGATGGAGAGTTGACTGTCATTACGGAAACTGACCACGTTCAATGTGGAGATGCCGCAGCCATGGCGCGTGAGCTGTTGGCGTACCGGAAAGCGAGCAAGGAAGCTGGGAAAATGCGGCGCTTCGACCTTGATATGAGTGATTGCGATTCATGTGGACAGGATTGCGGCGCTGATATGGTTGAAGATTTGGACGGAGAATACGTTCTATGGGAAGAGGTTATACCCTACCTGTACCAGCATGCAGAATACACAGCCCCACCAATCCAGGCTGTGACGGTGCCGGATGGGTGGAAATTGGTGCCAATCGAACCTACCTACGAGATGAGCAAAGCTATTGGCTTGCCGTGGGAGTTCCCGCCATTCCCGCTCAGATGGAAAAGAATACTGGAAGCAGCACCTAAGGCTGGTGGCAATGGCTAAAACAGCAGCAGAACGTAAAGCAGCGCAGCGTGAGCGCCTGGCGGAATCCGGTACCCGTAAGTTTGAATTGCTGGTGGATGCGCAGGAACTGCAAATGCTCGAGCAGAATTGCGCGCTACGCCGACCAGGGCGAGAGCCGTATGACATGGTTGAGTATCTGACTATGTTAATTCGGAAAGATAATGCTGAGTTGGTGGCGCAGGTTAAGGACATGAGCAACCAGTGTTGCGGTAAGTGTGGCGACAGCCTGCCGGTGAAGGAATGCGTTTGTGATGGTGACAGCCAGTGCTGGGTTACACTGGGGTGGCATGAATTAAAAATCGAGGTGTAATGTGACAAAGGAAGAGTTTACAAACAAACTGCGGGCGCTGTCTGAAGAAACTGAAAGAGATGCAGAGTTTACTCATGGCGATGCTGATTTGCTCATTATTCAATGGCTTCGTGATACAGGATGCGAAGAAGCTGCTGATATCTTCGAAAAAATGGAGAGATGGTACGGATAGTGTGACATGTCACGATAACAAGCATATCCGCAATGGCCGCCGACTATGGCGGCTTTGTTTTGCATGATAGTATTACCATATTGGTAATTATTACTTGAGTGGTAATCATGGTCGCCAACCCTAAGCGAAAATCAATCCAGTTCAAACCGCTGACGGCGCAGCAGGAAGCGTATTGCCAGGAGTACGTGAAGACTCCGGAAGACCAGAAAGGCTCCGCAGTTCGTGCCGGGTATTCAGAAAAGACCGCGGCGAAGTTCGCCAGCCAGAACATGCGCGACCAGCGTGTAATCGACCGTATCGCCATATTGATGACCGAGCGCAACAAACGTCTGCGCGTCAGTGCCGATTACGTGCTGCAGCGCCTGGTGGAAATCGACCAGATGGACGTGCTGGATATTCTGGAGGATGACGGAAGCCTCAAGCCTGTCAGTCTGTGGCCAAAGGTCTGGAGAACTTCAATCAGCGCGGTTGATATCAACCGGATTAGCATGGCCATGAAAGATAGTGAGAGTGATATCGAATCCACACTGCAAAAGGTTAAATGGCCTGACAAGGTGAAGAATCTCGAGCTAATCGGCAAGCACGTCGACGTGAACGCATTCAAAGAGCGCCTCGAGGTCAACGTGAATGTGAGTATTGCCAACCGCATGGCAGCAGCCCGTAAGCGCGTACAGGAACGGGGCGGTAGTGATGAGTGAAATCAATAGTGCCGAAATTGAGTTGATAGACGACATTGCCAGCTTCACGCATGACCCGCTGGGCTATGCGCTATACGCATTCCCATGGGGCGAAGAGGGTACAGAGCTTGCTCATGCATCCGGCCCACGCAAATGGCAGGCTGACGGATTCGATGAAATAGGCCAGCATCTGCGTAATCCAAAGACCAGGCATCAGCCAATCATGCTGGCGCGCGCATCCGGACACGGGATCGGCAAGTCTGCATTCATATCGATGCTCATCAACTGGGGCATGTCTACGTGCGAGGACTGCAAGGTGGTGGTGACTGCCAACACTGACAACCAGCTGCGCACGAAGACCTGGCCGGAAATCATCAAGTGGTCTAGCCTGGCTATCACCAAAGACTGGTTCAATACCACAGCCACCGCGATGTACAGCACGGAGAAAGACCACGATAAGCGCTGGCGCGCTGACGCTATTCCATGGTCTGAGCACAACACTGAAGCATTCGCCGGGCTGCACAACGAGCGTAAGCGAATCATTCTGATATTCGATGAAGCATCCAACATTGCCGATCTGGTGTGGGAGGTTGCCGAGGGTGCGTTGACGGATGAAGATACCGAAATTATCTGGGTAGCGTTCGGGAACCCGACGCGTAACACCGGGCGTTTCCGCGAGTGCTTCCGCAAATACAGGCACCGCTGGAAGGGGGCGCAGATTGACAGCCGCACGGTTGAAGGTACCAACAAAGAGCAATTGCAAAAGTGGGTGGATGACTACGGCGAAGATAGCGACTTTGTGAAAGTGCGTGTGCGGGGGATCTTCCCTGACGCCTCCGAACTACAGTTCATCCCGACAGGCATGACTGATGCTGCAATGAAGCGCATTGTGACCGCTGCGCAGGTAGCGCATGCCCCGGTGATTATCGGCGTTGACCCGGCTTACTCCGGTGTCGATGATGCTGTGATTTATCTGCGGCAGGGGCTGCACAGCAAAGTGTTGTGGACGGGGGCCAAGACTACTGACGATCTGATTATGGCGAAGCGTGTAGCAGACTATGAGGACCAGTACGGTGCTGATGCCGTGTTTATCGACTTCGGATATGGTACCGGGCTTAAATCCATCGGTGATGGCTGGGGCAGGGCGTGGACCCTGGTTCCATTCGGTGGCGGCAGCAGTGACCCGCAGATGCTCAATAAGCGTGGTGAGATGTTCAATGCCTGCAAAACATGGCTCAGGCTCGGCGGCGCACTGGATGACCAGGAAACGGCAGACGATTTGTCAGCAGCAGAGTACAAGGTCAGGGTGGACGGCAAGATAGTCATGGAGCCGAAAGAGGATATCAAAGAGAGGTTGGGGCGTTCGCCTGGTAAGGGTGATGGCCTGCTGCTGACGTTCGCGTTTCCAGTAACCAAGAAGATGCATCATCCCGGCCAGCAGCAGGGTAAGGCTATCACTGAGTACGATCCCTATGCATGAAAAAGCCCGCACATCGGCGGGCTGATTGTGACGTGTCACGGTGTCATTCACCAAGGTCTCGACGAGGTGCTTTGTTGCCTGGCGCTGGCTCGTAATATGCCTGAGCCATTTCATACTCAATTTTAAGGCAATCATCGGAAAGCCAGTTTGCGTCATTAAATCCATAGTATGAAGTGTGACCTTCTACGACAGCCTGATTAATGTATTCCGCCTGCTGCCCTCTGGTTTTATCGAGGCTTAACTTTTGCTTAAGCAGATACCCTTCCAGCATCCAGATTTTATTCACCGCATTATCGCGGGCAATGTCGCGGCCAATCTCAGGATCGAAGTTTTCCGGGCTAGCACAGGCGCTTTCACCAGTGACGGTAAAGCCGTTCTTCAATACCAACACACAAATTGTTAGTAGGTCTAAGTTTGCGTGGATAGGATCTGATGCATTTGGGTCAGGCCATGCGATACGAGCTGCGGCACCTGCGGTGAAGTAGTGGCATTCATCAATAACGCTATCAATATGCTGCGGAGTAATGCGTGGTGCTGTTAAGCCTTTAGCCTGAATTTGCTGCTCAATATCTTTGTCGCTCATGATTTTTACCTTAAAAAAATGCCCGCGCGAGGCGGGCGAACTGGAAGCAATGAGGGATTACTGAGTTCCTTCTCACATGGGTACTGCCTACTTCTGATACCACGCTGGCAACGTGATTTGGTTGTGGTGGCCGGTGCTGATCTCCGGCATGTTTCGAGTATTACCAGTCAAGCTGGGAAAACAGCGGATAAGTGGCCAACCTAATCCCGATTATTCTGCCGCTTAGCGCATCAGCCTGCGCATTCACCACAACAGAAATAGCACTCCTAGGAATGATGCAGATTGGGCCATGAATCCCGTTACATCAGAGTGCTATTGCTCGTTATGTCCTCGTCTGCTTCCGAGGTGCCAAATCGTATCGCCGAGATGGTTAATCTCATGCCCACCCGTTAGTGCGGCGGCTTGCACATTCCGGCTACCCACTTGGGTTATGACTGCAAAGGAGCCAGTGGACCGCTAGCGACGCATGTGCCATACGCCGTGTAATTACCTTAAAGGTAATAATTAATTATTAACCTGTCAATATACTACGCCAAATAATTCATATGTGGTTAAATTGGTAATAATTTGATTGGTTAATGGGTGAGCATATGTGCATGGGAAGTACTCCATCAGTACCGGCAGCGCCAGAGATTCAGGCTGCACCTCAGGAGCAGGATGCCGCTGTAACTTCGGCACGTGATGACGAAGAGCGCCGCCGCCGTGCAGCAGCTGGTCGCAGCTCTACCATTCTCACCGGTTCGCAGGGTGACACCTCTACAGCAACAACCAGCGGTAAAACGCTGCTTGGTCAGTAAGGGCTTATTGAATGGCTGCGGAAACTCTGAAGGAAAGGCTGACTAAGCAACTCGGGCAACTTCAAATCGAGCGCAATTCTTTCGAACCGCACTGGCGCGACCTGAGCGACTTCATCAACCCGCGCGGCTCACGCTTCCTGACTTCTGATGTAAACCGTGGCGACCGCCGCAACACCAAGATTGTTGACCCAACCGCGAGCATGGCGAACCGCACGTTATCCAGCGGCATGATGTCCGGCATCACAAGCCCGGCTCGTCCATGGTTCCGCCTGGCTACACCCGATCCGGCAATGATGAATTACGGGCCGGTTAAGCAGTGGCTTGAGGTGGTTCAGAACCGCATGAACGATATGTTCAACAAGTCGAATCTGTATCAATCACTGCCAATCATCTACAGCAGCCTTGGCACCTACGGCACCGCTGCTCTCTCAGTCATGGAAGATGACGAAGACATTATCCGCACCTACCCGTTCCCGATCGGCAGCTTCTACATTGCCAACAGTCCGCGCCTGAGTGTTGACACCACCTACCGCAAGTTTTCTATGACCGTACGCCAGCTGGTGATGGAGTTCGGTATTGATAAGGTGAGTGACAGTGTTAAAGGCATGTGGGAAAGCGGCACCTATGAAAAATGGGTTGATGTCGTGCAGGCCGTTTATCCGAACGTCGATCGTGATACCGGGAAACTTGACTCCAAAAACAAGCGCATAAAATCCGTGTATTTCGAAGAGAACGGGGACAGTAACAAAGTACTGCGTGAATCTGGCTTTGATGATTTCCCTGTACTGGCTCCGCGCTGGGAGGTGAATGGCGAGGACGTTTACGGCTCATCTTGCCCAGGCATGCTGGCGCTAGGTCAGGTTAAAGCCCTGCAACTTGAGCAGAAGCGTAAAAGCCAGCTGATCGACAAAGCCACTAACCCGCCAATGGTTGGGCCTTCATCACTGAAGAACCAGCGCGTTTCGTTGCTGCCTGGCGATATCACCTACATCGACACGATGGGTTCGCAGGATGGTTTCAAGCCTGCCTATCTGGTCAATCCGAACACTGCTGACCTGCTGGCAGACATCCAGGACACTCGCAGCATTATCAACAGCTCGTACTTTGTTGATCTGTTCATGATGCTTCAGAACGTGAATACCCGCTCAATGCCGGTTGAAGCCGTTATCGAGATGAAGGAAGAGAAGTTGCTGATGCTTGGGCCTGTGCTTGAGCGCCTGAACGATGAGTTCCTTGATCCGCTAATCGACCGCGCTTTCTCAATCATGGTTCGCAAGAATCTTCTGCCGCCACCGCCGGATGTCATGCAGGGCGTACCTCTGGGTATTGAATACATCTCCGTGATGGCTCAGGCGCAGAAATCAATCGGCCTTGGCAGCCTTGAACGATTCGTTGGATTCGTGGGTGGTCTGGCTCAGGCCAAACCAGAAGCGTTGGACAAAATCAATGTTGACCAGGCTATCGACAGTTACGCGGATATGTCCGGCGTATCACCAACGGTTGTCGTTCCAGCCGAAGAAGTGGAGCAAATTCGCGTGGATCGCCAGAAACAAATTCAACAACAGCAGGCAATGCAGATGGGTATGGCGGCTGCGCAGGGGGCTAAGACTCTCAGCGAGGCGCAGACCGCTGATCCGAGCGTGCTAACTGCAATCTCTGGCGCCATGGGCGGAGCGCAGCAATGACAGATTTCGATGATGACCAGCGTGCCGTAGTCCTGGCTGAAGCCAAAGAACGCCAGCAGCGCGAAGACAACGATATCAAGCATGTCATGTCCAGCGAGCAAGGCCGCCGCGTTGTGTGGGACTTGCTGGGGCGTGGGAAGGTCTTCGCCTCCACGTTCACCGCTGACGCGCAAGTGACAGCATTCAACGAAGGGCAGCGCAATCTGGCGCTGAGTTTATTCAGCAAGGTTATGGCTGTTTGTCCTGACCTGTATTTAACGATGGCCGCAGAGGCCGCTAAGGAAAACTGAGATGGCACAAACCCAAACTCAACGCGTCATTCGTCTGGATGGCTCTAACCAGATTGTTGAAGTACCAGATCCTGCGCCCGCGGTTGTCGGTGCGCCGACCGCTACCGAATATGGTGGTGTGAAACTTGGTGCAGCAATCGCTGCGCCTGCAGCCATGACAGCGACATCAGATACGAGTTCATCTGCAACTGATGTTGCAGGTTTACTGACTGACCATAACGACCTGGTCACTAAATACAACGCATTGCTGGTTGATGCCACGGCAATGCGTACCACTTTGGCCGCTGTGCTTGCTCAGTTGAAAGCCAAGACCATCCCGGTTTAACGGAGAGAAAGAATGAATTTGTTCGAACGTCTCATGTTCCGCCGCCTGCACAACGCTGAACCTGTTGATGGTGGCGCACCTGCGGCAACGGAACCAGCTCCAGCATCAGCAGAACCAGCCGCTCAAGATGCCGAGCCCGGTTCGCAGGATAAACCAGCCGAAGGTGCTGAAAAGCCAGCGGGTGAAGAAAAGGAACCAGACAAGGAAGGTGACAAATCTGTCGAAGAAAAGCCAAAAGAAGGAGACGACAAGGACAAGAAGCCTGACGGCGCTCCGGAAAAATATGAATTCAAACCTGCTGAAGGTCAGGAGCTTGATGAATCAGCTCTGAAAGAGTTTGAGCCTATTGCCCGTGAGCTGAACCTGAACCAGGAACAGGCGCAAAAGTTTGTCGATCTGTACGCATCGAAGATCGTTCCTCAGTTGCAACAGCAGCAGATCGAGAAGTGGACTCAGCAAACTGAGCAGTGGGCGGTTGATGCCAAGGCTGACAAAGAGATTGGCGGCGACAACATGGCAGCGAACATCGGTCTGGCGCAAAAAGCCTTCGACCAGTTCGGCAGTCCTGAGCTTAAAGAATACCTGAACACAACCGGCCTGGGTAACCATCCGGAAATCATTCGGGCGTTCATGAAGGTGGGCAAGTCCATGTCTGAGGACAGCATGGTCATGACCAATAACACTGGCCAGCGTAGTGCGGCCGAAGTTTTGTACGGCAAATAAGAGGACAGATATATGGCTGTTAAAGGCACAACTGCGCTGACACTGGCTGACTGGGGTAAGCGCATCGATTCAGGTGGAAAGGTCGATACCATCATCGAGCTTCTTTCACAATCCAACCCGATTTTACAGGATATGCCATTTGTTGAAGGTAACCTGCCAACCGGTCATAAGACTACCGTGCGGTCAGGTCTTCCAACAGCTACCTGGCGCTTGCTTAACTATGGCGTGCAGCCAAGCAAATCAACCACCGTACAGGTGACTGATTCAGTAGGCATGCTGGAAACTTATGCAGAGATTGATAAATCTCTGGCCGATTTGAACGGTAATACCTCTGAGTTCCGTTTATCTGAAGATCGTGCTTTCCTGGAAGCTATGAATCAGCAGATGGCGCAGACGCTCTTCTATGGCGACTCCAGCGTTAATCCTCAACAATTTATGGGCTTATCGTCTCGCTATTCCGACCTGTCAGCTGGTAACAAGCAGAACATCATTGATGCTGGCGGCACTGGTACCGACAACACGTCGATCTGGCTGGTTGTCTGGGGTGAAAACACTGTTCACGGAATCTTCCCGAAAGGTCAGAAAGCTGGTCTGCAGATGGACGATAAAGGGCAGCAAACCCTGGAAGATGCGAATGGTGGTAAGTATGAAGGCTATCGCACTCATTACAAGTGGGATAACGGATTGAGTCTGCGTGATTGGCGTTACGTGGTGCGTATCGCAAACATTGATGTAAGCGATCTCTCCGACCCAGCCGCTGCCGCAAACATTGCAAAACTCATGGTTAAAGCACTGCATCGCATCCCTAACCGTGGCATGGGGCGTCCGGTGTTCTATATGAACCGCACCGCAGGCCAGGCGCTTGATACTCAGGCTTCCGAAAAATCCGCACTAGCAATCAGTGTTAAAGAGACTGAAGGCGAATGGTGGACTGCGTTCCGCGGTGTTCCTATCCGTGAAACTGACGCACTTCTTGAAACCGAAGCGCGCGTTGTTTAACGCCTGTAATTAACCAATGGGCCTCAACAGGCCCATGAATGGAGAAAGAATATGATCCTCGACAAACTGTTGATGTTCTCCGATAAGCAGGCGGTAACGGCTACTGCTGCTTCCACGGATGTAATTGACCTGGGGCCGATTGACGGCACTCGCCGTGATATTGGCGTGGGTTATCCGCTGGAGTTCTGGGCTCTGGTTAATACCACGGCCACAGCTTCCGGTGCGGCGACCGTAAATGTTCAACTGCAAACCAGCCCTGATAACTCCACTTGGATCAGTATCTACGAAAGCGGTGCGCTTGCACTGGCTGCGTTAACTGCTGGCAAACGTATTGTGTCGGCGAAGGTTCCATCCGGTGTGCAGAAGTATCTGCGCGTTAACTACACCGTTAGTACCGGACCGCTAACCGCTGGTGCGTTCACTTCTGGCATTAATCTGGATGTTGATAACAACACTCCGTATGCCACCCGTTCAAAAATTACTGGTTAAGGGGATTTAAATGTCAGGGGAAAAAGCAAAGTACCGCGTGCTTCGCCTCTCTCATATCCATAACCAGTTATGGGAAGAGGGATCGGAAGTGGATTACGACGGCCTGCCGGGCAGTGCTCTGGTGCCGTTGAACGATGCAGCGAAAAAGGCGAAGGCTAAAGCCACTGGCGGCAAGGTTGCTGTGGTCGAGCTTCCTAAAACCGATGGCGAAAACACTGGCGACGGCCTGCCGGGCAGTGATGCCGATCTCGATAAACTGCGTGAAGAATACGAAGCGCTGTTTAACGAAAAGCCTCATCACAACGTCAAGGCCGAAACTCTCCGCGAGAAAATCGCGCAGAAGCGCAAAGACCTGGGCGTGTAAGCCTCGCTATTAAAACAGGGGGCTTCGGCCCCTTTCTTGTAGGAGTCACCTATGGAACTCGTCAATTTAAAGACCGGCACCGATAGCTACCAGGACGAAAGCGGCAAGACGCAGACGCGCGATGATTACCCATATGGCCTTTGCCTGTATCTCGATAACGAGACGCTGGAAAAGCTGGGTGCACAGCCGCAGAAGGTTGGCACTGAAGTAATGATTACCGCTAAGGCAGTCATTAAATCCACGTCCGAACGTGAACGTGAAGATGGCGTATATCGCAGCGCTGACTTGCAGATCACCGATATGGTTGTTGCTCCTGCCGAAGCATCAGAACAGAAAAGCGCAGCCGATACACTGTACGGGAGTGCTGAGTAATGGCGTCTGTTATCGAGATCTGCAACATAGCATTGAGCCGAATCGGTAACAGCCGATCCATCAACAGCCTTGAAGAACAAAGCAAAGAAGCCGGTGCATGCAGCCTGCATTATGAAGGGTGTCGTGATGCTACGTTAAGCGACTTCCCATGGAATTTTGCCACTAAGCGCGTTGCGCTGGCTGATACGGGAACGCCGCCACCAGACTGGCAATTTGCCTACAGCTACCCAACCGACTGCAAACGCATCATCGAAATTATGGTGCCGGGTATCCGTAACCCTACAGCACCTATGCGCATTGAGTACGTGACTGGATCAGATGCGAGCGGTACCGGGAAGTTGATTTACACAGACTTGCCAGCTGCGTGGCTCAAGTACGTATCACTCATCACTGACGTAAACATGTTTGATGACCTGTTTCGTGATGCCCTGTCGTGGCGTCTGGGTGCAGAAATTGCCATGCAGATAACCGGTAGCGGTGATATGGGTAACATGTGCCGTCAGGCCTACAAAGATATGATTTTAAGCGCCGGCTCTCACAGCATGGATGAATCACAGGAACCGCCTCAACCGGAAAGCGAATTCACCATGGCGAGGTTAGGCTGATATGGCTATGAGCTGGATCCAACCATCATTCGCTGGTGGTGAAATTGGTCCGTCATTGTACGGGCGTATCGATATGGCAAAGTATTCTGTCGCGCTGCGTAAATGCCGTAACTTTCTCGTTCGCCAATACGGTGGGGTAGAGAACCGACCAGGGACTAAGTTCATTGCGGCAGCGAAAATTGATAACAAGAAATGCCGTCTTATCCCGTTTCAGTTCTCTACGGTGCAGACCTATGCGCTTGAGTTTGGCGATAAGTACATGCGCGTCTATAAGGATGGCGGACAGGTTCTTATTACCAGTACCACCACTATCTACGAACTGGCTACGCCTTATGCGGAAGCTGATCTGTTCCGCCTTAAATACACGCAGTCTGCCGACGTGCTCACCATTGTTCACCCGTTATACCCACCAATGGAATTGCGCCGCCATGCCCACGACAACTGGGAGTTGGTTGCGGTAGAAACTAAGAACGGCCCGTTTGAAGATATCAACGTTGATGACGCGATCACTGTTTATTCCAGCGCAAGCACCGGTACTGTAACCCTCACCGCAAGTTCTGCCATCTTTGGTGGCGAGCAGGTAGGGAAGCTGTTCTATCTTGAGCAGCCAGCAGTTGATTCTGTTCCTGTCTGGGAAACCAGTAAGACCACAGCGATTAACGACGTTCGCCGTGCCGACAGCAATTACTACCGAGCAAATACGGCTGGTAAAACTGGCACACTTCGCCCTTCGCATACCGAAGGCATGTCATGGGATGGCTGGGGCGGAACGGGCGATGATGACACTGGTGTACAGTGGGAATACCTGCATTCCGGTTTCGGTATTGCTCGGATTACTGCCGTGTCTGGCGGGGGAACAACGGCTACTGCTACCGTTGTTTCCTTCATACCATCACAGGTCGTGGGTGAATCCAAAAAAAGTTACAAGTGGGCTCGCTACGCCTGGAACTCTGTCGGCGGCTACCCTGGAACAGTCGTGTATTACCAACAGCGTCTGTACTTCGCCGCATCTTCTGCTTATCCGCAAACCATCTGGGCCAGCCGCACGGGTGACTATAAAGACTTCGGCAAGAACAACCCGATTCAGGACGACGACCGTATTATCTACACCTATGCCGGGCGGCAGGTTAATGAGATCCGCCACCTCATCGATGTAGGTTCTCTGGTTGCGCTCACCTCAGGTGGTGAGTACGTCATTACTGGTGACCAGAACAAGGTGCTTACACCGAGTTCATTTGCTCTTAGTTCTCAGGGCTCCAATGGATCCAGTAATATCCCGCCAATCGCCGTGGCAAACATCGCGTTGTTCGTTCAGGAAAAGGGTAGCGCAGTGCGTGACCTGGCCTATTCATTCGACGTTGACGGGTACCAGGGTAACGATCTTACCATTCTGGCAAACCACCTTTTCACTAAACATACGCTTGTCGACTGGTCATTTTCTATCGTTCCGTATTCCATCGCGTGGGCAATCCGTGATGACGGTGCGCTGCTGGCGCTGACGTATCTCCGCGAGCAGCAAGTTTTCGCCTGGGCGCCGCAGCCATCAACCGGCAAGTATGAGTCAACGTGCTGTATCAGTGAGGGCGGCGAGGACGCGGTCTATTTCATCGTTAACCGAACTATCAACGGGCAGACTAAGCGCTACGTTGAGCGCCTGCAAACGCGCCAGTTCACCATTGATGAGGATGCTTTCTTCGTTGACTGTGGGCTGAGTTACGACGGGCGAAACACCAGCACCAGAACAATGACTATTTCCGGTGGAAGCGGGGAATGGGATTACCGTACCAACTATACGCTGACGGCTTCAGGCTCGACGTATTTCACCAGCGGTGATGTCGGCGCCCAGGTGCAAATCCCGTACACCGAACCGGACGAGGCTGGTGTGCTGATCAATAAGCAGTTGCGTTGTGACATCGTGGCATTCACTAATGGCAACACTGTGACCATTCAGGCTAACCGAAATATCCCCGCGCAGTTGCAGGGTGTGCCCACAATTAACTGGCGAATGGCGCGCCTGACATTCGGCGGCTTGTCCCACCTGGAGGGCCAGACCGTTAACATTCTGTCAGACGGGAGCGTTGAACCACAAAAATTGGTCACCGCAGGTGCTGTTACGTTGGAATCTCCTGGCGCTGTCGTGCACATCGGCTTGCCAATTACAGCTGAGTTTGAAACGCTCGACATCAATATCAACGGCCAGGAAACGCTGCTCGACAAGAAGAAGCTGATGCCGACGGTGAGCCTTATTGTTAACGCCAGCCGCGGTATTTTTGCCGGAACCGATAAAGACAAGTTGTACGAATACCCACAACGTGAATTTGAGTTCTATGACGATCCGGTTGATGACGCTACCGGCGTTGTAGAAATTAAGCTCGATACTGACTGGAGTAAAAACGGTCGAGTTTATATCCGGCAGTCTGACCCTCTACCGCTCTCCGTTTTGGCTGTACTACCTCGCTTCACAGTAGGGGGCTTCTGATGGTTAAAACCTATATTGAACCTGCGACCATTGAGCACGTTCAGGCCATTCTTCCCAGCGTTCGCCAGGCTGACATTGACGAGTTTATCGCCGCGTCTGGTCAGTCTCCTGAGGAAGTGCTCAACTTGGCTCTTCGGGTTTCGACTCGGGCATGGGCTGGCATCGCTGACGGCAAGGTTGTCAACATATTCGGCGTGGCTCCGGCCTCGCTGCTTGGCGGTAAAGGCATCCCATGGATGGTTGGCTCTAACCATATTGACCTGCACAAGCGCGCGTTCCTGCGCGGTTCCCGTATCGCTCTTGCCGACATGCTGGCCCTGTATCCGCATCTCGAAAACTACGTTGATCAGCGCAACCACATGGCTAAAGCATGGCTGCACTGGTTAGGTTTCAAACTTGAAGATCCAGCGCCGTATGGCGTGCAGGGATTACCGTTCCACCGTTTCCATATGGAGAAAAGATAATGTGCGGACCAGCTGCTGTTCCCATTGCAATGATGGTTATGTCTGCAATGCAGGCATATAGCCAGCATAAGCAAGCCAAATATCAATCTGCCGTCGCAAACCAGAATGCTGATATCGCAGAAGCACAGGCTCAGGACTCTATTAACCGTGGTAACGCTCAGGCAGAGCAGGTTCGTTCTCGTAATCGCATGGCTGCGGGGACACAAACTGCGACTATGGGCGCGACTGGTGCTGATCTCAGTACAGGTAATGCATTGGATATCTTCGGAGATACAGCTCAATACGGTCAACTTGATGCTCTGACTACCGTCAATAACGCCCAGCGCGAGGCGTACGGATACCAGGTGCAAAGCACAAATGCTCAGGCACAGGCTCGGGCTGCTGAATCAGCAGGTCGGGACGCTGTTACCTTGACGCTTATGAGCGCACCACTAAAAGCTTATGGTGCATATCAGACCGCTGGCGGAACATGGAGCCCCTTCACCCAATCGCAGGCAGCGCCAATCAGTTCTGCCGTTGGCACGCCGACCGGTCGATAAGGAGGATTTATGCCAGTAGTACCTACCGTACAAGGTCGTCAGGTTCAGAGTCAGGGTGTATCGACCAGTGGTTTCAGCATGCAGCCTCAGTCAGATTTAATGGGTGGCATGGCAAAAGTTGGCGAGCAATACGTTGGCGCATTTGCTGAAGCTAAACAGCGTGCAAACGTCGCTATGGCTCAGGATGCATCTCTACAGTTAAGCCAACAAGCGAGCTCATTACTGAATGACCCGCAAAAAGGGTTACTCAATTTACAGGGTAAAAATGCCATTGGGAAAGGCATGGAGTACACCACTGCATTCGACCAGGCAGCAGAACAAATTGGTTCAACCTTGCCAGATGATGCGGCGCGTCAGTCGTTCATGCAGCAAGCACAACAGCAGCGCATTCAGTTCACCACACAGGCTGGTCGTCATGAAGTCAGCCAGGTTAATGCCTATGAAGAAGGGCAATTTGCGGCAACGATAACTAATAATGCGCAGAGTGCAGCAGGCCTGTATGGGGATAACGCCGCCTATCTTTCAGCGAATAAGCAGACGTTTGACCAGATTGATCAGTATGGCGTTGCTCATGGCTGGAGCGATGAGCAGATCACCGCAAAGAAAATTGAGTTCAAAGAGAAGGTTGCTGACAACGCGTTGTCTAACTGGTCGAATCAGAACAGCATCGAGTTCATTCAAAGTAACGGCGAGTTGAGCGATACGGTTTCTGGTTCACGACGTGCATCAGCTGCGGGCGGGGTATCAGGGAGTGCTCGCGGTATCGATAACAATAACCCAGGAAACCTTGAGTTCAGTCAATCAAATCCGTGGGAAGGCCAGACAGGTAGTGATGGGCGCTTTGCCAAGTTCGAAACTCCTGAGCACGGGATCCGCGCGCTGGGTCGCAACCTGATTTCTTACCAGCGCCAGGGCTACGACACGGTCAGTGACATTATCACCCGCTGGGCGCCACCGGAAGATAACAACGATACCGCTGCATACATCAAGGCTGTGTGTGCTCAGGTTGGCGTGACTGCTGACCAGAAAATTGACGTCAGCAACCCAGACACACTTAAAAAATTAAGTGCTGCAATCATCCATCATGAGAATGGAGACCAGCCATTCAGTGACCAACAACTGAATACCGGTGCCAGTGCAGCCCTTGGGCTCATGTCTCTGCCAACCAGCCAGAAGCGCTACACCGGAAACGCTGCATTCGATGCCGCATCACCACAAGCGCAATCCTCATTTCTCCGCCAGGCCGACCAGATAAGGAAGCAGCAACAGGCCGAGTACAGAACGAACATTGATGGTCAGGTGCGTGATGCTACTGCGGCCTATATGCGTGGCGTTGAATTCCCGGATGCTCCAACGCAAGAGAAATTCATTGCGGCTTATGGCTTCCGCGAAGGCAATACCCGATATACCGAGCTCAGGAACGCGCAGATTGCCGGGCAATATATTGGTTCATTCCGCACCATGCCGAGCAGCAGCATCACAACCTATGTTGAGCAACTGAAGCCAACCCCAGGGGAAACTGGTGAAGGATATGCCGAACGCGCTCAGATGTATGACCATGTTGTCGCTGCGGCCACGAAAGTTATCTCCGATCGCCAGAACAACCCATTCAGTGCTGCGGTAGATATTGGCGCGTACAAGCCGATAGCCAGCAACAACCCGGCGGCCATTACTTCTGAAGTCGCAAACCGTTTCTCAGCGCAGGAGAATTTGCGCGGGCTGGGTATTAATGCACCACTCCTTTCAAGTGAGGAAGCCAGCTCGTTAACACAGCAGGTGCGAGGCACAACGAATGTTGACCAGACGATAGGCCTACTACAAAGCATGGGGCAGACACTGCCACCTAACGCCATGCGCATGGTTGCAACGTCCATTGCACCAAATAGCGCAGCTACAGCATATTCGGCATTGTTGCTTGGGACGCCAGATAACCAGTACGACAACAAAAGCAGCACCATCGCGTACAGCCAGTTCATCGGTTACAAACCGACAATGAACAAGTACGACGTGTCTAAAACAATCCTCTCAGGCGATCAGCTTCTTAACCCAACGAAGCAGATGAAAGATGCAGGTATCCAGCCTGTTGCGCTGCCGAGCGAAGACAAATTAAAGCGAGCATTCACCGACCAGGTAGGGAATGCGTTCTCCAATAACCCACAAGCCGGGCAGATGTCATACAGCCTGTTCAAGGCTGCGTATGCCGGTATCGCCTATCAGTCTGGTGATTCCGCAATGACGCGCACTGATGCGGCAAACTCTGATGTAGTAGAGAAGGCGGCGCAGATGGCGACGGGCGGGGTGTACAAGGGGTTCAATGGCGGTGATGTTGTGATGCCATTTGGCATGGATAAAAGCACATTCAAAGACCGTTACACCGAGTCTGCACAGGCTGCACTGAAAGATGCCGGATTAAACCCTAATTCACAGTCAAACTTTACTCCGGTGAATATCGGGAATAACCAGTATCGCATGGTAAGCGGTAGTGGTCGCTGGGCTACAGATCCTAAGACCGGGCAACCTATTGTCGTGAGGGTCGCACAATGAGTGACGTATTTTCATTAGCCCCAGAGGGCCAGGCCTGGACAGATGATAAAACTAATGCAAATCCAGCTCGGCCTGAAGATTACGAGCCTTCCTGGTATCAAGGTTCAGTCTCAGCAATACCCCGCGGTATCGCTGAAGGCACTGTAGGGCTGGGGCAGTCCGCCGTTGGTTTCAGTAAGAGATTAATTAGCGATCCGGCGTATGCCAATACTCTGGCACCAACGGTGAATATGTTCAGGGTGATGTTCCCGGATGCAGACAAGAGACTGAATGAAACGTACGACACAGTCGGTAAGCAACTCAAGGACTCCCGAGAATACGTCAAACCTGATGCGGGTAGCCAAGGTACAGCTGCGAGTGTCCTGCATGGATTAGGGCAGTTCATCCCTGCGATTGGCGCAACTGCTGTTGGTGGCCCGGTAGTTGGTGGCTCTGTTGCATTCGGTACTACGTATGAGCAGGCTGCTCAGGATTTTACGGCTAAGGGTGTGGATCAGACGACGGCGCGTGAATTGGCCTTTGGTCAGAGCACACTTAACGCTGTCGGCATGGGGCTTCCTGCTGCCGTAGGTAAACAGCTGGCAACCCGTATCGCTTCAGGTGTTCTGATTAACACTGCGTTCGGTGGTGTAAACCGCTTTGCAGTTGGTGAAACGCTGGAAGAGAAAGGGTATTCAGATCTGGCGAAGCAGTATCGCGTTTGGGATGGGCAGGCCATTCTGATAGATGCGGTGCTGGGTGGTGCGTTTGGCGGGGCACACCATCTGGCGGCGCGCGGCGGAGATGCAGCAGTACAGGGTGCAGAACCTGAAGCGCCGATCCCTGGGGCAGAGGTTGGAAGTGCAGAACAGGGCATGCAACCAGTTGAGCCATCATCGACACCAGTTGAGCAAACACAGGCCTCCAGTACTGATGCGCAACCAGCTGCAACGTATGGTTCCCGCGTCACTGAGTTACAGGGACTAGCAGAACAGTTGATCCAAGTTGGCGACCGTAAGTCTCTGGCTTCAGATATCTATTCAGCGCAGCGCTCACTGGATGACCTTGAGCAGCAGCGCCAGGCTCTGAAGGATGGGAAAGCAACCACCAGTAGCGCACGCCGCATTCGTAACCGCGACATTGCCGCACTCGATGCGCAGATTGAACCTGCTCGCGCAAGCCTGGAGCAACAGCAGCAACAACTTGCTGATCATAGTCGGGGTGGTAAATTCTTTGAGGCCAAAGCGGATTTATCTCGCCTTGAGCAGGGCATTATTCCAGAGAGTATGGCCGGGCTAATACCTGAAACGCCTGTCAAGCCAAGTGATATCGATGCGGCCCATACGCTCAACGAGGGGCTGTATTACGACATTGAGTCGGCTCCGGTGCTACATGGCACAAACGAAAGCATCAACAGCCATGTAGCGGCGATGGATGAAGCGGCTCGTCAGATTAATGACGGCCAGCCGGTGAATATTACTATGCAGGCCCGCGGGCTTGATGGTGTTGTCAGACCAGGAGTATTTGACGCAGCTACCGAGCAATACCATGCAATGGAATCCGTTTTCCAGGAAAATGGCATCAGCTACACCACGCCGCGCGAAGTAATAAGCGAACCTCAAGTGATGCGCAGCGATAGCGCCTTTGCGTCAGCAGACGATGCCGGGCAGGTGAGTATCGATCCAGATACCGGTGCGGCTATTTCAGCCAATAACTTTGACCTGATGGCAGCGCGTGACATGGCATCTACCAATGCTCATATGACGATAACCCATCCTGATACCGGGCAGCCGGTGAAGCTTTCTGAAGCACTGGCACAGTTCGACGAACAAATAGCCACGGCACAGAAGGAATCTAAAGTTTACTCCGTTGCGGCAGCTTGCTTCCTGAGGAACCCATAATGAAACAGCAGTGCGTTGAGGCTATTGCACAGACATTAGGCCGCCAGCCAAAGGCCGACGAGCTGAAGAATATAGAGGATCGCATCAAAGATGCTGTCCGCCAGGTGCATCGCCAGAATGCGAAGCAGGGTAAAACAGGCATTCCTGATGCGGAAACATATCGCCAGGCTGCCGATCTTGTTGCGCAGCGCGCAGTGCACGAAGTTTATAAAAAGCGCCAGCGTCTTGCTCTGAATGCCATTGCTATCAACAAAGTCACCACTGACCTTGACCGTAATTTTGCACCGAAGGAGCAAACGCCCGCCAATCTTCAGCAGTTCATTTTTGCAGGCCGCAAGACGATGGACGGCAAAGATATCGATGTGACGTCAGCTGAAGAGCTTGCCACTGGTGCTTATCAGGACTGGTCGCGCCAGCTTAGTGCAGAAATGCTTAATGCCGGTGAAGAAGTTCAGAAGTTTTTCAATCAGACTAAAGCTCTTGGCGAACAACGTTTCCGCAGCCTGTTTGACCAGCAGGCCGCCAAATCCGGTCAGTTACAAATCCTCAAAGAGTTGTATGGCGAGGATACGGGAAATGCTTCAGCGAAAAAAATAGCCAAGGTTTGGGGTGATGTAACCGATCGGGCCCGTCAGGAAATGAATGACAACGGCTTTGATATCGGTCTGCGCGATGACTGGCATCTGCCTTATGTTGATGATGCTGATCTTATCCGTAACGCTGGTCGTGACGAGTGGTTGGCATCATTACCAGCTGCGGAGCGTGCTAAGGCTGTTGTCTCAGGCCGCCAGCCGCCGATTGAATTTGCCCGACAGGCATGGGTAAACGATGTTTACAACACTCAGGACCGCACGCAGTTTGTTAATCCTGATGGTTCACCAATGAGTGATATTGAATATCGCCAGGCGCTTGATGCAATTTACGAAACTAAAGCTACTGATGGTGCAAACAAGATTGAGCCCGGCGCTTTCATGGGTACCGGTGGGATAAAAAATCGTGGTTCGCAAAGCAGGGTAATGGCGTTTAAGGATGCCACTTCTCATTTTGCATACATGGAACGTTATACAGAGCAGCCAGTTGCTGGGGTGATGATGTCGCACCTGCAGTCATCCTCTCGGGATTTGGGTACGGCTAAGGCGTTTGGGCCTGATGCGGCGGCGAACTTCAATCTGGTACTGGATCGCGTTTACCAAAAATCAGTGGCGGTTTCAGGCGGTGGCCGTGATGTCGGCAAGATGAACAGTGAGCGCCAGATGGTCGAGCGCATGTTTAACTCTATGGCCGGGCTGAACGGTGTACAGGCCTCAAGCGTGTTTACTTCGGCGGTCGGCGGGTTACGTAACCTGATGACCAGCGCCATGCTCGGTACCAGCGTATTCACTGCAACGTCAGACCAGGCAATCATGCGCGCTAATGCGCAAGCCCTTGGATTTACGCGAGGCGGTATGCGCTTGTCGGCCAATACCATTCGCAACTTGTTTAATGGTGACGCTAAGCGTGCTAACGCCGAACTCGGCCTGCTGGTGGACTCGCATGCAGCTGTAGTTTCGAAAATGGGCGGCTTTGACCTCTCACGCGGCATTACCGGCTGGTTTGCAGAGAAAACCCTGAAGTGGTCCGGACTGATAGCCATGGACCGCGCTAACAAAGCGTCGTTCGGCCTGCTGATGTATAAAAATATCGGCGAACTCACCCGTCAGTTTAAAACCCTGGATGAAGTAAAGGGATCGGATAAAACCATTCTGGCCAACAAGGGCTGGAGTAATGAAGACTGGGCCATCATGTCAGCGGCAGAGTTGCGCCCTATGACAACTGCAGGGCATATGGGCATGACGCCAGATGCGATATATGCGGTTCCTGATGCAACTATCCACAATATTATGGCTGACCGTATCGAACAGGTGCGAGCTGGAAGCGATACCGCCCTGGCTACGCTTGGGGATATGCCAGATGCACGGCGTGCAAAACTGAAAGAGGCTTTCGACGCTGAAGCAGAACAGACCATTACACGTATGGTTCGTAATGCCCGGGCAGAGGCTGCGCAGAAGCTATTGGGTATTACACACGGTGAGATGACCAGCGCAATCACGACGGCAACCGGTATTGATACCTACGCCCGCGACGAGGCTGGGCAACTGGTAAAAAGCTTCATGCTATTCAAAACAACGCCGTTCGCCGGGTTCCGCCAATTGGTTAATCGCACGCGGGATCTTGATACTGTACCTGCTGTAAAATTCTTTGCCTCGTATGTAGCAGGCACCACCATGGCAGGAATGTTTGCTAACCAGATGAACGCACTGTTTACCGGCAATGACCCGCTTGATATGACAAAGCCAACGACATGGATTCAGGCTTTGCTTAAAGGTGGCTCGTTCGGTATTTATGGAGATTTCCTTTTCCAGGACCACACGCAATACGGCTCAAGCATTGGTGCAACTCTGGGTGGACCTGTGCTGAGCTTTGCAGAACAGCTAATGAAATTGCTTGTGACTAACCCGCAAAAAGCCTTGCAGGGTGAAGAGACGAGCTTTGGTGCTGATGCGTTAAAAACGGCTAGAATGATTACGCCCTTTGCTAACCTGTGGTATACAAAGGCAATAACCAATCATCTGATTTTGCAGCAACTTCAGGAGATGGCTAACCCTGGTTACAACGACAGGGTAAGAGATCGGGCGCAGCGTCAATTCGATACAACGAGTTGGTGGGAGCCTGGTCAGGTTGCGCCAAGAAGAGCGCCTGATTTTGGTAAGGCGGTAGGGAACTAGAATGAAAAAAACACTTAGAATTATAGGTATAATTTTAGGATTTATTATATTTTTAGCTTGCGGTTACTATTTTATAGCAAACTCGTTTGACAATCTGTTCTATGGGAACATTTATGTCAACATCACGACGGCAATTACACTTATCTATTCTGCGATAAGTCTATATTTTATTTGGAATGCAAAAGTGTGACATGTCACAAGGAGAGATAATGAACAAGTTTGCATTGCTAGTTTTGCTCTCTATGCCATTTGCATCATCAGCAGTAGTCATGGGCGGAAGCAATCTTGGATTTGGTGGTTATCCCGAGTTCACTGAGATTGCCCCAACACCGCCATATTCTGATGATCAATACGCATGGGATAACTATCGACGTCAGGTTGCTGATTATACCGAAAGGGCAAAGCAGTACATTGATGACTCCAATTCGGATATGAAAAGAATTCAGGAGGCCCAGCAGGATGCGATCAATAAGGCGAATGATGTTGTAGAGGAGTACAACAGGAAAGTGAAAGGTTACTGACGCAAAATAAAGCCCGCCATGCGGGCTTAGTCTTACCTTAGTGCGCCTTCACCTGCTTCACGATGTACTCTGCATGTGACTGAATGTCACGAATGCATTTGTATGAGCTGGTTAGGTAGTTAACCATCGTGGTAAATTCCATCACTGCACCGCCAACGTCGTTGCCATTCTCTTCAAGCTCTCTCAGCAGGTTCATCAGGTAGGAGCGGTCAGCCAGGCTAGCAACACCCTCAGGTGAGTGAATGAAATCACGATAGCCAGGCTTGGCTGGGTAGTTGTACTTCTGTTCCTGCTGCTTCATTGCTTCCAGTATGGCTGGCATGAAGCTCTGAACAACCTGGCTTGCTTTATCAGCAGCGGCTAACTCTTTGGTGCCTACAAGGTCAGCGAGAGTTTCAGCACCAGGGTGCGAGTATTTTCCTGTCTTGCGGATTTGTGGAAGCACTTCACTGGTAACCCATTTACGGAAACGGTAGGGAATAGTGCCAGGTGTCACAGCATCGCGGCAGCGGAGGATAAGAGTGTAGAGGCCTGATTCCGAAATTATGAGGGTATTTGGGTTCCCGCGATTACCGTCGGTTAAACCGACAGTATTTTTTTCATCGTCATCCAACTTCAATAAAGCATCTCGGTTGTTACTGATGCCTACTGCCTTGCATACATCCATGGCAATAAACCATGGGTTACCATCAATGATGACAGTTCTAATAGGGGTATTTGATTCGAAGTTAAAAACAGATGGTTTGGCTTGTGCGTTCATGGTGTAGCTCCTGTATTTTTTGGAGTCACCACCGAAGGTCTCAATCTTGCTGGTGGTGAGCTGAACAGGGTTGAGACTACCGGATACAGGTAACCGGCCAGCCTTTCGGCTGCCCCGCCCAGCCCACCATTGAGGTGTAGCTGTGCCGCACAAATAAAAAACACGCTTAGCGCGTGTTATGTGCGCCTGTATTTACCGGGGTCTCAAGCCCGGCACCAGATTTTGCCGGTGCGTAATCACTATGGCGCAAATGTGCGGGTAAGTAAATGCACCAAAAAGGTAATAAAGTCAATTTGTTTTGGTAATAATTAACCGCTTATGAGTTGTCTGGTAGGTTCTTTTTAATCATCATTGCGCAGTATTCCAGATGCGACATTACATCACTCATTGACACGTTAGACGCCGTCACATAGTTAATCAATGCCGTCAGCTCGGCGGCCGCCCCACTGACATCATACCCGTCATGCTCCAATGCCCTGAGCAATCGCATCAAATCAGAGTCCTCCACCAATGCCCTTACTCCAGCAGGAGAGTGGACTTTTTTCTGTTCAGCTTTTAGAGGGTAATGATAATCGCACGCCATAACCTGCGCTCCATTCATGCACTGTGTTTATATACAGTACCAAAGGAAAGGAATATTCGCTAGCAATTTTGATATACCTCACGGGTAATATTAGCTGCATGTTTTGGTAATGATAATTCATAAAAGTGTTGTTGAGCTATAGAATGTCTGTTAGACGGCCGCAACTGGCGCGCCGGATTCCTGGAGCGAGCAGACAAATGACAGTCTCAACTGAAGTTGACCACAACGATTACACAGGAAATGGTGTTACCACTGTTTTCCCATATCACTTTCGAGTTTTTAAAGCACCTGAACTGACAGTTGTCACAGTGGATCTCGATGATAACTAGGATGTGTTAATCCTTGGTACACATTATACCGTGACAGGCGCAGGGTCATATCAGGGTGGCACGGTTATTCTTGTTCATGCTTTAGCTGATGGGTGGAAAATATCCATTAGTCGTGAACTTCCTATGACACAAGAGACCGATCTTAGAAATCAAGGTAAATTCTTCGCAGAGGTTCATGAGGATGCTTTTGATAAGTTGACAATGTTGATGCAGCAGGTGCGCAGTATGTTCAGTCTCGCTCTCCGTAAACCATCTTTTATTGTCAATTACTATGATGCGCTGAATAACTACATTCGCAATTTACATGATCCGGCTCGACCGCAGGATGCTGCGACTAAGAATTACGTTGATAGCCTTGCTAATGAAAACTTTGATCGTACATTACGCACACCTGAAAAAATACCAACATTACCAGGGGTTCAATTTCGAAAAAATAAAATCGTTGCCATGAATAACGATGGAGATCCGATAATGGTTCTTCCAGAAAGTGGCAGTGCAGCTGATGTAATGATCGAATATGCAAAACCAACTGGTGCAGGTCTTATAGGAACAACATCCGGTAAAAACATCCAAGAAGAAATAGATATTATTTATTCTGATATTTCAAACATTGATTATGCCAATAATTTAAACGCTTCAATTATTAAAAATAGACTGGCAGACGGGCAAGTTATTTCTTTTGACCTGAGAGGTGATTCTACGTTCTGGGGGTCAGAATCACTTAATTCTACCGTTAAAAACCCTGTAAATCCTGCGGTTGTCATGCAGCGCACACTAGAATTACTGTATGGTTCAGGGAAAGCTATCGTTACTAATAACGCAATTCCTGGAAGTGCGTTATTTGCTATGCTATTAACTTTTGAAGCAGCGATGGAAGAAAGCACTGCCGACGTTGTTCTGTGTAACCACGCCCAAAACGACTGTAATTCATTTATAAGAACGGTAGAGCAATACAAAGCGGACCTGATAACATTCGTAAATATAGTAAGAAAGTACAATAAAATACCTATTCTTGTTACGCCAAATATTACATTGGTATTGGATGGTATTACAGAGACAATGACAAAACGCTTGCCAGCATTTGTTGATGCAATGAGAGCAGTGGCTAAAGAAAAAGGCGTTGATCTTGTAGATAATTTTTATTATACGACGAAAGCCACGCGTTATATAAGGGGGTTTGATATTGTTCCTGACGGAGTCCATCCTAGTACAGATACTTACTACATGATTGGCAAAAACATTGCTATACCATTCATCGCAGCCAGGGTCCTCGCTAAACCAGGAGACATATCGAGCCTGAGTAATGTTACGTATCGAGACACGATCACCAGCGGCCGAAACTTCAGGAATGCAGACAGTCTATTTACCAAACAATTGTCTTGGGATGCGATTGCAGGACAGACAGGAATATATTATCCATTCATCTTAGATAACCCAACTGATGATACAACTATTGCGATCGGTGGGTTTCAATGGGGTGGTGGAGGCAAGACTATCCTATCTTACAACGACTCTTTATCTGATTTGAGATTTAATGGAACAATAGATCAGCTTAGAAATGGCGGAACTGATGAGAATGCTTTCTATACTGTTCCGGTATGTAAGTTGCTGCCAGGGCTGCATGTAATTGGGTTGGTTAATCATACGGCTTCTGGAGGGACAAGCTCATCATTTTCAGGTGTTACGCTGGTAGAAAGAAGAGACATAAGTACTGGATATTATAACGGTTCTGGCTACGCGCAGAGTCGTATAATAACGGTTGGCGATGAGATTACATTTACTTGCTATGTAAATTCGAGCAGTGGTGTTAACGAAGATCTTTTCGTTTTGACAGAAACTCTGAACACAACAACAGCATGGCTCACATTAAATAATGCGGCGGGCACAATAACGCTAGGTCAAAACAATGGATCGCCAATCACAGTTGCAACCGGTATCTCATCGGGTATGTATAACGTAAGGTTGACACTGAATGGAAATAGGACGGTTTCTATACTTTTCGGTGCAGTTAACATGACAACTGCAGCTGCTTCCACCCCTCTGGCTACGTGTTATGTTTCATCCCGTGGGATGTACAGCGTACGCAAACCGTGAAAGTTTTTATTTTATAATTCAAGATGTAAAATTCCTAAAATCATTTTATAGATTTAGGGATTTTACATGTCATGTTAGATAGCAAGATCACTCTTATCAGTTGATTCAGACTTATTGCCTGCTGGTATCGCTCCTACTGCGCTCACAAAGTGAATACTGGCATCAAGATAAAGTCACTAGCAATAGCAAAAGTTGCATCTTCGGTTAACCTCCTAGCATATTAAGTAATATTTATCCGTTTATGGTTTATTGTGTATGATGAATCTACTAACTTTAGGGGGTTCATATGCACAAAAAACGGTGGTTTCTATGTCTGCCTCGATGACCGCGTCTGATATCAATCAAGGTCTTGGGACTGGGGCGTTAGCAGCCTGGTTGGTTGGTGTTCCACTTGAAGTGGTCATAGGCGCACTTGCTGGTGCGGTTATTTTTGTTACCTTTGCAGCAGAGTACGAAATTAAGCGCCGGTTATACCTTGCTGTAATCAGCTTCTTTTGCGGGCTCCTCTTCTATAAGCCAACTGCAACAATCCTGATCGGGTTCGCCTCTCTCGTTCCATCAGTCACACCAGACATGTTCGAAAAGGGAATTGTCTATTCCGCAGGTGCGTTCGTATCGTCGATCGTGGCGGTTAGCTTTGGCAGGTACATGTATCGCCGTTCTGAGAATCCACGCGAACTTATACCAGGGAGTAAAGACGATGATAACTCCTGAAGTTCGGCTCATTACTAATTCTGTTATCTGCGGATCCATAGCGTGCCGCGTTCTGCTGTTTAAGCGTGATGGGTCACAACATCGCAGGTGGGGTGGGTGGCTTGCTTACCTTCTTATTGTTGTTTCCGCCAGCATCCCCATCCGCACCTTCTATGGTCACTACACATCAGCAGATTGGTCTGAGGTGATTATCAACGCAATCCTCCTTGCTGCCGTCCTGAAGACGCGCGGCAATGTCGTCCAGATATTTAAAATGTCGAGGTCAAAATGAATGAAGTAGCCTGGCTAGCAGAAGGTAGAAAATACATCGGGCAAATGGAGATAAAGGGGCCACGTCATAACCCTTTAATAATCCAGTTCTGGAAAGACATTAAACGCGGCGGTATCAAAGATGATGAAACTCCCTGGTGTGCAGCCTATGTTGGGGCAATGCTTGAACGCGCCGGAATCAAATCAAGCCGTTTCGAATCAGCAAAATCTTACCTCAATTGGGGGGCAGAACTTCGCGAACCGGCCTACGGATGTGTGGTGGTATTCAGTCGTGACGGCGGCGGCCATGTTGGATTTGTCGTCGGGCAACAGCAGAACGGCGACATAATGGTGCTCGGTGGAAACCAAAGTGACGCAGTAAACATTAAGGCGTTCTCGCGTTCGCGGGTCACAGGGTACCGATGGCCTATTAACGTTGCGAAAGACAATCGTGAACTTCCTTTAATGACCGGTTCTCGGTCAGTATCTGAATCATGATTTCTGCCATTCTGAAAGCATACTGGAAGCCTGTGGTTGTCCTGGCATTGATTGCAGCGATGGGCGTTGGTTGCTGGATAGCGTGGGTTAACCACGGCACTGCCCGATATGATGCTGGCTATGCCAAGGCACAGGCAGATCAGAAGTCAGCAGATGATAAAGCTAAGCTGGGGCGCGAGCAGGAGAAAGCACAGAATGAACGAGAGGCTCAGGCAAGAATTGATAAAGCTCGTAATGATGCTCGTATTGCTGCCGAGCGTGCTGGCAGGTTGCAGCAACAAATTGCCGCCATCCGGAAACAGCTCACAGACTATTCCTCCTCTATCGGTGCTGGCCCGTCAGCCGGTGACACCGGAATACTGCTTGCCGACGTGCTCAGCCAATCTCTCGAAAGAAACCTACAGTTGGCAGAGTATGCTGACCGGGCGGCAGAAGCAGGCCGAACCTGCGAACGACAGTACGATTCATTGAAGGGTGAAAACTGAGGCACATCTTCAAAGTGACGGTATTAAAGACGGTATGGGATATCTTGATGTATGAGATATCCCTTTTTTATTAGCAAGTTGCAATGCTAAAAGTTAGTCAGCTTATCGCTGTTAACCGGGTCAAACTTCGAACTAACGCACATCCCCGGTCATGATATTTGAAACAAAGCTATTTACTTTCTTGTTGCCAGGCATCCCAGGTCGTGACAGAAACTTCTGGCTCCACGCCCAATGCCAGTTTGCCAAGACCTCGGGCTAACTCTTCCACTTCTTTCGGGCTTAAAGGGCTAATTAAACCGAAGGTGTTGATACCTAATTCGTGTACCTTGCCTTCGTCATCAGACAGTGTGAGCAAAAAACCGCCGCGCGTCAGATGGTTATTTAACTCATTAAGGTCGGTGAGGTTATGTTCCTGAAATTTTAATGTGATGACATAGCATTCAATGTCTCCGTTACTCATGATTCACCTCGTTGTTATCCCGAAGGTTTTAGCATAGCCTTTCTGCGCAAAATGGCGACTTTTGACGAAACGACAAGCCGCCTGGCGCGTATCCGACTCGTTAACTTCGCAAGTAATCGTAGATTTTTTGGGTGTTTTCCAGCGAGCACAAACGTGTTCCCAGGTTAAGCGTTGCGGCACTACCTGCGGCGACACCAAAACGAACCATATCTAATAGCGGCGCATTTTCAGCAAGTTTCAGGGTCATCGCTCCAACCATGCTATCACCCGCGCCAACGGTGCTTTGGCTTTTCACCGGCGGCGGAACGACCTGCACACATCCGCTGGCAGCAACGCCCAGCGCACCTTGTGGGCCAAGTGAGACCACGACACATTTGGCTTTGCCGCTATCGACAATTTCTTGTGCTGCTTTGCGGACATCATCAGGTTGCGTGAGGTCGCGATTCACCAGCGCACTCAGCTCTTTTTGATTGGGTTTGACCAGTTCGATACCTCCTATTTCAAGCGTGGCTTTTAACGCCTCACCAGAGCTATCGACAATGCAGCGTATTCCGGATTTTTGCGCGGCTTTGACTAATGCGCAGAGTTCAGCGACATCTATGCCTGGCGGCAGGCTGCCGCTTATGACCAGAATGGAGCCGGATTCTATGGTCAGCACTTTTTCTTCAAGAAGGCGAAATTCGTGATCGCTCAGTGCGGCGCCTGGCATGACGAAACGGTATTGCTCACCTGTTGATTGCGCGTGAACATGCAGGTTTTGCCGCGTCCAGTTATGTGCGTCAACAGTATCAATAGCAACGTGTTCATCTAAAAGCAGCTTGCAAAGGTGTTCTCCGGTGGCACCTCCTGACGGGAAAATGGCGGTTGCCTGCCCGCCAAGATGAGCAATCGCCCGCGCAACGTTAATGCCACCACCGCCTGGTTCAAAAACGGGTGCGGTACAACGTAGTTTCCCTTCGGGATAAATTTGTGCGGTGAGTGTTGCGCTATCGAGAGAAGGGGCGAGAGTCAAAGTGTAAATGCGTGTCATATATCCTCCTTAATTTAGCATTGGGATAAAGCGTAGCACTGTTTCAGGATGTCGAATGTCGATTAACATCATGATTTATCAAATGATTTGTAAAAAGCAACCGATCTCTATGTTTATGAAAATAAACATGTTTTAAGAGCTCTCTTATTCAAAAAATGAAAGAAGAATTCATTGCTATGTTATTCGGGCTTTTTTATAATTTGTAACCTTTCTTGGCTCATAAATATTTGATCCACAGAAAAGATTCCGGAACCTTGATGGTTTCTTTTTATGTTGTACGGACGATTAAATGAAAATTTCAAGCTCTAAAAAACATTTTTATAAGACGGTACAATTGCCCTGTTTAGGTTGTTATGGTGGGGTGGTGTCCTAATGAAAAGAGTCTTGAAAATGTCCAAACTTGCGATTCCTTATCGCCGCTATTCATCCGACTTGCAGACAGGGAACAGCTCCCTTGAGCGTCAGCAACAAATGATAAACCAATGGTTGACCTCTCCAGAGGGTATGGAATACACAACTTCCAGCGCTTACACGTACCTTGACGAAGGCGTATCTGGTTACTCAGGTTCGCACATTGAGAAGGGTGATTTTGGTCGATTCCTTGAGGACATGCGCAAGGGTGTCTTCGGGCGCTATGATTCACCAACATTGCTTATTGAAAACGTTGATAGGTTTGGTAGGCAGAAAGCGACAAAGACCGTCGGCCTACTGGATGAGATAGTCAATGAATACGGAATTAACATCCGTTTCCTGAATAGCAGCAAGACCATTACTAGCCCTATTGGTGATACTGAGCTATTGATTTTCGTGGTTGAGTCGATGCGCTCTCATGGTGAATCGCTGCGTAAATCTGAGATGGTTGGCAAAGCATGGGAAATGAAGCAGGACAGAATACTTTCTGAAGGAAAGACGCTTACTAAAAACGTTCCTTGGTGGGTGAATCCTGCTGACCGATACGACATTGAGAGTTCTGAGTTTAAGGAGCGCCAAGACCTCATAAGGGACATTTTTAAGAAACGCCTTGCTGGTATGTCGTGCAACAAGATTGCTACTGTTTTGAATGAAAACGGCAAAATTGTACCAACGAACCGAACAGCTAAAGCTGATAAAGAGTATAAACGTGCGCGTTCACGTGGGGCGTGGAATGGTGCGTTAGTATCATCAACTCTGGCAAACAGGGCTGTGATGGGGTATCTCGCACCACAAGCCAACACCGCTTCAAATAGCATTGTGACCAGAGAAATTGACCCTATTACTGAGAAGGTAACCAAATCATTTAAGCTCAAGGAAGGTAAGGTTCTGCGTCCAGAGGTGTCAGGCTATTTTCCTGAAATCATTAATCACACACTCTTTGCTGCTGTTAGTTTGTTGAAGGAAGACCAAGCAGGGCGCAAGCGCTCATCGGGTCTACCAAACTCTGTTGGCTTATTTAAAAAATTGCTTATGTGTTCAGCGTGTGGATTGCCAATCTCGGTCTACGGTTCACGTGAAAGCTATCCGGGTGTGTATCAATGCTCGGGTACAAGAGCCAAATCCTGTGACCAGATTTCTATCTCTCGAAAAGATGTTGATGCAGCATTACTCAATAATCTGATTCCGAACCTATCAAAACTAAACATCAACGATTCACTGGCAGAGCAGATTGCTACTCTTGAAAACCAGCGTGACAGGTTGATTGAAGAGGCTGGCAATCTTTACGCCGTTGCAAAAGTAGCTGGTATGAACTCACAGCTTACGAAACTTATTACTGACAACACGAAAGAGCAATCTGATTTAAATACTCAGATTGATGCGCTCACAACCAAGCGAAATGCCAGTGAGTATGAGTCGCTTAACCATCTCAATCTTGATTTATACGAAGACCGTGTTCAGGCACAGGTTATTATCAAGCGCATGATTAAAAGTATTTTTCTGGATACTGACCAGCGCAAGATGGACATTACTCTTGTGAATGGTTCGCAAATGCTTGGTTTTGAAATTGACAGAAACGTCAGCTTGAAGCTCGTCACTAACATAATGATGGGTGTAGAAAGCTTACCAGAATACGAAGACTCACGGCTTAACGAAATCTACCAAGTCCCTAAATCAATGGAGTTAGACTCGCTTTATTTGGTAGCTGACAACATTGTGAGCAAAGCTAGCACGGGTGATACAACTGACCAGTTTGGTAAATTTCATGAGCACCTGAAAGATAAGAAATAGTGACATGATGAAGCAGCCACCTACGCTAAGAATAGAATGTCTCAACTGGTAGATGCTTGTGCCAGAACTGAAAGGTCAGATGAAACAATGAAAACAATAATCGAAGAATTTAGCATAGCGCTTGATGACACATTAATTGAAGAGTTCAGGGATACGGTTAACGAACAGGAGTTTGCTTACAACTACTACCACAATAAAGATGGTAAAAACCTGTTTAATCTTATTTGTTCTTGTATGGATTGGATAAGTGTTTCAGTTCGCTACATAAAGAACTTCCCTGAATTATCTGATGACATTGACGTTAAATCTATGCAGGTTTATTCCTTGATTTCATCAATAGACATTATGACTGCGTCGATTGAGCAGTTACATAAGGCTATAACATCTGACCCAAAATCGAAGCGCTGGACTTTCAAAGGGAGTTCACTTGTTTTTAAAGATAAAGCGAAACACCTTTCACATAACGATGATGATGGTTACTTTAAAGAAATAAGGTCTATCTTTGGTGCTCACCCAACTAATCTGTCACAAAATCAGCATGATAAGAGTGATAGGCGGTTTGCAAGTTGGCCTCATTATCACCCTTTTAATGGCAACGACTTTACAGTGAGCCTTTATAGCAACATTCCTGATGAAGATGACATAATTTTTGGTATAAAAATCAATGAGCTTCTTCAGTATGCCAAGGTGAGGTACGAGCATCTTACTGTATTAGCTGATACGATTTTAAGTATTCGCCAAAGTTACTTTGATGAACTAAGACAAAAAATCATCCCTGCGACGAATAACGTTTATGATGAACTTCAGCTTTTATTAGTGGAGGTAGGTAACAGGCAGGATAATGATTACTATCGATTGCTGGTTGGTGAATTAATAAATCTTTTTGATGGGCGAATTAACGAGCCTCATCTTCAGCAAGAAATGAAAACATTTAAGGATAGATTGCACCCAATTATTTGTGAAATTCGAACTAATCTTCAAGAAATGAAATTAGATGACCTGACGACTGATGACGGTGTTTTGGTTTCAAGTCTACCAGACCATTCTTTGAATTATGAATTAAGTAAGATGTTCAGTTGGTTGCATTCGGGGAGGGGTGACCCACTCTCTGGTTTCTATTTTAAGCAATTAAATAAATACACAGAAGGGCGGTATAATTTTAATTTTGAAGATAACGCTGATACAACACTGCTCAAGTTGCGAATGATGCTATTCCGATACCACTCGCCGCGAATACCAAGCGCCCCTGTTGAGCGGGTTCATAATCCTGAGCTTGATGAAATGCTTAAAGGTTATCTGGATAATTTACTTGGTAAAAACAACTAGTGTTCGGGTGGTCAGTGGGTGTTTTTTATCCAGTGTCCGTGTGGATAATTTTTCGCTATGACGTTACTGAATCTGCACAGATCTTTCAATCAACCATCTGTGCAGATGTCTTTGTAGTCTACTTACCAAGATACATTCCGCACAGTGACTCAGCATAACCCTACGGGAGTTTGAAATTTGCCTGAGGTTAGTTAGTCTTTGGCGTGTAGCTTCTTCAGGTTCTCTTCAAACACCTTGTTGCAATCAGGACACAGCCACGCTTCCATGTCTGGTTGACGGTCGCCACATTTAGCGGTTGAGATTCCCCCAATCTTTTTACCGCATCCTGACGGTTGCGCTTTCAGTTCTGCTTTGGTGTAACTGCTATTGTGACCCATCCTTTTTAACTCCCGTTGTTATTTGGTGACTAGTGCGCAATTTCGGTCAGACCACAATTGCAAGGCGGCATTCTGAAGCTTTTCGGAATCAATTGATTGCACAAGATTCACCATTTTCATTAATGGCTTTTGAGTTCCGTATGTGCTCCAGTACATAGCAAAGTTAATTTCTTTGTCAGTGCCATTAAATCCACTATTAGCATTAATTTTTTGATACATAGCGTGAACCTTATACAGCAAGGCGTCATAATCATTAGTACTAACCTCTGAGTCAGCAGGCATCTGTGCAGCGTATCCGGCACACTCAGTAATCAGGTTTAGTGTTTTGCTTTCATCAGCCTGTGCTGTTCCAGCCATTAATGCTAGTGCCAGTAAACATACGCGTTTCATTTTCAGCTTTCCCGTCTCATTTTGTAATGCACGGTCACGCCGTCATGCTCCAGTAGGGCAACGTGTTCAGGATTCTGCAAAGTGGCGTCAATGGCCTTGGTTCTATAACCCTTGTGACCAATAAGCCAAACTTTATCGAAACCCATAGCTAACAGTGTCGTATGCCATGATTCTTGGTTATCCAGTTTGGGGTGGTCTGCACCCTTTACAGACTCAAGAGCCATCAACCAGCGTTGGTGACGGCGGGGTTTATCTTCAAACTCATTGGTCATGTTTCCTGTCTCCTATTGCCAGAATTCTAAGGTTGCAGACTTCATTGCTTGCCAAACTTCATCATTAGGTGCGGCGGGAATCCTTGCGCTTTTAGCAGCGATGATTGCAGCCTGACACAGTTCAGGGTTTCCACCTTGCGCGGTGACAGCGTTTAGTGTGCCATCTCTTGCGATGTCGATTTTTACCGTGCATCTCTGACCAGCGTACTTATCACGCTCATGCAATTGTTGCGTGATGGCCTGTTGAATCTGCGCAGCGTACCCAGAGATGTTTACGCTTGGTGATGCTGGCGCAGTGTTACGGGTAGAAGCGGCCTTATCACTAGCAGCTTTATCACTAGCGGCTTTCTTTTTAGCATCAGCAGCAGCTTTCTTTTCAGCACTGAATTGCTTACCGCTGGATAAATCCCCGAACAGGTCAGGCGTTTCGGGTTCCTTCTTCTTGTCGTTGATGTGCGTAGCAGCTAATGCTTTGTAACGCAGATTCTCTAAGGCCATAGAAGCGCCCACCATGCGCCCCATACGGTCAGCAGCGTCTTTCATGCGTGGCTCATCAAGTCGTTCCTGTGCTGCGTTATAGTCTGCACTGGCTGCATCGTAGCCTGTCTGAGCATTTTTCTTTAACTCACGTAACCATGTATCAAGCTGTTGTTGCTCTTCATAGGTGATGGCTTTGCCGTCTCTTACACGTTGTGCTAGTTCTGCATCAGTTGCAGCCAGTACCGAACCGGATAATGCAAGGGTGATACACAGTAGGGCTGTCTTAAACATCACATGTAGCCTTTTGCTCTGAGCGCAGCGGTCAGTTCTGCGTGACATTCCTGAACTTTTGACAACTCCCATTTAGTGCGTGTTTTGTAAGACTCCAGTTCTTTTCCGGTGAGTTTAGTGAAAGCTAAAGAGGTAATCTTCTTGCAGGTTGCAGAAGTTGCACCTTTTGCCTTGATTCCTGTGTTAATGCAGAAAGTCCCTTTCTCTTTGTTGGTGTCACCATTTGTTGGGATGCTTTCACCTGTCTTAATCATTTCAATCAGGTTTGCAGCAACAACCTTTTCGTGTTCTTCAGTGTAAAGCTTGTGGGCTTTCTCTTCTGTTGCATTTGATTTATCGCTGGTGTCAGTTGTGGTTGTTGCTGTCTTCTTGTTAGCCTTGCACACAGGTGTATGCTTGTAATCACCAGCAAGCAACAGATACAGCTTTTCAATCTTATCTTCATCACCTGAATCAAGTGCAGCCTGAATAACATCAACCTTAATCTGTTTGATGATGTCAGCAGAGCTTGCAGACTCTTCACCAGTAACAAAATTAGTAACTGTCAGGCCATCAATCAGAATGCAGTCTGATAAATCCAGCGGTGACCAATCAAGAGCAGCACGAATAACATCACATAACGATGTTGTGATTTTTACCGTTTCATTTTTATCGGCAGCAAAATCAGATAAAACTTTCAGCCCGTTAGTGTCATCAATCACAATTTTAGTAAAGCTTGGTTTCTTAGTAGCCATAATGTTTAGTCTCTCAATGTTTAAAGTGTGTGTTTCATAAGATGACTGCATTGTGTTGTTAATCGGAAAATCATGCAAGGTTAGGTTTCATGAGTTTTGTAAAGTGAATGGTCTGTTGGTTTTTGTCGTTAAATGTGAAGACTGAAGAGGGTGCTACACAGTGCCGGATAGGGTCAGGGGTGCAGGGGGGGGGTAAAGTTGAAAGCCAACCTGTGCAAAAGGCTGGCTATGTGGTGTTAAATCTTACCTAAGAAATAGTCTCTAAAACCAACTCTCTTTGAGCGGTAAGTTTAGCGCGTTTTATCGTCGCATTCGGGTACTTTTGAGATAGCGCCACTATGTCAGGTAGTTCAGAGTTGTCGAATTGATGCCCCAAGATGATTGATTTCAACTCAAGGTGGTGGAATTTATAATCACTGTATAAGCCTTCTTCGCCGTCTCGCTTGCTAAATGCAACCCGCCATTCGCGCTCATACTCCCACTCTTTAGTCTTGATGTAGATGACTTCATTGGCAAGGTATTTTCCGACTACGCTCTCTTCGCGTAAAAACAAATCTGCCATTCCTTCGCAACTGTCTGTAAGCAGTTTTTCATTTGTGTACTTGATAGGCTTTGCTAGCAGCCAAGCACTGTCTAGAGCATCAAGACAAGCAAATTCTAATACAACACCTTTGTAGCCATCAGCATAATGATTCCACATTGAAAGAATGCTTGGGCTTTCTGAGAGGCAAAGTATTCTTCTGTCTGCAAGAGTCTTTCTCCAGTGCTCTTTAAACTGCTGTAGAACTAATGGGGCGTCATCACCTATTGGGGGGTTGAGAGTCATAGTTTTGAATAGCGAATCTAGCGTTGCTGGTATTCCTTTGGGATACATTTTTTTGACATGTTGGATTAGCCCCGCTAAAGATGCATTCACTCCGTCTAAGTTATCTCTCGGGTTCATTAGCTCAGAGTGCAATTTTTGACAAAATGCCTGAGATATTTGATGTTCAGTAGCTTCATGGAAAAGCTCTCGCGGCACATCAAAAGGATCGTTAAAGATGACAGGGGAACTCCATCTTAGCGTCGTGTTTTCAAGCACAATCTTTGCAGTGTCTAGCGGCATGTACTTGAAGAATGATTGTTGCTCATGTTGATGATTTGCAGAACGCATTTTAAAACTCCCTATAGTGCCTCGTCGGAAATCTATACTTTTCAAATTTCGCAGTGATAATCATCGCGTATCTTCCCCGCTAAATCATTCACATTCTTTCGACAGCCAAAAGCCCAAGGTTTGCATCGTAGATACTTCCCAATGCTGATTAGGTAAGTGATTGCTATTCAACATGAGGTTGGTATAGCCAAAATACAACAATCTAAACGGTGGTGTTTACCTTATCTTTGTTGGAAGATTTAGGTCACTTCAAATAAAAAAGGTAGGTAGTCAGCATGGAAAAATCCAACATAGATAACCTTAGTTTTGAGTTTTTTCGTGAGTTTTCCCGCTATGAGTATTGCCTAAAAGCAACTCAGCCAAAGCCTAAAGATGGAAAAGCAGAGGCAAACTGGGATTGGTATGCAAAGGATGTTGAACAGGTATTTGCCTCATCAAAAGACCCTGCGTTCGTTGCCGCTGTTGACTATTTTACTAATCACCCGCCAAAAAAGCAGGTTGTTAAAGATGGTGCTCTTGCTTGGGATGCTACCCCGCTAGAAGAAAAGAACGTAGCTCTAAAGGTTTTTGTGTTGATACGCCGTGTGAGAAACAACCTTTTTCATGGCGGTAAATTTAATGGTAAATGGTTTGAACCAGAACGCAGTGAGCTACTAATGCAACATGCGCTAACCATCCTAACAATCTGTGCTCAACATCACCCTGATGTTAGCCAAGCATACGCAGAAAAGTCTTTTTAAGTTGAATTTAATGCGGCTTGTTTAGGGTGTTCCCGGCCTGTGTTGTGGCATTATTCGGGATTTAATTCATAAAAATTGACACAAATCAATGCAGATTTTTGTGATTCGTGTAATCTGGTTAGTAACGGGCAAATGTGCGCCCAACTAAAAGAAAATTAACTTAGCAGCGTCATTGATTGACGCGAACAACTCAAGATTAACTCCGCATTAATTCAATCGTTAACTAAAACTCCCGCACTTATTGCCATCTCTTAACTTTTACGAGGTGGATTTTCCATGTCTATTAAACAAACAAAATCAGGCGGCTACGCTGTAACCGTTACACATTCTGGTGTTCGCTATCACGTTGGTATTTGTGACACGAAAGCACAAGCTGAAGTCACTCAGAAGAACTTTAGGCGGTATCTGCAAGCGGGGTGCAACTAATGAATGCATCTCATAATCTTCATGTTTCGGCGGGTAGTTCAATTGGACTGACCCTAAGCACTAAAGAAAGCGCTTTTCTTGCAACTGTAGAGGCCGTATGTGGTGCTGGTAAAACTTACGCATACTGTCAGCACGTTAACCTTGACCCTGCATCTAAATACATTGTTGCAGCTAAGACTGAGGTTCTGTGTGCTGAGATTATCAAGAAATTACCTGACGCAGTTCTGATTTCTACAGAAGGTTTGAATCTGCGTAAAAAGAAAGTTCAGGGTGCTGTTACCACTGAATTATTAAAGGCTGTTAAGTCTGGTGGTCAGCGTGTGATTGTTTGTTGTCACAGGGCGTTAGAATTGCTTTCAATGCGACTTCATCACGACGATGATTTACGCCTTGCCTTGTTTGACTATCAGGTGATTATTGATGAAGCGCCATCAGCTAAAACTGGTTACAAGGATGAATTTGATTTAACCCTGATTGACCAGACACCTTGGTTGAAAAGTACAACAATCATTGATGGCAAGTTATACGGTACTGACATTCAGGCTTTACGCAATGCGTTACGTGCTGGTGATTCACGTTCATCAGGTTTCATTGTTGCGCTGATTAATGGTGACCGGATTCACGTAACACGTTTAGCAAATAATCATGTTTTCCTGAAGTGTTCAGCAAGGTCTGACATTTACACTCTGTGTAAGTTGTACGGTGAAAAGAAAGTGTGGTTGTTCGCAGCTAATGCAAAGAATAGTGCTTTTGTTAAAGGTGGTTTGCGTAATGGTCACTTTGCTGATGTTGCGCCTTGCGAAGTTATCCAGCTTGACCCTAATCGCAATAAGCATCACAACACGTCACGTGTAAACATCGGCATCCTTACCAATAAGAAAGCTTCTATCACGCAGCACGGTAAGCATCTGGAGCAAATTCAAAAACTGGTCAAACAGCAACTTGATGTTATTGGTCACCCGTTTATCTGGACGTGTAACAGTGACTTTGAGGCTTCTTATGATGGGTTGTTTGTTGGCATGGGTGGTGAGCAAGTCCCGTACATGGCTGAGGGTGTTAACTCCTACCTGCATCACGATGTTGCTGTATTCCTTGGCTGTGTGAACATGCGTGACTCAGAAAAAGATGATTATGGTACACCTGAAGATGTGGAGGATTTCGAACGTGACCGCACTCAGGGCGCTTGTTATCAGTTCGTAGCCCGTACTTGTATCAGGGTTCAGGATGATGCTGAAGCATTAAATCGCCCTTGCTGGTTCTTTGTTCTGGACGCCGAACAAGCTACTTACCTGAAAGAAAACTTTTTCCCAGACGCTAACATCATGGATTTTGAACCTGTTCAGATTGAATCTAAAGCGCTCGGAGAAGGTCAGGCTCAGAAGGGTGAAAGAACTAGGTCACAGGTTTATGCAGCGGCTGATGCTGTAAAGGCTACTGGTAAAAAGGTCACTGCAAAAGCTGTTGCTGAATGGTTGTCTGAACAGGGTGAGACTGTTTCCCAGCCTACAGTGAGCCGATTCCTTGCTGAATGGAAGAAGCAAGCCTAGACCGATTTTTATCATTTACCCCATAGTTCTATAGGGGTATTTGATAAATTTTCATGCTCATTTATTAATCAATCTGAAAAGGAGATTTTACCCCTAATTACCTGTGGGGTATTTTCTCTTTTTTATTGTTCGTTTCTTAATCTTTTTTACAGTCCAGCCCGAGCGGGTGAGGGTTCTCACCTTGTGGCGTAGCCCAATAATGTTTTTCATGTTAACCATCATGTGACCAGTGCTTTTGACCTATTTTTAGCCACTTTTAACAGATTCGGGATAACAGGAATGAACAGGACACTTTACAGATCCCTGATTGCACTATTGATAGGCTAAATCTTTCATTTTCTGGTAAGTTACCTATACAGTGCAGTGCTATAGAATTCTAGTTAATTGATTGATTTAATGAATAAAAATCTGTTAATTATCTAAGTGGCGCGACTAGTTATTTCTCTTGGGTGCTACCCATTCTTACATGCTGTATGCATAAACAGTAAAATTTCAGAAAGTCCATGTTCAGATTTTGTTAAATGATGGTCGCAGACAACTCACCGTGATTTAACGGATTCTCAACAAATGGTCTGATTCGGGGTTGTTGCTCGTCAGGGTGACGTGTGGTTAAAAGTTTGTTAGAAATGTTGAAATAGGGTGCGGGATGGCTTGCAGGGGTGAATTATCCGAACTCAATCGGCTGGGTGATTAACCCATCAGTTCGGCCTGAACAATTCAAGCTAAATCGGTATGTGGTGAGGGGTGTTTTCAGTTATCTGAAAATAGGGTGAAAGGTTTCCCGTAATGCGGGTAATGGCTGACAAGCCCCGTTAACACTGCTCAGGACTAAGCGGGAAAATCATCTTGAGGTTGTGCGTATAGAGCGCTATCAGGCTGCTTTCTTTAGACGAAAGGCAGTAGCACGACTAACACCTGTCAAGCTCATCACGTCAGCTACACTGTGACCTTGTTGAAGCATCTCCAAAGCTCTCTGACCAGCTTCTGTAACACCTTTTCCGAACTGGTGACCCTTCTTACCAGAACGAGCTAAACCCGCCTTAATGCGCTCTGAACAGAGGTCACGCTCAAATTCAGCAGCACTAATCATGGTGCGAATCATGAAGCGCCCCGCTGGTGTTCTGGTATCAATCTTACTTTCCCGCATAGATACAACACTGACACCAATCTTTTCTAGTTCGAGCAGTACCGGATAAGCTGTTGATGCGCGGCCTACACGGTCAAGAGCATAGATGTACACGGTATCGCCAGCCTTGAGAAAATGCTTCATACGCTTGAACCCTGCACGGTTGTTAGGGTTGGTTGTACCGCTCACACCTTCATCACAGAAAGCTAGTGCAATGTTGTTATGTCTGGTCAGGACGGCCTGAATCTGAGTTTCAACCGTGCTGTGTGAATCTTTCTTACTAATACGTGCATAAATGTAGTTAGCCATAGCGCTAAACCCTCAATAGATAATGCGGGGCATTTTACACCGATTGTAAGTAAAAGTCTCGTTTAGGCACGTGACAGGTAAGACTTAGATTTCCACTTACAAAACTCTGCATAGCTAAGGCTGGTTGATAGTGGTCATAGCTAAGGCTGGTTGGCTATCTCAGGTTGAACAGCACTCTGTATAACCTCCTATAACGCACCGTGCAACGTCTTAATACAATCCTATGCAACACCACTGTATAATGCACACAACAGCACAGAGAGCGATACAGGGCACTATACAATGCATTGTATGCACACCACGTGCACCTATTACTGATGACTGTGAACTATGCAGAAGATAATGCACGGCATGACTATTAGTTATAAGTGTTGGTGTTCTTATAAGATTCTGTGCGGATTATCTGTGTATTAATGGGCTTTATGAGGGGGTATTTGTGCATGTAATGATAAATAATCTTTTAAATTCAATTTTTTACCATACTTTTACATTTTGCCGGTAAAGCGGTACTCGTCTTTTCACCTGCCTAAGCAGTCAGACAATCTAACCAGAAAATCACCGATTACTTTCTAACCAGATACTTTACCCATTGATTTTAAAATGAAAAATAAAAATGAGGGGTAAATTTTTTTGATAAAAATGAAATGTCAAGAATAATCGTTGACATTATTTAACATTCGTGTAACAATTACTTATACCCATACTATAAATAAGGTTTTACACGATGAAAGTTACACTATCCCCCGAACAAGTCGCAATCATGCAGCGGCTACACGAATCACCATCAACATTGGTCACAAAGGTTCTGACCATGAAAGCGCAAGGTCTGACACACCAGCAGATTGCTGATGCTCTAGGTTATTCAAAGTCACACATTGGAAAGGTGTCATCATTGGCGCTTAAGGCATACAAGCAAGGCGGTGTTAATGTCTAAACAGTCTCAACCCTCCTTTGCTCTAACCGTCCAACACCTCCCGCTGAAATCAAATCACCTTACCTTGCAAGCTGGCATCACTGACGATGAACTACAAGCCATCAACAGTAGCCGCATGAAATACGGTCTGCTCATGAATGGTGACGCTGGTTGCTATGTTGATGCGAAAGCCCTGCATGAATCCATCGGTAAGCCTTACGGTGATTTTCCTGCGTGGTACAGGTCAGTTGTCAAGCCTTACGTGATTGAAGCTGAATCATTCATTCTGGAAGTATCAGAAAAAGGCCGTCAAAAGATTATTGATGCTGAATCTCTCATGTGTGTTAAAAAAAATATAGATGAAATCAATGGTTTACAGATAAAGCCTAAACGTCAGGATGTTGGCGTTAAAAAGTCTGTATACCTCCCGCTTGAAATCGCTCAAGACCTCGCAATGATGACCCGCACACCCGAAGGTAAAGAGATTCGCAAATACTTCAGAACCGTCAACCGTGTATTTGAAAGATGTCTCAAGCATAACGAGTTACGCACAAGCATTGAATCAACAGCAAAGCATGTTGCACACGTTGCAGGTAAAGTGTCAGGCGGTTTTGACATGGTAGAGGCTGCAAGAGCTAAGAAACGTTTGAATCGTCTTGTTGCTAAGGTTGCAGGTTCACGTAATGTGCCAGAAACAAACCTTGTAGCTTATCAAAAAATTCAGGATGCGGTTTCGTACTGGCTGAAAACTGACTTGCCTGATGACGTTATTCTTTATAACTCCGGTTACCGTGACGAGGTGGCTGCATAATGAATAACCCAGATTTTTACACAGACTATGATGCTGAATGCGGTTCTGCTAAACGGTATTTGCACATCTCAAACCTAAGACGACAACTTGCAGCGCGGTCACAGAGTCAGTTAGTAAGCGTGATGAAACGACAAGGTGAGGGTGACCATTATTTAAATGGTGATGGTCGTCGTATTTCTAACAGTCAGACAAACATTTCACTGTGCTGAAAATTTAAAAAAAAGAGGGTAGAGTATGAATGAAAAAGTTTATTCATGAATCAATTCACGGTTACCAATACCGCTTCAGTCATTTTGGTTTCACGTACAAAAGCATGTATTTCACTGAATCACTTAACGCCTCTCTAGCCCTCTCCGCAAAACTACGCAAATTAAAAATTACACGTGCTGAAATTCAGCCTGTTCAAAAGACGAGATTTTAAATAATGACCATGATTAATAATTCTTTCCCAAATGTTGGACGTAATACAGTTTACATTGTCACAGGTGACGTCAGTTGCCCGCACTCTGTGGCGTCTAATAGCGGCACTCTCACATGTATTGCTTACAACCCCGATAAATCTAATAATTCGATGTTAAACACCACACACCTTAACGGTCGCCCTGTCTTTACTTCAATGTTTGGATTGAACGTGCTCAGGGGGCAACCGCATAAAGACCCCGCACTGATGAATTATAAAGTGAAGTGTTACCCTTCGCGTCAGTACAATGGCGGCGCTGGTGTATGGCTTTACTCAGATGACTTACCAGTTTAATGAGGTGTGTTAATGACGGTATCCACAGGCCAGAGAAAGACAACCTACCAAAAGCGCGGGAACGTCTATCAAATCCCACGCAGCAGCCTCAAAACTCATCGGGTAAGTATTGCATTCATGGATGGTGAGAATCTTCACCAGTTCGGTTGTGGTTCCTATAGTAGTGCACGAGAAGCCAGAGCAGCGGCTTGCGCTGTTGCAGAGTTCAGGGAAAAACTACGTAGGGCGGGTTACATCCCGAACCAAAAGCCAACAGGCAGACCCCGCAAACAATCATCAACCGTTTAAATGTTAAATAAACGTTGACAGTATGTTAAATTTATGTTAACTTATCTATGTAGGGTGAGTTTAGCGCTTTACAAATACGATTTGAAGGTCGTACTAGCTAGAATTCCACCTCTCGCGGTCGAGAGTGCCAAAAGTGCACAGCGCTGAACTGTGCCTTTTTCTTCAAAAATCCTTAATGAAAAATTACGAGTGTAGCCATTCTGTATTTTCTCCAGAGCCAGAGTGTGCGCCTTATTTTTGTAGGGCGTTTCATTAAGGATTTTTCAAAGTGTGCATTGTGCAAAGAGAAAGAGAAGGCTCTTTGCTTCTTTTGAAATAGCAGCTTAAGCGTAAGCGTACAGCGAGAACCGTCTGGTCATAATCTGATGCATCCGACAAAGTGGTGTACACCAAATAGTGGTGGGAACCAAAGTGTCAGATATGAAGAAAAATGTGACTTCCGGCAGGC
>Ga0160439_1000136_pt1 | contig 57929 bp, 53 predicted proteins | sample HID1975M_E0MG_FD_108201 | JGI IMG/M metagenome (GOLD analysis project Ga0160439, IMG submission 108201) | Enriched soil microbial communities from UW Madison campus, WI, USA - HID1975M_E0 MG | ecosystem: Environmental > Terrestrial > Soil > Unclassified | place: USA: Madison, Wisconsin...
CGACCCGCAGGTCGACGCCGTCCGCCTCATGGTCGACGCGATCGCCGAGCGCATCGCGACCCTCGGCGTGGCGCCCGTCGGCACCCCCGGCGCGCTGGTGAAGGCCCGCACGTGGGACGACTACGCGATCGGCCGCGCCAACGCCATCGAGCACCTCGGCGCGCTCGACGAGGTCTACCAGGGCGTCATCTCCGCCCACCGCAAGGCCGCGAAGGACGTCGAGGAGCTCGACGACGTCACCAACGACCTGCTGATCGGTCACCTCCACGAGCTCGAGCTGTTCCACTGGTTCGTCCGCGCCCACCTCGAGTCGGCCGGCGGCGTGCTGAGCACGCAGGACGCCCGCACGGAGAAGGGCGCGGCCAAGGCCGCCGCCAAGGCCGAGTGAACGACGCCCCGGACCGCCCGGCCACCGGGAGCACCGGTGGCCGGGCGGTCCTGCGCGCGGCGAGACCCGGAGTCATCCGCCCCGGGTCGTCGCATCCCGGTGCCGAGCCGCGGCTGCACGTCGCGGCACGCCTCGAGGACGCGTTCGACCGGCGGATCGCCGACCGGATGCGACGACGCGGGTGGACGGTCCGCATCGAGCCCTACGCCGGCTACGGCGCGCCGGGCTGGGTTCGAATCATGGCGCGGACCCTCCTGGCCGCGCCGGTCGTGCGTTCGTCCGACCTGCCCGGCGCGGGCGGCGGAGAGCAGGCCGGCAGTGCGCCGGCCGACGCCGTGCGCGGATGGCGCAGCTTCGCGACGGCGCAGGTGGCCGGTGTGCGGGTCGACGTGCGCATCGGCGAGCGCGTCCACCGCGTCGTGACCGACCGCGGCGGCTACCTGGACGCCGACCTCGCGTCCGACCTGCCGCCCGGGTGGCACGACGTCGAGCTGACGGCCGCTGACGGCGCCCGGGCCACGGCCCGGGTGCAGGTCATCGACCCCGACGTGCGCATCGGGCTGGTCAGCGACATCGACGACACCGTCATGGTCACGCGCCTGCCGCGCCCGCTGGTCGCCGCCTGGAACAGCTTCGTCCGGCACGAGGGTGCCCGTGAGCCGGTGCCCGGGATGGCCGTGCTCTACCAACAGCTGCTGGCGGCCGACCCACGCATCCCCGTCGTCTACCTCTCGACCGGTGCCTGGAACGCGGCGCCCGCGATCGGCCGGTTCCTGGCCCGGCACGGGTTCCCTCCGGGCGCGATGCTGCTCACCGACTGGGGTCCCACCAACACCGGCTGGTTCCGGTCAGGAGCACGGCACAAGGTGACGCAGCTGCGGCGGCTCATGGCCGAGCTGCCCGACGTCCGCTGGATCCTGGTGGGCGACGACGGGCAGCGCGACCCGGAGGTCTACGCGGGAGCGGCGCAGCGGTACCCCGACCAGGTGCGGGCGATCCTGCTGCGCCAGCTCACCTTCGGCGAGCACGTTCTCGCCCACGGCGTCCCGGTGGCCGCGCCAGGGTCGGTCCGGGCGGGCCAGCAGGCGGTGCGCGACGGTATCGCGGTGGTCCAGGGCGCGGACGGGTTCGCGCTGATGAGGGCGATCCGGGCCCGGCTGTTGCGGATCACCTGAGGCACCCGCGGGGAACCTCAGGCGACGGCGTCCGGCTCAGAGCCGCTCGGGGTCGTCCCAGTCGTCGCTGCTCGCGATCGCCTCGTCGTCGGCGGAGAGCTCCGTGGCCTGCAGGGAGCGTGGCGCACGGCGCGGGTCTCCCCCGGAGCGCGCGTCGGCCGCGTCCAGCTCGGACTGCGACCGGGTGCGATCGGCGAGGTGCTCGGCGGCGGGGTCGGATGTCAGGTCGCGGTGGCGGCTCATGCTTCGGTTCTACCTCCGAACGCGGTGCCGCGCACCCGGGCTCGCCACGATCCCGCCCCTCGGACGAGATCGGTCGCGCGCCTCCCTCGGGGCCGAGGGCCCCGCCTCCCCCTAAACGTTTCGGACCCTGCTCTCGCTCGAAGCGCTTCGATAGCGTCGCGGCCGCGTCGCGTCGCGACCATCCTCCCGCGGGCAGTGCCGCCCCCGGGAGCTCGACCCGCTTCCACGAAGGAGTGCTGCGGATGTCCGCCAGCCCGCCGTTGCCCCGCGCCTCGACCTCCCGGGCCTCCGCCCGCATCGCAGCGCTCGTCGCCTCCGCCGCCGTCGTCGCCGGCACCCTCGTCGCGGTCGACAGCCAGGACCCCGCCCACGCCGCCACGTCGCCGTACACATGGGGCAACGTCGAGATCGTGGGCGGCGGCTTCGTCCCCGGCATCGTCTACAACCAGTCCGAGAAGGGCCTGGTCTACGCGCGCACGGACATCGGCGGCGCGTACCGCCTCGACAACGCGACCAAGCGCTGGGTCCCGCTGCTCGACAGCATCGGCTGGGACGACTTCGGCCACACGGGCGTCCTCTCGTTGGCGACCGACCCGATCAACCCCGACAAGGTGTTCGTCGCGACGGGCCTGTACACGAACAGCTGGGACCCCAACAACGGGGCGATCCTGCGCTCGTCGGACCGGGGCAAGACCTGGGCCAAGACCGACCTGCCGTTCAAGGTCGGCGGCAACATGCCGGGACGCGGCATGGGCGAGCGCCTGCAGATCGACCCCAACGACGACCGCGTCCTCTACTTCGGCACCGAGGGCGGCAACGGCCTGTGGCGCAGCACCGACTCGGGGGTCACCTGGGCCAAGGTCACCAGCTTCACCAACGTGGGCAACTACGTGCAGGACCCCACCGACACGAACGGCTACCTGACCACCAACCAAGGCGTCGTGTGGGTCACGTTCGACCCGACGAGCGGCACGAAGGGTTCGCCCAGCAAGACCATCTACGTGGGTGTCGCGGACAAGGCGAACACCGTCTACCGCTCCACCGACGCGGGTGCGACATGGACGCGCATCGCCGGGCAGCCCACGGGCTTCATCGCCCACAAGGGCGTGCTCGACCCCGTCGGCAAGCAGCTCTACATCGCCACCAGCGACACGGGCGGCCCCTACGACGGCGGACACGGCGACCTGTGGCGCCTCGACACGACGACCGGCACGTGGACGCAGATCAGCCCCGTGCCGTCGTCGAGCACCGACAACTACTTCGGCTACAGCGGCCTGACGATCGACCGTCAGCACCCGAACACGATCATGGCGGTCTCGCAGATCTCCTGGTGGCCCGACGACATCATCTTCCGGTCCACCGACCGCGGCGCCACGTGGACGCGGATCTGGGACTTCGACGGGTACCCCAACCGCACCAACCGCTACACGCAGGACATCAGCGGGGCGCCGTGGTTGACGTTCGGCCAGCAGGCCCAGCTCCCGGAGACGAGCCCCAAGCTGGGCTGGATGACCGAGTCGTTCGAGATCGACCCCTTCGACTCGAACAGCTTCCTGTACGGCACGGGCGCCACGATCTACGGCGGCTCCAACCTCACCGCGTGGGACACCGGCGGCAAGGTCGGGATCGGCGTCAAGGCGCAGGGCCTCGAGGAGACGGCCGTCCTGGACCTCGCCGCCCCTCCCGGCGCGACCGAGGTGATCTCCGGGCTCGGTGACATCGGCGGGTTCGTCCACACCGACATCACGAAGGTGCCCAGCGCGTACTCGGCGACCGCCCCGTACATGTCGTCGGTCAACGGTGTGGACTTCGCCGAGACGAAGCCCGCGACCATGGTCCGCGTCGGCTCCGCCGACAACGCCACCTCCCACATCGGCATCTCCACCTCCGGCGGCAGCTCGTGGTGGGCCGGCCAGGACCCGTCCGGCGTGACCGGCCCCGGCACCGTGGCCGTGGGCGCCGACGGCGGACGCATCGTCTGGAGCCCCGACGGCGCCGGCGTCTACACGTCCTCGACGCTCGGCTCGAGCTGGACGAAGGCGACCGGTGTGGCCGTGGGCGCGCGCGTCGAGTCCGACCGTGTCAACGGGCAGAAGTTCTACGCCTGGAACGCCGGCACGTTCGCCACGTCGACCGACGGCGGCGCGATCTTCACGGCCTCCAAGGCGACAGGACTGCCCACCACGTCGGTCCGCTTCGCGGCGGTTCCCGGCCGGGAGGGCGACGTCTGGCTCACCGGCGGCGACCCCAAGGGCGCCTACGGCATGTGGCACTCGACCGACTCGGGCGCGACCTTCACCAAGATCGCGGCGGTCGACCAGGGCGACGCGATCGGGTTCGGCAAGGCCGCTCCCGGCGCCACCTACCCGGCCATCTACACGTCGTCGAAGATCAACGGTGTGCGCGGGATCTTCCGCTCGATCGACGCGGGCGCCACGTGGGTCCGCATCAACGACGACCAGCACCAGTGGGGTTGGACCGGTTCGGTCGTCATCGGCGACCCGGACGTGTACGGACGGGTCTACGTGGGCACCAACGGCCGCGGCATCGTCGTCGGCAACCTCACGGGAACCGACCCGACGACGACACCGACGACCACGCCGACACCGACACCGACCGTCACACCGACGCCGACGCCCACCCCGACCCCGACCCCCACTCCGACCGTCACACCGACGCCCGGCAAGTGCGCCGTGAAGTACACGACGTCGGACTGGAACACGGGATTCACGGCGTCGGTCAGGCTCACCAACACGGGCACGACGGCGATCAACGGCTGGACGCTCGGGTTCTCCTTCGCCAACGGCCAGGCCGTGACGCAGGGCTGGAGCGCCGACTGGTCGCAGTCGGGCACGGCGGTCACCGCCAAGGGCCTGTCGTGGAACTCCACGCTGGCGCCGGGTGCCTCGACGGACATCGGCTTCAACGGCTCGCACACGGGCAGCAACCCCAGGCCCACGGCGTTCACGCTCAACGGTTCGTCCTGCAGCGTGAGCTGACCGGCCGCCCCGCCGGCGAGCCCTCGCCACCCTGATCCGGCCCCGCCGGTCGCAGCCACCTGCGCCCGGCGGGGCCGCTCCACGTCCTGTCCACGAGCCACGTAACGAAGATCACACGTCCCTCGGCGTTGAGATTCTCGACGTCAACATACGATCGGTGACGTGGTAGAGCGCGCAGAGAACACCTCAGCAAGCGTCCCGACGGACGTCGACGTCCTCCTGGTCGGAGGCGGCATCATGAGCGCCACGCTCGCCGCCATGATCCGCGAGCTCGAGCCGTCCTGGACGATCGAGATCCACGAGCGCCGCGACGGCCTGGCCCAGGAGAGCTCCAACGCCTGGAACAACGCCGGCACCGGCCACGCCGCGCTGTGCGAGCTCAACTACACCCCGGAGCTCGCCGACGGGACGATCGACATCAGCAAGGCCGTCGTCATCAACGAACAGTTCGAGCTCTCGCGCGAGCTGTGGAACCACCTCGCGACGCACGACCGTCTGCCCGGCGGCACCGGCTTCCTGTCGAGCACGCCGCACATGACGTTCGTCCGCGGCGCGGAGAACGTCGACTACCTGCGCCGCCGCTTCGAGACGCTGCGCCGACACCCGCTGTTCGCGGACCTCGAGTTCAGCACCGACGCCGCCCAGATCGAGCAGTGGGCCCCGCTGCTCACCGCGGACCGCGACGCCGACGAGCCCATCGCCGCGACACGTTCGGCCGCCGGCACCGACGTCGACTTCGGCGCACTCGCGTCGTCGATGATCACCGACGCCGTCACGCACGGAGCGAGGCTCCACCTCGAGAGCGAGGTCACGCGCCTCAAGCAGCGCAAGGACGGCTCCTGGCGCGTCACCCTGCGCGACCGCCGCTGGAACGGCCACAAGCGGGCCCGGCGCGTCAACGCCAAGTTCGTCTTCATCGGTGCCGGCGGCGGTGCGCTGCGGCTGCTCCAGCGCTCCGGCATCAAGGAGGCCAAGGGCTTCGGCGGCTTCCCGATCAGCGGCCAGTTCCTGCGCACCACCAACCCGGAGATCGTCGCGCAGCACCAGGCGAAGGTCTACGGCAAGGCCGACATCGGCGCCCCGCCCATGTCGGTCCCCCACCTGGACACGCGCGTGGTGGACGGCGAGACCGCCCTGCTCTTCGGCCCCTATGCGGGCTGGAGCATGAAGTTCCTCAAGCACGGCTCCTGGCTTGACCTGGCGCGCTCGATCCGTCCGGGCAACATCGTCCCGATGCTCGCGGTCGGCCTCGCCAACATGGACCTCGTGAAGTACCTGGTGGGCGAGGTCACGGCTTCCGAGACCGCCCGGCTGCGCACGCTGCGCGCCTTCATGCCGACCGCCGACCCGCGCGACTGGGAGCTCATCACGGCCGGTCAGCGCGTCCAGGTCATCAAGAAGGCCCAGGGCAAGGGGGGCGTGCTCAACTTCGGCACGGAGCTCGTCACGTCGGCCGACGGCACGATCAGCGGGCTGCTCGGCGCCTCGCCCGGTGCGTCGACGGCCGTCGCCACGATGCTCGACCTGCTGGAGCGGTGCTTCCCCGAGCGCAGCGAGGTCTGGCAGCCGCGCCTGCGTCAGATGATGCCGAGCCTGGGCGGCGGCACGTGGGACGAGTCGTTCGAGCTCGACCAGCTCGTCGACGACGCGGTGGGCACGGAGCGCTGACGCGCGCACGCCTCACGTAGGTAGGCTCGCTCCGTGAGCGACTCCCCCGAGGCCCCGGCGATCGCGCCCGTCTCGGCGCTCATGCGTCGTGCGAAGGTCCGTGCGGCCACCGAGCACACGACCGTCGGCGTGGTGCGGACCGACCCCGACGGGGTCGTGTCCATCGCGTGCGCCTGCGGCATGACGCTGACCAACGGGCCCACGTGGTCGCTCGACGAGCACATCCGCCTGCACCGCGCCGAGGCGCGGTTCCTGGCGCTCGCCGCCGTGGCACCGGACGGCATCCCCCGGCTCGTCGACTGGCCGCTGCAGCCCTGACGCGTCATGGCCCGACGCGCTGCTCCAGCTCCAGCAGCGCAACCTTGGCCGCGGCTCCCCCGGCGTACTGCCCCGGGGCCCCGTCGCTGCGCACCACCCGATGGCACGGCAGGACGATCGGCACGGGGTTGAGCGCGCACGCGGTGCCGACGGCCCGGACGGCCCGCGGGCTGCCGGCTGCCGCGGCGACGGCCGCGTAGCTGGCCGTCCGGCCGTACCCGATGTCGGCGAGGTGCTCGACGACGACGTGCCGGAAGCCGGCGAGCAACCTGAGGTCGACGGGCACGTCGAAGGTGCGGCGCCGGCCGGCGAAGTACTCGTCGAGCTCGCGCGCCACGTCGTCCAGGCGCGCCGGCGCGCGCAGCACCCGCGGGCTGACGCGCGCAGCGAGCTCCTCGAGCACGCGATCGTGGTCCTGCACCTCGAACGCGACGCGGACCAGGCCCGCCGGTGTCGCGGCGAGCAGGAGCGGGCCGAGCGGTGCGTCGACCGTCCGATAGGCGACATCGAGCAGCCCGTCGTCCTGCGCACGCCGCGCGAGCGTGGTGTGCAGCGCCGCGAGGTCGTCGTCGGGCGGGAGGGGCAGGCCGGAGGGCCACCGGGGCGGGACCGTGTCCCGCTCGATCTCGTGCGTCATGCGTGTTCTCCTTCCGTCGTGCCGTAGACGCGGCGCAGTGCAGCGATGCCGTCCGCAGCCGCCCGCCGCGCGGCGGCGGCGGACCCGCCCACCAGCGCCGCGATCTCGTCGTACGGCAGCCCGCCCAGGTGGTGCAGGGCGACGCAGTGCCGCTGCTTGGTCGGCAGCGCCGCGACGGCCTGCCAGAGGTCGAGGTCTCGCCCGTCCTCGACGCGCCCCACCAGCGGGCTCGCCCCCTGCGGCACGTCGCCGACGGGCACCGCCCGCCGCGCGCGGGCGCGCAGCACGTCGATCGCCTTGCGGTGCGCGATCGTCACCAACCACGCCTCGACGTTCGTGCCCGGCTCCAGGTCGGGCCAGGCGCGCAGCGCAGCGAGGAACGTCTCGGACCACGCGTCGTCGCCGTCGGTGCGCCCGGCGACCGCGCGACACACGCGCAGCACGGTCGGCCCGTGCCGGGCGACCGCGTGCTCGAAGGGTTCGACCATGCTCACAGTGTGCAGACGTTCCGGGGGCACCGGGCGTGAGGTCCGTACGTGGGGCACGTCGTCGGGCACGTTGTCGGGCACGTCGTCGGGCACGTTGTCGGGCACGGTGTGGGGCACAGTAGGGACGTGACCAACCTGGAGAACCGCCCGGCCCCCCAGCAGTGCGACGCGCACGGCGGCACGGGCCCGGTGCACGAGCTGTTGGAGCCGCGTGACGTGCCACTGGGCGGTCTGCGATCGATGCAGGTGCGCCGCACCCTGCCGCAGCGCGCCCTGCCGATGGTGGGCGCCTGGTGCTTCCTCGACCAGTTCGGGCCGCAGCAGGTCCAGATGCGCGTCCTTCCCCACCCGCACACCGGGCTGCAGACCGTCACCTGGCCGCTGCAGGGCCAGATCCGCCACCGCGACAGCCTGGGCTCGGACGTGCTCGTGCGCCCCGACCAGCTCAACCTCATGACGGCGGGCCACGGCGTCTCGCACTCGGAGTTCTCGGTCGACGGCGACCCGGTGCACGCCGTCCAGCTCTGGGTCGCGCTGCCCGACGACGTCCGGGAGGAGCCGGCCGCGTTCGAGCAGGTCACCGACCTGCCGGTCTGGCGGGCGCCCGGCGTGCGCGCCACGGTCATGGTCGGGGCCGTGGGCGACGCCAGATCGCCGGCCCGCGTGCACACGCCGCTCGTCGGCGCCGACGTCGCGCTCGACGCCGGCGCCACGGCCATGCTCCCGCTCGAGCAGCGCTTCGAGCACGCCGTGCTCGTCATCGACGGGGCTGTACGCGTCGACGGCGGGACCCTCACGCCCGGGCCCCTGCTGTTCCTCGGCGACGGTCGGCGTGAGCTCGCGGTCTCCGCGGACGACGGCCCTGGTCGCTTCCTGCTGCTCGGCGGCACCCGGTTCGAGCACGACCTGGTCATGTGGTGGAACTTCGTCGGGCGCAGCCACGCGGACATCGAGCAGGCGCGGGCCGCCTGGTCGTCGGACGCGTTCGCCCAGCGCTTCGGCGTCGTCGCCGGGCACGACGGCGTCCGGATCCCGGCGCCCGACCTGCCGAACGTCCGGCTGTCACCACGCCGGCGCCCCGGTCGGGCATGATCGGGGCGTGACCGACGTCTCAGCCCTGCCCCCGCGCACCCAGCTCGTCGCACGAGCGCTCGACGCGGCCGGCGCCCGCGGCGCGATCGCGACGCTGCCCGACTCGGCCGCCACGGCCGCGCTCGCCGCGACCGCGCTCGGGTGCGAGGTGGGCGCGATCGCGAACAGCCTGGTCTTCTGGGCCGACGGTCGGCCGCTGCTGGTGATGACCAGCGGTCGGCACCGCGTCGACACGGCCGGGCTGGCGCACCGGCTCGACCGTTCCACCGTCGTGCGTGCGACGCCCGAGCAGGTCCGGGAGGCCACCGGTCAGGCGATCGGCGGGGTCGCGCCCGTGGGCCACCCGCAACCTCTCGAGACGGTCGTCGACGCGGCCCTGGCCGACTACCCGCGCGTCTGGGCCGCGGCCGGCACCCCGCACACGGTCTTCCCGACGACGTTCGACGAGCTCGTCCGCATCACCGGGGGCTCGGTCCACCCTGTTGGTCCGTAAGGGCGACTTTCGTCTCAAGAAGCGCGTGTTCATCCGGTTCCTGGGGCAACTTCTGGTAGACACCCCTCGTCCGCTTTCGCACACAGGGGAGAAACCGCTCATCATGCGCACACCCGCACGCTTCCTCGCCGCCGCCGTGGCCGCGACCCTCGGCCTCGGTCTGCTGTCCACGACCGCGCAGGCCAACGACTCGACGACCGTCAAGCACCAGGGTGTCACCGCCAAGCTGACCGTCCACGACATCAAGAACAAGCTCGGCACGATGTCCGACAAGCACTGGGTGACCCTCACGGTCAAGACGCCCGCCGCGGCGCACGACGTCGCCGACGGCATCGACTTCGGCGTGAAGTCGGTGAGCTGGTACGCGCTGATCACCGTCACCGGCGCCAAGAGCTGCAACGGGTCGGCCGCGGTCCCGACGAAGGCCGGTTCCGGGAGCTACACGATCCCGTTCAAGGTGAAGTCCAAGCGCTCGACGAGCACGACGATCGGGACGTACGTCACCTCCGGCGCGTGCAAGGTCAGCGCGAAGGTCTCGGCCTACCGCTACGCGAGCAACCCCGCGCTCGACGTCGACACCGACTTCACGGTCAAGGCCACGGGCTACATCCGCAGCGCGGTGAAGGTGACCACGCCGCACCGCTCGGCGACCTCGGTCAAGAAGAACCACACGGTCACGCTCTCCGGTAGCGCCACCTACCAGAAGGCCAGCCCGACGGTCTCGTACAAGTACAAGCCGCTGGCCAAGGGCACCAAGGTCACCATCCAGTTCCGCGCCAAGGGCTCGAAGACCTGGAAGTCCGTCAAGACGGTCAAGGTGACCGGTTCCAAGGGTCACTGGAGCGCCAAGGTCAAGGTCACCAAGACCGGCTCCTACCGTGCGGTCGTCAAGGCGACGAGCAAGCTCCAGACGAAGGCGTCGTCGTCGGTGGTCGTCAAGAAGAAGTAGGACACCACCTTCAGGCACGTCCCCGCGGCGCACGGACCGAACGGTCCGTGCGCCGCGGTATCTCTCCCGCCTCGCGCCGCTCCTCCACGGTCGACGGTGTGCACGGTCGCGCGCCGCGCGAGCGGAGGTGTCTCACGTGAGCTATCCGGGTGACGGCCGGCTGCCGGTCATCTACGTCCGCGGCTTCGCCGGTGGTCCGGCGGGCATCGACAACGCGGTCGGTGACCCGCTCTACGGCTTCAACGAGGGCTCGGTCCAAGTCCGGGTGGACGGCGCCGATCGCGCGGCGTTCCACCAGTTCGAGAGCCCGCTGCTGCGCCTCATCGGCGAGCACGGCTACCAGCTGCTGGTGCACGGCAACCAGGCGGCGTACCTGGCGGACCAGGAGGCCGGCTCGGTGCCGGCGGCATCCATCTGGGTCCACCGCTTCTACGACGCGTTCGCCCCCGCGCTCACCAAGGACGCACCGGCGTTCTCGATCGAGTCCGCCGCCAGGTCGTTGCTCGACCTCGTGCTGCTGGTCCGCAAGCAGACCGGCGCCCCGCGCGTCTTCCTGGTGGCGCACTCCATGGGCGGCCTGGTGGTGCGCTCGATGATCCAGAAGGTCGCCGTCGAGGACGAGCACCTGGGCGGACGCCCCGACGCCGCCGCGGCGCTCGTCGACCGCGTCTTCACGTACGCGACGCCGCACGGGGGCATCGAGTTCGCGGTCGGGTTCGGGCTGCTGGAGAAGGTGCGCGACCTGACGGGCATCCAGGGCGCCGACATCTTCGGTCCCGCACGCATGCGCGAGTACCTGACGCCCTCGGGCGCCGTGACGGGAGCGTTCGACGCGACCGTGATGCCGGCGGACGGCTTCCCCCACGAGCGCCTCTTCTGCCTGGTCGGAACGGACTCGGACGACTACGACGTCGCGAAGGGGCTGTCCGCGCGGGCCGTCGGCGCCCGCAGCGACGGGCTCGTGCAGATCGACAACGCGTACGTGCAGGGTACGCCGCGCGCGTTCGTGCACCGCAGCCACTCGGGCCGGTTCGGGATCGTCAACTCCGAGGAGGGGTACCAGAACCTGTCCCGGTTCCTGTTCGGCGACCTCGGGGTGGAGGCCACCCTGACCGGGTTGCGTCTTCCCGGCACGCCCGACGACGACACCGACTGGCAGCTCGAGGCGGCGCTCTCGATCCGCGGCCTGCCGGTCGTGCTGCACGAGCAGAGCACCGCGCACCTGTGCCCGATCCAGATCGAGCGCCCCGCCACCGCCGACACCGCCGCCACTCCCCTCCCGCTGGTCCGCACGTACCTGTCGTCGCAGGCCACCCGACCGACGGACGCGTCGGGCGGCCGTGTCGCGACCATGCGCCACGTCCTGCGGCTGCGGCTGCTGTCGCTGCGCCGCCGCGGCGGGCTGCTGTCCTTCACGGACCACCTCGAGCAGACCGCGGACTGGGAGGACACCCTGGTCGTCGACATCGGCCCGGACGCGACGGGCCGGCCGACGACGTGGGGCGTCTGGGCGTCGTCGCTCCCCGGCGCGATCCGGGACTGGTCGCCGGACCCGCTGCACGACCCCCCCGCTCGTCGACGCCGAACCGGCGCCGGGCCACTGGCGGGTGAACGTGCCGGTGCCGCCCGCCGCGCAGGGGCTCCTCGGTGCGGCGGCCGGCGTCACGATCGAGGTCGTCGGGCGCTCGACCGCGGACCGTGGCCTGTGATGGCGACGCCGGTCGGATCGAGCGACCTGTTCGAGACGCCCGCGCCGGGCGCCCCCGCCGACGTGTTCGCGACGCGCGTCGTCGCGGCAACCATCGGGGCCGCGGAGATCCTCGCGATCTATCTGGGCAGGCGCCTCGGCTGGTACGACGACCTCGTGACGTACGGGCCCTCGACCTCCCGGGAGCTGGCGGACCGCACCTCGACCCAGGAGCGCTACGCGCGCGAGTGGCTCGAGCAGCAGGCCGTCAGCGGCTGGTTGGTGGTCGACGACGTCGCAGCACCGGCGACCGCCCGCCGGTACCACCTGCCACCGGGCGCCGCCGAGGCGCTGACGGACGTCGACAGCCTGGCGTTCACCGCGCCGGCAGCCGGGATCGCCGTGGCCGCAGGTCGACGCATCGACGACCTCGCGGCCGCCTACCGCGACGGCGGCGGGGTGAGCTGGTCACAGCTCGGTCCGGACGCGCGCGAGGCCCAGGCCGCGTTCAACCGACCGATGTTCCTGCACGAGCTCGCCCAGCAGATCGTCCCGCAGCTCCCGGACCTGCACGCCGCCCTGGTACGTGGCGCACGGGTCGCGGACGTCGGGTGCGGGGAGGGGTGGTCCGCCATCGGGCTCGCGCACGCGTTCGAGAGCGCGACGATCGAGGGATTCGATCTCGACGAGCCCTCGGTGGCGGCCGCGTCGGCGCACGCCGCCGACGCGGGCGTCGCCGACCGGGTCCGGTTCTCGGCCGTCGACGCGACCGACCTCGCCGCCCACGCTCCCGGAGCCTTTGATGTCGTGACTGCGTTCGAGTGCGTCCACGACCTGCCCGACCCGGCGGCCGTCCTGCGTGCGATGCGCTCGGTCGTGCGTCCGGGCGGCTACGTGCTGGTCATGGACGAGCGGACCGCGGAGCAGTTCACGGTGCCGGCCGGTCCGGTCGAGCGGCTGCTGTACGGGTACTCCCTGCTGTGCTGCCTGCCCGACGGGCTCTCGACCCCGGGAAGCGTCGGGACGGGGACGGTCATGCGACCCGACCTCCTGGCCCGGTACGCGGCCGACGCCGGTTTCGACCACCTCGAGGTGCTGCCGATCGAGCACGAGTTCTTCCGGTTCTACCGGCTGCACCCGTGATCAGTCGTCGGCCGCCCCGGCGCCGCCCTTGAGCTCGGCGCTGATCTGGTCCGCGTCGAGGACGTCGAGCGCGGACGTGAGGGCCGCCGAGCTGAACGTGCCGATCGATCGCGCCTCGAGCAACGCGGCACGCTGCGCGGCGATGATCGCGAGCCGCAGCTCGAGCACCTGCGCATTGATCAGGCGCGACTTCTCCTGCAGCTCCTCCGCCTGCTCCATGCGGGCCTGTCGTCGTGCCCGCTCGAGCACCCGCGGGTGGTACGCGCTGCCGTCCGAGCGCCGTAGCTCGGGGTCGTCGACGACGCCTGCCGCGGCATCGGCGAGCGCCGACATGAGTGCTGAGCGCTCGTCGTCCTCCTCCTGCTCGGCACCACCGACGCCCAGCCGACGGACCACCCACGGCAGCGTGCCGCCCTGGACCAGGAGGCTGCCCGCTGCGGCCGTGAACGCGATCAGCACGAGCAACGGGCGCTGCGGAGTGTTGTGGGGCAGCGTGAGCGCCGCCGCCACCGTGACCGCGCCGCGCATGCCGGCCCACACCAGGACGACGCCGTCCCGACCGGTCAGCGGCTGCGCGGCCAGGTAGTCGACGTCCGCCAGGTGCTGCGCGACCCTCTTGGTCCAGTCCCGCTGCCGCCGGCCGGCGCGGTCCGGGTCGCCGAGCCTGATCCGCTCCTCGTGGCCTCTGCGTCGCACCTGCTCCTCGTAGCGCGCCGCCGCGTCGCGCACCCGGGCGCGCTCGGCCTCGGGATCGATCCGCTTCCCGCTCCCGACGAGAAGCACGACCGCGACGTACACGCTGCGCAGCAGCAGGGCGACGACGACCGCCACCACGCCCATCCACACGGCCAGCCAGATCGAGTCGTGCTCGTCACGCACCTCGTCGACCAGCCCGAACAGCTGCAGCCCCATCGTCAGGAACACGCCGCCCTCAAGGACGACCTCGACGGTCGACCAGTTCGAGGTCTCCGCCAGCCGGTCCTGGGCGCGCAGGTAGCGCGCCGATCCCTGGCCTGTGATCAGCCCGGCGGTGACCGCGGCGACCAAGCCGGACGCGCCGAAGTGCTCCGCCGGTGCGAAGGCGACGAAGGGTGCGACGAACGAGATCGCAGTGGACGCGGCGGCATCGTGGAGCGCCGACCGGACGCGCAGGTTCAGGACACCGACGACCGCACCGATCGCGACCGCGATGACGATCGAGCGCAGGAAGTCGACCGCGACGCCCCACAGCGAGACCGAGCCGGCGATCGCCGCGACCGCCGACCGAAGGATGACCAGCGCGGACGCGTCGTTGAGCAGGCTCTCGCCCTCGAGCACCGTGACGACGCGCGGTGCGACACCCAGGCGTTTGACGATCGTCGTGGCGACGGCGTCGGTCGGCGAGACGACGGCGCCCAGCGCGATGCCGGTCGCGAGGTTGATGCCGGGCAGCAGCCACGCGAACACCAGGCCGAGCGCCACGGAGGTGAGCACGACGAGCGAGACGGACAGACCGCCGATCGTCCCGAAGTCGCGGCGGAAGTCCATGGTAGGCATCGAGACGGCCGCGGAGTACAGCAGGGGCGGCAGGACGCCCGCGAGGATCCACTCCGGGTCGATCTCCACCGCGCCGACGAAGGGCTGGAAGCTGACGAGGACGCCCAGCGCGACCAGCAGCAACGGCGGTGCGACGCCGATGCGTCGGGCGAGCGCGTTCACGGCCACGACCGCGACGACGCCCGCCGAGACCACCAGTGCTGGATCCATCCACCCTCCCCGTGTCCGGTTCGATCCTGCCGCAGATCAGGGGCCTGCGGGGGCCTCGGCAGCCGTCAGGACCCCAGGTGCTCGGCCAGCAGGTAGCCCAGGGTCGCGGCGACGACGGTCAGCAGCAGCGTGCCGAGAGCGTTGGTCACGGCGCGGCGGTAGGCGCCCTGCTGCGCGAGCCGCACGGTCTCGACCGTCGCGGTGGAGAAGGTCGTGAACCCCCCGCAGAAGCCGGTCGCGGCGGCCGTGTAGGCGTCGGGCGAGATCGCGCCGGACGCCAGGGCGCCCGCGAGGACGCCGATCAGCAGCGAGCCCGCGACGTTGATGCCGATCGTCGACCACGGCAACCTCGTCGTCCAACGAGCGCGCACCCAGCCGTCGGTGGTGAAGCGGGCGGCGGCACCCAGGCCGCCCAGCACACCGACCAGGACGACGATCATCGGTCAGGCCCCTGCTCGTCGGGCACGGGGACCGTCGTCGCCCGACGAGCGCCGAGCAGGATCCCACCCGTCGCCGCCGCGGTCCCCACCACCACGGTCGTCAGGCCGTAGGCGAGGGCGGCGCCCACCCGGCCGTCGGACCACAGGCCGTGGATCTCCAGGGCGAGGGCGGAGTAGGTCGTGAACCCGCCCAGGACCCCGGTGCCGAGCGCCAGTCGCAGCGCACGCCGTCGCCGGTCCTCGGTGCCCGCGCGGACGAGCGCCTCGAGCAGCAGCCCCAGCAGAAACGCACCGACGACGTTCTCCACGAACGTGCCGACGGGGAACCCGTCGCGCGCGGGGAGCGCATGGCTCACCCCGTAGCGTGCGAGGCTCCCGACCGCGCCCCCGGCCGCGACCAGGGCGATCAGCGACGGGTTCGCGTGGTGCCGGGTGCTCACGAGGTCGACCTCCGGCGCGCGGACGCGCCGAGCCCGTACGCCCCGCCCATGCCGCTCTCCCGTCCGTCGCGAACCCCCGGCGATGCTACGCGAGGCGTCCGCGCGCCAGCACGAAGAACCGGTGGGCGAGCGGTCCACCCGCCCACCGCCGCGAGTGTCGGCGGCCGGGGTTAGTGTCGACAAGGTGACGCATCCTGACGTGGCGACCGTCGGCCAGCTCCGCGCAGCGGGGCACGAGCGCAAGACGGTCCGGACCGAGATCCGCGACAACCTCCTGGCCGCGCTGCGCGACGGCCGCGACCCCTGGCCGGGCATCCACGGCTTCGACCAGACGGTCGTGCCGCAGCTCGAGCGCGCCCTGATCGCCGGCCACGACATCGTGCTGCTGGGCGAACGCGGCCAGGGCAAGACGCGCGTCCTGCGCACGCTCGCCGGGCTGCTCGACGAGTGGTCGCCCGTGATCGAGGGGTCGGAGATCGGTGAGCACCCGTACGAGCCCATCACCGCGGCGAGCCGGCGGAGGGCGGCCGAGCAGGGCGACGACCTGCCGGTCACGTGGCGGCACCGCGACGAGCGGTACGTCGAGAAGCTCGCGACCCCGGACACGAGCGTCGCGGACCTCATCGGTGACGTCGACCCCATGAAGGTGGCGGAGGGGCGCACGCTGGGCGACCCGGAGACGATCCACTTCGGCCTGGTGCCGCGCAGCCACCGCGGCATCGTCGCGATCAACGAGCTGCCCGACCTCGCCGAGCGGATCCAGGTGTCGCTGCTCAACGTCATGGAGGAGCGTGACGTCCAGATCCGTGGGTACGTGCTCCGGCTGCCGCTCGACGTGCTCGTCGTCGCGAGCGCCAACCCGGAGGACTACACCAACCGCGGGCGCATCATCACGCCGCTCAAGGACCGGTTCGGCGCCGAGATCCGCACCCACTACCCCACCGAGCTGGCCGACGAGGTGGCCGTGGTGCGGCAGGAGGCGGATCTCGTGGCCGACGTGCCCGACCACCTCGTCGAGATCCTCGCCCGCTTCACCCGTGCCCTGCGCTCGTCGAGCGCGGTGGACCAGCGCAGCGGCGTCAGCGCGCGGTTCACGATCGCGGGCGCGGAGACGATCGCCGCCGCCGCCTTGCACCGTGCCACCAAGCGCGGCGAGCCCCGGGCCGTCGCCCGTCCGGTCGACCTCGAGACCGCGGTCGACGTGCTGGCCGGGAAGATCGAGTTCGAGGCCGGCGAGGAAGGCCGCGAGGACGAGATCCTCGACCACCTGCTACGCACGGCGACCGCCGAGACGGTCCGGGCCCACCTGGCGGGCATCGACCTGGGTCTGCTGGTCGACGCGATCGAAGGCGGCACCATGGTGAGCACGGGTGAGCAGGTGACGGCGCGCGAGGTGCTCGAGGCCCTGCCGTCCCTGGGCGAGTCGGAGCTCTACGACCAGATCTGCGAGCGGTTGGGCGCGACCGACGACGGTGAGCGAGCGGGCGCGATCGAGCTCGCGCTCGAGGGCCTGTACCTGTCGCGGCGACTGAGCAAGGAGACCGGGGACGGGGAGACGATCTATGGCTAGGCGCCCGACGTGGTGAGGGCCAACCGTCGCCTCGCGCGCCGCTCGCGCTACACGCCGTACGTGGACGGCCCGGACCCGCTCGCGCCCCCGGTGGACCTGTCGGAGGCGCTGGAGGCGATCGGCGAGGACGTCATGGCCGGCTCGTCGGCCGATGCCGCGATGCGGGAGTTCCTGCGCCGGGGCGGTCGTGAGCAGCCAGGTCTCGACGAGCTCGCGCGACGCGTGGCGGAACGTCGCCGCGACCTCACCCGACGCAACAACCTGGACGGCACGCTCCAGGAGGTCAAGCGCCTGCTGGACAGCGCGGTCCTGGCCGAGCGCAAGCAGCTCGCGCGCGACGTCGCGATGGACGAGGGCGACCGGGCGCTGGCTCAGATGCAGCTCGACAACCTCCCCGCCTCCCCCGCCGCGGCCGTGAACGAGCTGAACGGGTACGACTGGCGCAGCGGGGAGGCCCGGCGCGACTTCGAGGCGATCAAGGACCTGCTGGGTCGGGAGATGCTCGACCAGCGCTTCGCGGGGATGAAGCAAGCGCTGGAGGGCGCGACCGACGAGGACCGCGCGGACCTGCGCGCGATGCTCGACGACCTCAACGCGCTGCTCGACGCGCACCGGCGCGGCGAGGACACGTCGGACCAGTTCGACGAGTTCATGGCCCGGCACGGCGAGCACTTCCCGGACCAGCCGCAGTCGGTCGAGGAGCTGCTCGACTCGCTCGCACAGCGCGCGGCCGCCGCCCGGCGGATGCGCAACTCCATGACCGCCCAGCAGCGCGCCGAGCTGGACGAGCTGGCAGCGCAGGCGTTCGGGTCGTCGGAGCTCATGGATGCGCTGGCCCGGATGGACGACAACCTGCAGGCCCTGCGGCCGGGCGAGGACTGGTCGGGCTCGCAGCGGATGGACGGCGACAACGGCTTGGGGCTCGGCGACGGGACCGGTGTCTTCCAGGACCTGGCCGACCTCGACGCCCTCGCCGACCAGCTCGCGCAGTCCTACCAGGGCTCGCAGCTCGACGACCTCGACCTCGACGCCCTGGCGCGCCAGCTCGGGGCCGACGCGGTGGTCGATGCCCGCACGCTGCAGCGCCTCGAGCGGGACCTGCGGCGGTCCGGCATCCTGCGCCGCGGCACGGACGGCAGCCTCGCCCTGTCACCGAAGGCCATGCGCGTGCTCGGCAAGGAGATCCTGCGCGCCGTCGCCGAGACGATCTCGGGGCGCTCGGGCGGCCACGAGGTCCGCCGCGCGGGCACGGCCGGCGAGCTGTCGGGGGCGACACGACCGTGGGTGTTCGGGGACACCGAGCCCTGGGACGTGACGCGCACGCTGACGAACGCGCTGGTCCGGGGCGGTGCAGTCGGCGGTCGCGTGCGGATCGAGGTCGACGACGTGGAGGTGGCGGAGACCGAGGCACGGACGCAGGCGTGCGTCGCGCTGCTGGTGGACACCTCGTTCTCGATGGCGATGGAGGGCCGCTGGGTCCCGATGAAGCGCACCACGCTCGCGCTCCACACGCTCGTGACCAGCCGGTTCCGGGGCGACGACCTGCAGCTGATCGCGTTCGGGAGGTCCGCGTCGGTGATGCCCGTCGAGCAGCTCGTCGGGCTGGACGCGACGTGGGAGAAGGGCACCAACCTGCACCACGCGCTGCTGCTGGCCAACCGGCACTTCCGCAAGCACCCGAACGCGCAGCCCGTGCTGCTCGTCGTCACGGACGGCGAGCCGACGTCGCACCTCGAGCCCGACGGCGAGGTGTTCTTCGACTACCCGCCGCACCCGGCGACCATCGCGCTCTCGATCCGCGAGCTCGACGCGTCCATGCGCCTCGGGGCCCGCACCACGTTCTTCCGGCTCGGCGACGATCCCGGTCTGGCCCGCTTCGTCGACGCCATGGCCCGCCGCGTGGATGGCACGGTCGTGGCACCCGAGGCCGACGACCTGAGCGCCGCGGTGATCGGCTCCTACCTGGGCTCGCGCGCCGACGGACCGGCCGGCCGTTGGGGCGACGACCCGCTGGCGGGCCCGCAGCGGTCATGGTGGCGGTGATCACTAGAAGAGCGGCCAGGGCACCGCGGGCATCTCGCTCTCGTGGCCGGGGAACCGCCCGACGCGCAGCAGCCTGTCGCAACGACCCGCCAGGGCTGCCACCTCGACGTCCGTGAGCAGCGGTGCCAGAGCCGCGCCGAGCGGTCCACCGAGGGAGTCGCGTACGCGCTCGACCCCGGTGCGCTCGTCGTCGCCGATCTGCTCCCCCACCCACCCCCAGAGCACGGTGCGGAGCTTGGGCTCGACGTGGAAGGTGACCCCGTGGTCGATGCCCAGGCGGCGGCCGTCCGACATCGCGAGCACGTGGCCGCCCTTGCGGTCGGCGTTGTTGAGCAGGACGTCGAGGACGGCCATGCGCCGCAGCGCCGCGGAGTCCTCGTGCACGAGGGTGACGGGACGGTCGTCGCCGTCCGTGCCCTGCAGGACCGCCCGCCAGCCGTCGCGCAGGACCCGCCGGCTGGGCACCACGTCGACCGGGCTCTGACTCGGGTCCTCGTCCTGCCAGAGCTGCACCATCCCGGGCCCCAGCGGCCCGTCGTGCAGCCAGGTCCGGGGAACGATCCCCCAACCGGTCGCCTCCGAGACGAGGTAGGCGGCCACCTCCCGGTGGGCGAGGCTCCCGTCCGGGAAGTCCCACAGCGGTTTCTCGCCGAGCACCGGCTTGTAGACGACCTCGACGTCTTCGATGCGGGCCAGGTAGGTCTCGTTCGACGCGACGCGGATGCGGCCGACGATCTCGAGGTCGCCCTCGTCGAGCGCCGTCACGGCTCCTGCGGCGGGGCGCAGACGTGCCCGTCCTCGTCGACCGGTTCGCCGCACAGCGGGCAGGCGGGCCGCCCGGACGCAACGACCGCGCGGGTGCGCTGCACGAACGCCCGCGCGGTGCCGACCGGCATGCGTACGAGCAGCACCTCGTCGGGCTCGGGCTCGTCGCTCGCGTCGTCGTCCGCCTCGGCCACGACGACCGGGAACGCCTCCACCACCACCTGCAGCGTCCGCGGGTCCCAGCTCAGGCGCATGGTCCCGGTCCGGAACTCTTCCTCGACCGGCTGGTCCAACGGGTCCTGGTCGACCAGCTCGGCGGGCGCCGCCGCGGGGATGTTGAACGTGTTGTCGGGCTCGACCATGAGCTGGTCGAGGAGCTGGTCGATGGTCTCCGCCAGCGCGGCCGACTGCTGCTTCTCCATCGCGACGGAGCAGGTGCGGGCGCCCGTGCGGGCCTGCAGGTAGAAGGTCCGGGCGCCAGGGTTCCCGACGGTCCCGACGACGACCCGGTCCGGCCAGTCGAACTCGTGCACGAGGGTGGGCATGGACCCACTCTAGGTTCGTCCGTGCCGGACGTCAGGACGCGGGCGACGTGACGTCGTCGGTGCCCTGGCCCGCGCCGCCGCCGACGGGCGCGTCCGCTGCGGGCGCGGCCGCGGCGAGCCACCGCAGCTCGCCCGCGTCGGTGTTCATGGCGACGACCTCGGGCCTGCTGGCACCGAACCGCACCACCGAGATGGAGGCGGGGCCGACCGCGATCCGCTGGAACAGGTCCAGGTGCATCCCGAGCGCGTCGGCCAGGACCGACTTGATGACGTCACCGTGCGCGACCGCGGCCCACACGGCGCGGTCGCCGTGCCGAGCGCGCACCCGCTCGTCGTGCCGCCGGACCGCCGCGACGCTGCGCGCCTGCATCTCGAGCATCGACTCGCCTCCCGGGAAGGTCACCGCCGAGGGCTGGGCCTGGACGACCTTCCACAGCGGCTCCGCGGCCAGCTCCTTGAGGGCGCGGCCCTGCCACTCGCCGTAGTCGCACTCGGTGATGCCGCGCTCGACGGTCGTCTCCGGTGTCCCGTCCTGGTGCTCGAGCAGGATCCGCGTGGTCTGGCGGCACCGTTCCAGGGGGCTCGTCACCACGGCGGCCAGCGCGAGCCCGGCCAGGCGCCGGCCGGCCTGCTCCGCCTGACGCCGACCGACGGCGTCCAGCCGGACCCCGGCGGCCCGCCCGGCCAGGAGACCCTGCGCGTTCGCGGTGGTGCGGCCGTGGCGGACGAGCAGGACGGTGGGCATGCGCCGAGCCTAGGCGTTGGTGCAGGGCTCCTCACTCCCCGTCGTCGCCCGCCACGTGGTACCCGGCGTCCGCAAGATATGCCCGCGCGTTCGCGACGACCGGGTCGTAGTAGGCGGCCGCGGCGGCGAGATAGGCCTGCGCACGCTTCGCGTAGGCGAGTTCCTGCACCGCATCGATGTCGGCCATCCGCTGCATGAGGTCCGTCTTCTTCTTGCACGCGATGTCGATCTTGCCGATGCGCACCTGCTCGCCCAGGGAGGCCTTCCGCGCCTCACGCGGAGTGAAGCCCTCGTCGGGCCCAGGCGGTGTGAGGTCGTGGTCACGCAGGCAGTCCGCCCAGTCGGCGATGGTGTCCCTGCCGGCCGTCGTGAGCGCCGCGCTCGTCGCGCCGACGGGTCCCTCGACGCCCAGACCCTCCGGACCGACGCTGATCCCGAGCTTCTTGACCGACGTCAGGCATGCGTCGTGCGCCGCCCAGGCCCCGGGTGAGCTCAGATCCATCGGGTTCACGGCCGAGATGGACCGTGGCTCGCCGACGTAGCCGTACTTCTCCAGGTCGCGGACGTCGTACACCCCGTAGGGGCGGTAGTCCCTGTCCGGCGACTCGGGCTTCACGAAGCGCACGTCGTCGCCGTAACCGGCCTCGTCCATGCAGCGCGCCATCGCCAGATCCCAGGCGCTCTGCATGACGGCGACGTCCGTAGCCGTCGGCGTCCACGAGTCGCGGGGCAAGGTCCCGATGCCCGTCACCGGGTCGATCGGGACGTGGGTCACCGTGGCCGTGGGACGCGTTGGCGGGCTGCTCGACCGGACGGGACCGGCCGCGTCGACTCCGCCGGTACCGGATCCCAGCGGGAGAGCGGCCACCGCCGTGCAGATGCCGACGACGGTCAGGGCAGCACCCGCAGCAGCGCCCACCGCGCGCACCCCGCGACGCCGGCGTCCGGCGGCGAGGACGCGTGCACGGTCGACGCGGACGGGCGGAGTGCGGGACTCGAGCGACCGGAGGTGCTCGGCGAAGGGATCGTGCTGGGACATCAGGACTCCTTCGAGGGTCGGAGGGACGGGGAGTCGTCGGCCAGAAGCCGCCGGAGCTGGTCGAGACCGCGGGAGGCGGTGGACTTCACGGTGCCGATCGAGACGTCGAGATCCTCGGCGACCTCCCGCTCGGACAGGTCCATGAGGTAGCGCAGGACGACCACGCGACGCCGGCGCGGACTCAGCTGGAGCAGGGCACGGACCAGGACGTCGCGCTCGGCGTGCGCGTGCGCCTCCGACGCGTGCTCGCCGGGTGGTAGGTCCTCGTGCGGGAGCAGCACCTCCCGTCGCCGAGCGCGCCAGGTGTCGATCCGCAGGTTCGTCAGGGTCCGGCGGGCGTAAGCCATCGGGTCCGTGGCCCGCGCACGCGGCCACGCCACGTAGGTGCGGACGAGCGCCTGCTGGACCAGCTCCTCCGCTCGGTGCACGTCGCCGCACAGCAGCCATGCCATGCGGCCGAGCACCGGCTCGGCTTCCGCCATGAAGGCGGTGAACTCGCCGTCCCGCGTCCTGCCGACGTCGTCGGCGGCGACGCGGGCCTGCACCACGGCCACTCCCCCGGTTGCGATCATGCCTGGAACACGGACGACCGACCCGGAAGGTTGCTCGCTCGTCAGGATTGCCGGGGTGTGTCGCGCTGCAGGCACGCACGGATCATCGCGTACGTCAGCTCTGCGCAGGTTCCACCACGGAGCCGTCATCGGGGAGACCCTGGCTGCGCAGGACCGGCTCGGAGTGGCCGCGAGCCTCGCGGAAATCACGGAAGGTGATCGGGAGCCCCCGCGCCGTCGAGAGATCCAGGCTGTCCATCGCCTGCACGTGGACGTGCGGTTGGGTGGAGTTGCCGGAACTCCCGCACCGCGCCACCTGCTCACCCGCGGCCACCCGTTGGCCCGCCTGCACCTCGAGGGACCCCCGCTGCAGGTGGACGAGCGCCACGAACCCGTCGGCACACTCGAGCACCACGTGGTTCCCGGCGATCGCGTTCACACCCGCACGGAGCCGTCGAGCCTGGCCGAGCACGTACGGCACGAGCGCGAGCTGTGATCGGCGCGCGGCGTGATCCTCCTCGCCGTCGTGGACCACGGCGACGATGCCGCTGACCGGGGCGAGGATCGGTCGGCCGAAGCCGACGAACAGGTCGGGTGGCTCGGTGGCGAGCACCGTGCGCCAGCTCCTCGTCGCCGCCGTGCGACCTCGCCCGTCGACGCCCACGAAGTCGATCGCGTAACGCTCTCCGAAGGCATCGGTCCCGTGGCTGGGCACACGCCGTGCCGGGCTGTTCTGGACCAGCCATCGCCCGGTGAACGGCAGGTCGAGGACGAGCGGCGCGGGGGCCGCCATGCCGCCCTCAGCCCTCGTCGTGCATCTTCATGACGATGCGCCCGTTGATCTCGCCCCGTTCCATCCGCGCGAAGATGTCGTTGACGTGGCCCATCGGCTCGACCGTGAACGTCGGGTCGACCTTGCCGCGGGCGTAGAAGTCGAGTGCCTCGGCCATGTCCTTGCGCGTCCCGACGATCGAGCCGCGCACCGTGAGACCGAACAGGACCGTGGTGAAGATGTCCAGCGGGAAGGACTCCGGCGGGAGGCCGACGAGCGAGACCGTGCCGCCCCGTCGCAGGGCGCCTACCGCGGCCGGGAACGCCCGACCGTTGACCGCCGTGACCAGGGCTCCGTGCACGCCGCCGCCGGTCGCCTCCTGGATCGCACCCACCACGTCGTCGGTCTCTCGCGCGTTGACGGCGACCTCGGCCCCGAGCCGTCGGGCGAGCTCGAGCGCGTGGTCCTCGACGTCGACCGCCGCGACACGCAGCCCCATGGCGACGGCGTACTGCACGGCCAGGTGCCCCAGGCCGCCCACGCCGGAGACGAGCACCCACTCACCCGGCCGGGCGTCCGTCATCTTCAGGCCCTTGTACACGGTGACGCCTGCACAGAGGATGGGCGCGACGCCCGCCATGTCGACGCCGTCGGGGATCTTCGGGCAGTAGCGGGAGTCGACGAGCATGTACTGCCCGAACGACCCGTCGACCGCGTAGCCGCCGTTCTTCTGGTTCGGGCAGAGCGTCTCCCACCCCGTCTCGCAGTACTCGCACTCCCCGCACGCCGACCACAGCCAGGCGTTGCCGACCCGGTCTCCGACGGCGACGCGCGTGACGTCGGAGCCCACCTCCACCACCGTGCCCGCACCCTCGTGGCCCGGGATGAACGGTGGGGTGGGCTTGACGGGCCAGTCGCCGTGGGCGGCGTGCAGGTCGGTGTGGCAGACGCCGCTGTACTCGACCTTGACGAGGGCCTCGAACGGGCCCGGCGCGGGGACGTCCACCTCGGTGATGTCGAGGGGCTCCGTGAACGACCGGACCACCGCGGCCTGCATGCTGCTCATCGTCGACCTCCAGCTGCGCGCGCTCGGGCACCAGGTGCTGGCGGACCTCGGCGTCGCGCACGGCCGTGGCCGTCAGCTGTGAACAGTTCCAGCCTACCCACGTCACGGCTGCCGACCGTGACGATGGTCAGTCGTCACGCGCCGGACCGGGCACGCTAGATGTCGCGCCTGGTCAGGACGGCGGCCGCGCCCGCGAGCGCCAGGACGACCCACGCCAGGAAGTCCACGAGCCCTGCGCTCGGCGACATCGGCGCGCCCCCGGTGATCGTCGTCAACGCGTCGCCCGCGGCGGCAGGCAGCGCATCGAGGACGCCATCCCAGGACGACGGGAGGACCGCCGCGAGAATCGACGGCAGGACGAGCACGACCCCGATGACGGAGGCGACGGACCCGGCGACGCTGCGCAGCACGATGCCCACGGCCATGCCGATCAGCGCGATTCCGACGAGGTAGACGACGTTGCCGCCCATCGCGCGCAGCGCGAGCGGGTCGGTCAGGGCGAGCGTCGTGATGCCGGCGGAGCGCTGGACGGACGAGCCGACGACGGCCGCGGTGAGGACTCCCAGAGCGACGGCCGGGGCGAGCAGCGCGGTGAGCGCGACCGACTTGGCCAGCACGATGCGCGACCGACGCGGCAAGGCGGCTGCCGTCGTCCGGATCATGCCGGACCCGAACTCGCGCGCCCCGACGAGCGCGCCGAGCGCGCCGACGAGCAGGACGGCGAGACCCGCTCCGCCGAGCGTCACGCTGAAGGCCTTCGCCGCGGTGAGGTCGGCGGAACGGGTCGTCGATGCCGCGACGATGCCGAAAGCGGCGACGACGAAAGTGACGGCGCCGGCGGTGATCCAGCTCGAGCGCATCGTGCGTAGCTTGATCCACTCGGACCGGACAGCCCGCTTGGTCGTGACGCGGAGGCGGTCGGAGCTGAACGTCGGCGTGGGAGCCGAGATCGTGGTCATGAGCGTGCACCTTCTGTGAGCAGGGCCGAGTCCGGCCCGGTGGTCCCGCGGTGCGTGACCGCGGAGTGGGTGAGGGCCATGTAGGCCTCCTCGAGCGAGACGGACACGGTGTGGAGCTCGTGGAGCACCAACCCGTGCCGCAGGGCGATCGCGCCGATGGCGGGTGCGGCCAGGCCGCGGACCTCCAGCGTGTGCGCGGTGCACCGGGTGACCGTCACGTCAGGTCCGGCCAGCAGAGCCTGGAGTCGCGCGCAGTCGGGTGCGGTGACGCGGACGTGCGCCTGCCCGACCCCGCCGAGCAGCTGGGCCATCGGCGTGTCGGCGATGATGCGCCCCTGGCCGATGACGACGAGGTGGTCGGCCGTGAGCTCCATCTCGCTCATCAGGTGCGAGCTGAGGAAGACCGTCCGGCCCTCGTCGGCGAGCCTGCGCAGCAGGGTGCGGATCCACAGGATCCCGTCCGGGTCGAGGCCGTTGACCGGCTCGTCGAGCATGACGATCGCCGGGTCCGCGAGCAGGGCGGCGGCGATGCCGAGGCGCTGTCCCATGCCGAGGGAGAAGCCGCCGGCGTGCCGGTGCGCGTCTTCGGTGAGCCCGACCGTCGCGAGGACCTCGTCGACGCGCCCGGCACCGATGCCCACCGTCGCGCCGAGCGCGAGCAGATGGTTGCGGGCGCTGCGGCCCTTGTCCACCGACTTCGCATCGAGCAGCGCACCGATCGTGCCGATCGGCGCCGGCAGGTCACCGTAGGTGTGGCCGTTGACGAGCACCCGCCCCGCAGTGGGTCGGTCGAGGCCCATGATGGCGCGCATGGTCGTGGACTTCCCGGCACCGTTCGGTCCGAGGAAGCCCGTGATGACGCCCGGGCGTACGGCGAAGCTGATGTCGTCGACGGCGGTGGTCCTGCCGTACTTCTTGGTGAGGTTCTGTACCTCGATCATGTCGGGCTCCTGGGTCGTTGTGCTGACAAGACCCAGACTCGTCCCGCGGGGTGCTGCACGTCGTCGTGCGGACGCAGGCACCTGGACGTACTGCCAGCGCAGTACGTGCAGGTCAGCCGCTCGCCAGGCCCGCCTGGTACGCGAGGACCACCAGCTGTGCGCGGTCGCGCGCGCCCACCTTCATCATCGCCCGGTTGACGTGCGTCTTGGCCGTCAGGGGCGACAGGAAGAGCTTGGTGGCGATGTCGTCGTTGCTCAGGCCGTGCGCGACGAGCTCGACCACCTCACGCTCGCGCGGCGTCAGGTGCTCGAAGGCGGCACCGGCGACGACGGGATCGACCTGTCGCTCGAGGACGTGGGCGATGAGGCTGCGCGTGGCCTTGGGCGACAGCAGCGACTCGCCGCCGGCGACGGTCCTGATCCCGTCCAGCAAGGCAGCGGGACGCACGCCCTTGCCGAGGAAGCCGCTCGCCCCCGCGCGCAGGGCGGCCACGACGTACTCGTCCATCTCGAAGGTCGTCAGGACGATGACCTTGACGTCCGTGAGATCCGGGTCGGCCGCGATGACCTCCGTGGCCGCGATGCCGTCCATGCCCGGCATCCGGATGTCGATGAGGACGACGTCCGGACGCTCGCGCCGCGCCACCTCGAGCGCCGCGGCGCCGTCGTCGGCCTCGCCGACGACCTCCATGTCCGGGGCGGCGCCGACGAGTGCGCTGAATCCCGCCCGGATCAGTTCCTGGTCGTCGACGACCAGGACCCGGATGGTCACGGAGCCCCGCCCGTCACGGGAGCAGCGGGTGTCGGCAGGGTCGGCAGCGTCACATGGACACGGTAGGTGCTGCCGTCGGGTGCCGTCACGAGGGATCCGCCGACGCTGGCGACGCGCTCCCGCATGCCGACGAGACCGTGGCCGCCGCCGTCCCCTCGCAGGCCGGGCCCGTCGGCCACCGTGTTGGTCACCTCGATCACCAGGTTCTCGGCCCGCCACTCCAGCAGGAGCTGCGCGCGGCCCTGCCCGTACTTGTGCGCGTTCGTCAGGGCCTCCTGGATCACGCGGAACGCCGTCAAGTCCACGACGGGGGCGAGCGCACGCTCCGGGCCGATCACGTCGACCTCGAGCACCAGCCCTGTCGAACGGACGTCGGCGAGCAGCGGGTCGAGGACCGCGAGTCCCTGGTCAGGGGCGGCGCGCAGGTCGTCGTCGGCCTCGCGCAGAACCTCGACGAGCGCGCCCAGCTCACCGAGGACCGACTCGGTCGCGTCCTGGACGTGCGACAGTGCGGCGCGAGCACCGCCGGTGTCCGTCTCGAGGAGCATCTCCGCGACGCCCGCCTGCACACCGATGACGGCGACGTGGTGACCGAGGGTGTCGTGCAGCTCGCGGGCGATCCGTAGCCGCTCCTCCGCGACGCGACGGGCGGCCTCCAGCTCGCGGGTCTGCTCGGCACGCGCGACTCGCTCGCGAGCAGCGCTGATGGTCGCCCGCCGCGACTGGACGGCGAACCCGGCCGCCACCGCGACAGGCATGATCGCCGAGACGGCCAGCACGTCGGGGCTGGTCCAGCTGCCCGAGCGCAGACCGACAGCCAGTCCGACGGCGACGACGTCGACGATCGCGGCGCTCGTGCCGGCGAGGCGTCGGCCCCATGCGATGGCGGAGTACACGGCCACCAGCGTCGGAGCCAGGCCGACCGAGACCGCGCCCTCGATCGCGCTGCTGCCAACGAGAACGGCACCCGTCACGACGAGCGTGACCACGGGCCGCGACCTTCGCCACGCCACCGAGCCGGCGGCCACGACCGCGAGAGCGACGATGCCCGCGCCCTCGTGGCCCCCGGTGACGTCGAGCGCGACGTCGGCGAGCAGCACGACCGCCAGCACGCCGTCGCGCACCGTCGTGGGCAGAGCACGCCACGCCCGCAGGGCTCGTCGGGCCATGGCCGCACCATACCGACGCCCACCCGGCTCCCGCTCACCCACCGCCGCACGTCGGCGTTCCCCGGACCCACAGCCCGGGGAACGGGGGCCACCGCGCTCGCTCACCGGCTGAAGTACTTGTGACCGGGGGTGACGTGCCCGAGCAGCTGAGGCACGGTGACGAGGGTGTAGCCGCGAGCGCGCAGCGCGTGGATGATGCCGGGCGCCGCCTGGACGGTGGTGGGGTGGATGTCGTGCATGAGGATGATCGCCCCCGGGTGCGCCCTCTCGAGCGCACGCTGCGTGGTGATGCGCACGCTGCGGTTCTTCCAGTCCTCGGTGTCGACGTCCCAGAGGACCGCCGCCAGGTGGCGGTGACCGAGGACGGTGAGCACGTGCGGGCTGACGGCTCCGTACGGGGGACGCATGAGGGTCGGTGTGAAGCCGGCGGCGCGGTGGATCGCGGCCTGCGTCCGGTCGACCTCACGCGCGATCGCCGCCGACGAGAGCGACGTCAGCTGCGGATGCGTCCAGCTGTGGTTCCCGACGACGTGGCCGCCCGTCACCTCGGCGCGCACCTGGCCCGGATAGTGCGCCACGTTCTGGCCGATGAGGAAGAACGTCGCGTGGACCTTGGAGGTGGCGAGCTCACGCAGGAGCGTGCGGGTGTACGGCCCTGGCCCGTCGTCGAAGGTCAGCGCGATGCACTTCTTCACGCCGCAGTCGACAGCTCTCCCTGCGCCGGAACCCGACCTGAGCGGCGCACGCGTGCTCGCGTGCACGACGGGCGCCGCGGCGGCGCCGTGCAGGGCGCGCGTCGCACGCGGTGCCGTCCGAGTGGTGTGCGCCTGCACGGTGTGGGGCCGTGACCTGTGCACCGGCGCCGCGATCACCATCTGCGCCGCGGCGGCGGGGGCTCGGTGGGCCCACGTGACCGCGCCCGTGCCGATCATCGCCGCTGCCGCGAGAGCTGCAGTGACGCCCACCGCGATGCGACGCGTCCGCCCTCGCGGGCGCTCTGGCGTCCGGTCCCGGGTCTCGTCTCCCACCTGGATCGGCCTGCTGTGCGCCGACCGTGGTTCCGGACCCTGCGTGCCGTGCATCGTGCTGCCCTCCGTCGGCTCGTCGGCGGGCCGTTCGGTCCGTCGAGAACCATGCTTCGCCGCGGCCGTTCCCTACGCGTCGTCCCGCGGCAGTCACCTGCGGGTACCGCGGGCGCAGTAGGGCGCCCGACGTCGCGGGTCGGTGCTACTCCTGAGCGCCGGTGAGCTCACCGTGCCGTGCCAGCGCGACCGCACCCCCGACGGCGAGGACGAACCCGGCGACCGCCACACCGCCCCAGCCGGCGCGCGGCTCGTCGCCCAGGACGAGCAGGCCGACCAGCGCAGGAACCACGGTCTCGCCGACCACGAGGGGCGCGGTGGCCTGCGTGACGGAACCGCGCTGGAGCGCGATGGAGTAGGTGAGCATCGCCACGACCCCCGCCAGGACCAGCGCGTAGAGCGCGGGGCTGGTGAGCAGGGGTGACGGGTCGTCGACCACTCCCGAGACCGTGAGGGTCCCGGGCAGCATGCGCGCCGCGACGGAGGTCGCACCGAACGCCAGTCCCGCGATGGCTCCGAGCGCCGCGGCGCCTCGTGCGCCCTCCCACCGCCCCAGGGGGACCGCCAGGAGCGCCAGCAGCGCCGTGGCGCCGAGCAGGGCCCAGCCGTCCGTGTCCGTCGTGGTGACAGCCGTGTCCTCGGCGGCAGACGCGCCGACGAGCACGAGTCCGGCGACGACGACGGCGAGGGCCACCCGGTCCGCCCTCGACAGCCGCATCTTGAGGAAGACCGCGCCCAGCACGGCGGTGATCGCCAGGAAGCTCGCCACCACGGCCTGGACGACGAACAGGGGCAGCGACCGCACGGCGACGAGCGACAGCAGGAACCCGAGACCGTCGAGCCCCAGGCCCAGGACGTATCGCCACGACCGCACGAGCCGCACCAGCAGCCGGGGGTCCAGGCCCTGCACCGCCGCGGTGTCACGCGCCGCGACCGCCTGGAGCACCGAGCCGACCCCGTAGCAGAGCGCGGCCGCGAACGCGGTGACCAGCCCGACGACCACATCGAGACGGTATCCGACGTATACGACATCCGGGTCGATACGCGACACTGACCTCGATGTCCGCGAGGAACGCGGGCGCGTCACCTGACCCGGGACGGACGGTGCGCATGGCGGCAGGCTCACGCACCACGACGCGCACGCCCCTCGTGCTCGGCGTCCTGGCCGCCGTCCTCTACAGCAACTTCCTCATCGACTGGGTCCTGCGCGGCTTCGAGGGCATGGGCGAGGTGGTGAGCGAGCTCGAGTCGCCGGGCGAGCCGAACAGCGCCCTGCTGCGTGTCACGGACGTCGTCTGCGCCGTGCTCGTCGTCGCGCTTCTGCCGTGGGTGCGTCGGGTCCTGCCGCCCGGGCTGTGGCGCGAGCTGTTCGTCTGGCTGACCGTGCTCTTTGCGGTCGGCGCTGCCGCGGCTGCGATCGTCCCGGAGCCCTGCGGTCCCGGGATCGCGTGCGACGCACCACACCAGGTCATCGAGAGCGCCGTGCACGGCTACGCCAGCGTGGTCTCCGACGTGGCGCTGTTCGTCGGGATGTTCGCCGTCCTCATCGGGACGCGGCGGGTCGGGCCGCGCTGGTTCCGCATGATCGCGTGGTGGCTCCTGTGGATCGGCGGCGTGATCTCGAGCCTGCTCTTCGGGTACTACCACGAACACCCCGACCCGTGGTGGGCGGTCGGCGCGAGCCAACGCGTCCACATCCTGTCCATCAGCGTCTGGATCTTCTGCCTCGGGCTGCTCGCCTCACGGGGCTCCCCCACCCACCAGCCGGAGGACCGATGAGCGAGACCACGGCGCCACGCCCGACCGTGCGGGTCCCCGGCGACGACCGGTGGCCGGACCGCTTCGCCGGCACGGTGTTCACCTACGCCGCGTTCACCGCGGTCGTCTCCCTCGTCCCGCCGTGGCGCGCGTACTTCAGCCAGGCGAGCGACGCCGTCTCGCTGTTGACGATCCCGGTGGTGCCGAACCTCGTGTACGCGGCGCTCCTGGCGTTGCTCGCCGTGGGCCTGCGCCGCAGGCTCCGGACCGCCTGGTGGGTCCTGGTCGCTTGGTGGCTGGTCGTCCCGCAGATCGGTCGCATCGTCTCGATCGCGCTGGGCGACTACGTGGTGCTGTCGAGCCTCGGGTTCGTCGTGGTCGCGGCGGCGATCGTCCTCGCCGTCCGCGTGCGCCACCAGTTCGTCGCCCGGGGCGTGCCCGGCAGCTTCCCGGCGGCCGTCGCCGTGTTCGTCGGCGGTGGGCTCGTGGTGCTGTTCGGCGGCGCAGCGCTCGTCCAGCGCTTCGGCGAGTCACCCGGGTACGGCGACTCGATCACCTTCGTCCTCGACGCCATGCTGACCGACGTCGGGCGGGCCGCGCTGGCCACCGACGTCGGGGCACCGTGGTGGGTGCATCTCACGATCGCGGTGGTCGGGACCGCAGTCATCGCACTGGCGACGACCTTGCTCTTCCGCCCCCCGCGTCGGACGCGGACCCTCGACGTCGCCGACGAGGCGCACGTGCGGGCCATGCTGCGCGACCACGGCGACCACGACTCCCTCGGTTACTTCGCGACGCGGCGGGACAAGGCCGTGCTGTGGGACACGGGGGTCGCCGAGACGGCGCGTGCGGGCATCTCCTACCGGGTGATCGGGTCGGTGAGCCTGGCCAGCGGCAACCCGGTCGGTGACCCGGTGCACTGGGCGGGCGCCATCGAACGATGGAGGCAGGACGCGCGGTCCGCCGGCCTCTCGGTCGCCGTCATGGGCGCCGGCCACGAGGGCGCGCTGGCCTACGCCGACGCGGGTCTGCGCATGCTCGACATCGGCGACGAGGCCATCGTCGACATGGCGGCCTTCTCGCTGCGCAGCGCCGGGATGAAGCCGGTGCGGCGGTCGGTGGCCGGCCTCCAACGGCGCGGTTACACGACGACGGTGACGCGGCACGCGTCGCTCACCGACGCCGACTTCGCCGCCCTCACGGACGCGGCCGCGCGGTGGCGGGGCGACGGTGGCGACGAACGCGGCTTCTCGATGGCCCTCGGACGCCTCGGCGACCCGCTGGACGGCGACTGCGTCCTGGTCGAGGCCCGCGACGGCGCGGGCGTGCTGCGCGCCTTCCTCAGCTTCGTGCCGTGGGGCCGGGCAGGTCTCTCGCTCGACCTCATGCGCCGGGACCCCACCGCGGACAACGGGCTCGTCGAGCTCATGGTTTCCGGCCTCGCCGCCCGGGCGGCCGCCTTCGGCGTCGGACCCGTGTCCCTCAACTTCGCGATGTTCCGGGAGGCGTTCGAACGGGGCGCCGAGGTGGGAGCCGGACCCGTCGCGCGCATCTGGCGCCAGGGTCTGCTCGTCGCGAGCAAGAACTGGCAGCTCGAGTCGCTCTACCGCTCCAACATGAAGTACGGCCCCGACTGGCAGCCGCGCTACATCGGCTTCGAGTTCAGGTCCGACCTCCCACACGTGGGCGTCGCGGCCGGCAGCGCCGAGGGCTTCCTGTCCGCACCGTCGCTCGCCGCCTTCCGGCACGCCGCATCCCCCTCCACGCCGCTCGACACCGGGGACACCGACCACGCGAGCGCCGTGCTCGCCGCGATCCCGCCGGCGCCGGACCCGGTCGCCGCCGCACTGGCCACCGACCACCTGCCCGAGCAGATGCGCGTGCGCCGGGCGAAGCTCGACAAGCTGCGCGCCGACGGAGTCGACCCGTACCCGGCTGCGGTCCCCCGCACGCACACGATGCAGGAGGTCCGGGTCGTCGCCGGCGATCTCGCCCCCGCGTCGGCGACGGGTGTGCGCGTGTCGGTCGCGGGCAGGGTGGTCCTCAAGCGGAGCTTCGGTGGCCTCGCCTTCGGCACGCTGCGTGACGGCAGCGGTGACCTGCAGGTCATGCTCGACGCGTCCGTCGTCCCCGACGACGTGCTCGAGCTCTGGGAACGCGCCGTCGACATCGGCGACCACGTGGGTGTCACCGGCGAGGTCGTGACCTCGCGCAAGGGCGAGCTGTCGGTGCTCGCCGACTCGGTGGTGCTCGCGAGCAAGTCCCTGCGACCCCTGCCGGACAAGCACAAGGGTCTGGCCGACGCGGACGCCCGCGTGCGCCGACGCTACGTGGATCTCATCGTGCGCCCGGAGGCCCGCACGATCGCGTATCAGCGCTCGACGGTGGTCCGCAGCGTCCGGGACTCGCTGCAGGCCCGGGGCTTCTTCGAGGTCGAGACGCCGGTGCTGCAGACGATCCACGGCGGCGCGAACGCGCGCCCGTTCCAGACGCACATCAACGCCTACGACCTGGACCTCTACCTGCGGATCGCCACCGAGCTGCATCTCAAGCGCCTGCTGGTCGGAGGGATGGAGAAGGTCTTCGAGATCGGGCGCCAGTTCCGCAACGAGGGCGCGGACTTCAAGCACAACCCCGAGTTCACCTCGTTGGAGCTCTACGAGACGTACGGCGACTACGAGTCGATGCGCGTGCTGACGCAGGAGATCATCCAGGAGGCCGCCGTCAGCATCTACGGGACGCCCGTGGCCCGCCGTGCCGACGCGGACGGCAAGGTCGTCGAGTACGACCTGTCCGGCACGTGGCCCGTGAAGACGATCTGCCAGGCCGTCTCGGAGGCGCTCGGTGAGGCGGTGACGGTCGACACGCCGGTGCGCACCCTGCGACGCCACGCGGACGTGATCGGCCTCGACCTGGACCCGGACCGCGGCTGGGGGTACGTCCTCGAGGAGATCTACGGGGCTCTGTGCGAGGGGCAGACCACGACGCCCGTGTTCTACACCGACTTCCCCAAGGAGAACTCGCCGCTCACGCGCCCGCACCGCACCGAGCCGCGCCTGGCCGAGAAGTGGGACCTGGTCATCTTCGGGTCCGAGCAGGGAACGGCCTACTCCGAGCTCGTCGACCCGGTGGACCAGCGCGAACGACTCGTCTCGCAGTCGTTGCTGGCCGCCGCCGGCGACCCCGAGGCGATGCAGGTCGACCAGGACTTCCTCGAGGCCCTCGAGTTCGGCATGCCCCCCACGGGCGGCATGGGCCTCGGGATCGACCGGCTCGTGATGAACCTGACGGGGCTGAGCATCCGGGACACGATCCTGTTCCCGCTGGTGAAGCCCACCGACTAGAAGGATCCCTGGTCGGCCAGATCCCGGACGGTCGCGTAGTCGCGCTCGTTCTGGTCCGCGTAGGCGACCGCGAAGTCCGCGATCGCGGTCTCGAACTGGCGCGACGTCCCGAGGTAGGAGGCGATGGCCACCGAGTCCCCCGACACCGCGTGCGCACGCGCCAGCGTCCACCCGCACATCTGGGCGTAGAACCCGAGCGTCGTCGCGTCGAACGCGTCGACGTCGACCGACATCTTCCAGTCCCACAGCTGACGCACGTAGAAGTCGCGCTCCACGCCGTCCAGGCCCGTCGCACGCACCCAGCCCAGCCAGATGTCGCTGGCAGCCTGCACCAGACGCTGCCCCTGCACCACGCGCTGCCCGTGGTTCGCGTACGTGCTCGGTCCGGTGACCGCCTCGAGCACCGATGCCTGCGCCTCCTTGACCTGCAGGAACAGCGGGTCGTCGTCGTCGCGCCCCAGCAGCAGCAGGACCCAGCACCGCGTCCCGACGCTGCCGACACCGACCACCTTGCGGGCCGCGTCCACCAACCGGTAGCGGCTCAGCAGCAGGGCGCGGTCGTCCGACAGGCTCTGGTGGTAGATCCGGATCTGCTCGCGGAGCCACCCGAACAGCTCCTCGCGCTCGCGGCCCGGCGCCAGGTCGCGCACCGGCACGAGCACCGGCGGGTCGTCGCGCAGCCGAAGCTCGCCGTCGACCGTCTCGGTCAGCTTGCGCAGGGCCTTGAGGTTGTCCTTGGAGCGCGCCTTGTCCGACGCGCGCGCCACACCGGCCACCCGCTTCGGCGCGACGGCGCGCAGCTGCTCGAGCACCGAGGTGACGTCGAGCCGCGCGAACCGGACACCGAGGTTGCTCATCCCCGCGAACTCGGTCATGGCCTCCCGGTACGCCTGCCCGACGCGCAGCCGCACGGCCGCGACCTTCGGCGCGCTCAGCCTCAGCGACCGCCCGGCGATCTCGAAGCTGGCCGCCAACCGCTTGACGTCCCACTCGAACGGACCGCGGGCGGTCTCGTCGAAGTCGTTCAGGTCGAACACGAGCGACCGCTCCGGCGTCGCGAACCCGCCGAAGTTCGACAGGTGGGCGTCCCCGCACAGCTGGACCCACAGTCCCGTGCTCGGCGCCGAGCCGAGGTCTGCCGCCATGATCACGGCCGCCCCGCGGTAGAACACGAACGGCGACGGCAGCATGCGCTGGTGCCGTAGCGGCACCAGCTCCGGGACGCGCGTGACCTCCTGCCCGTGCAGCAACGCCGCCGGGTCCGCCCGGCCCGGACCGGCCTCCCAGTGCCCCAGGTCCGCGCGCGGCAGAACCTTGCGCGCCGCCTTCCCGCGCGCGACCCGGGTCGCGACATCGGCGTGCAGGACGTCTGCCGGCGGCTCGGCCGCTCGGGTTGCCATGGCGACATCGTGACGCAGGCACGGGCTCAACGCCCGCACGTCGAGCGCGACACCTCGCAGGCGTCCGACGATGTGCGGCGCCCGCCCGGCGCCCCGACGAGCTCGCCTCGCCCCGGGACAGGGAAGAGGCCGTCCCCGCAGGAGCGGAAACGGCCTCTGACCTGCTACTTCATCGGTCGGGCTGACAGGATTTGAACCTGCGACCCCTTGACCCCCAGTCAAGTGCGCTACCAAGCTGCGCCACAGCCCGATGGCCCCCGCAGGAGCCTCGAAGAGCCTACCGTACGCGGAGGGGTGGTCATTCCTCGCGGGCTCGGCGCTGCACGTCGATCTCCGCGGCGAGCAGGCCGAGGACCAGCAGGTCCACGACGAGGCCGATCGACGCACCCCATTCGTCGAGCCGGAACAGGAACACCTGGGTGACCAGCAGGGATACCAGCACGGCACGGCGGAACCAGCGGTAGCCGCGCTCCCGGTCGCCGCCGACGAGCACCAGCCCGCCGATGCACAGGGCGAGCGTCAGTCCAGCACCGACCAGCACACCGCCGAGCACCAGCCCCGAGGCGTCCTCGTGCTGGACCACACGCCACACCGCGCCGGCCGCTGTGCCGAGCAGGACGACGACGGCGAGCGTCGGGACCCAGCGCGCACGGACCAGGTGGTGCAGGGTGCGCACGACGAAGTCCGCGACGGCCGTCGTGGGGTCGGGCAGCTCGTCGCGGTCGTCGACCACCGCGTCGAGCAGCGCGGCGACCTCGTCACGGCCGCGGACGTCGCCCGCCCGTTCCAGCAGCTTGTGGGCGTGGCGGCGTGCGCGGGGCGAGAACCCGCCGGCGACACCCGCGACGGCGGCGTCGGCGGCCGCGGCCAGGTACTCCTGGGGCGTCGGCGGGCGTCTGCCGTGCAGCGCCTCGGAGATCAGGGCGAACCCGACGATGACCAGGTACACGAGCGTCGCGGTGGGTGCGTAGAAGTAGTCGTAGTCGGAGGTGACGAACTTGCCGATCTCGTCGACGAACAGCCCGAAGCCGATCCCGCCCAGCACGGCCGCGAAGGGGCGCGTCACGGGACCCAGGAACGAGAACAGCAGGACGAACGCCAGCGCCATGGCCAGGCCGCCCCACAGCACGTGCGACAGGTGCAGGTGCTCGCCGCCCACCTGCGGGTAGCCGGTGGCTGCCAGCAGCGCACGCACGGCCATGACCGTCACCACGGCGCTGACGAGGAACGCGCTCAGGTACCGGGTCGCGGCAGGGTCGCGGGGCAGTCCGAGCCGCAGCAGCGCGCGGCGCACGCGGTTCACCGCCGGCGCTTCTCCCGGACCCGCACGGAGATGGAGATGGGCGTGCCCTCGAAGCCGAACGTCTCGCGCAGGCGGCGCTCGATGTAGCGGCGGTAGCCCGGGTCCAGGAAGCCCGTGGTGAAGATCACGAACCGCGGCGGACGCGTCGAGGCCTGCGTCGCGAACAGGATGCGCGGCTGCTTGCCCCCGCGCACCGGGTGCGGGTGGGCCGCGACGAGCTCGCCGAGGAACGCGTTGAGGCGCCCGGTCGAGATGCGCGTGTCCCACGAGTCGAGCGCGCGCTCGAGCGCGGGCACCAGCCGGTCGCTGTGCCAGCCCGTGCGGGCCGAGAGGTTGACGCGAGGCGCCCACTGCACCTGGACCAGGTCCTGCTCGATCTCGCGCTCGAGGAACGGGCGGCGGTCCTCGTCCATGAGGTCCCACTTGTTGTACGCGATGACCAGGGCCCGGCCCGCGTCGACCACCTGGGAGATGACGCGCGTGTCCTGCTCCGTCATCTTCACCGACGCGTCGACGAGCACGACGGCGACCTCGGCCTTGTCGATCGCCGACGCGGTGCGCAGCGACGCGTAGAAGTCCGCGCCCGACGTCTGGTGCACGCGGCGGCGGATGCCGGCGGTGTCGACGAACACCCACTGCTTGTCGCGCAACGTGACGAGCTCGTCCACGGGGTCGCGCGTGGTGCCGGCGACGTCGTCGACGACCACGCGCTCGGCCCCGACCACCTTGTTGAGCAGGGAGGACTTGCCGACGTTCGGGCGCCCGACGAGCGCGACGCGGCGCGGACCCTCCGGGCGCAGCACGCCGTGCGCGGAGACCTCCGGGAGCACGTCGAGGATGGCGTCGAGCAGGTCGCCGGTGCCGCGACCGTGCAACGCCGAGACGGGGTACGGCTCCCCCAGCCCGAGCGACCACAGCGCGAAGGCGTCGGCCTCGCCGGCCGGCCCGTCCACCTTGTTGGCGCACAGCACGACGGGCTTGCCCGAGCGGCGCAGCAGTCGGACCACCTGCTCGTCGGTGTCGGTGGTCCCGACGGTCGCGTCGACGACGAACACGACCGCGTCCGCCAGCCCGATGGCAACCTCCGCCTGCTCGGCGACGCGCGCCTCGATGCCCGCGACGTCGACCTCCCAGCCGCCCGTGTCGACCAGCGTGAAGCGCGTCCCCGACCACTCCGCCGGGTAGCTCACGCGGTCGCGCGTGACGCCCGGCTTGTCCTCGACGACGGCCTCGCGGCGGCCGAGGATGCGGTTGACGAGCGTCGACTTGCCCACGTTCGGGCGGCCGATGATGGCCAGCACCGGCAGGGCGCGGGCCGCCTCCTCGAGACGCTCACCGCCCTCGATGCCATCGAGCAGGGCCAGGTCGTCGTCGGCGAGGTCGTAGTCCGCCAGCCCGGCGCGCAGTGCCCGTTCACGGTCGGCGTCGCCGGCCTCGTCGGGCAGCACCAGGGCAGGGTCGATCTCGGTCATGCCCCCATTGTCGCCTGTCGCGGGGCCCGACGACGACCCCGCGGCTCGTCAGGCTCCGCGCTGCCGCTCACGCAGGGGGTCGTCCGTGGGCAGCGTCACGCCCGAACGCGCCTGCGCGGCGACCACGACGTCCGCCATGGCGACCCGGATCGCGGTGTTCGCCGCCTCCAGCGCCTCGCGGCCGGTCATGCCCGGCCCACGCTGCACGCTGATCGGAGCGCCGAACTGCACCACCATCCGGCGCCGCAGGCCCGGGATCTTGTTGACCGACTCCCCCGTGCGCCGCGTCCCCAGCACCGCGACCGGCACGACGGGTGCGCGCCCGTTGAGCGCGAGCCACGCCGCGCCCGCGCGGGCGTCGGACACGTCGCCGCGGCCGCGGTTGCCCTCGGGGAAGATCCCGACGACGTCACCGCGGCGCAGCACGCCGTGCCCCGCAGCGAGAGCGGGACGTCCGCCGGTGCGGTCGACGGGGATCTGGCCCGCGGCCCGCAGCACCCACCCCACCGGGCCGACGAACATCTCCTCCTTGACGAGCACGTGCGCGGGACGCGGCGCGACGCCGAGCAGGATCGGCCCGTCGACGATCCCCGTGTGGTTGGCGGCAAGCAGAACCGGACCGTCGTCGGGCACGTACTCCCGCCCGACGACCTCGGTCGCCCACACCACGCGCGCGAGGAACCGACCCACCCAGCGCGCCCAGCGCGGGCCCCAGGGCGACGGCAGCCGGGGGTCGCTCATCGGTCAGCCGCGGTTCGCGACGACGTCGAGCACCGCCTGAACGGTCTGGTCGAAGTCCAGGTCCGACGAGTCGACGGTCACCACGCCGTCGGCCGCGACGTGGAACTGCACGACGGTCGAGTCGTCGGCGTCGCGGCGCAGCACCTGATCGCGTGTGGCCTCGACGGCGGCCTCGTCGGCCGCCCCGTGAACCTCGAGCGAGCGACGACGCAGCCGCGCCTCCTCCGAGGCCGTCAGCAGCACGCGCACGTCGGCGTCGGGGGCGACGACGGTCGTGATGTCCCGGCCCTCGGCGACGATCCCGCGACCCGCGCTGAACGAGTCCGCGTGACCCGCCTCCTCGATCGCGGCACGCTGGAGCCGGCCGAGCTCCGAACGCACCTCCAGGTTGGTCGCGACCGCGCTGACGGCGGACGAGATGGCGGTCTCACGGATGGCCTCGCCGACATCGGTGCCGTCGACGGTCACCGTCGGCGCGGCCGGGTCCACGCCCATGACCAGCGGCATCGCTCGAACGGTGGCTGCGACGGCGTCCGCGTCGTCGAGCGCGACGCCCGTGTGCAGGCACCACCACGTGGCCGCTCGGTACATCGCGCCGGTGTCGAGGTAGGACAGGCCCAGGGAGCGCGCCACCGCCTTCGAGACGCTCGACTTGCCCGAGCCCGAGGGGCCGTCGATCGCAATGGTCAAGGGGGTCGTGCTCAACTCACCAGTCTCCATCCGCGGGCCGTCAGCTCCGCCTCGAGGTGCTCGGCGCTGCCGGGCAGCACCGCGATCTGCGCCATGCCGACCGGGCGGCCGGCGGCGTGCTCGAGGTGCAGGTCCTCGAGGTTGACGCCGGCCTCGCCGACGTCGGTCAGCAGGCGAGCCAGCTCGCCCGGGGTGTCAGGGACCAGCACGGTGACCTGCGCGTACTCGCGCTGCGCGCCGCCGTGCTTGCCAGGGATGCGGGCCACACCGGCGTTCCCTCGCGCAACCGTCTGCGCGATCGTCGCGAGCAGGCCCGGCGCCACGTCCTCCGGGCCGGTGGCGGCATCCGCCCCGGCCAGCGCGTCGATGACGGCGTCCAGGTCCGACCGCACGGCGACGAGAACCGCGTGCACGGCGCCGGCGTTCGCGGCCAGGATCGACGTCCACAACGCGGGATCGGACGCGGCGATCCGCGTCACGTCCCGCAGGCCCTGCCCGGCGAGACCCAGCGCGGCGTCGTCGGCGTCCTGCAGGCGAGCGGCCGCGAGCGACGCGACGACCTGGGGAACGTGGGACACCAGCGCGACGGCCTCATCGTGCGCCGACGCGTCCATGGCGACGGGCACGGCACCCAGGTCCACGGCCAGCGAGCGCACGGCCAGCACGGCCTCGGGGCGCGTGGACCCGGAGTCGGCGATCACCCACGGCCGACCCAGGAACAGGTCGGGCACCGCGGCCGACGGGCCGGACCGCTCGCGGCCGGCCATCGGGTGCGAGCCCACGTAGCGCGTCAGGTCGGCGCCGGCGGCGCGCAGCTCGTCCAGCACGTGACCCTTGACGCTCGCCAGGTCGGTCACCACGGCGTTCGGGTGCGCGGCCAGCTCGGCCGCCACCACCTGCGCCGCGACGTCCGGGGGCGCCGCGACGACGACCAGCGTCGGTGTGTCGCCCGCGCCCGCCGGGCGGCCGGCTCCCACGTCGCGCGCCAGCGCCAGGGCGGTGCGCGACGGGTCGGACAGCACCACGTCGACGCCGTGCCCGCGCAGCGCGAGCCCGACGGACGCGCCCAGCAGCCCGGTGCCGACGACGCGCACCGGTCCAGTGGTCGCTGCGGTCACATCCCCGCCTGCGCCATGAGCGACCCGACCTCGGTCTTGGACAGCACGCGCGTGCGGCCGGGCTTGAGGTCGCCGAGACGGATGGGGCCGATGCTGGTGCGCACCAGGCTCACGACCGGGTGACCCACCTCGTCGAACATGCGACGCACGATGCGGTTGCGGCCCTCGTGCAGCGTGACCTCAACCAGGCTGGCCTGGGGCGTGACCTGCACGACCGTGAACTTGTCGAGCTTCGCGACACCGTCCTCGAGCTCCAGCCCGCGGATCATCTTGCCGCCCAGCGACGGGATGACCCGGCCCTCGACCTGCGCCAGGTACGTCTTCGCGACACCGTGCGACGGGTGCGAGAGGCGGTTGGCGAGCTCGCCGTCGTTGGTCAGCAGGATGATGCCCGACGTGTCGGCGTCGAGGCGCCCGACGTGGAAGAGCCGCTCGTCGCGGTTGGCGACGTACTGCGCGATCGTCGGCCGGCCCTCCGGGTCGTGCATCGTCGAGACGACGCCCGTGGGCTTGTTCAGCGCGATCGTGATGATCGTCGTGTCGAGCTGCACGCGCAGCCCGTCGACGTGGATGACCGCCTTCTTGGGGTCGACGCGGACGCCGAGCTCCGTGACGATGGCGTCGTCGACCGTGACGCGGCCCGCCGCGATGAGCTCCTCGCACGCGCGGCGCGAGCCCAGGCCGGCCGTCGCCAGCACCTTCTGCAGCCGAACCCCTTCGGGGTCGTGCACGTCCACGTCCTTCTTCGGCGCGGGCCGACGACGAGCACCGCCACCCGCGGACCGCACGCCACGGCCCTCACCGGGGAACGGGCTGCCGCCGCGCTGACCGCCCTGCTGACCGCCCTGGCGCTTCGCCCCGGGCTTGCCGCTGCTGGGCCTACCGCCGCGTCGTTCCTGCGGACTCATCTGTACTCCCCGATCGTCTGGTCCACGCCCTCGAGCACGTCGATGTCCGGCAGGTAGGGCGCGAGCGGCGGCAGCTGGTCCAGGCTGGACAGGCCCATCCGCTCCAAGAAGTATCCCGTGGTCTCGTACAGCAGCGCACCACTGCTCGGGTCGGTGCCGGTCTCGACGACCAGACCGCGGGCCGTGAGCGTGCGCACGACGCCGTCGACGTTGACGCCACGCACCGCCGAGACCTGACCGCGTGTCACCGGCTGGCGGTAGGCGATCACCGCGAGCGTCTCCAGGGCGGCCTGCGTCAGGCGCGCGCTCTGGCCGTCCAGGACGAACCGGCCGACGACGTCCGCGTAGACCGGCGCCGAGTAGATGCGCCAGCCGTCGCCGACCGCCCGCAGCTCGAAGCCGCGCGCCCGGCCGCCCGCCTCGCCCCGGTAGTCGGCGACGAGCTCGCCGAGCAGCTGCTCCACACGTTCCGTCGGCAGTGCCAGCACCGACGCCAGCCGGACCGTCGGCACGGGCTCGTCCGCGACCATGAGCACCGCCTCGAGTGCGGCCAGCGCGCCACCGGGCAGGTCGTCGACGTCGAAGGCCAGCTCGTCGGGCTGCCCGACGGCCTGGGTCTGCGCGTCCTCGTCGGCCGACACGTCGGGCAGGTCCTGCTCGGTCATCGGATCCTCACTCATGACTCGCCGCCCTCGCGTGCCTCGTCGTCCTCACGCAGCTCTGTCCCGGCCGTCGTGTCCAGCTCGTCGAAGTCGTCGGACACCGCGACCTCGCCCTCCTGCGTGCCCGTCCACCGCACCGTCAGCTCCCCGAGCGGCGTGACCTGGTCGAACGCCACCGCCGCCTCTCGGAAGAGCTCCAGGAGCGCCAGGAAGCGGGCGACGACGACGATCGTCGAGCCTGCGTCCGCGACGAGCCCGCGGAACGATGCCGACCCCTGGTGCCGGAGGCGGTCCACCAGCACCGCGGCCTGCTCGCGCACGCTCACCGGCGGCGCGTGCAGGTGACTGAGGTCGACGCCCGGCGGCGCGGGCTTGGGCGCGATCGCCTTGGCGGCCAGCGCCGCGAGCTGGTCCGGCCCGATCTGCCAGACGAGCTCCGGCAGCAACGCCGCCAGGTGCGGTTCGAGCTGCACGACGCGTGGGAAGCGGCGGCCCTCCGACGCGAACCGCTCCGCCAGGTCGGCCGCCACCTCCTTGTAGGCGCGGTACTGCAGCAGCCGCGCGAACAGCAGGTCGCGCGCCTCGAGCAGCTCGAGGTCCTCGGCGTCCTCGACGTCGGCCGACGGCAGCAGCCGGGCCGCCTTGAGGTCCAGCAGCGTGGCCGCGACCACCAGGAACTCCGAGGCCCGGTTGAGGTCCCACGTCTGCTCCGCCGCCCGGATGTAGGCGATGAACTCGTCCGTGACCTGCGCGAGCGCGACCTCGGTGATGTCGAGCTTGTGCTTGGCGATCAGGCCCAGGAGCAGGTCGAACGGTCCGCTGAAGTTCTCGAGGTGCACCTCGAACCCGGCGCTCCCGACGGGAGCCTCGGGCGTCGCTGCGTCAGGCGGCGTCGCCACGCGCGACGAGCTCACGGGCCAGCTGGCGGTAGGCCGCGGCACCCGCGTGGTTGGGCGCGTACGTGGTGATCGGCTCGGCGGCGACCGTCGCGTCGGGGAACTTCACGGTCCGCCCGATCACCGTGTGCAGCAGCGTGTCGCCGAACGCCTCGTGCACGCGGGCGACGACCTCGCGGGCGTGCAGCGTGCGCGAGTCGTACATCGTCGCGAGGATGCCGTCGACGTGCAGGCGTGGGTTGAGCCGGTCGCGCACCTTCTCGATGGTCTCGACCAGCAGGGCGACACCGCGCAGCGCGAAGAACTCGCACTCGAGCGGGATGAGCACACCGTGCGCGGCGGTCAGCGCGTTCACGGTGAGGAGGCCGAGGGACGGCTGGCAGTCGACGAGGATGACGTCGTAGTCGTCGAGCACCGGACGCAGCACGCGCGACAGGACGGACTCGCGGGCGACCTCGCCGACGAGCTGCACCTCGGCCGCGGACAGGTCGATGTTGGCGGGCAGCAGGTCCAGGCCCGGCGTCGCCGTCTCCCGGATCAGCTCGGTGATGGACGCGTCACGCTCCATGAGCAGGTTGTAGATGGTCCGGTCGAGCTCGTGCGGGCTCACCCCCAGACCCACCGACGCGGCACCCTGCGGGTCGAAGTCGACGACCAGCACCCGGCGGCCGTACTCGGCCAGCGCCGCCGCCAGGTTGATGGTCGTCGTCGTCTTGCCGACGCCACCCTTCTGGTTGCACATCGCGATCACGCGCGCCGGCCCGTGAGATGCGAGCGGAGCGGGCTCCGGGAACACCGGCAACGGCCGTCCGACGGCGTCGCGGTCCTGCGTCTGTACCTGGCTCACCACGCGGGCAACCCTACCGGCGCGGGCGCGCCCGGGCTCACAGGGCGCGCGGGTGCGCCTGCGCGTACACCTCGCGCAGGCTGTCCACGGTGACGAGCGTGTACAGCTGCGTGGTGGTGACCGACGCGTGCCCCAGCAGCTCCTGCACCACGCGCACGTCCGCACCGCCGGCCAGCAGGTGGGTCGCGAACGAGTGCCGCAGCGTGTGCGGCGAGACGTGGTCGGCGTCGGCGATCCCCGAGCGTTGCGCCGCCGTCCGCAGCACCGCCCACGCGCTCTGCCGGCTGAGCCGCGCCCCGCGCGTGTTGAGGAACAGGGCCGGTGTCCCCCGCCCGCCGGCTGCGAGGGCAGGACGCGCTCGCACGACGTACGCCTCGACCGCCTCGCACGCGAACGAGCCGACGGGCACCACCCGCTCCTTGCTGCCCTTGCCGAAGAGCCGCACCGACGCGCGCCCCGGGGTCAGGTCGAGGTCGTCGACGTCGAGCCCCACCGCCTCCGAGATCCGCGCGCCCGTCGAGTAGACGAGCTCCAGCAGTGCCCGGTCGCGCAACGGCACCGGGCCGTCGCCCAGCCCTGCCGCGTCGATGATCCGGGCCACGTCGTCGACCGAGATGGCCTTGGGCAGCCGCTTGGGCTGGGCGGGCGGGCGGACGTCGCGCGTGACGTCGACGCTCGTCGCGCCGTCCAGCGCCAGGAACCGGTGCCAGCCGCGGACGGCGACGACGGACCGGGCCGCGGACGACGCGGACAACGCGCTCCCCCCGTCGCCGCCCGTGCGGATCGCGACGACGAAGGCCTCGACGTCGCCCTCCGCGACACCCGCGGGGTCGTGCACGCCCCTCCCGACGAGGAACGCCACGTACCGCCCGAGGTCGCGCCGGTAGGCCGCCAGCGTGTTCGGCGACAGACCGCGCTCGATCGTCAGATGAGCGAGATAGGTGTCGAGCGCGGCACGCAGCGAGGCGTCGACCTCCCGCGCCGGCTGCTCCACGACGTCAGAACGGGAGGAAGACGTCCACCGACAGGGCGACGGACAGCAGCGTGAGGTAGGTGATCGACGCGTGGAAGACGCTCATGGCGCGCAGCTTGCCGCGGCTCGGGTCGTCGGCACGGCGCAGCAGGCCGATGCAGGTCCACAGGAACCAGAGCCCGAGGCCGATCGAGGCGACGCCGTACACCCACGTCATGCCCTGCACGGGCCAGATGAGCACCGAGCAGGCGATCATGGCGAGCGTGTACGCGATCATCTCGCGCGCGACCTTGGTGTCCTTGGCCACGACCGGGAGCATGGGCACGCCCGCCGCCGCGTAGTCGTTCCGGAACTTCATCGACAGCGGCCAGTAGTGCGGCGGCGTCCAGAAGAAGATCACCCCGAACAGCAGCACCGCGGTCCAGGACAGGCCGCCGGTGACGGCCGACCAGCCGATGAGCACCGGCATGCAGCCGGCGGCGCCGCCCCAGACGATGTTCTGCGGCGTGCGGCGCTTGAGGATCATCGTGTAGCCGACGACGTAGATGAGGATCGCCGCGGCCGTCAGCCACGCGGAGGCCGCGTTGACCACCAGACCGAGCCACGCGAGCGACCCGACACCGAGCGCGAGCCCGAAGACGAGCGCCGCGCGCGGGCTCACCTCGCCCGTGACGATCGGGCGCCGCTTGGTGCGGTTCATGATCTTGTCGATGTCGCGGTCGAGGTAGCAGTTCAGCACGTTCGCCGAACCTGCCGCCGCCGCGCCGCCGATCAGCGTGGCGAGCACGAGCCACAGACCGGGCATGCCGTCGGCCGCCAGGATCATGGTCGGCACCGTGGTGACGAGCAGCAGCTCGATGACGCGGGGCTTGGTCAGCGCGATGTAGGGGCCGACGACCGCACGCAGCCCGCCACGGCGAGGCGTCGTCGTCTGCGCCGAGCCCGCGGTCACGGGTCGCCCCGTCGTCGACCGCGCCGTCGTCGGGTTGCCCGGCGTACCGGCATCGTCGACTGGCAAGGGGCTGGTGAGGCGCACGCGCTGCTGATCCGTTTCGTCGTCCGGCCGGAGGACCCGGCACATGACCGAGGTGGGGGGATGTCGCGCTGCCATGTTACGCACCGCCGCGCTCCGAAGGGATCGCTGCCGCCCCGGTTCGGGCATTTCGGGGTGTGAGATCGGTCGCGCCACGGATTCGTGGACCCACCCGGCGAGGTCCACCAACTCGGCTATAGGCTCGAAGAGCACGGTTCGACGCTCCGCCCCTGCGCTGCGAGACCGGCCGGCGTCCAGCTGGACGCCCGATGACGTCCGACACGACACCCGGCCCTCGGCACGGGTGGGAATGAGGTGCGGTGAACGCGAAGGCTCCCTTGGCAGAGACGGTCGGCTGGACGGACCTGGACATCAAGGCGGTCGACACCGTCCGCGTCCTGGCCGCCGACGCGGTGGAGAAGGTCGGCAACGGCCACCCCGGTACCGCGATCAGTCTCGCGCCCGCGGCGTACCTGCTCTACCAGAACGTGCTGCGGCACGACCCGAAGGACGCGCACTGGATCGGCCGGGACCGGTTCGTCCTCTCCGCCGGTCACTCCTGCCTGACGCAGTACATCCAGCTCTTCCTCGGCGGTTGGGGCCTGGAGCTCGAGGACCTCGAGGCGCTGCGGACCTGGGGCTCCAAGACCCCGGGTCACCCCGAGTACAAGCACACGACCGGCGTCGAGATCACCACCGGCCCGCTCGGCCAGGGCCTGGCCTCGGCCGTCGGCTTCGCGATGGCCCAGCGGCGCGAGCGCGGTCTGCTGGACCCCGACGCCGCCCCGGGCACGAGCCCGTTCGACCACTACACCTACGTCATCTGCTCGGACGGCGACCTGCAGGAGGGCGTCACGAGCGAGGCCTCGTCCGTCGCGGGGACGCAGGAGCTCGGCAACCTCATCGTGCTGTGGGACGACAACCACATCTCGATCGAGGGCGACACCGAGATCGCGTTCACCGAGGACGTCCTGGCCCGTTACGAGGCGTACGGCTGGCACGTGCAGTTCGTCGACTGGACCGCCGGAGGCGAGTACCGCGAGGACGTCGACGCGCTGGCCGCGGCGATCGAGGCCGCCAAGTCCGTCACCGACAAGCCGTCGTTCATCGGCCTGCGCACGCTCATCGCGTGGCCCACGCCGGGCAAGACGAACGAGCACTCGGCGCACGGCTCCAAGCTCGGCACCGACGCCGTCCGCGGCCTCAAGGAGGCCGTCGGCTTCGACCCGGACAAGAGCTTCGACGTCGACCCCGAGGTGCTGGCGCACACGCGCTCGCTCGCCGACCGCGCCGCCGCCACGCGCGCCGAGTGGCAGAAGGGCTACGACGCCTGGCGCTCGGCCCAGCCCGAGAAGGCCGCGCTGCTCGACCGCCTGACCGCGCAGGAGCTCCCCGCCGACTGGGAGAAGGCGCTGCCCGTGTTCCCCGCCGGCAAGGCCGTCGCCACGCGCGCCGCGTCCGGTGAGGTCCTGTCGGCGATCGCCGACGAGCTGCCCGAGCTCTGGGGCGGCTCGGCCGACCTGGCCGGCTCCAACAACACGACGATGAAGGGCGCGCCGTCCTTCCTGCCGGCCAAGCGCTCGACGTCGGAGTTCGCCGGCGACGAGTTCGGCCGCACGCTGCACTTCGGCATCCGTGAGCACGGCATGGGCGCGATCCTGTCCGGCATCGTCCTGCACGGCCTGACCCGTCCCTACGGCGGCACGTTCTTGCAGTTCGCGGACTACATGCGCGGGTCGGTCCGGCTCGCCTCCCTGATGGGCGCCCCGGCGATCTACGTCTGGACGCACGACTCCATCGGCCTGGGCGAGGACGGCCCCACGCACCAGCCCGTCGAGCACCTCACGGCGCTGCGCGCCATCCCCGGCCTGTCCGTGGTCCGCCCGGCGGACGCCAACGAGACGGCGCAGGCCTGGAAGGCGATCCTCGAGCACCGCGACGGGCCCGTCGGCCTCATCCTCACGCGGCAGAACGTGCCCACGTTCCCGCGCGACGAGGACGGGTACGCCTCGGCCGAGGGCGTCGCGAAGGGCGCCTACGTGCTGATCGACGCGAGCAACGCCGAGCCGGACGTGATCCTCATCGGCACGGGCTCCGAGGTCCAGCTGGCCGTCGCGGCCCGCGAGACCCTCGAGGCCGCCGGCGTGGCGACCCGCGTCGTGTCCGCACCGTCGCTCGAGTGGTTCGCCGCGCAGGACGAGGCGTACCGCGAGTCGGTGCTCCCGTCGTCGGTCCGCGCCCGCGTCTCGGTCGAGGCGGGCATCGCGCTGTCCTGGCACCGGATCGTCGGCGACGCCGGGCGCACGGTGTCCCTCGAGCACTTCGGTGCCTCGGCGGACTACGAGACGCTGTACCGCGAGTTCGGCATCACCGCCGAGGCCGTCGTCGCCGCGGCACACGACTCGCTCGCCGCCGCCCGCGCAGGAGCCGGTCCGGCGAACACCGCCGCCACGCCCACCGACAGCGGCACGGGCGACCAGCAGGGCTGAGAACCGCCGTGGGGACCCCGCCGCGGGCGGGGTCCCCACGACCTTCGATCGCAGGACGTCATGTTCAGCAGGGAAAGAAGGGGATCCACCATGTCATCGAGCAGCACCCCTCTGGAGCGGCTCACCGAAGCCGGCGTCGCCGTCTGGCTCGACGACCTCTCGCGCGAGCGGCTGCGCAGCGGCAACCTGGCGGAGCTCGTCGGACGCGGCGTGGTCGGTGTGACCACCAACCCGACGATCTTCGCCAACGCCCTCGCCAAGGGCGACGCCTACGACGAGCAGCTCGCCCAGCTGGCGGGCGAGGGACTCGACGTCGACGAGGCCGTCTTCCGCATCACCACCGACGACGTGCGCGCAGCGGCCGACGTCCTCCGCCCGGTCTACGACCGCACGGACACGCAGGACGGCCGCGTCTCCATCGAGGTCGACCCGCGTCTGGCACGCGACACGGCCGGCACGATCGAGTCCGCGAAGCGGCTGTGGGCCACGGTCGACCGGCCCAACGTCTTCATCAAGATCCCCGCCACGGTCGAGGGCCTGCCCGCGATCACGGCCGTCCTGGCCGAGGGCATCAGCGTCAACGTGACCCTCATCTTCTCGATCGACCGTTACGGCGCGGTGCTGGACGCGTTCCAGGCCGGGCTCGAGCAGGCGAAGGCCAACGGCCACGACCTGGGGCCGATCGCGTCGGTCGCGTCCTTCTTCGTCTCCCGCGTCGACACCGCGATCGACCCGAAGATCGACGAGCTCGGCACGCCCGAGGCCGCCGCCCTGCGTGGGACCGCAGCCATCGCCAACGCGCGGCTCGCCTACGGCCTGTTCCTCGAGGTGTCCGACACCGAGCGCTGGCGCGTCCTCGCCGCCGCCGGCGCCCACCCGCAGCGCCCGCTGTGGGCCTCGACGGGCGTCAAGGACAAGGCCTACCCGGACACGCTCTACGTCGACGAGCTGGTGGTCGCACACACCGTGAACACCATGCCCGAGGCGACCCTGGAAGCCGTGGCCGACCACGGCGGCGACGGCAGCGACACGGTGACGGGCACGCAGGACGCCGCGGCGAGCGTGATCGAGCGCCTGCGTGGGATCGGCATCGACATCGACGACGTCACGACACACCTGGAGGACGAGGGCGTGAGCAAGTTCATCGACAGCTGGAAGCAGCTGCTGGACAAGGTCGACGAGGGCCTGCGCGCCGCGTCTGCAGCGGACGCCCGGTGACGCCCGCCAAGGTCGCCCCGGGCCAGAACCCGCTGCGCGATCCTCGCGACCGCCGCCTCCCCCGCATCGCCGGTCCCTGCGGACTCGTCATCTTCGGCGTCACGGGTGACCTGGCGCGCAAGAAGCTCATGCCGGCCGTGTACGACCTGACCAACCGCGGCCTGCTCCCGCCCGGGTTCGCGCTCACCGGGTTCGCGCGCCGCGACTGGGCCGACCAGGACTTCGCGCAGATCGTGCACGACGCCGTCAAGGAGAACGCACGGACACCGTTCCGGGAGGCGACCTGGCGTCAGCTCTCGGAGGGCATCCGGTTCGTCCAGGGCTCGTTCGACGACGACGACGCGTTCGACCGCCTGCGCCACACCGTCGAGGAGCTCGACATCAACCGCGGGACGGGCGGCAACCACGCGTTCTACCTGTCCATCCCGCCGAGCGCGTTCCCCGTGGTGTGCAAGCAGCTGGCGCGCTCGGGCCTGAGCCAGCCCGAGGAGAACACCTGGCGGCGCGTGGTCATCGAGAAGCCGTTCGGCCACGACCTGGCCAGCGCGCGTGAGCTGCAGAGCATCGTGTCCAGCGTGTTCAACCCGGACGACATCTTCCGGATCGACCACTACCTGGGCAAGGAGACGGTGCAGAACCTGCTGGCTCTGCGCTTCGCCAACCAGCTCTTCGAGCCCATCTGGAACTCGAACTACGTCGACCACGTGCAGATCACGATGGCCGAGGACATCGGCATCGGCGGCCGCGCCGGCTACTACGACGGCATCGGTGCCGCGCGCGACGTCATCCAGAACCACCTGCTCCAGCTCCTCGCGCTGACCGCGATGGAGGAGCCCGTCTCCTTCTCGGCGGAGGCCCTGCGCGCGGAGAAGGTCAAGGTCCTCTCGGCCGTCCGGCTCCCCCGCGACATCGGCCGCCACACGGCGCGCGGCCAGTACGCCGCGGGCTGGCAGGGCGGCGAGAAGGTGATCGGCTACTCGCAGGAGGAAGGCTTCAACCCGAGCTCGACGACGGAGACGTACGCCGCCATCCGCGTGGACGTGGACACGCGCCGGTGGGCGGGTGTCCCGTTCTACCTGCGAACGGGCAAGCGCCTGGGCAAGCGGGTCACCGAGATCGCCATCGTGTTCAAGAAGGCGCCGCACCTGCCGTTCGCGTCGACGGCCACCGAGGAGCTCGGGAAGAACGCCCTGGTCATCCGCGTGCAGCCCGACGAGGGTGTGACGCTGCGGTTCGGGGCCAAGGTCCCGGGCACGCAGATGGAGGTCCGCGACGTCACGATGGACTTCGGCTACGGGCACGCGTTCACCGAGGCCTCGCCCGAGGCCTACGAGCGGCTGATCCTCGACGTGCTGCTGGGCGACCCGCCGCTGTTCCCGCAGAAGGACGAGGTCGAGCTCTCCTGGAAGATCCTCGACCCGGTCATCTCCTACTGGGCCGCGCACGGCAAGCCGGAGGAGTACCGGGCCGGTACCTGGGGTCCGCCCTCCGCGGACACGATGATGGCCCGCGACGGGCGCACCTGGAGGCTTCCGTGATCGTCGACATGCCCAACACCAACACGCGCGACGTCGCGAAGCGGCTGCTCCGCGAACGTGACGAGGGCGGCGCGGTGGCGCTCGGACGTGTCCTGACGCTCCTCATCGACACCGGCGGCCACGACCCCGAGCACGCCATCGAGGCCGCCAACGACGCGAGCCGCGAGCACCCCTGCCGCGTCATCCTGATCAACCAGGGCCGGGGGCAAGAGGGTCTCGACGCCCAGATCCGGCTCGGTGGCGACGCCGGCGCGAGCGAGGTCATCATCCTGCGGCCGTACGGCGAGGTCGAGAACCACCTCGACACGCTGGTCATGCCGCTGCTGCTGCCCGACGCGCCCATCGTGGCGTGGTGGCCGTACGAGCCGCCCGCTGTCCCCTCCGAGCACCCGCTCGGGCGCATGGCGCAGCGCCGGATCACCGACACTTCCCGGTCCGCGAAGCCCGGCCCCACGCTGCGCCAGCTCGCCAAGGCCTACGTGGAGGGCGACACCGACCTGTCGTGGACGCGCGACACCCTGTGGCGCGGCCTGATCGCGGCGTCGTTGGACCAGCCGCCGTACGAACCCGTGCGACGTGCGGTCGTGGCCGGTGAGAGCACGCACACCTCTGTGGACATGATGGCGGCGTGGCTGGCGCACTCGCTCAAGTGCCCGGTCGACGTCGAGCGCATCCCCGACGCCCCGGCCATCGTGCAGGTACGCCTGGAGCGGGCCGGCGGCGACATCGTGCTGGACCGCCCCGACGGCAAGACGGCCGCCCTCAGTCAGCCCGACCAGCCCGAGCACCGCATCGCGCTGCCGATCCGGCACCTGCGCGAGTGCCTGGCCGAGGAGCTGCGGCGTCTCGACCCGGACGAGGTCTACGGCGAGGTGCTCACGAAGGGCCTCGCCAAGGTGACCGCATGACGGTGCGCGACGTGATCGTCCACCCGGATGCCGCGGTGCTCGCCCAGGCCGCGGCCGCCCGACTGCTCACGCGGCTCGTCGACGTCCAGTCCCACCGCTCCCCCGTGCACCTGGTGCTCACCGGCGGCACCGTGGGGATCGCGACGCTGGCGGCGGTCGCCGCCAGCCCGGTGCGGGCCGCCGTGGACTGGTCGCAGGTGCACGTGTGGTGGGGCGACGAGCGCTTCGTGGCCGATGGCGACGACGACCGCAACGAGACGCAGGCGCGCGGTGCTCTGCTCGACGCGTTGGGGGACGCGCTGCCTGCACAGAACGTGCACGCGATGCCGGCGCTCAGCGACGACGTCCCGACCCCCGAGGCCTCGGCCGCGGCCTACGCGGCGACGCTACGCGAGCACGCCGAGGACGGGGCCGACGCACCGGCGTTCGACGTCCTCCTGCTCGGCATGGGGCCGGACGGCCACGTCGCGTCGCTCTTCCCGGGCCACGAGGCCCTGGGCGTGACGGGGGTCGCGACCGTCGGTGTGCACGGCTCCCCCAAGCCGCCTCCGCTCCGTGTCTCGTTGACGTTCGAGGCGATCCGCGGCGCCCGTGAGGTGTGGGTCGTGGCGGCAGGCGCCGAGAAGGCCGACGCGGTCGCCTCCGCCCTCGCCTCGGTCCCGGTCGACACGACACCTGCCGCCGGTGCCCTCGGCACCGAGCGCACGCTGTGGCTCGTCGACGCCGCGGCCGCCGCCGGGGCGGGCACCCGTGACTGATCGGGACCTCTGGCGGTCGGTCGACGAGTACTTCGACGTCCTGGTCAGGGAGGACCTCGCCCTCGCAGAGACGCGACGGGCGGCGGCCGCCGGCGGGCTGCCGGACATCGCCGTCGCCCCCAACCAGGGAAAGCTGCTGCACCTGCTCGCGCAGACGGCCGGTGCTCGGCGGATCCTGGAGATCGGGACCCTCGGCGGCTACAGCACGCTCTGGCTCGCGCGTGCGCTGCCGCCGGAGGGCGTGCTCGTCACGCTCGAGATCGACCCGGAGCACGCGCGCACCGCCGCGGACTCGCTCGAGCAGGCGGGGGTCGGCGAGCTCGTCGACGTGGTCGTCGGGCCGGCGAGCGGCACGCTGGACGCGATGGTCGCCGCCGAGACCGATGCGTTCGACCTGGTCTTCGTCGACGCCGACAAGCAGTCGCTCGCCCGGTACGTCGAGCAGTCCCTCGCCCTGTCCCACCCGGGCACGCTGATCGTGCTCGACAACGTCGTCCGGGACGGCGGTGTCGTCGACGCCCACCACCCGGACGACCGGGTCCAGGGTGTCCGCTCGATGGTCGACCTCGTCGCCGACCATCCACGCCTCGACGCGACCGTGGTGCAGACCGTCGGGTCCAAGGGCTACGACGGGTTCGCGCTCCTGCGCGTGCTGCCCTGACGCGTCAGGGCTCCCGGTCAGCGCCCGCGGCGCTCCCGCAGGGCGGCCAGCGCCTCGTCCAGCAGCGCCGCGCCGTCCTCCTCGGACCGACGCTCCTTCACGTACGCCAGGTGCGTCTTGTACGGCTCGTTGCGCGACGGCGAGGGCGGGTTCTCCTGGTCCTGCCCGGCGGGGAACCCGCAGCGCGGGCAGTCCCAGGTCACGGGCGCCTCGGCGGCCGCCTCCTCGGCGAAGCTGGGCCGCGTCTCGTGGCCGTTCGCGCACCAGTAGGAGATCCAGATGCGAGGGGCTGCGTCACCGCGCTCGGCCTCGCCCATCGGGCCCGCACCGACGCGAGACCCCCTGATCGCACTCCCGCTCGCCATCGTCGTCGCCTCAGACCGTGGTCTCGATGAGCCCGAGCAGGATGATCACGACGGTCCACAGCAGCGCCGTGCCGATCGTGATGCGGTTGAGGTTGCGCTCCGCCACGCCGGAGCTGCCCGCGCTGCTGGTGATGCCACCGCCGAACATGTCCGACAGACCGCCGCCCTTGCCCTTGTGCAGCAGGACCAGCGGGATGAGGAGCAGGCTGGAGAGCACCAGCAGCACCTGGAGCGAGATCTTGAGGGCGGTCACGGCGGCGTAGTTCCTCACGGTACGGGCGTCGCCGGGCGGCGACCTTGCGTTCGAGCGGCGCCCCAGCAGGGTGGAGCGCGGTCCAGGGTAGGCGACGAGGGGCCATGTCGGCCACATCGTCCACGTCGGCGGGTCCCGCGTCCGCCCTTTCGGGTGATCGCGGGACCCGCCGGACGACGGTTCGGGTCAGAGACCCACGTTGTGCGACTGGTAGCGCACGATCTTCGCGAACTCCTCGGGGTCCAGGCTCGCGCCGCCGACGAGGGCGCCGTCGACGTCGGGCTTGGCCATGATCGAGGCGACGTTCGACGACTTCACCGAACCGCCGTAGAGCACGCGGACGGCGTCCGCCGTCTCCTGGTCGTACAGCTCCGCGAGGCGGCTGCGGATGGCCTCGGCCATCTCCTGGGCGTCCTCGGGGGTCGCCGTCTCGCCGGTGCCGATGGCCCAGACGGGCTCGTAGGCCACGACCACGGTCTTGGCCTGCTCGGCCGTGACGTCCAGCAGGGCGCCCTCGAGCTGCAGCAGCGTGTGCGCGACGTGCGCCGCGGCGCGACGCGTCTCGACGTCCTCGCCGACGCACAGGATGGGCAGCACGCCCTCACCGAGAGCCGACTTGATCTTCGCGTTGACCACGTCGTCGGTCTCGTTGTGGTGCTCACGGCGCTCGGAGTGACCGATCGCGACGTACGTGACACCGAGCTTGGCCAGGAACACGGGCGAGATCTCACCCGTGTAGGCGCCCGACGTGTGCGCCGAGACGTCCTGCGCGCCGTAGACGATCTCCAGCTTGTCGGCGTCGACGAGCGTCTGCACGCTGCGCAGGTCCGTGAAGGGCGGGAGCACCGCGACCTCGACGGAGCCGAAGTCGTGCTTGCCGTCGCGCAGCGCCCACGCCAGCTTCTGCAGCGTCTGGATCGCCTGCTGGTGGTCGAGGTTCATCTTCCAGTTGCCCGCCATCAGCGGGGTACGCGTGCTCACGCTCAGTCCTCCAGAACTGCGATGCCGGGCAGGGTCTTGCCCTCGAGGAACTCCAGGCTGGCGCCGCCACCCGTGGAGATGTGGCCGAACTTGGCCTCGTCGAAGCCGAGGATGCGCACGGCGGCCGCCGAGTCGCCGCCACCGACGATGGTGAAACCGCCGTTCGCGCCGGCGTCGATCAGTGCCTGCGCGACAGCCTTGGTGCCACCGGCGAACGCCTCGAACTCGAAGACGCCGGCCGGCCCGTTCCACACGACCGTCTTCGCGTCCGTGATCTTGCTCGCGAAGAGCTGCTCCGACTCGGGGCCGATGTCCAGGCCGATCTTGCCGTCGGGGATCTGGTCGGCGGCCACGACGGCCACCGGGGTGTCGGCGGCGAACGAGTCGCCCACGCGGATGTCGACCGGAAGGACGATCTCGACCCCGGACTCCTCGGCCTGCGCCAGGTAGCCCTTGACCGTGTCGATCTGGTCAGCCTCGAGCAGCGAGCTGCCCACCGGGTGGCCCTTGGCCGCGAGGAACGTGAAGAGCATGCCGCCGCCGATCACCAGGCGGTCGGCCTTCGTGAGCAGGTTGGCGATGACGCCCAGCTTGTCGGAGACCTTCGAGCCGCCCAGCACCACGACGTACGGGCGCGCGGGGTCCTCGGTCGCCTTCTTGAGCGACTCGACCTCGTTCAGCACCAGCTTGCCCACCGCGTGCGGCAGCACGAGCGCGACGTCGTACACCGACGCCTGCTTGCGGTGCACCACGCCGAAGCCGTCGGAGACGTAGACGTCGGCCAGCTCGGCCAGGTCGGCGGCGAGCGAGGCACGCTCGGCGTCGTCCTTCGACGTCTCGCGGGCGTCGAAGCGGATGTTCTCCAGCAGCGCGATCTGGCCGTCCTGCAGGGCCGCGACCGTCTCCTTGGCGGACTCGCCGACCGTGTCCTTCGCCAGCGCGACGTCCTGGCCCAGCAGCTCGCCGAGGCGCGCGGCGACGGGCGCGAGCGAGTACTTGTCCTCCGGCGCGCCCTTGGGGCGGCCCAGGTGGGCGGTCACGACGACACGAGCGCCGGCGCCCAAGAGCGCCTGCAGCGTCGGCAGGGCGGCGCGCACGCGACCGTCGTCCGTGATGGTCGTGCCGTCGAGCGGCACGTTGAAGTCGGAGCGGACGAGCACGCGCTTGCCGCGCAGGTCGCCGAGGTCCTCGATGGTCTTCATGGTCTCCTACCGATGCGTTCGGGGGCTGTTCTGGGGGCTGACACGACAGCGTCCGCGTGCGCCGGGGCCGGTGGCCGGGGCGCACGCGGACGCATATCCGTGCTGATCAGCGGTGCGTCAGAGACGCTCGCCCACGTACGAGGTGAGGGCGACGAGGCTGTTGGAGTAGCCCCACTCGTTGTCGTACCAGGCGATGATCTTGACCAGGTCGCCGCTCACCTTGGTGAGCTTCGAGTCGAAGATGCTCTGGTGCGGGTTGGTGACGATGTCGCTCGAGACGATCTCGTCCTCGACGTACTCGAGGATGCCCTTGAGCGGGCCCTCCGAGGCAGCCTTGACCGCGGCGTTGACCTCCTCGACCGTGACCTCGCGCGAGGCGGTGAAGGTCAGGTCGGTGGCCGAGCCGGTGATCGTCGGCACGCGGAGCGCGAAGCCGTCGAGCTTGCCCTTGAGCTCCGGGAGCACGAGCGCGACGGCCTTGGCGGC